>WBZX01000882.1_pt1 | contig 24860 bp, 24 predicted proteins | sample 5204211 | NCBI WGS metagenome assembly WBZX01 (sample SAMN12344362, study PRJNA552823) | activated sludge metagenome | biome: Activated sludge suspended growth; feature: Nitrification reactor; material: Wastewater; isolation source: activated sludge from nitrification reactor of wastewater... | reverse complement strand
CCCCGTGCCGCGCTTCGAGATCGTGAGCGACGCCGCCGGGATCGTGGGCTTCGGCGACCGGTACGGGTGGCCCGTCATGGCGAAGGCCGCCTGCGGCGGCTACGACGGACGCGGGGTCAGCGTCGTCGAACCCGGTGACGAGGCGGCGGCCGCCGCCCTCCTCGGTCCGGTGATCGTCGTCGAGGAACTGGTCGACTTCGATCAGGAACTGGCCATCATGGTGGCCCGTCGTCCCAACGGCGACTCGGTGACGTACCCGTTGGTGTCGACCGTCCAGAGCGAGGGCATGTGCGTCGAGGTCGTCTGTCCGGCCGCCGTCCCCGCAGCGGTCGCCGACGCAGCTCGGCGCCTCGCCGTCGAGCTGGCGGACGCCGTCGAACTCGTCGGGGTGATGGCCATCGAACTGTTCCTCGTCGACGACGAACTGCTCGTCAACGAGCTCGCCACCCGGCCGCACAACACCGGCCACCACACCATCGAAGCGTGTGTCACCTCCCAGTTCGAACAACACCTGCGGGCGATCCTCGATCTCCCGTTGGGCAGCACCGAGCTGCGGGCTCCGGCCGCGGCGATGCGGAACGTCGTCGGTTCGCCGGAGTCCCACGAACCGACCGAACGCCTCGCCGAGGCGCTCGAGGTCACCGGCGCCCACGTCCACCTCTACGGCAAGCAGCCACGTGCCGGCCGAAAGCTCGGCCACGTCACCGCGCTCGGCGCAACGGTCGACGAGGCCCGCTCGGTCGCCGAGCGCGCGGCCGATCGACTCAACGGCACGGCCAGCCCAGTGGGGGAGCGCTCATGACCGGGCAACCGCTCGTCGGCATCGTGATGGGGAGCTCGTCGGATCTCGAGACGATGCGGCCTGCTGCCGACGTCCTCTCGGAGTTCGGCATCTCCGCCGAGATCCGGGTCGTGTCGGCCCACCGGACGCCCCAGGGCATGATGGACTACGCCGCGTCGGCGGCGAGCCGGGGTCGACGGGTCATCATCGCCGGAGCCGGTGGCGCCGCCCACCTGCCGGGCATGCTCGCAGCGATCACCGACCTCCCCGTGATCGGCGTGCCGGTGCCGTTGCGCCATCTCGACGGCATGGACGCGCTGCTCTCGATGGTGCAGATGCCGGCTGGTGTGCCCGTCGCCACCGTCTCGATCGGCGGTGCCCGCAACGCAGCGCTGCTGGCCGCACGAATCCTCGCGCTCGCCGATCCCCGCCTCGTCCCCCTCCTCGAGGCGGACCGGGAGCGACGTCGTGCCCTCGCCGAGGAACAGGACCGGATCGTCGCCGGGGGCTCCGAATGACACTCCTCGGCGGAAAGCGACTCCTGATCACCGGCGTGGTGACCACCGACTCGATCGCGTTCGCCACCGCGGCTGCGGCCCTGTCCCACGGGGCCGAGATCATCCTCACCTCCTTCGATCGCGATCGAGAGCGGGCGAGCGAGGCTGCGTCCGAGCTCGGACACCCGATCGAGATGCTCGAACTCGACGTGACCCAGCCGGCCCAGTTCGAGCGCCTCACTGCCGACCTTCGCGACCGCTGGGGCCGACTCGATGGTGTGCTCCACGCCGTCGCATTCGCCCCCCGGGCGGCCCTGGCCGGTGACTTCCTGGCAGCGGACGCAGCCTCGGTCCAGCAGGCCTTCCACACGTCAGCGCACTCCTACGCCTCGCTCGCGAAGGTCCTCGCCGAACTCGCGCCTCCGGGCGAAGGCTCGATCGTCGGGCTCGATTTCGATGCCGCCGGGGCGTGGCCCGTCTACAACTGGATGGGTGTGTGCAAGGCCGCCCTCGAAGCGGTGAGCCGCTACGTCGCTCGCGACCTCGGGCCCAGCGGGATCCGGAGCAACCTCGTCGCCGCGGGTCCGTTGCACACCCGGGCCGCCGGTGGGATTCCCGACTTCGAACTGCTCGCTGCGGCGTGGGAGGCACGCTCGCCCATGCGCTGGGATGTCCGCGACCCCGCACCGGTCGCTGACGCCGTCTGCTTCCTGCTCTCGGACATGGCACGAGCCATCACCGGCGAGATCCTGCACGTCGACGGCGGCTACCACGCCATGGCGGCTGGTCTCGAACGGCCGTGGAACGACGGCACGCCGAGCCCGGACGACGTCGGCTGACGACTGCGCTGCGGAACATCGGAGTTATCATTCGTGAGTCGCGTCGTCCGGACTCGACATCAGGAGATCACCGAATGGACGAGTTGGAGGGGCGGTCGAGCTGGACCTTCCTCACGAACCACGCGCACGTCTTGGTCTGCGTGGCCGAGGAGCCCGACATCCGTGGGCGTGACATCGCGTCCAAGGTCGGCATCACCGAGCGCGCGGCGCAGGCCATCGTCGCCGATCTCGTTGCCGACGGGTATGTCAGCAAGGTCCGTGAAGGCCGCCGCAACCGCTACGAGGTGCACCCCGACGAGCCGCTGCGGCATCCCCTCGAGCACGATCACACGGTCGGAGAACTCCTCGTCACGCTCGGCCGACTCAAGCCGAAACGCCGGAAGTCGGGCTGACGGCGCTCGATCGTCAGCACACCCCCTGAGTCGACCGATACGCTGCGGCCCATGATCACCGAGGGACGGCGTCGCCGGGTTCGTGGGTTCGGGGCAGCCGTGGGCGCGCTCGTTGTGCTCGCCGGATGCGCGCCCGAATCACCCGCGCCGCCGACCCAGCTCGACATCACCACGCAGCTCACGTGGTGTGGCGGCGTGATCCCGCCGCCGGGGGAGCCGTGGTGCCACACCTCGTCGCCCTCGACGGCGATCGAAGTGCGACAGCGCCGTGACGTGATCCACCAGGTGACCACCGGCGCCGATGGCCGAGCGGTCGTCGACGTCGCTCCCGGCACCTACGTCATCGCAGCAGCCGACCCGCCGGGTTACATGGAGTGCGATGCTCCGATGGTGACCGTTGCCGCCGGCACCACGGTGGCCGTCGTGCAGACCTGCACCGTCTTCGCACCCTGATCACACCCCCGGATGGGCCGCCGCAGCGGCACCACCCGGGGGCAAGCGTGATCGATTGCCGCTACGCCGGCGGAGCCTGCGGAGCGTTGAGGACGATGTCGATGCCGTTGTAGTTGCTCGACAGGGTCGACCCGTCGGGCGACAGGTAGCCCTGCAGCGGTGTGGAGTTGAAGGTCATGCTCGCGACCTCGCAGGCCACGCTGCCGCCGAATGTCTGCACGCCGAAACCGAGCGACGTGAGGTCGACCGTGCCGACGAAGTTCGAGCCGTACACGTTCACGGTGGCCGACAAGCCCAGCGGACCGGTCCACACGCCGGCGCGCAGGGGCGGGCAGTTCTGGACGGAGATCGTCTTCTGAATCTGTGCGGACGCGGCGTGCGTGGCGTCGCCCGGTTCGTTCGCGTTGATGACGCAGCTGCCGAGCGACTCGTAGGTCACGACGCCGTCGACCAGCGAGCAGCCGGTGCTCGATGCGGCGAGCGTGAACACCACCGGCAGGCCCGACGTCGCCGTGGCGGTCGGGGTGTACTGCTTGCCGATGTAGCCGACCGACGGCGGGTAGAAGTAGATGCCGTAGTACGGCGGGTAGGACGGCTCCGGAGCACATGCCGATGCGACGAGCGCGGCGAGGCCGACCATCAACGGCACCAGAACGGCGCGCGTGCGTGAATGAATCGTTGACATGAGAGATCCCCCCTGTTTGGTTCGACGAAGTTATCAGGCGCCGTCGGGACAGGCCGGGTACCTCCGCCGCGTGGCAGGCTCTGGCGTGCGCGAGCAGACATCAGACCACGGCCGTGACGGGTTGCCGACGCAGAAGGAGCCGCTCGTGCTCCGGCTCCGAGGCTCGCAGGCGGAGATGGGCCGGCAGTTCGGGACATACTGCTCCGAGGCAGGGCGTCACGAAGCCGCGCTCCAGCTCTACGCCGACCGCCCGACGATGGCGGCCCGCATGGTGGCGGCGGGGCTCCCGTTCGCGGTGCGACACGGCGTCGAGCGCGCCGCCGACGCCGTCTTCGCCGTGCAGCGCCGCAGGTTGCACCGCGAGCGGACCCGACGGTTCCCCGAGTTCGTTGCTCGCACCGAGGCCGGGTTCGAGCCCCTCGGCCGATCCGACGCCGATGTCGACGCCGTGTTCGTCATGGACGTGCTGCAGAACGCCGTCGGCACCATCGGCCGCACTTCCATGTTCCACCATGCCGAGGTCGCTGCAGCGGCGATGTGCTCGAGCGTTGCGGTGTGGGGCGGAGCAACCGCGAGCGGCGACCTGCTGCACGCCCGCAACTTCGACTTCCCGGGTGCAACCATCTGGGACCTCGCCCCGACGATCGTGTTCTGCGAGCCGGTGGACGGTCTGCGATACGGGTTCGTCACGACGAACGGTGTGGATGCTCCGGGCATCACCTGCTGGAACGAGGCGGGCCTCACGCTGACGGTGCACACTCGCTTCCATCGCGACGTCCGTTGGTCGGGCCCGTCGGTGATCGACCTCGGGCACGAGATCATCCGGTCGTCGGACACGATCGAGGCCGCGGTGGCCTGCGCCCGCCGGCTCGGAGCGTCGTCGTCGTGGGGCCTGCTCATCTCCTCGGCAGCCGAACGATCGGCGGTCGTCGTCGAACTCGCCGGTCCGCACGTGGCACTCACCGAGCCCGGGCCCGCCGAGCACCTGTCGTGCACCAACCGCTACCTCGACTCCGGTCTCCGCCGTCGCGAGGTGACGACGAGCCATGCATTCGCCCTCGATTCGGACAACCGGTTCGCTCAACTCGAGGCGTTCGTCGCGAAGCAGTCGGGGGGCATCGACGCCGATGCGCTCGAAGATCTGCTGGGCGACTACGGGGCCCCGGGCCTGGTCGACCGGTCCGACGACGTCGTCCGTCTCTCGGGCACCAGCGTGGTCTCGCCGGTCTCGGTCGCGTCGATCGTTGCCGACCCCGCCGAGGCCGTCATGCGCGTCTCGGTGGGTCGGGCGCCGAGCGGGTTGGGCCCCTATCTCCGAGTCCCGTGGTCGTGGGACGGCGAGGTCGGCATCGTCGCCGAGCCGGGCGAACTCGGCCCTCGACGTGGCCGCACTCATCGTGGCGAACCCGTCCCGGACCACCACGTGGACGTCGCCCACCGGTTCAGCTCGGTCGTGCAGGGCGCGCTCGACCGGGACGCGCCCCATGTCGTCCGTGCCGGCTTCGTCGACCTGTGCGACCGTGTCCCGACCGAGCCGGGATTCCACGCGATGGCCGCGTACCTGGCGCTCCTCGATGGCGACCTCGACGACGCCCGCACCCACCTCGACGTGGCGCTCGGGTTGGAGGGGACGCCGGTCGTGCGGGCGCAGCTGCTCCTCACCCGCTCTCGGGTGCACGCCGCGGCCGGGCGGACCGCCGCCGCCACCGCCGATCGCACGGAGCTGGCCTCGATCACCGAGCCGGCCGCAGCGGCGATGCGTGCCGCGGCTGCTGCGGAGGCGGCCCGTCCGTTGTCGTTGCGACGGCTCCGGCTCATGTCTCCCGACGTGATGCTGCTCGATCTCCACGCCTGACCGGCGGGTACCCACCGAGCGGTTCAGCGCACCGGCGCGTCCGTCCGGAAGGTGGCGTCGAACCCGAGGTCGGTGTCGCCGTGGCCGATGACGACCACCGAGCGTCCTGCCAGGCCGTCGACGAGGTCGTGCAGGACCGCACCGGCGGTGTCGGCGTCGAGGTGCGCCGCCGGTTCGTCGAGCACGACGACCCGATGGTCGCTCAGCAACACGCGGGCGAGGGCGAGCCGGTGCCGTTGGCCGCCGCTCGCCGTCGTTGCCGCCCGGCCGAGGAAGGTGTCGAGCCCTTGTGGCATCTCCCGGACCCAGTCGCCGAGGCGCATGGCGTCGAGGGCGGCCCAGAGCTCGTCGTCGCGGGCGTCGGGGGCGGCGATCCGGAGGTTCTCCCGGATCGACGTGTCGGCGAGCCACGGGTCCTGGGTGCACCACGTCACCGACCGGCGGACCTGTGCACCCCCGAGCGCCGTCGAGTCGACACCGCCGACCGTGTACTCGCCGTCGGCGGGGACGAGGAACGCCACGAGTCCCGCTGCGAGGGTCGACTTTCCCGACCCGCTCGGTCCACGCACCGCGAGCCGCGAGCCCTCCGGCAGTGCGAGGTCGAGGTCGGTCAGCACCGGGGGGCCGCCGGGCCACGAGAACGTGACGCCGTCGAGCACGAGGTCGGCGTCCGGCCCCGCTGCGGCCGGATCGTGTGGCTCGGGTGCAGGATCGGGCCGCGTCAACAGCGCCCGCAACCGCGAGGCCGATGCCGCCACGACCGACGTCGACTCCGCGCCGGCGACCGACGGCGTGACGAGCTCGATCACGGCCAAGGGGAGCAGAACCGCAACGCCGATGGCGGGACCCGACATCCCGGCTGCAGGCCCGCCGACGACGGCCGCCGTCGCGGCCGCGGTCCACGGGCCCAGCGCGGCGAGGAGACCCGATGCTGCCGCTGCGGTGCGCCCGCGCGCTTGCTCGACGGACGTGACCTCGACGGTCGCGACGGCGATCGGTTCGGCCCAGTGGGCGGTGGCCCCCAGCGCAGCGATCTCCCCGGAGTGTTCCGCCAGGTCGAGGAGCCGGGTCGCCACCGCTGACTTCGACGCGACGAGCGATGCGGCCGAGCCGAGCGCCCGCCGGCCCACCCAGAGCGGCACGAGGACGGCGGCGATCGCCAACGCCGCAGCGAGGACCACGGCGGCCGGGCCGGCGACCACCGCCACGCCGACGACGGCTGCCGCCGCGACGGTGACCGAACTGATCGCCGGTCCAACGATCCGAAGCTCCAGATCGCCCAGCCGGTCGACGTCGTCGACGACCGAGGAGAGCATCTCGCCACGCCCGGTGCGGGGCAGGCCTGCCGGGACGAGGCGACCCAACTGTCCGACGACGGTGGCTCGGATCCCGCCGAGCCGCCGCAGTGTTGCGTCGTGGGACGCGAGTCGTTCGGCGTAGCGGAGGACACCCTTGCCGAGCCCGAACGCCCGCACGGCGACGGCGACGACGGCGAGGTCGGCGAACGACGGGTGCTCCGCCGCCCTGAGGATGAGCCAGGCGGCCGTGCCGGCGAGCCCGATGGTGCACGCCTCTGCCGCGATCCCGAGCGCCCGGGCGCCGGCGATCCGTCCCCGCGACGCCGGCGCGAGCCGACCGAACCAGGCGAGGTCGCCGACCGTGCCCCCAGCGCCGGCGTCGGCGGCGCCGGCGGCGGTGTCACCGGCGATCGGCTCGGGCAGCAGTCGAGGAGGAGCGGCACGGTCGTCGGGGCGACCGGGTGCTGGGTGGCCCGACTCGTGACCGAGGTCGGCGGGCGCCGTCGGACCCGTCGGTGCCATCGGGGAGTGGGCTGCGACCGCGGTGAGGCGGACGACCCGGTCGGCGGCGGCGATGACGGTCGGGTCGTGCGTCACGACCAACACCGCAGTGCCGTGGTCGGCGACCGAGCGGAGTCCGTCGACGACGAGGGCGACCCGCTCGGCGTCGAGGTGCGCGGTCGGTTCGTCCGCGACCAGGACGTCGACATGCCGCATCCTCGCCGTGAGCAGCGCCCGCGCGACGGCGAGTCGCTGGCGTTCGCCGCCCGACAGTTCTCTGGGCCGCCGCGCCTCGGCGTGGTCGAGGCCGACCGCGGCCAGCGCCGCACGACGGCCGTCGGTCGTCGACGTGGGACAACCGAGCGAGACGGATTCGTCCACGGTCGCACCGAGTGCTGCGGGATGTTGGGGGATCGCGACGATCGCCGCCCTCCGTCGATCGCGGGACAGGTCGCCGATCGACACGCCGCCGACCTCGACGCTCCCCGAACCGATCGGCGTGTCACCGGTGACGGCGGCGAGGACCGTCGACTTCCCCGAACCGGTCGGTCCGACGAGCGCGACCACCTCGCCCGGAGCGACGTCCAGGTCGACCGGACCCACCCGATGCCCCCGGACCGCATCGGTGATCACCAAGTCCTCGACGTGGAGGCCACCGGTCGTGACGCTCCCGGTGCCGTCTGGGGACTCCGACAGCGCGTCGACCTCCTCGAGGTCGTCGACGGCGTCCGCCCCGGCGGTGGCGGCGTGGAACGCTGCACCGACGCGGCGAAGGGGGAGCGAGCACTCCGGTGCGAGGAGGAGCACCACGAGCGCGGTGGTCAGCGAGATCGTCCCGTCGGCCAGACGGACGCCGGCGGTGACCGCGACCAGCGCGACCGACAACGTCGCCAACAGTTCGAGGACCAGCGCGGACAGGAACGCGACGCGGAGTGTGCCCATGACGGCTCGGCGGTAGTCGTCGGTGACCTGGCGGACCCGGTCGATCTGCGCCTCTGCCCGACCGAAGAGCCGCAACGTCTCGAGCCCGACGAGCACGTCGTGGAAGTGTGACCCGAGCCGCTGCAGCGTGGCCCACTGGCGTTGGGACCGCTCCTCGGTCAACCGGCCGATGAGGATCATGAACACCGGGATGAGCGGCACGGCGATGAGCAGGATCACCGCCGACAGGAGGTCGGCGAACAGGATCCGCACCCCGGCGGCGAGCGGCACGACGGCCGCCAGCCCCAGCGCCGGCGCGTAGCTGCGGATCCAGGGTTCGAGGGCATCGACCCCCGTCGTCGCCAGCGAGGTGACCGTCGAGGGCGTCGCGGCCGCCCGGCCGGGTTCGTCGAGCGCATCGAGCTTCGCCACGATCCCCTCGGTCACGTCACGACGGGTCGCGATGACAGCGGCCGTCGCCGACCGGTCCGTGGCCCACCGGGCGATACCCCGGACGACGCCGATGACGACCAGCGCGACCACGAGTGGGCCGAGCGCATCGGCATCGCCGTCGACCAGCCGGGAGATCCCGTCGGCCAACACCTGCGCCTGCGCGATCACGGCGGCGGCTGTCGCCACCGCCGCGATCAGGCAGACCCCGAGATGGACCCGGAGCGCCGGGATCCGCCGGAGGAGCGCCCGGTCAGCTCCCACCGGGGACGTGCACGGCCGGGATGTGGCGCCGCCCGATCCGCTGACGGAACACCCAGTAGCTCCAGGCCTGGTAGCCCACGACGATCGGCGTCATGACCGCGGCGACCCAGGTCATCACCTTGAGGGTGTACGCCGTCGAGCTGGCGTTGTGCACGGTCAGACTGTACGCAACATCGGTCGTGGAGGGCATGACGTCGGGGAAGAGCGACCCGAACAGCGACACCACCGCCGCCGTGATCGCGACCCCGGTGGCGACGAATGCCCAGCCGTCACGGTCGGCCCGTTCCATCGCTGCGCTGGCGAGGAGTGCCACCGCCGCGACCAGCACCGTGGCCCACGTCCAGCCCGTGCCGCGTTCGATCTGGTTCCACAGGAGGAAGACGGCGCCGGCGACGATCGTGACCGGCGCGATGCGCCGGGCGGCCGCACGGGCGGCGTCGTGAATCTCCCCCTCGGTCTTGAGCGCCAGGAAGTTGGCGCCGTGGAGGGCGAACAGCGACGCCGTGACGATCCCGCCGAGCAACCCGAACGGGTTGAGCAGCGTGAAGAGCGTGCCGGTGAAGTCGCCGGCCTTGTCGATCGGCACACCGGCGACGATGTTGGCGAACGCGACGCCCCACAGCACCGCCGGCAGCCACGAGCCGATGGCGATGGCGAGGTCCCACCGCTTGCGCCACCCGTCGTCGTCGACCTTGCCGCGGTACTCGAAGGCGACACCGCGGGCGATCAGCGCGACGAGGATGAGGAAGAGCGGCAGGTAGAACCCGGAGAACAGCGTGGCGTACCAGTTCGGGAAGGCGGCGAACGTGGCGCCGCCGGCAGTGAGGAGCCAGACCTCGTTGCCGTCCCAGGTGGGGCCGATGGTGTTGACCATGACACGGCGGTCGACCTCGGTGCGGCCGAGCGGGTGCAGCAGCATCCCGACGCCGAAGTCGAAGCCCTCGAGGAAGAAGTAGCCGACCCACAGGACGGCGATGAGGATGAACCAGACGGTGGTGAGTTCCATGACGTGCCTCGTTCTCGTGTCGGATCAGTAGGCGAAGGCCAGCGGCTGGCCCTCGGTGTCGTCGGAACCCTCGGCATCGGGATCGGGCATCACACCCGCCGGGCCGGCCTTGATGTAGCGGGCGAGGAGCCTGAGCTCGACGACCGCGAGCAGTCCGTAGATGAGCGTGAAGCCCACGAGCGACGTGCCGACGGTCCACGCCGAGACCTTGGAGACGGCGTCGGCGGTGAGGAGCCGCACCTCGGGGATGCCGTTGGGGTTCGGGGCGACCACCCACGGCTGGCGGCCGATCTCGGTGAAGATCCAGCCGAACACGTTGCCGAGGAACGGTGTGGCAATCACGGCGATCGTGGTGACCGGCAGCCACTTCCACCGGGGAAGGTCGCGGCCACCCCGGGTGAGGTAGAGGCCGGCGACGGCACCGAAGGCGGCGATGGCGCCGAACAGGATCATCAGGCGGAAGCCCCAGTAGGTGATGAACAGGCTCGGGCGGTAGTCGCCGGGGCCGTACTTCGCCTGGTACTCGGTGTTGAGATCGTTGACGCCCTTGATCGTGGCATCGGTCGTGTGCGTCGCCAGCAGCGAGAGGCCCTTGGGGATCGCCCAGGTACGAAGGTTGCAGTCGGCGCCCTTCTCGCCGACGAGGGCCAGCACCGACAACCCCGGTCCCTGCTCGGTGTTGCAGAGCGCCTCGGCCGACGCCATCTTCATCGGCTGCTGTTCGAACATGAGCCGAGCCTGGAAGTCGCCCGAGACGGCAACGCCGACACCGGCGACGAGGGTCAGCGCGATCGCTCCCCGGAGCGCCCGTCGGAGACCCCGGCGATCCACATCGCCGAGCGTGTCGCGTCGCTTCAGCAGCGACCAGGCGGAAATGCCGCCGACGAAGGTCGCCGCCGTCATCAGCGCTCCGGCGATGACGTGGGGGTAGGCCGCGAGGGTGGTGCTGTTGGTCAGCACCTTCCAGATGTCGACCATCTCGGCGCGTCCCGTCTCGGGGTTGAACTTCACTCCGACGGGGTGCTGCATCCAGGAGTTGGCGGCGATGATGAAGTACGCCGATGCCGTGGTGCCGGCCGCGGCGAGCCAGATCGTGGCGAGGTGCACCTTCTTCGGGAGACGGTCCCAGCCGAAGATCCACAGGCCGATGAAGGTCGACTCCAGGAAGAACGCAACGAGGGCCTCCATGGCGAGGGGCGCGCCGAACACGTCGCCGACGAAGCGGGAGTAGTTCGACCAGGCCATTCCGAACTGGAACTCCTGGACGATGCCGGTGACGACGCCCATGGCGAAGTTCACGAGGAACAGCTTCCCGAAGAACTTGGTGAGCCGGAGATAGGCCTCGTCACCGGTGCGGTACCAACGGGTCTGGTACCAGGCAACGACCAGGGCGAGCCCGATCGTCAGCGGCACCATGAAGAAGTGGTACACGGTCGTGATGCCGAACTGCCATCTCGCGAGATCGAGTGTGTTCATGTCATCCTCTCATCGCTGTCAGCGTTGACCCTACGGTTCACTATCTCTCATGGATATGGCCAAAGGTCCTCATCGTGCTGTGACGGATGTCCCGTCCGCCCCGGTCCCGTGGCCGATGACGTGTGACCAAGTGCCCTAGGAGCGATGGCGGCCCCGTTCGTATCGTGTGGTCGATCGTCGCCGCTCGGTGGCGACGCGAGCCCGGAGGAACCACCCCGATGACCTGCCAGACGAGCGTGGCGCGAGGCCCCCGCCCCTGGTTGACCGCAGCGACGATCATGGTCGTTGTTGCGTCGATGTGGTCGGCCGGCTGTGCCGACACCGCGACCGGCGGGGGTGGAGACGAAGCGACCGGCGCCCGGAAGCTCAGCGGTGTGGTGGTCGAGCCCGTTCCCGACGTGTCGGCCCTGTCGCTGCCCGAGGCGACGCCCGCCGCCGACCCGTTCCGCTTCGTCGCGGACGACGGCGATCTGCTGCTCGTCTACTTCGGCTACACGGCGTGTCCCGACGTGTGCCCGACCACCCTGGCCGACCTCAAGGCGGCGTTGAAGCAGCTCGGTACACCGTCGAAGCAGCTGTCGATCGCCATGGCCACGATCGACCCCCGGCGCGACACCGCCGACGTGATCTCGGGCTACCTCCACAGCTTCTTCCCCTCGGCGACCGCGCTGCGGACCGACGACGACGCAGCGCTCCGTTCGGTCACCAACGCGTTCGGAGCGTCCTACCTCACCGAGTACCCGAACACCGGTGAGCCGCGGGTCTCCCACAGCGCCTACCTCTACGTCGTCGACGACCAGGGCCACGTGGTCCTGGCGTGGCCGTTCGGCACCACCTCCGCCGACATCGCACTCGATCTCGAGCAACTGCTCGCCTGACACCCCCGCCGGGCGCCCCGCTCGGCCGACAAGGAGAACACCATGAACGCCCGTTCCTTCGCCCTCGCGTCCGTCCTGACGCTCGCCGTCCTCGGTGCCCCGGCGTGCGGCGACGACACCACGTCGGACTCCGCCGCGAGCGAGACCACCACGACCCTCGCCGCCGGCCCGACGATCTCGGGTGCGTGGGCACGCAACTCACCGATGGAGGCCACCAACGGTGCCGCCTACCTGGCGATCACCGGTGGAACGTCCGACGACCAGCTCGTCGCCGCATCGGTCGACGCCACGGTCGCCGGCAAGGTGGAACTGCACGAGACCGTGGCGGCCGGTGACTCCGGCGACGGGTCGATGGGTGCCACGACGATGGGCGCCCCGACGACGGTCGCCGGGGACACCATGACCGCCACGACCCTGGCTCCGGCCATGGAGATGCGCCCGGTCGAGGCCGTCGAGGTGCCGGCCGGCAAGAAGGTCGAGCTGAAGCCCGGCGGCTACCACATCATGCTGCTCGACCTCGTCCAGCCCCTCGTCGTCGGCGACTCGTTCGACCTGACGCTCACCTTCGCCGAGGCGGGTGAGCAGGTCGTGACCGTCGAGGTCAAGGACGCACCGTGATCCGGCAGGCTGCACGGCGAGCGGCGATCGGCATCGCGCTGGTGGCGTTCGTCGTGTCGTCGTGCGGCTCGCCCGCCCGGGCGTCGAAGCAGTACCAGTACGTCATCCCCGAGGGGACGGCCGGCCTCATCGCCACGAACCGTGCACCCGAGATCTTCCCGGCCGACCTGACCGTCCGGGTCGGTGACTCGATCACGATCGTGAACGAGGACGACTTCGACCAGGAGGTCGGGCCCTACCTCGTGAAGGCGGGGACCACCATGACCCAGCACTTCTCGTCTCCCGGCGTCTTGCAGGGCGCCTGCACGATGAGCATGGGTGGCACGCTGAGCGTGACGGTGCTGCCGGCGGAGTGACCTCAGGGGCCGGTCGTGGTGGTCGCCGGGACCCCGAGTTCGTCGGCGATCAGCCGTTCGAGTTCGGCCTCGTCGAGCGCCCCGTTGTGGGTGGCGGCGATGGTGCCGTCGGCGCGGATGAACGCCGTCGCCGGCATCGTGGTGATGGACAGCGCGATCTGTGAGGTGGAGTCGGGATCGAGGTACTGGTCGAACCCGACCCCGGTCTCGTCGACGAACTGCTGCGCCGCCACCTCGGTGTCGCCGAGGTTGACGCCGACGAAGCGGACGACCCCCTCGTACTTCGACGCGGTGACGTCGAAGGCCGGCATCTCCTTCCGGCACGGGGCGCACCACGTGGCCCAGACGTTCAGGACCATTGGCGTTGCCGACGCGCTGCCGAGCCGGAGCGGGGGAGCGTCGGCGAGCGGCGTGACCGTGACGGCTGCCAGGGAGTCGTCGTCGCCCGACGACGTCGTGTCGTCGGAGGAGCCGCAGCCCGTGGCTGTCAGGCCGGCCAGTGCCGCAACGAGCAGAGCGACGACGATCGGTGACGCTGGCCGGGGGTGGCGGTGGCGGTGGCGGTGGCGGTTCGTTCTCGTGTCCACGTCTCGTCACCTCGCGTCGGGCCCGGTCGTCGGGGGTGACGTCACGCTAGAGCGGTGAACCCGCGACCGTCACGCCCGGCCCGCAGAGCTGACGGATCGGGACCGGGTGTGAACGCGTTGACTCGAAGTCGGTTCCTGGATACCCTAGGGGGTATGTGTAGAGCAACGACCTGTTCCAAGTGCCACAAGCCCACCTGGTCCGGTTGCGGTGCCCACGTCGAGCAGGTGCTCGGCGACGTGCCGCCGGCCCAGCGCTGCCACTGTCGTGAGGACAAGGCGGCAGCGAAAGCAACGTCCGCGCCGTCCGATGCTGGCCGTGGTGGGTTGTTGGCCCGCCTCCGGGGCAGGTAGGCACTGGAGGAACACTGACGACGAACGGAGCTCCGATGACGAAGACGGTGATCGAATGCCCGGCGTGCGGGGTGCGGAACCGGGTGGCCGACGACGCTGGCGGCCGCCCGCGTTGCAGTTCGTGCCACACCGACCTGCCGTGGCTGGTCGACGTCGGCTCGGCCGACTTCGATGGGGTCATCGAACGTTCCGCGCTGCCCGTCCTCGTCGATCTCTGGGCTCCGTGGTGCGGTCCGTGCCGGGCGGTCGCGCCGGCGCTCGAACAGCTGGCTGTGGATCGTGCCGGCGCCCTGCGGATCGTCAAGGTCAACGTGGACCAGTCGCCGGAGGTCTCGGCACGTCTCGGCGTTCAGGGGATCCCGACGATGGTGCTGTTCTTCGACGGTGCCGAGATCTCCCGGCAGGTCGGTGCCTTGCCCGGGCCGGCGATCGCCCGGTGGGTCGACGGCGCACTCCTCGGCGTCAAGCGGGCCTGAGCAATGTCGTCGGCCTCAGGCAGCCACGCCGTCGAGACGCCGGCGCAGCCCTGCGGCAGCACGGTCGCCGATGCGTCGGAACAGCAACGCCAGGAACGGGTCGACGACGCGGAGCGGGCCGCGCAACCGGAGGTCGGCGTCGTAGGTCACGATGCATCCCGAGTCGCCGTCGGGCATGACCGTGATCACGTCGACCGACTCGAGCGTCGACGTCTGCGACCGTGCCTCGACCGATGAGCCGGGCACGGCGTCGACGATCTCGTAGCGCATGACCGTGCCGCCGCCGATGCCCTTCACCGTGAGGTCGTAGGTCGAGCCCACTGCTCCGGCCTCGCCACTGACGAGCACCGCTGCGGTGATGCCGGGGTCCCACTCGTCGAACCGGCTCAGGTCCTTCATGACGTCGTACGCGTCGGCGGGATGCCACGGGGAGCGGACGCTGGTGCGATATCGGGCCATCGGGTCTCCTCGGGTTCGGATGCGGCAACCGATCGGCTCGACGTCGCCGGCCGCAACGAGCTTCGCAGGCTCACCGTCGATCCGGTCGTCAGGATGCCGGAACGGGGACCAACGCGATCGGGCAGCGGGCCCCGTGGAGCGTGCGGAACGCGGTCCCGCCGGCGCGGACCCCGAGGGGGCCGACCGGGCCGAGCCCGATCACCAGCAGGTCGGCGCCGTGGGCGGCCTTGAGGATGCCGTCGGTGGGCCGCTCGCCACGGCGGGCCACGGTCGTCAGGTCGATCCCGGCGTCGACGAACTCCGGTGCCAACTCGTCGCGGATCCGTCGTTCGGCGTCACGACGCCACCCCTCGGGATCGGGCTTGGGCGACCACTCGAAGAAGGGCTCGTGCACGTTCACCGCGGTGACGGCGGCGCCCGTGGCAGCGGCGAGGTCGGCGCACCAGGCGACGGCCGCCCGGCTGGCCGGCGAGCCGTCCACACCGACGACGATGCGCATGAACGTCACCTCGGCGTCGTCGGGGACGACCACCAGGGGGACGGTCGTGTGGTGGGCGAGATACTCGGCGACCGAACCGACATGGAACAGGCCCGGTCCGCTGCCGTGACCGGCGCGACCCGTGACGATCAGACTCGCTCCGTGGGTGTGGGGCGACCCGGTGAGCACCTCACGGGGGTCGCCGCCGGCGACGTCGGTGACCGCGGTTGACACTGGCGCCGACCCGGGTCCGTCGGCGGGATCCAGGCGCCACCGCTCCGCCCGCATCGCCCGGTCGAGACGAAGGTGGTCGCCGGTGCCCGGCATCGACGCGCCCAGCAGGAGCACGTCGGCGCCGGTGTGCCGGCCGACAGCGGCAGCCCACTCCGCGGCGCGACGCGAGCCCTCGGAGTCGTCGTAGCCCACCACGATCCGGTTGCTACCTGTGGTCACCATCGTCGCTCCTGTCCGTGCCGCTCACGCTCTCATCGTCGTGCGAAGGCGGGTGGAACGACAGGGCCCAACGTCCCGACCCGCCGGTGCCTCCGAGAGTCACAAGCGGGCGGTCAGCCGTCCGATGAGCCCGGCCCGGCCGGGGGCGACGCGTGACCACAACGAGACGAGGTGGGCGTCGGGGCCGACGACGGCGCGGCCCCGGTCCTGTTCGATCGCGGCGACGATGCGCTTCGCCACGGCGGAGGGTGGTCGCATGGCGAGCGGCGCGAGTCGTGATCGGCCGAGTTCGGCCAGCCGGCCCGACTGGCTCCCACGCGCCGAGTTCGTGATGTTCGTGTTGATGGCCCCGGGAAACACCGCCGTGACGCCGATGTTGGTCGTGACCAGCTCGTTGCGGAGCGCCTCGCTGAAGCCGCGCACTGCCCCCTTGGTGAGCGAGTACGACGCGTTCTGGGGCAGGCCGAGGAGTCCGACCATGCTCGACAGGTTGACGATGTGGGCCTCGTCGGCGTCGCGCAGGACCGGGAGGAACGCCCGGCAGCCGTTCACGACGCCCCACACGTTGATGTCGACGATCCAGCGCAGGTCGTCGAGCGACTCGTCCTCGAACGGGCCGGCCGACGTGACCCCGGCGTTGTTGACGAGGATGTGGCAGGCGCCGTGGGCATCGACGACAGCAGCGGGGAGCGCGGCGAGCGCGTCGGCGTCACGCACGTCCACGACGTGGGTCGACGCGTGACGCCCGAGGGAGCGGATGGTCGTCGCCGTCTCCTCGACGGCGGTCGGTGAGATGTCGACGAGCGCAAGGTTGCAGCCGGCGCGGGCCAGCGCTTCGCTCGTGGCGCGACCGATGCCGCTGCCGGCACCGGTGACGACGGCGACGCGGTTGATGAGTCGCTTCACGCGCGAACCTCCGGCGCCGTGAGCACGCACCGCGTGCCCGTGTAGATGGTGGGCATGCACTTGTTGCAGTGCACACAGAGGCTGGCTGACTGCTCGCCCTCGCGCATGCGGTTCGGCAGGTCGGGCTGACGCAGGAGCGCCCGCGCCATCGCCACGAAGTCGAAGCCCTCGGCGAGCGCGCCCTCGATCGTCGCCAGCTCGTTGATGCCGCCGAGGAGGATCAACGGCATCGACAGCGCGGCGCGGAACTGGCGGGCGAAGGGGAGGAAGAACCCCTCCTCGAACGGCATCTCGGGGAAGATCTTGTGACCCATGACGCGGAGGCCGAGCCCGACCGCCGCCGGCTGGGTGGCGATGAACTCCGCCATCGGCACGTCGCCGCGGAAGAAGTACATGCCGTTCAAGAGGGAGCTGCCGCCGGTGAGCTGGAGGGCGTCGAGCTGCCCGTCGGACTCGAGCATGGCCGCGAACGGCAGGCTCTCGTCGAGCCACAGGCCCTGGGGCACGCCGTCGGCCATGTTGAACTTGGCGGTCACGGCGACGTCGGTGCCGACGGCGGCGCGCACTGCGGCGATGGCGCGGCGGGGGAGCCGCATGCGGTTCTCGAGGCTGCCGCCGTACTCGTCGGTTCTCTTGTTGAGGTTGGCGCTGAGGAACGAGCTCAGGAGGTAGTTGTGGCCGAGGTGCACCTCGATCGCGTCGAACCCGCTCTCGACGGCGACGCGTGCGGCTCGCCCGAACTGGTCGACGACCTCGTCGAGCTCGGCATGGGTGGCGCCGCGGACGAGCCCCATGGCAGGTGGGCTCAGGCGGGTTGACGGGGCCAGTGTCTTGGTGCGGTTCGAGCGGGTGTTGGCGACGAGGCCGGCGTGTCCGATCTGGGCCGAGGCAAGTGCTCCCTCGGCGTGCACGGCGTCGGTCAGTCGACGGAGACGGGGCACGATCTGATCGGACATCACCATGGTGTTGCGCTGGACCCGACCCCCGGGGCTGACGGCGCAGTACGCAACGGTGGTCATGGCGGCCCCGCCGGCGGCGACGCGACGGTGGAACTCGACGAGTTCGTCGCTCACCGCGCCGTCGGGCATCACCCCTTCGAACGTGGCGGCCTTGATGATGCGGTTGCGAAGCGTGAGCGGCCCGAGCCGGGCCGGCTCGAACGCCGTGGACGTGCTGGTCTCGGTCATGTGTCGTCCCTCCCGACCCGAACGATACCACTGGTATCGGAATGTGGCTGGCAGACTGTACGGCCTATGGGCGACCCCACCACGCCGCAACGTTCGCCGAGCGGTCGTCGGCGCGACCCCGCGATCGACGAGCGGGTGCTCGACGCGACCCGGGCGAGCCTCGTCGAGCACGGCTGGGACGGCACGAGCATCCGGGGGATCGCCGAGCGGGCGGGTGTGAGTCGACCGGCGATCGCCCGACGATGGCCGACGAAGGCCCATCTCGCGATCGAGGCGCTCCTGGGCGCCGAGCCCGACCTCGGAGCCTTCGAGAACGTCGACCTCCTCGGCTGGGTCGACGGTGTGGTCGACGGCAGCTTCGACCTGTTCGCCCGGGCGGACATGCAGTCGGCGATGCCCGCGCTCCTCGCCACGCTCCGCGACCACAACGACCTCCGCGCCGCGATGTGGGACGGCTTCGCCGGTCCGGCGACCGATCTCGTGGTCGCGCAGGGCGCCACGGCGACGGTGACGGCTCGCGCCGCGATCGTCATGGCGGCGGGCGCTGCGCTGTTCAGCAGCGTCGTCGTCGGCGACGACCCGGCGCTGGTCGACGAGGTGCGGGCCCTGGTGCGGGCGGCGTTGGCCCAGTCCCTCGCTGCCGCGGCGGCCACCCGGAGCTGAGCTCGATCGCGTCCGGCGTCGGCGTAACCGGAGTCAGCCGAAGGCGTCTGGCCAGCCGAGGCCGGCGAGGCGCTCGCTCAGACGTGCGACGACGCCCCGCAGGTCGGTCGGCTGCCACCCCTCGACGAGATCGTTCCCGTCGAGGCCGAGCACGGGGCGGTCCACTTCGGCGAGGAGTTCGAGGCTCCGGCCGATCCGTCCCGTGAGCGTGGCCGGGTCACACGTGGCGAGCAGCAGGACGGCCTCGGCCATCGTCTCCAGAGGCTCGAACAGCAGGGGGTCGAGGTCACCGCGGGCAAGCAGATGGGGCGTGGCGATGGCGGACTGCGGGCCGACGGCGTTCACTGCGATCCCGTGGGGGTGGAGCTCCGACGCGACCGACACCGTCAACCGGTTGAGCGCGGCCTTCGTCGAGCCGTAGCCGGCCCCCTGCTGGGCGACGAGGTTCGTGGGAAACGGCGGACCGGGCGGGAGTTCGGCGGCGAAGCTCGTGAGGTTGACGATCCAGCCCTCGCCGCGCTCGATCATCGACGGTGCGACGTCGGCCATCAGGCGCCACGGCGCCCACACGTTGACCTGCTGGGCGATCTCGAGCTGGCGGCTCGTCCACTCGGTGAACGGTCGGTAGCCGTTGGCGGCGGCGTTGTTGACGAGGATGTCGACGGGCCCGAGCTCGTCGGCGACCCGGTCGACGAGGGTCGCTCGGCCGCCGTCGGGATCGGCGAGGTCGACGGGGATCGTGATCGTGCTGCCGCCGGCGGCGCGGATGCGTTCCGCAGTGGCATCGAGCCCGGCCGCGTCACGGGCCACGAGCGCCACCGCAGCGCCTTCGGCTGCGAGCCGCACGGCGATGGCCGTGCCCGTTCCACCCTTGCTGGCTCCGGTCACCAGGGCGACGCGCCCGCTGCACTGCTCACCCATGCGGCACCCCGATCCGAACCCCGATCCGATCGATCACGACGTGTGCGACGCCACCACGTCCGACACGGCGCTGCAGACGAACTCCACGTCCTCGTCGGTCAGGGCGTGGTTGCAGGGGAGCAGGAGTGCGTGCTCCATGATGCGGTCGGCGTTGGGGTATCCGGCCGGGGCGCTGCGGTAGGTGACGCCGCGCATCATCGGCTGCCGGGTCACGTTGCCCGTCCACACCATGCGCGTGTCGATGCCGCGACCTTCGAGTTCACGCTGGAACTCGGACCGGGCGATGCCGCAGTCGGGTTCGATCACGAACGGGAACGCCAGCCACGCGGTGTCGAGGCCTTCGGTCTGCACCGGTGGGGTGAAGACCTCGGGGAACGTGGAGAAGAACTCGTGGTAGCTCGCGAAATTGCGCTGGCGCACCTCCCGGTTGTTCGGGAGCTTCTTGAGCTGCTCGAGGCCGAACGCCGCGCCCAGCTCGGACGGTTCGAAGTTCCAGCCGAGCTCCTCGAACACGAAGAGGCTGTCGTACTCCATGCCGTCGACCTCGGCGAGGAAGCGCCGGTCGCCCTTGCGCGAACCGTAGAACTGCACCTCGCTGCTGCGGCCCCAGCGGCGCAGCAGCAGGCCGCGGTCGCGCAGTTGCTCGTCGTCGAGCAGGACCATGCCGCCGTTGCCGGCCGCGGTGATGATGTGCGATGCGGCGAAGCTGGTGACGCTGAGGTCGGAACGGGTGCCCGTGGGCGTGCCGCGGAGCGTGGCGCCCAGCGCGTCGCAGGAGTCCTCGATGACAAGGAGGTCGTGGGCGTCGGCGATCGCGCGAAGGCGGTCCCAGTCCGGGGTGTTGCCCACCAGGTTGGGGATGAGCATCGCCGTGGTGTCCGGGCCGATGAGGCGCTCCAGCGCATCGGGGTCGACGTTGTAGGTGTCGGGTTCGACGTCGACGAACACCGGGACCAGGCCGGCCCGGACGAGCGGGGCCACGTCGGTCGAGAACGTCAGGACCGAGGTGAGGACCTCCGATCCCTTCGGGAGATCGAGCAACTCGACGGCGAGGTACAGCGCCGACGAACCCGAGTTCACGGCGATCCCGCCGGCCTTGCCGAACAGGGCCGCGACCTGCTGCTCGAACGCCGTGACCCGCGCACCGATGCGGAACGCCGTCGGCCCGGATCGGAGCACGTCCAGGCACGCCTCGATCTCGGCCTCGTTGTGAACGCTTCCGGCGTAGAGCACCCGCTTCGACATCGTGGATCCAGTCAGTTGAGGCCGAACAGGTGGGATCGACCGTGACACCACGTCCCCCGGTTCTGCCGCATCCTATGGACGGCGACCCCGTCGGTCGACCGCTTCAGTCGGCGGTCACCCCGTAGCCGGTCACCGGCCCGGTGACCCGCACCATGACGGCGCTCCCGGCGTCGGCCAGCTCGGTCGACCGCCATCGGGCGGTCACCATCGTCGGTCCGACGGTCAGCGTCACGTCGGCGTCGGAGCCGCGGAAGCGGACACGTTCGACGACGGCGCCGACGGAGCCCGGTCCGTCGGAGCGGACGATCTGCTCGGGGCGGACGAGCACCGTGAGCTCGGTGCCGGGCGGTTGCGGCGACAGTGGGTCGAGCGCCACGGTTCCGAGCGGGGTGCCGACCTCCGTCGATGTGGGCGACGTTCGTCGCCCCGGCAGCTCGTTCGCGTCGCCGAGGAACCGGGCCGTCCACCGATCGACCGGGCGGCGGTAGAGGTCGGTCGGCGTGCCGGCCTGGACGATCCGGCCGTCGCGCATGATGGCGACATGATCGGCGAGCGACAGGGCCTCCTCCTGGTCGTGGGTCACGAGGATGGCGGTCGTGCCCGTGGCCGCCAGGACGTCGGCGACCTCGTCGCGGAGTGATGAGCGCAGCGCCGTGTCGAGCGCGCTGAACGGCTCGTCGAGGAGGACGACGTCGGGTCGGGGCGCGAGCGCACGGGCGAGCGCGACCCGTTGCTGCTGCCCGCCCGACAGTTCGTGGGGGCGCCGGCCGCCGTGGCCGGCGAGATCGACGAGCTCGAGCAGCTCGTCGACGCGACGGCGTCGCTCGTCGGACGCCAGCCGTCGGAGCCCGAATGCGACGTTCCCGGCGACGTCGAGGTGCGGGAACAACGCGCCCTCCTGGGGTACGAGACCGATGCGACGCCGTTCCGGTGCGACATGTGAGCCGGCGTCGGCGAGGACCCGGTCGCCGACGGCGATCGTGCCGCCGTCGGCGCGTTCCATGCCGGCGATGGTTCGGAGCAGCGTCGTCTTGCCACACCCCGACGGGCCGAGCACGGCGGCGAGCGTGCCATCGGCGATGTCGAGATCGACCCCCGACAACGCTCGGACCGGCGGGTGTCCCGCGAACGCCCTCGTCAGCGCTCGGATCCTGACCGTGGTCATCGTTGATCGGTCCCGTCGGTCGGAGGCGAGGTGGCGCTGCGTCGGCCCCCGAGGCTCGACAGCAGCGCGGTCGGGAGTGCGGCGAGGACGACGATCGCCACGGCGTAGGGCGCCGCGGCCGCCTTCGAGAAGGACGACGTGTGGCCCCACAACTGGGTGGCGAGGGTGTCGAAGCCGGTCGGTCGAAGGAACAGGGTCGCTGGCAATTCCTTCATGATCGTCAGGAACACCAGCGTTGCCGCTGCGCCCACTCCGGGCGCGGCGAGCCGTGCGGTGACCGACCACCACGCGCCGACGCCGGTGCGTCCGAGCGACCGCGCCACCCCGTCGAGGCCCGGTGGGATCTGGGCGATCGCGTTCTGCAGCGAACCGAGCGCCAGCGAGAGGAAGATGACGACGTACGCGAGCACGAGCAACGGCAGCTCCTGGTAGATCGGGGTGGCGAAGCCGACGCCGAAGAACACGAGCGAGAGCCCGACGACGACGCCGGGGAGCGCGTGGCTGGCGTACACGGCCGACACCGCGGCGCGTGACAGCCAGCCGGGGTTCCGGACACTCAACAGTGCCAGGGGGAACGCCACCACGATCACGGCGGCGGCGCCCAGCGCCCCGACTTCGAGCGTGTTGAGCGTCGCTTCGGCGAACCGGCCGCCGTCGGGACGCGACGTGCCCTGCTCGAACCACCGGCGCAGACCGTCCGCAGGAATCCCGAGAGCGACGGCGAGCCAGCCGACCGGTGCGAGCAGCAGCGGCCATCGGGCCGGTCCGAGACGGACGATCGACTGGGGTCGGGGCACGCCGGAGCCGACCCGCGCGATGTGGCGCGAGCGGCGGCCGGTCAGCCGCTCCAGGCCGACGATCGTGACGGCGAGCACCGCGAGCACGCACCCGAGCACCGCCGCGGGCGTGCGGTCGAACGAGCCGCGGTACGACGTGTAGATCACGTTGGTGAGGACCTCGTAGCGCATGGTCGCCACCGCCCCGAAGTCGCTCAGCACGTACAGCGCCACGAGGAGTCCACCTCCGGCGGCCGCCGGGCGGATCTGCGGCAGCGTTACCCGTCGGAACGTCGCGACGGCGCCCTCGCCGACACTGCGCGACACGTCCTCGAGCGCGGGGTCGCACCGCCGGAGCGCCGCCATGACGGGCAGGTACACGTAGGGGTAGGAGATCGTGGTCAACACCACGGCAGCGCCGGACCGGCCGGCCAGGTCGGGCCACAACCCGATCCATCCGAACGACGCGACGTAGGAGGGGAGCGCGAGGGGGAGGCCCAACACGACTTGGACGACCCGGGCGCCGGGGAGGTCGGTGCGGGTCACGATCCATGCGAAGCCGACGCCGAGCACCACCGACGCGACGGTGACGATGCCGGCGAGCTCGAGCGAACGCAGCGCGAGGGTCGCGGTGCGCTCGCGCCACAGGGTGTCGACGATCTCGCTCCAGCCCCGCTCGGTGGCGCGGATGCCGAGGTAGACGAGCGGCAACAGGCCGATCAGGCCGGCGACGGCCGCGCCGAGCACCGCCGGTGCCGGGGCGCGGCGCGTCACCGCGACGCGACCGAGCGAGGGGACCGGCGCCGCGACGCCGGACCCCTCGTCGGTGAGGACAACCGTCGGGAGGGTCAGCTGAGGAGTCCCAACTCGGTCAGGAGCGCCTGGGACTCCTCGATCGACCGGAGATCGGTCAGGTCGAGGTCAGGCCCGTCCAGCTCGTCGAGGGGCGGGATGCCCGCCGGATCAGCGATGCCGTCCACGACGGGGTACTCGAACGTCTCGTTGACGAAGAAGGTCTGGCCCTCCTCCGACAGCAGGTACTCGAGCAACGCGAGCGCCGCAGCGTTGTCGGCCGAGCCCTTCGTGATGGCCGCCGCAGTGGCGTTCACGAGGCCACCGGGATCGTCGCCAGCAGGGAACACGAGCTTCGATGTGAGGTTGGGCTGCCGCTCGTCGCGGGCCCAGTAGTAGTGGTTGATGAGACCGATCGCGACGTCACCGGCCTCGACTGCTTCGAGCACGTCCCCGTTGCTGGCGATGTCGGTGATCGGCTCGTTCGCGATCAGGCCCTCGAGCCAGGTCCGAGCGGCGTCCTCGCCCTGGCTCGCCCGGAAGCCGGTGATGAACGCCTGGAAACCGGCGTTGGACGGCACGATCGCCACCTGACCCCGGTACTTGGGGTCGGTGAGCTCTTCGACGCCAGCGGGGGCGTCGGTCAGGTTCGGGTTGTAGACGATGACGCGGGAGCGGCCGGTGACGCCGACCCACTCGTTGTCGCCGTCGGGGCGGAACCGCTCGTCGACCGTCCCCACCAGCTCGTTGGGCAGCGAGGCGAGGAGCCCGGCCTCGGCGAGCACACCGACCGCCCCGACCTCCTGGGAGTAGAACACGTCGGCGGGGGTGTCCTCGCCCTCCTCGAGCAGCTGGGCGCCCATCTCGGCGGAGTTGCCGTAGCGGACGTCGACCTCGATGCCGGTGTCGTCGGTGAACTTCTCGATGAGGGGCGCGATGAGTTCCTCGTCGCGGCCGGAGTAGAGCGTGATGGTCTGGCCGGACACGTCGCCGGTCCCGCCGGCGGTGCCGTCAGGGGTGTCGTCGGCCGTGGAGGTGTCGTCGCCGCAGGCGGCGAGCAGGGCGGTGAGCGGAAGCAGGGCGAGCAGTGCATATCGACGCGGTGACGTCATGAGGGGTCTCCAAGATGGT
>WBZX01000880.1_pt1 | contig 24867 bp, 20 predicted proteins | sample 5204211 | NCBI WGS metagenome assembly WBZX01 (sample SAMN12344362, study PRJNA552823) | activated sludge metagenome | biome: Activated sludge suspended growth; feature: Nitrification reactor; material: Wastewater; isolation source: activated sludge from nitrification reactor of wastewater... | reverse complement strand
CACGCGAGCGGCCAGCCCGTGCGCCTACGGCCGGGGTGACAGAGCAAGTCCGCCACCACCGACCGCGGTCCAGGAATCGTGCAGGGTTGCCGTTTCGTCACGGCATGCCGCAACGCTGCATTGTCTCGCCGCGCCCGCGCGCCATCGCCAGCTTGTCAGCCATGGCGAGGGCGAGGGCGCAGCGTCGTCGACAGACGCATGCGCCGGCGACCGCCCAGCGCGATCGTGCGCGCTACTTCGAGGCGGCCTTGGGCGCCTCGAACTCGAGCCCCTGCAGCAGGTCCTCGAGCGCGATCTTCTTCTCGAGGCGCTGGCTGTTGAGTTCGACCACCTTGCGGCCGATGCGATCGCCGTCCTTGGTGAAGGCGTCGAGCCGCGCGTTGAGCTTGCTGCGCAGCGAACCGGCGGCGGGGTCCTTCTTGATGGCCTCGAGGTTTTCGCGGGTCTCGTTGGCGCGCTGATCGAGCTCGACCTGCTGACGCTTGAGGCCATCGATCTCGGTGTCGATGCGGCCGATCTCCTGGCGCAGCTTGACGATGGGCTCGAGCTGCTTGCGCAGCGCGGCCGTGAGCGTGGCCTTGGCGACCAGCCCCTCGAGCAACGACACGGCGCGCACGTCCCAGATCGACAGCGTCGTCACCGAGGGGGTCTGCTCGACCAACGTGACCTCGCCCTCTTGGCCGGCGGTCGTGACCGGCACCGGCACGAGATAGGCGTCGGGCAGCGCCTCGGTGCCCTTGGGCGGGTCGACCAGCTCGTAGTTCCAGCCGGCCTTGCCGTGGCGCACGAGCACCGAGAACGTGCCCATGGACTTCGGCGCCTTGACGGTCCACGTGGTGGTCGTGCGCGCGAAGGTCTCGACCTCGAGCACGCCGCGGACGATCCGCAGCAGCTGCATCTCGTCGCCCGAGTAGCTCGCGGTCGAGGTGACCATGATGCCGGGCTCGACCGCGAACGGGAGCGTCGCGCTCATGCCTGCGCCGACCGACTCGGAGAGCCCCTCGCCGACGAAGCTATCGCCGGAGTAGATGCTGATCGGACCCGGCTCGAGCACGAACGGTGTGCTGTTGCGGAAGCGAACCACGCGGTAGGGGTTCGCCTCGTAGCCGACGCCGGCGCCGCCGGGGCGGTACAGGAAGGTCTGCTCGGCACCGACCGATTGATTGAGGATCGCGACCATCGTCGAGTTGCCGTTGGGCACGGTCACGCGCTCGCGCAGGTCGAAGCTCGTCAGACCGCTGATCTGCTTGCTCCGCGCGCTGGCCATGGTGCTGCGACGCAACGCGTCGTAGTCGATCGCCTGCTCGACGTTCTTCTCGTACTCGGCCTCGCTGCGATCACGCGCGGCGTCCTTGTCGTAGCCGCGCGACTCCAGCTTCGCCTTCGCCTTCGGTGCCGCCCCCGATGCCCGCGCGCCCCCGACGTCGCCCTCCATCATGCGCTCGTCGTACTGGTACTCCTCGACCGACTCGGTCGCGGGCACGCTGGCCGGCGGTGGCGCAGGCATGACCTCCACCGGCATGTCCGAGTACGTGGTCTCGCCGACCGCCACGGTGGCGCGCCGCGAGACGCCGGCCTCGGTGAGGTCGGCGCGCGGGACCGTGCGCGGCGTGTGCAGGTCGTACTGGAACGCGATCGGCTCGCCGGAGGTGAGACCGAGCGAGACGTCGTTCCAGTCCTCGCCGCTGGTGTTGTCGACCACCGCCCAACCCTGCAGCAGCGCGTCGCCGTTGCCCTCCTTGGGCAACACGACGCGGTAGGTCGGCTTCCACATCGGCGCCGCGACCACGTAGCTCACGGCGAGATCGTGGGCCTTCTTGCCGGCCAGCCGGATCACGATCTCGACCTGTTGGAACATGCCCTCGCCGGCGCTGGCGTCGAGTCGGCGGTTGAGCTGCAGCGCGAGGTCGCCGTCCTTGAGGGTGACGCCGTGGACCTTCGACAGCCGCACGGTGTGCATGTCGTTGCCCTGCAGCAGCGTGAGTCGATGGTCGCGCTGGTGGACCTGCTCGCCGCCGCCGCCTCGCACCGGCCGCGCGTACGGGTCGGGCTCGTCTTCGATGGTCTCGACCATCACGATGCGACCGCGGATGGTGCCGTCGTGGGTGCGCACCACCACCTCGGTGCCGCGCAGCCCGTCGAGCACCTGGGCGAGACTGCCACGACCGGGGCCCAGCTGGCTGAGCGCCGCGTTGGCCCAGCTCTCGGGGTCGAGCGGCATCGACACACTCATGGCCTTGCCGGTGCTGCGATCGATGACGGTCAGGCTCTTGAGCAGGTCGTCGACCTGATCGCGACGGACCTTGATCGCGAGCGCATCGCCATCGACTTCGCCGTGACGCTCGAAGTAGCCGATGCCGTTGCGGTAGAGCACGACCCGGTGCAGCGCGAGATCGGTCTCGGCGGTGGGGTACGCGCTACGGCCGTGGGCACAGCCGATGGCGGGCGCGAGCGCGAGCAACGAAAGCCAGAGTGCAGGGGTACGCGAGAGTGGAGAGAGCAGCTGCAGGGATCGACGCATGAGGTCTCCTCGGGAGCACCGGTGGCGGCGCGCGGGCGGGCGAATGTAACGCCGATGCGCAGCGCCCCGGGGCGTCGCCCCACACGCACGAGCTGCGCCCGCCGGTCTATTGGCCCCATCCGCGCCTGCGCGGGTCGAGGCGGCAGCAGAAACCAGGCGCGGTCCCGTTCGCCGATCGGGCTTGTGGATCCCCTCCATCTCGGCTGTAAGATGGTGGTCGATGCGTTCCTGCGGCATGGCGACCACGCTCGCGGCGACCTGCCTGCTCGGCCTCGCGATCGCGCCGAGCGCAGAGCGCAGCGAACATGTGCGACGACGTTGCGAGACCGAGGCGAGCCGCCCGGCCCCGAGCCCTCCACCGGTGACCACGCTCCGCACGCGTGACACCGAGGTCGCGATCTACAGCATCGACGGCGAGCTGCGGTACACCGTGCTCGACGCCGCCGGCCGCGTGCTCGCGCACCACGTCGACGAGCTCACGTTCATCGCGGGCTTCCCGGGCCTGGCCGAGCAACTCGACCGCGCGCTCGCCGAGGACGCGTGGATCGACGCATCGGTGCCCGACCGCCCGTAGCCCCGGCTCGCGCGCGAGAGCGCCTAGATCGCCATCGCTTCGCGATGGAAGCGCTGGCGGAATGCCTTGATGGCGTCGTTGGTGCGCACCGGATGCACGCGGTTGCTGAGCAACACGAAGATCCGCGCGCCGCCCGGGGCCGACGGATCGATCCACACGCTGGTGCCGGTGTAACCGGTGTGACCGACCGCGTCGGACGTGAGCGCATCGCCGGTGCTGCCCGAACCGTCGGGGCTGGGGCCGTCGAAGCCGAGCGCGCGGGTCGAGCCCGCCACGGTGCTGCGCCGCCAGAATCGATCGCGGGTCGCGAGATCGAGGCCGGGGAGGTTCGCGTGCAGCCAGGCGCGAGCGAGCTCGTGCACCGACCACGCATCGCCGAACAGGCCGGCATGGCCCGCAACGCCGCCCATCACCCACGCGTTGTCATCGTGCACGGCGCCGTGGGCGAGCGGTCGACCGCTGCGTACGCGGAGGTGGCTGGGCGGTGCGTCGCCGTGCAGCACGGCGTCGTACACCTCGGTTGGCGCGATGCGACGCTCGAGCGCAGCCGGCAGGCCTGACTCCGCGAACAACCGCCGGAAGCCGAGCCCGGGCAGCGGCGTGTGATCGATGCCCAGCGGATACGCGATGCGATCGGCGAACACCGCGTCGAGGCGATCGTCGTACACGCGCTCGAGCCACGCACCGACGATCATGAATCCGAGGTCCGAGTAGATCGCACGCTGCCGCGGCGGGCCGTCGCGGGGCGTACGGCAGACGTGCTCGAGCACCGCCTCGGCATCGAACGGTTCGACCTCGAGGAAGTACTCGCGGTGCGCAACCAAACCCGCGCAGTGCTCGAGCAGATCACCCAGCGTGGCACCCGGACATGCGCGCGACCACGGCGACGGCACCGGCTCGTCGATCGACATGCGCCCTCGCGCGACCGCCATCGCCACCAACGTCGTGCTCGCGAGCACCTTGGTCAACGACGCGAGGTCATAGACGGTGTCGCGGACGACTGGCTCACCGGCGGCGACGAAGCTGGGGTGTTCGCCCAGCGTGCCGTGCGCTTCGTGGTAGACCACCGCGTCGCCGCGGCTCACGATCGCGACGCAGCCCGGGAACGTGCCCTCGCGGACCGCGGCTTCCAAGCTCTCGAACAGCCGTGCATGCGGGTCCATCGCGGGGCTAGCTTGCCTGCTTCGCCGACCTCGGGCTACAACCTCGCGGACGATGCCGACGACTGGCGCGACCACCCCCGAGCGTCCAGATCGCGAACGACTCATCGTCGCCCTCGATGTGCCGACCGCCGACGCGGCCTTCGAGCTGGCGCGACGGTTGTCCGGCCACGTCGGCATGTTCAAGATCGGCCTCGAGCTGTTCGTGGCCGAGGGGCCGAGCGTGGTTCGACGCATGCGCGAGCTGGCGCCGGACGTCGACATCTTCCTCGACCTCAAGCTGCACGACATTCCCAACACCATGTGCGGAGCGATCCGCAGCGCGCGAACGCTCGGAGCGAAGTTCGTCACGGTACATGCCGGCAGCGGCACCGCACACCTCGCCGCGTGCGTCGAGGCGGCCGGCGACGCGCTCGGCATCCTCGCGGTCACCGTGCTCACGAGCCAGGACGAGGTCGCGTGCCGACAGGCCGGCCACACCCGCAGCCTCGAGGAGTTGGTCGAGATGCGCGCGGTGTGTGCCCGCGAGGCCGGCTGCGCCGGCGTCGTCTGCAGCGGCCGCGAGCTCGCGCGGGTGCGAGCCGTCGCGCCCAAGCTCGCACGGGTCGTGCCCGGCATCCGCCCCGCCGGCGCCGACGTCGGCGATCAGCAGCGCGTGATGACGCCAGCCCGCGCCGTGCTCGAGGGCGCCACGCACATCGTGGTGGGGCGGCCGATCCTGCAGGCCGACGACCAGCCCGCGGCCGCCGACGCGATCGTGGCCGAGATCGCCGCACGCCAGTAGCCGGCGGTCGTCAGGGCGGCTGATCGATGCCGTCGCTGGGACGCGCGAGCACGGCGGTGCCCTCGGAGGGGTCGTCGTCGTCGTCCGCAGCTTCGACGCGCACGGGGATGCCGGGCTCGTCCGCCAGCTGCCACACGAGATCGAAGATCGAGTCGGTCGTGCTCGCGAGCGCCTTGAGGTTGGTCGAGGCCGCGAACGGGCCGTCGACCAGCGCGCCGGCCTCACTGCGCCGGGTCAGCGCGAGCGTCACGAGTCCGGCGGCGTCCAGCGCCTCGCGCTCGGGGTTGTCGAAGCGCGTGCCCGCGAGCTCGCGCGCGATGCCGCCGTCGAAAGCGTTCGTGAGGGTGACATCGAGTGAGCTGCGCTCGGCCCCGATCGCCACCAAGTGCGCCGAGCTGTCGTGCAGGTCGAAGCCCGACAGCACGATCACGGCCGCGACGTTCTTGCGATCGGCGACGCCGCCTGCGAGGTAGCGCTCGACGCCGTAGGGTCCCAGCGACCCGTCGGCGGTCAGCACGAAGACGATCGAACGCAGCGGCCGACGCCCGGCGAGGGTCCACTGGACCGCGCGATCGGCCATCGCCAGCGCGATCGCGACGCCGGCGGCGTTGTCCTCGGCCCCTGCGCCAGCACCCGCGGCCGCCGCGTGACCGCCCGCGTCCCAGTGCGCGACCACCACGACGCTCTGCTCGGGCCGCTGCGCACCGGCGACCCGGCCGATGACGTTGGCGTCGTCCCACTGTGTGATCTCGGTGTCGACGTCGAGCTCGACCATCGTGCCGGCGACCGTCGAGGCCTCGCGCAGTTGCTCGGCCGCAGCTGCATCGAGGATGCCGAACACGTCGATGCTGGTCGGTAGCGGCTCGCCACGCGCGCCCGCGAACACCCGCGGCTCGGCGAAGCGCCGTGCCAGAGCGTCGAAGCTGACGCCGCGCTGCCCCTCGATCGACACCAACGCCGCACGGGCACCGGCCCGCTGCGCGCGCTCGAACTTGTAGTCCATGCCGGCGTAGCTCGAGTCCTCGGTGCGGCCGATCGGCACGCCGATCCGCGCCAGCACGGCACGTCCGGTGATCTCGCGCCCGGCGTAGTCGTCGACGCCCCACTCGGGCGCCGTCACCCCGTAGTCGACGTCGACCAGCGGCAACGCGACCTCGAAGGGGCCACTGTCGACGGTGCGCGCGAGCCGGACCCCTTCCACCGTGGTCAGCTCGGTGGCGGTGCGTAGGCGTAGCTCACCGCTGCTGGTGACCACCTGCAGCGGCACCGACTGTAGCCACCCGCCGTTGGGCGCGGCCGGCTGCACGCCCGAGTCGGCCAGCTCCGACACGATGAAGTTGACCACCTGTCGCGCGTCGTCGCTGCCGGGGCGACGGCCGTCGAAGTGGGGACCGGCGAGCACCCCGAGATGACGACGAAGCATCGACTCGATGCGAATGAGCTCCGGCGTCGAGCGCTCCGCGAACGGCACCAGCTCGACCGCGCGCAGCTGCGTGATTGCCGGCTCGTCGAACTCGAGCTCACCGACGGTGTCCACGCGGCAGCCCCATGCGAGGCCGAGCGCAGCGAGGATGCGAGTTCTCATCGCGCGCCACTTCCTTCCGTGGCGCTCGCCGTCGGGTGCGACGGCTCGAGTCGATCGAGCTCCGCCTGTGCGATCGCGGCCAGCCGTCGATCCAGCACATCGCGCGCGGACGAAGCCCAGGTCTCGACCTCGATGCGCACCTCGAGCCCATCGCTGGCGACCACCACCGCACCCCGCGGCAGCCGGAACGCCGAGGCCTGCAGCCGCCGCCGCACCGCCTCGAGCTGGGCCGCACCGACCGGTTGCTTGCGCACGACCGAGGTCCGGATCCGGCTCGCCCCGGCCAGCGCGGCGACCGTGACGGCAGCGCCGGCGATCTGCCGGTTGGGCAGGTACACGTGCCCGCCGTCGGGCATCGACAGCACCGTCTCGCGCGCGCCGATGTGGTCGACGCGACCGCGGATGCCACCGACGTCGATCGCATCACCCTCACCGAACACGCGACGGCGCGCGAGCATGAAGCCGGCCACGAAATCCTGCACGAGCCCCGGCGCGACCCGGGCTACGATGATGGCGATCGCGAGGAAGACGGTGACGACCACGAACGGCGCGCGAACCAGTAGCGGCCACAGCGACGCAAGCGCGGCCGCGAGCCCGAGCAGCACACGCACGCGCGCGGCCAGTCGATCGACCAGGCCGTGCAGGGGCCCGAACGCCCGACGCGCGCGCTCGGCCAGGCGATCGATCCCCCACGAGGCCATCGCGACGACACCAGCCATCGCGATCACCAGGAGCAGCGTGCCGCCCAGCACGTCGAGCGAGAGCGCGTCGAGCTCGCGGACGAAGCGCTGCCCGACGTTGTCCGTCTCGCCGACCGGCTGCCACCCCAACGCCATCATGCGGCCACCTCCGCCGCGATGACGCCAGCATCGACCAGGCCCAGCTCGACGTCGTCGACCCATACCGGAGCGATCTCGAGCGCGTCGCCGACCGAGACCACGATGCCGACCGTGGTCAGCAACCGCACCGTCCGCGCCATCGGAGCGCCGAGAGCCGCCTCCAGCTGATCGAGTCGCCGCGGACCCTCGCGCAGCAGCAGGTGCAACGTGCCCAGTGCGTCGACGCCGAGGCTGGGCCAAAACGGCATCCCGAGGGCATCGGCGGGCGCCGACCGTACGCGCACGGTCTCGCCACCCAGCACCGCGTGGGATCGCCACAGACGAATCGCGGCGCGGAGGTTGCCGTGGGTGCGCCGCGCGAACTCGAGGAAGTAGCTCTGCGCCACGGTCACGCGACGCAGCCCCGCGATCACACCCCCGATGCCGACCTCGGGATACGCGATCGTGAGATCGGTCGGACCGTGTCGGGTCTCGATGACGCTCTCGAGCACGTGGCTGTCTGGCGCCGCCAGTCGTACGACTTGCGCGAACCAACCCTGCAGCGGCATGAGCTCGTCGATGACCGCGAGCGCGGCGGAGTGCATCGAGGTGAGCCAGAAGGCCTTCTGGCCGGTGCGCTCGATCAGCGAGAGGAGCGTGCGCAGGCGCTCGAGGCCCTCGGGTGAGGCGTCGATCCACGTGTGGAGATCATCGATCATCACCAACGTCGCGCGGCCACCCAGGGCTGCGACGATGGCATCGAGCTCGCCGCGACAGCCGAGCTCGCGGCCGATCGCGCCCAACAGTGGCGTGCCCATGTGCGTCCGCCGACCGCCGATGGCGATGACGCGCCGCAGCCCGAGCTTCGTGCGTGCGACCTGCAGCAGCGAGGTCTTGCCGGTGCCTGCGCCGCCGACCACCAAGGCGGCATTGCCCGCGGCCGTGTCGGCGCGCCAGCTCCGGCCGGCATGGACGATCGCGTCGAGCTGCGCGCGGTGGGCCACGAACAACACCGCGTCCAGCAGGGGCGCGTCCGCGAACAGCCGCTCGTACATGCGCGGCCCTTGGTTCTCCGCGCGGGCGCGGGCGCGCTCGGCGAGGAAGTCACGGATGTCGCCAGGGTTGTACTCCGCCGCGGCCGCCTTCTTGCGGCGCGCCTCGGCGTAGCGCGCCGCCTCGCCCCGCAGCGCCACGAACATGCGACGCCACCAACGCGTGAATGGTGAGGCCAGCGCCTTCTGCACCCGTGCGGCGACCCGCGTCTCGGAGGCACTGCCGGCGTCGGCGTTGGTCGCGAGCGTGGCGACGCGCTCCGACAGCACCCCATAGGAGCTGTCGAGCGCGGCCATCACCGCACCGCGGAACTGCACCGCCTGATCGACGGCCTCGCGCGCCAGCGGCTCCAGCCGTGCGCGCTCGCGGACGACCGCGTCGGCGAGGGCCTGATCGGCGCCGTCGTCCACCTCGGTGGGCTCCAACACCGCGCGCGCGAGCAGCTCGATCACCCCGACGGCATCGGTGAGCCGCTTCTCGTGCGCGACGACACGTGCGCCCTCGCGATCGACCAGCTCGGCCAGCGGCGTGATGAGCCCCTCGAGCAGCAGCACACCGATGCGCTCCCGGATCGCCAGCTCGCGCGGGACGACCGTCGCGGGGTTCGGCGCGTTGGCGAGCTCCGACAGCGAGGGGTACAGCCGCGCCAGCTCGGGCACGTCGGGTACCAACGCCTCGACCGCGTGGGCCGCCGTCGGGATCGACTCGGCCTCGCGCAGCGCATCGCGCAGCTGTTTCGCGTCGCCCCGCGGGCGCAGGGTCTTCGTCGCCACCTCGAGCGCGGGATGATCACGCTCGAGCGCCGCAGCGGCGACCGGCTCGAGGCGCTGCTCGACCGTCTTGGCCGAGTCGGAGATCGCCATCAACGCCCGCTCGATCGGCACGATCACCGTGCGCTCGAGTGCGGCACGGGTCTCGCTGGCGGAGTGCGCCGTGACGCCGCCGATCAGCGCGGTCTCGATCATCGCGTCGAGCCGCTGCGGCCACACCTCGACGTCGCGGCGCAGGCGATTGGCGCCGTCGCGCACCGCACGATCGACCAGCGAGTACCGCACCCGGCGCAGCGGCAGCCGCGGGGTGTCGACGTCGCGCAGCGCCGCCGCGAGCTCGCGTCGGCTGCGGACCAACCGCTCGAGCAGCGTGCGCTCCAACAGCAGGGGATCGCGCTCGGCTCGCTCACGCGCACGCCGAGCGCACTCGTTGCTCGACAACGAACGACGGGCACAGGCGGCGATGTCCGCCATCATCGCGACGTCGATGCGCAGCAGTGCGGTCTGGGCGTGCTCGACCAGCTCGATGAAGCGCGGCTCGAGCCGGGTGCGCGCGAGCTGCCGCACCGGCACCGTGCGCGCGCGACGACCAAAGCGCAGCGTCAGCACGGCGGCGAGCGTCGCCATGCGCTTGTGCCAACGACGACCGAGCCGATCGCCGGGCTGCACCCGCCGATGATAGCTCTCGAGCGCCACGCGACAGACCTCGGGCAGCTCGAGCAGCGTGGCGAACAACGCGTCCAGCAGCTGCGGGCCGGCGGGCTTGGGCAGCTCGCGCAGCGCAGCCGCGAGTTCGGTGGTCGAACGGCGCAGCCGCGCGGCGTCGTCGAGCTTCGCGGCCGTGTCGCCGCAGATGGCTGCCACCGCGTTGGTCCGCACCACCACGTGCTCGTGCAGCCAGCGCTCGACCGCCCGCTGTGCGCCGCGATGCACCCGCGCCACCGCTGCCTTGAGCTCGGGGTCCTCGAGCTCGTGGACCTCGGGCACCTCGGGCGGCGCGGCGGCGACCGCCGGGCCGCTCTTGGTGGCCTTCTCGGTCGCGATCTCGCCGGCGCGGCGCAGCGCCATGCGCAGCGTCACCGGGCCCGCGAGCAGGTTGATGGCGACCATCGCCATGCCCAGCGTCGAGACCGTCTCGCCGAGGGTGCCACCGATCTCACCGGCGGCGATCCCGAGGATGCCCAGCGTGACGCCGGCCTGTGGCAGATAGCCGAGCCACGCCAAGCGCCGCACGTCGGCGGACTCGCCACCCACACGGCCGCCGACCCACGACGCCAGCGCGAAGCCGGCGGCACGCGCCACGCAGACCGCTGCCGCCAGCGGCAGCACCGTCATCGACGCGCGCATGTCGACGCCGGCGCCGGCGTTGGTGAAGAACACGATGAAGACCGGCAGCGAGATGGTCTGCAGCGGCTTGAGCAGATCGTGCTCGTAGCGCGAGAAGTTGCGCACGGTCATGCCGCCCACGATGCACACCAGCAGCAGCGACAGGTGCAGCGCCTCGCTGACCTCGGCGACCACCAGCACCATCGCCGCGACGAACAACAGCATCTCGGCCTTCACCCACCGCAGGTACGCGATGAGCAACCAACCCAGCACGCTGCCGACGACGAGGCTGCCGCCCAGCTCGATCCCGACCGCACGGAGCGCGTCGATGCCGACTGCGCCGCCGCCGACCAGCGACCGAGCGATCGCGACCGCGATCGCGACCGTGATCACCACGACCACGTCCTTCACGATCGCGGCCCCGAGCACGAGGTCGGCGATGCGTCCCTTGGCCGAGGTCTCGGCGATCACCGCGAGCGCGATCGCGGGCGAGGTGCCCAAGCTGAGCGCCGCGAACACCACCGCGATGCCCACGCGCTCGGCCTCGGTTGCGAGCCCCAAGAGACTGAACTGGGACTCGATCAGCAGCACCCCGCCGCCGACCAACACGATCGCGGTCACGAGCTTGACGCCGATGGTGGCGGCCAAGGTGCGCGCGAGTCGGCGCAGCCCCGCGAACTCCAGCTCGAGCCCCGCCGTGGTCGCGATGAGACCCAGCGCGAGGGTGTTGAACATGCGCATCTGCTCGACGACGTTCGCCGACATGATGTCGGCCGACGACGGGCCCAATGCCAAGCCGGCGAGGATGTAGCCCGTCACCTTCGGCAGCGACAGCTCGCCGCCGAGCTCGGCCAGCGCGAACGCGGCCAGCACGACGAAGCCGATGGTCGCGAGCGTCAGCGGATCGGTGCCGCTGTCGTCGACCGCCTGCAGGACCCGCAGGCCCAACATCATCGCGAGCAGCACCCCGACGACGAACACCCGACGCATGGGCTAGCTCGCCTCCCGCGCGTGGATGTCGCCGGCGTCCGCGAACAGACGTCGCACCGAGCGCGCCGCGAGCACGTCGGTGAGCAACATGCCGCCGAGCACGGTCGTGAGCACGACCCCGGCGTACTCGCCGAAGCGCTGCGCGAAACCCAGCCCGATCGCGGCCGCCAACGCGCCCTGCCCCACGAGCCCACGGCCGAGCCCGCGCACGAGCGCGCGGTCGTCGAGGAAGGTCGCAACCGCGAGCCGCGTGGCCACGCGCACCGCGAACCACCGCGTGACGGCGTACGCGACCGGCAGCAGCCACAGCCAGCCGGACACCGGCCGCCAGTGCGCGCCGGCGAACAACAGGATCAGCACCGAAGCGGGGTGCTCGAGCGGCTGCAACGCGACCTGCAGGCGATCGGAGTGCGTCGAGGTGCTCGCCACCATGGCCCCGGCGGCCAGGCTCACGAACAGCGGCGACACCCGCAGCGCCACGCCGGCCCCGGCGGCGAAGGTCACCGCCCCGACCGACGCCACCGTCAGGCGCATCGCGTCGCGCTCACGGCCGAGGTAGACCGTGAACAGCACGCCCGCGACCGCGCCGAAGCCGACCACGATGATGCCCCACTCGGTCAACGTGAGACCAAACTCGGCCCCGGCAGCGCTCGCGCGGCTGCCGGCCATCGCAACGCCGAGCACCACGACCGAGAAGGCGGTGCCGACCGTCGCCATCGCGTGCAGCAGCCCCACGCGTGGCCCGTGCACGCCGTGGGCGTTCGCGACCCGCGTGATGACGCTGGTCGCGGACACGCCGGCGGCCGCGGCGATCCCGAGCGTGACCCACAACGCCTCGGGCGCCAGCCACAACGACAGCAGCCAGTGGCCGTCGGAGGCGATCGGCATCGCGAACACCGGCTCGGTGGTGCGGAAGAACTCGGGATGGCTGGCCTGCACCGCGGCCGCGCAGCCGCATGCGACCGCGAGGATCACCAGCAGGGCCGACAACGCGCCGGCCATGGTGTGCTCGAATTCTCGCAGCGCGCTGCGCAGGCGAAGGCCCGCGAGGAAGCCGGTGAACCCCAGCAGGATCGACACGAACAGGTCGAGCGCGTCGAGCACCTCGACGGTCAACACCCGCGGCGGCGTGACCGGCCCGAGGACCACGCCGAGCAAGAGGAATCCCAGCCCGGAGACCCCTGCGCGCCCGGGAGCGATGCGGCCGATGCCGCGCGCGACCAGGAATCCGAACACCAGGATCGCGACGAATATGATGCTCGTGCTCAAAACAGCGGCCTGATCGGGGGCGGTCGCTCGTGCCCCATCCGAACGGCCATGGTAGCGGGTTTCGCCGGCGGCTCCCGCATCGCGGGCGAATCCGAGGGCCCGCGCGATCGCCGATCGTCACACACCCCCACCGCGCCGACGCTGCAGTGCTGCACGGCTGTGCGGGCATTTCGGCCGCGACGGGCTCGTGTGCGGTGCTGCTACGGTGGCAGGCGCATGCCCGTGCTCGACCTCGACACGCTACCGATGTTCACCGGTTCGTCGTATCCACCGCCGTTCGACGAGCCCTGCCGCACGCGCACGAGCCAGCGCCTCGGCGTTGCCGGCGGCCTCACCCAGTTCGGCGTCAACCTGGTGCGCCTACCACCGGGGGCGTGGAGCAGCCAGCGACACTGGCACGCGCTGGAGGACGAGTTCGTCTGGGTGCTCGAGGGTGAGGTCGTGTTGATCACCGACCGCGGCGAAGCGCTGTTGCGCGCGGGCATGTGCGCGACGTTCCCCGCCGGCGAGCGCGACGGCCACCACTTCGTGAATCGCTCGGACAGCGACGTGCAGCTACTCGCGATCGGCTCGCGCAACGACGCCGATCACGGCGAGTACCCCGACATCGACATGCGCTTCGTGCCGGGCCGCTACTCCGGGGTGCAGCCGGTCTTCGTCCGCAAGGACGGCAGCGGGCTCTGAGGCCCCGCGCCACGGGAGCGAAGGCCGTCGGGCGCCGCCCACGGCCGCGAGCGGGGACCTCGGGACGTCCGTGCGGCCGCCGAGCGTTGGTCGCGTGAACATGATCGAAACGACTCGATCCCCGTCTGTCCCTGTCGGGGCCGCGGCCCGCTCCAAGGATTTGCGTATGATCGTCGCCATGGAATCCTCGTCGCTCGCCCGCCGCACGGCGCGGTCGTGGTTGTTGCTGGCTTGGGCGCTCGCGTGCACGAGCTCGGAGCAAGCCGCGACGCCAGCACCTGCGACCACACCGACGAAGGCCGCCGAGCCCACGAAGGCCGCGGCACCCGCGGCACCGGTCGACGCCAAGGCCGCGGAGCCCACACCCGCTGCGCCCACGCCCGTGCCGCCCACGCCCGCACCACCTACGCCCGCACCGCCCACGCCTGTGCCGCCGGTGACGGACACCGACGTCGCGCCGCCGGTCGGCGATCCCTCCGCGGCGCCGGACTTCGCCCAGGCGCCGATGCTCGCCACCGAGACCATCACATCGACGCCGACCACGGTCAGCTGGCGCGAGGTCGCGCGACCCGAGGCGAGTGTCGAGCTCGAGCCGGTGACACGCGGTGTGCTCGCGCGCTCCAGCCTCGGCTTCTTCGACGTCGACAGCAATGGCGCGCTCGTGCTGCGCAAGGAGATCGAGGCGCCCAAGGGGCCGGTACTCGGCATCTGGCCCGACAATGCGTGGGTCATCGAACGACGCACGCGCGAGCACAAGGATGATCGCAGCGGCGACGAGGATCGACAGATCCGCCTCGTGCGCCTGCGCGGCAAGAAGCGCTGGGTGCCGCAGGAGTACCACTACGAACAGCGCTTCGACGATCGTGGCGAGGACTTCGCGATGGGTGCGAAGATCGGCATGCTCGTGAAGCACGGCTGCGACGCCGGCTACAACGATCAGGGCACGCCACCGGCCGACTGCAACCCGAACGCACTGACCCGCGTGGCCGACTCGCCCGAGGATCCGGAGATGGGCGCGAGCGTCGGCGGTGAGCTGACCGGATTCTTCGAGACCCGCGGCGGCGAGATCTACACCGCGCGCGTGCTGAACGACGCCGTCTACCTGCAACGTGACTGCGCGGACGCGGCCTGCGTCGCCGCCAACGTACGCCGCCTGCCCGACGGTCGCTGGTGGAGCTTCGAGCGTCCGATCGCGCGGCAGAAGCACAGCGTGTCCGTGGTCGCGACCCTGGCGGGTACTCCGGCGCGCTCGCACGTGCTCCACTACGAGGCCAGCGGCTGGAAGCTCGAGTCGCTCGACGCGGCACCGAAGGGGCTGTGGCCACTCGATGACGGCGGCCTGTGGACGCAGGTCGGCGACACCGTGCTGCACCGCGATCCGGCCGGCAGCTGGCGCACCATCGAGCTCCCCGACGGTGCCTCGGCGCCGAGCATCGCCGTCAGCGGCGACGGCAACGAAGTGTGGCTCGCGGCCCAGGTCGGCGGCACCGCAGTGGTGTTCGCAACCCCGGCACGCGCCCAGCAACCCGCCCCGGCACCGACCCCCGCAGCACCATGAGATCGAGGGGGTGGGTGCCGCTGCTGCTGCTCGTGGCGGTTTCCTGCGACGCGACCACGGCCAGCGACGCGGCGACCACCACCAGCGCTGCCACCGAGGTGATCGAGCACGGCCAGGGACGACCCGCCGAGTCGCGCTGCGCCAGCTGTCACGAGGAGGCGGCGACGTCGTGGGCTCGCTCGCGACATCACACGGCGTACACCAACGCCGCCTTCCAACGCGCGTGGCACGACGAGCCCGAGCCGTTCTGCCGCGACTGCCACGCGCCCGACAGCGCCGGCGTCGTCGAGCCACCCACGGGCGCCGACCCGCGGTGGCGGGCCGCCCTCGATCGCGGCGTCGGCTGCCTCGATTGCCACGCCGACGGCGACACGATCGTCACCGGACCAGGCAGCTCGCAGCGCGCGGCACCCCACGCGCTGGTGCGCGTGGACGACTTCGGCACCCGCAGCTGCGCGGGCTGCCACGAGTTCGACTTCCCGTCGTACAGCCGACGACCCCGCGGCACGATGATGCAGACGACGATGCGAGAGCACCGGAGCTCGCTCCACGCCGAGCGCAGCTGCGCCGATTGTCATCTGCCGGCCGGCGATCACGGGCTCGCGAGCAGTCGCGAACCTGCCGCGCTGCGCGATGCGCTGACGGTGTCCGCCGCACGCGACCACGACACGATCGTCGTTTCGATCGCGCCGCAGGGCATCGGCCACGCGTTCCCGACCGGCGATCTGTTCCGCCGCCTCGCACTGCACGTGCAAGCTCGCGAGGGCGAGCACGTGCTCGTCGAGGACACGCGGTACCTCGCGCGACACTTCGCGCCATACCGTCGCGCCGATGGCACCCGCGATCCTGCGTACGCCTGGCCGGTCCCCGACGATCGGGTGACGGGCGCGACCGAGCTGCGGCTGCCACTGCCGGGCGCTGCGACGCTCGAGTGGCGGTGGTGGCTCGACTACGAGCGGGTCGCCTCGCGCGACGAGGTCGCGCCGGAGCGCTCGAGCATCGAGAGCTCGGTGCGAATCGCCGAAGGCACGCTGGCGGCGCCTGGCGCGTCGCCGGGCGACATCGCAGCCGCCCGACTCAGCCGTTCGCCAGGGTGAGCTCGAGCAGCGCCACGTAGGCCACGGTCATCTCGATCAGCACCGGCGGTCGCAGCAGGTTCATGCGGCTGATCACCTCGATGAGGTGACGCCTTGCGACGCGCTGCTCCTGCAGCGCGTCCTCCAGCTGTCGCATGGAGATGAAGCCGTGCTCCACCGCGATCTGACCGAACTTGGTGGTTGGATCGTCGGCCTGCCGCGCCAGCACGAACATGATCTGCTTCACCGACAGCACGCCTGCTTGCATGAGTACCTGCCCGATCGGGAGGCGCTCCTCGGCGGCGCTGCGCCGGGCGGCCTCCGCCTGCTCGGCTGTGATCGCCTCGCGATCGACGAGGAACTGCGCGAAGTCGAACGGAACTTGATGGGTCACGGCGGCGGCGGTGGACATCGCAGCTGCGGCCATCGTCCGAGACCGAGCGCGACTGAACCGCGTCGCCCGGCGAAACCAACTCTCGTCGGCCGCGGCGAGCGCACGTCGGCGCCTCGGCCGTCCCGATTGCGCCCACCGTCGCCCCAAGACGCGGGGCCCCGACGACCCAACCCTGAGCCGTCCTCGAGCGGGAGACGTTGCTAAGCTCGCGCACGGTGGGCGTGGAATGGAGCTGGATCGTCGTGGCCGCATGCACCGAGCCGTCGTCCCCGACCGACGCCACCCGCGAGCACCTCGCGGCTCGCGACGTGGCAATCGTCGTTCACGGCGACGAGGCCCAGCGCGCGGCGCTGCAGATCCAGCTCGAGGGCGCGCTGCCCACGGGCGTGGCGTCGTCGATCGCGGCGGGGCCGATCGATCTCGCCCGCGCCGTCGCCCCTGCGCCGGTCGAGCCCGAGATGCTCGCGCGGGTGTGGATCGAGCTGGCCCCGGCCGATCGCGGCGGCGTGGTCACCGTCGCGTTGGTCGACGGCCGCCACGAGCGCGTGCTGGTGCGACACATCGCGGCACCGATCGGAGTCGATGCCGCCGTGCGCGAGACCATCGCGACGTTGGTTGCCAGCGCGATCGAGGCGCTGCGCGATGGCGCCGTGATCGGCATCGAGCGCGCGGTGGCGCAGGCACAGCTGGACGCCGCGGTCCCGCCGCCGCCCGCGGACACGCCGAACTCGAGCGCCGCACCAACCACACCGACGCGGCCCCAGCCCGACGCGCCGCCGCCACCGACGACGCCGCGCCGACGCGGCGACCGACGGATCGCGCTTGCGATCGAGCCCGGATGGTCGTTGCTGGCGTGGTCGCGCGAGCAGCCGCTGCAGCATGGCCCGAGCCTCGCGCTCGGCGTGCTCTCGCGGGATCGTTGGCGGGCCGGTGCGGGGCTCTCGGGGCAGTATCGATTGCCCGCACGCGTCGCCCACGACGACGTGGGCCTGCGGCTCTCGAGCGGGTCGCTTCGCGTGTGGGCTGGCGTGCACCCTGGGATCACGCAACGCGTGGGGCTGCGGGCGCGCGTGGGCGCAGGCGTCGATCTCGTGCGCGCGAGCGTCTCCGCCACGACGCCCGGTGTGCGCACGCGCGTGGCCGCGGTGCACGCGCTGCCCGTGGTCCGCGCCTCGTTCGGGGTCGGTGTGTCGCTGACGCCCGGGCTGCAGCTGGCGCTCGATGCCGCGCTCGAGGTCGACCTCGTCGATACACGCTTCGTGCTGGAGGCGCCCGATCGCACCGTGTTCGACCCCTGGCGCGCGCGCCCCGGCGTGACGCTGTCGTTGGCGTGGGATCCGCTCGCGCGGGTGCAGTGATCGATCCGCGAGGGCCGTGGCCACCCCTTCTCCAGAGAGGACACTGCAAGCATGACGCTTCGATCCCTTGGACTGGCCCTGTTCCCCCTGTCGCTCGCGCTCGCCTGCGACGGCAAGATCCCGCTCGGTGAGGGCGAGAGCTCCTCCGGCGACATCGATACCGACGACTCCGCGACTGCGAGCGCGACCGGCGACGGCAGCTGCACGCCCGTCGACGACGAGCCCACCAGCAGCATGACCACGGTGCGCTTGACCAACGCACTGGCCACGCCGGTGGTCATCGCGGTGGTGCCGTTCTGCCCGGCCAACGACTACTACCAGATCGAGTCGAGCGACGATGAGCTTGCGCTGCACGTCGACGCCTGCGGGAACTTCTGTGATGAGCTAGGGCAGCCGTGGGAGTGCCAGGCAGGCTGCATCAACCCGAACGACATCTTGATCCTGCCCGGTGGCAGTCACGAGTTCGAGCCCTGGGACGGACGCCTGTGGGAGTCGCGAGCGGTGCCCGATGCCTGCGGTCCGCTCAACACCGGCGAGTGCTTCCACGGCGTGACGGCGAGTGGCCCGCTGCAGATGACGGTGTGGTTCAAGCCCGCGACCGAAGAACTCTGTGATGGCCCGTGCGAGTGCGGGGACGGCGAGGACTCCTGCGTGTTCGATCAGGAAGATCCAGGCTTCGACCTCGAGCCACGGGCATGGAATTTCGACGCCAGCGACGCAAGCGTCGACGTCGTCCTCGAGTGAGCACGACGTGACGGCCCGCGCACGCACGATCGATCCCGAGGTGTCGGTGCCCGAGCCCGACGCGCTCGTCGAACGTGCGCGTGCGGGCGATCGCGGTGCACTCGAGGCCCTGCTGCAGGGCATCTCGTCCCGGGTGCTCGCGGCGGTGCGAAGCGTGGTCGGCCGCGATGCCGGCGACGCCGAGGATCTCGCGCAGGAGAGCCTGGTTGCGCTGGTGCGCGCGCTGCCGTCGTTCCGCGGCGACTGTGCGATCGCATCGTTCGCCTGCGGGGTCGCGGTGCGCACGGCCCTGCGATCCCGTCGCAAGTGGTTGCGACGGCGCCGCAAGGACGATGAGCGCGCGCTGCTGGCCGACACCGCGACGGCGTCCGACGATCCCGAACTCGACCTGCAGCGACGACGGCGGCTCGCGGCGATGCGATCGCTGCTGCGCGAGCTGCCCATCGAGCAGGCCGAGGCGTTCGCAATGCGCTGCCTGCTGGGCGACTCGCTGCCCGAGATCGCCGCGGCGAGCGGCGCCAACCTCAACACACTGCGCAGCCGCATCCGCCTGGCACGGACGGCGCTGCTGCGACGGATCCACGACGATGCCACGCTGCAGGAACTCTTCGAGGTGACCGATGTCGGATGAACCCATGCGCCGTCGCTCGATCGAGTCGCAGCTGCACGACGACCTCGTCGTCGACACCTGCGAACAGCCTGGCGACGAGCACCGGCTCGCGCGCGCGGTCGGTGGCGCGCTCGCGACCGGCGGGGGCCTCGCGGCGCTATGGTTGGCGCTGCGATCGATCACGGCCAGCAAGGTCGTGGTGATCGCGATCGGCACGGCGGCGGCCACCAGCGCGACCGCGTGGGTGATCGCGCGCAGCCAGCAAGACGGGATCACCGTCGGCGCGACGTCGGCAGCGCCTGCGGGCGACACGATCGCCGGCGTCGACGCGACGCAGACCCGCGCGACGCAGCCGCAGCCGCCCGCGACCCTCGAAGTGATCCACGAGCCCGCCGTGCCATCATCGCCCGCGGCGAGCTCGACCGGCGCGACGCCCCGGCCCAACGGGCCCCGGGCCGCGACCGCGCCGTCGGCCGAGGTCACCGCAAGCGAGGACACCAACCGCGACGACGCCGCGACCCTGCTCGAGCGCGCCGCGCTGGCGCGTCGCGATGGTCGCAGCGACGACGCGATCGCGATCTACCGCGCGATCGGACGGCGCTTCCCCGGCTCGCGCGAGGACGCAGTCGCCTGTGTCGCGCTCGGCCGCGCACTGCTCGCGAGCGATGCCGACGCCGCACTCGAGACCTTCGAGAGGTGTCTGCGCGATCATCCCCGGGGACAGCTCGCGGAGCCTGCACTGGTCGGTCGCGCCGAGGCCCTGGCCGCACTCGGCCGCCACGGCGACGAGGCCGCCGCGTGGGTCGAGCTACTGCGCCGCTTCCCCGACTCGCTGCACGCCGAGCGCGCCCGCAGCCGCAGCGGGCGGTGAATCGTCAGCGCCAGATGTACGCCCGCGGGGCGCCATCGACCTCCAGCACCAGCACCGGCGTCTGCGTGGTGTCGAGCACGAGCTCGACGTCGTCGCCCATCGCGAGCGTGTCGACCAGCGCGTCGAGGCTGGTGCGCTGCGGCACCCCGAGGAAGGCAGTGCGTAGCGCGGCATCGTCGCCCGCGTGGACCTCGACCAGCGCCATGTCGTCGTCGAGCTCGAGCTCACGCTCGAGCACGGCCGCGCCCGGTGCCACGGCGACGTCCGTGCGTCCGCATGCGGAACCCAGGGTGGCGAGCAGCAGGGGCGACGTTACGAGCATCGTGCGGAGCATGCCCGCAAGCATCGGCCCCTGGCCGACCGCGCTTGAGCGCGAGCTACTGCTGCTCGAAGTGACCGTGCTCGAGCCCGTGGCCGTCGCCGACCAGCTCCATCGGCCGGTTGCTGTGTCGGGCCAGCTGCACCGCATCACGCAGTCGCTCGAACAGCTCGCGGGGATTCGGCAGTCCGTACAGCGCCAGCTCCGGCGTCGACTGATCGGTGCTCGAGACCGTCACGCGCGCGACCCCGACGATGCGATCCCACAGGCTCTGGCTGTACTTCACGTCGAGCACGCGCCACAGCTCGAGGCTGTCGACGGTCTTGCTCAGCACGCCGCGCTCGAACTCGATGCGACGCAGCGTGATCTTGTAGCGCGTGGTGGTGTGACGCAGGAAGGTCCACAACAGGCCGGGCAAGCCGATGAGCGACAGCACCCACAGCGGCCAACTCTGGAACAGGGCGATGTGCCCGAGCCCCCAGCCGAGCACACCCGCGGCCACCGATGCGAAGATCCACTTCACGTAGTCGAACACGTACGCGCCCTGCTTGGCCGGGCCGTAGTAGATGATCTCTTCGTTGCCGGGCTGTGCGACCGAGCCGGCCGGGGCCTGTGCACGCGCAGGTGTGGACGGCTGCTGCGGCTGGAGGGACGACGGCGGGGGCGGACCTTGATTGGCTGACATCGTGGGCTTGGCGTCTTCGCGGCGCGACAGAGGATAGCAGCGTCAGCGACCCGACGCTGGCGCAGCCCGTTGCCGCGTGCGAGGGGCCAGCGAGCGACGGTCCGCGGGACAATACCGCGTGCAGCGGGACTTCTTCCGCGTGCGCCCGCTCCGGGCGAGAGGACCCGCCCATGCGTGCAACACCCGGCTTCGTCATCCACCTCGGCCTCGCGGCCGCATGCACCGTCGACGCTGCGAGTGACGACGCGAGCGCATTCACTGCCACCGAGACCGAGACCGCGGCTGACGGCTCGACCACCGCGTCGACGGGCAGCGCCACGGGTGCATCGGCCACGGTTGCCAGCGCGACGGCGACCGGCGCCACGACCATCGACACGGCGGCGGATGACGCCAGCGACAGCTCCGACGACGACGGTCACGGCGACTCGACCGGCGGCACGCCCGACGATGGCGCGCTGCCGCCGAAGCTCGTGGCCGGCTACTGGCAGATGTGGCAAGGCCCGCGCGTCGCCGAGATCACGGCGAACGCCCCCGAGTACAACCTCCAGTACGCCGCGTTCGCGCTGGGCACCGAGTCGGGCACCGGCCACGTGTCGTTCGACCCGGTGTTCTCGCCGCCCGACGAGCTGCGGCTCGACATCGCGGCGAGCCGCGCCGCCGGCTCGCGCTGGCTGCTCAGCATCGGTGGCGGTGGCGAGGGCGCGATCACCTTGCTCGAGGCCTCGCACGCCGACCAGATGGTCGAGTCGCTCATCCCCATCATCGACGACTACGGCTTCGACGGCATCGACTTCGACCTCGAGTCGGGGCCGAGCGGCTGGAGCGTCGACGCGATGGCCGCGGTCGCGCAGCAGCTCGACGCACACTACGGCCCGCAGTTCATCATCTCGGCCGCACCGCGCCCCTACGAGGACGAGTACCGCGACGCCGCCCTCGCGATGGGCGACACGCTCGACCTGTTCGGGTTCCAGTTCTACGACGCGCCGGAGTTCAACGACCCGCAGTTCCTGCACGACAACATCGTGTATCGCGTGAACCAGGCCATCGACCTCGGCATCCCGGCGTCGAAGATCATGATCGGCTGCATCACGTACTCCGACTACGGCTACGGCCACAACACGGTCGAGGTCTACCGCGACATCTTCCTCGAGCTCGAGCAGGACCACCCGGACCTGCGCGGGGTCTTCATCTGGGAGACGTCGCTCGATGCGCTCGAGGGCTGGAGCTTTGCCCACGGCATGGGCGCGGCGTTGCTGCCGTAGCGAAGCGAAGCGCGTTGCCTGCCGACGTGGCGGTGGCCGTCGCGGCCCCGCCACGGGGCCGCACGACTTCAACCCATCGCGGGGCCCTGGTACAGCACCGGCAGCGGCGAGCGACGGCCCTCGGTCGAGCTCCAGAACTCCGGACTCGGCCGCTGGTCGAAGTCGCCGTTGTAGTAGCCGTAGCCGCCGCCGGGGCTCGACTCGTAGTCGCCCGACGAAAGTCCCATGCAGTTCATGAACGTCACCAGCAGGTTCGACAGCGGCAGACCGCGGCCGTCACCCTCGAGGCGGTAGTCGATGTAGTTGCCCTGCTGCAGACGGCCGCCACCACCGCCCGCGACCAACACCGGCATGTTGTCGTTGTTGTGCTGACCGTCGATGTGCACGCAGCCGTACTGCATGCACCAATAGACGATGGCGTTGTCGAGCACCGTGCCCTCGCCCTCGGTGATCGCATCGAGCACGCCGAGCAGCCGCGCCACGCGGCCGCCGATGCGCTTGAAGTCGTCGATGATGCCGGAGTTGGTCGCGCCATAGAGCTCGTGGTGCTCGGTGTGGCGCGTGCCGTAGCCCTGCGACATCCCCATCGTGATGCTCGCGACCCGGGTCAGATCGCAGGCCATGGCGGCAGCGAGGATGCGGAACTGGTTGTCGATCGTGCGCTCGACGTCGCTCTCGTCGTCGAGGGTCGGCGCCTCGCAGATGGCGCTGATCGAGCCATCGATCACGTCACGGACGAGATCCATGTATGCGTTCAGGCGCTGCTTGTCGTCGGCGGAGATGCGACCGCCATCACGCACGCGGCGGTAGTCCTCGTAGACACCGTCGACGAGCTTCTGGTCGCGCGGGTCGGGCCCGTCGCCCTGCGCGGCCGCGAAGCCGGCCGCGAACGGATCGAGGATGCCCTGGGTCTGCTTGACCGGACGAACCATCTGGGGGTCGCCGTCGCCGCGCCACGAGAACGAGCGGTTGTTGCTGTAGTCGTCGCCCGACACCGGGTTCATGTTCACCACCCGGCGCACCTCGGGCACGTCGTCGCCGTAGACCTCGTTCGAGCGCGCGATGACCATGTCGACCGACTCCTGGCCCGACAGCGGTGCGGCCTCGTCGTTGTCGACGCCCGAGGCGTAGCCCGAGGCGCAGGTCGCGAACACATAGTGGTGGTTGGGGTTCTCGATCAGCACGTCGAGCCCGCGCAGCACCGACATCTTGGCGCGGAACGGATCGAACGCTGCGCCGAGGATCGGCGAGATGTCGCCGCCGATCTCGTCGAGCGCCTGCAGGTTGACGTTGGGTTCGGGGCGCACGTTGGGGGTGCGATCGCCGAAGAACAGCGGGATGCTGGGACCGTAGGGGTTGAGCAGCTGGATGTAACGCACCGGCGCAGCCGCGACCCCGGCCTGTGCGCCGCGGGGCAGCAGTGACGACAGCCACGGCACCGCGAGCGTGAGCCCGGCACCACGGAGGAACATGCGACGGCTGGATCGGGAGAGCTTCATGGCACGTGCTTCCAGAAGATGTCGTCGTTGGCGATCGCGGCGACGAAGACCTCGAGCAGGCTGTCGTCGTGGCTGCGCTGCTCCATCGTGAGCAGCGCGCAGCCATCGGCCTTCGCGTCGACGCGGCGCATGCGGTAGTACTCGAGCACGCGCCGCGAGAAGCATGCCCGGGCCTTGTAGCTGTCGACCATCGCGTCGACGAATGCACCGGATCCGTCGATGGCCTCGGGGCCGCCTTCTTCGATCCTGGGCTCCTCGACGTGGGTATCGATCGGCCAGCTGTTCTGCACGTTGCCGTCCGGGTCGAGCAGCTGCTCGGTGGTGCGGGGCATGCCGACCTGGTCGTAGCCCTCGAACGCGAAGCCGAGCCCGTTGATCACGCCGTGACAGCCGGCGCACGCGCCGGCATCGGTCAACAGCGTGACCTTGTCGCGGTTGCTGAGCTGATCGAGATCGCCGAGCTCGTCCTGGCGGGCCATGACGGCCGCTGGATCGGGCAGGCCCAGCTCGTCGCACAGCAGCAGCTTGCGGATGTGGGCCCCTCGCAGGATCGGGCTGGTCCGCGCACCGGCAGAGGCCAGCATCGCAGGGCGGTGAAGCAGTCCGCGGTGTTGGGCGGCGTCGACCGGCGTGTCGCCGCTGGCGACCTCGGTGCCGAACACCTGCGCCAGCGTGTCGCTGCGCGGGAACGCTGCGGTCGAGCCCATCAGCGTCGCGAAGTCGTCCTCGCGCCACACCAGGTGCTCGAAGAACTCGTAGGCCTCGGCCTGCATCTGCGCGCCCAGGCCCTCGACGTCGGCGATGCCACCCAAGGCCGCGACCTCGGGCAGCGGGTCGGCCACGGAGGTCAGCTTGGCGTAGTAGCGGAAGAAGTCGTGGACCTTCGGGCCCGCGAGCTGCTGTCCCATCAGCCGTCGAACGTGCTGCTCGATGGCGTCGACGCCGTCGAGCTCACCC
>WBZX01000879.1_pt1 | contig 24869 bp, 15 predicted proteins | sample 5204211 | NCBI WGS metagenome assembly WBZX01 (sample SAMN12344362, study PRJNA552823) | activated sludge metagenome | biome: Activated sludge suspended growth; feature: Nitrification reactor; material: Wastewater; isolation source: activated sludge from nitrification reactor of wastewater... | reverse complement strand
GAGCCGGCGTCGCGGCAGCACCGCCGGCCCGCGAACGGCAGGCGTTCCTGAAACAGGCGCCCTCGCAACAGGCACCTTCGCAGGAGAGACCCCGGCAACGGGCGCCTTCGCGACAGGCGCCCTCGCGACAGGCGCCCTCGCGACAGGCGCCTTCGCGACAGGCGCCTTCGCGACAGGCACCTTCGCAACAGGCACCCTCGCAACAGGCTCATTCGAAACAGGCCGTCCTGCGACATGCCCTTTCACGACAGGGCCGCTCACGGCAGGCCCTTTCGCGTCAGGCAGCCGGCCCGGAGCGGAGACCGCGACGCGGCCCCCCAGCACGCGGCCCCCCAGCACACGGCCCCGCAGCAGGGCTTCGCGGCTCGGGTCCAGCACCCTGGGATGGAAAGCCTGGAACCGGAGCGGGGGCGGCGGGTGCAGCTTGTTCGGCGGAAACACCCCGTCGGGCAGCTCGCCCATGACGGCCACCGAGCCGCTGTGACAGCTGTCCGCCACGACCACCACGCGCGCTCCGGCCGGGAAATCGGCCCACAGGCCCCCGAGCTCGTCGTCGAGGATCAACCCATCGTACGCGCACCACGCCTCGTCGGCGCCGTCCCCCTCGTCCCCGCTCGCGTCCTCTCCCCGCAGGGACGTGCCGTGTCCGGAATACGTGATGAGGACGATCGCATCCCCCTCGCCGGGGTGCGCCGCGAGCTCCTGCGCGATCGCCCGGACGGCGCCGGTGATGCCGTCGTGGGTCGCGGCCGCCGTCAGGAGAACGCGCGCGTCGAACCCGCGCCCTTCCGCGAACGCCTTCCACGCGAGCGCGTCGGCCTCGGCAGCGTCGAGCGACGCGTCCGTCCCGTAGCGCGCCGGATCCAGTCGGTTGAGCCCCACGTGAAGCGAAACGGCACGACCCATCACCCACCTCCGCGCCGGATGCTACACGCGCCCGGCCCCCCGCGAAACATCATCTCCGCCCGTCCCCCGGACACCGGAAAAGCTTTCCGGTCCCGGACTGCGCGAGAACGTCGCAGCCCCGCAGCAGACGGCTCACCCCCTCCAGGTGGACCGCCTCGCGCGCCACGACGAGCACAGGCTCCCGCCGCGTCCACCGGCGGAGTGACGCCTCCGCCGCCGCCTCCGGATCCGCGCCGAGCGCGTGGACGTGGACCAGGGGCTGCACCACCCGATCGAGCCCCTGGAGCCGCATTCCACCGTCACTCTCGACCTTCATGCGCGACCAGTCCATCGGCACACCGGCCTGACGAGCCAGGTAGTACGAGAGCAGCGTCCCGTCGTAGTGGGCCACGGTGATCACCCGCCTCTCGGGGCGAGACCCGATCACCTTCGCGAGCTCCGGCATGAACGCATCCGAGTCCGGGAGGTACAGACTCCGCCCCTCGTTCATGTGGGGGACCCGCGTCGCCGCCACGACGCAGCCGAGCGCCGCCGCCCCGATCCACGCCTCTCTCCTGCCAGCCCCGAGATCCGAGCCCGCCACGACGAGCGCCAGCAAGAGCAGCGGTATCACGGCCACCACGTAGTACGCCTGCACGCGGGCGAAGGGCGCCAGGAGCGCGATCCCCACGAACGTCGCCGCAAACCCCGCGGCCGGGACGAGCGCCTCGACGCTGCGGCGCCACACCGCCCACGCGACCGCGGCTGCGAAGAGGGCCACGAGCGCCGGACCGCACGCCCCGCTCGTCACCGAGGAGAGCTGCTCCCCCATCTCCCGGACGCCGTGCGAGCCCCACGCGAGCTCCGGGTGCGCCTCCGCCGTCTCGCGCGCCCCGCGATCCCGGAAGAACGTCATCGCCCCGAGGACGAGCGCCGGCGCGCCCGCCGCGACGCCGAGCCCCAGGGCGCCAAGGGTCCGCCGCGACAGGCGCCGCAGCGCGAGGAGCGCCAGCAGGTGGCCCGCGATCACGAGCACGGCGAGGTAGTAGGTCCAGAGCGCCAGCGCGTGACTGACCACCACGACGACTGCCCACTTGCGGGACGGCTCCTCCTGGCAGCGGACGAGCGACACCGCGGCCGCGAGCGCGACGAGCCCGAACAGCGGGATCGAGCTCACCTCCCGTGACCGGGAGATCATCTCGACCGAGACGACCGCCGCGAGCCCCGCCATCGCCGCGACGTCGACGCGGCGGCGCAACACCCACGCTCCCCACACGAGCGCCGGCCCGAGGAGCGCCCCCGCCAGCGCAGCGGGAAATCGCACGATCGCCTCGCCCTGGCCAGCGACCTGCGCCCCCGCGAGGACCAGGAAGTAGAGCGGAGGGTGCCTGTCCGAGAGCCCTTGTCCGAGGAGGATCTCGCGGAGCGGGAGGTGCCCCGTGAAGAGCCGCTGGACGTCCTGATCGCGCACGAAAGGGAGGCCGAGGTGCGGCGCGCGCAAGGCGAGCCCCAGCACGAAGAGCCAGAGCGCCGCGACGACGCCGCCCGTCGACCCCGAGGCAAACACCCACGTTGCGGCCGCCAGACAGAGGCCGACGGCCAGGCCGCGAACACCGGTGATCCTGTCGAGCGCCCGCGCGATCGGCGGCGGATCCGGCTCGGCGCGGAGGGGGATCGCGTCGGCGGGCCCGAGGCCTCCCGGATCGTTCTCGCGCACGGCAGCGGCGATCTCCTCGGTGACGGCCTCGCACTCCGGCACGCTCGCCGACGACCGCGGCGCCTCGTACGCGACACCGAAGCTCCTCGTCTCGCGGATCCCCGACCAGCGGCCGCGTTCGAGGATGTGCACCTCGATGTCGCCCCCCTCCCCCGATCTCCGGCGCAGCGTGAGGACGACGTCGTGCTCCTCGCCCCGCCGGAGCGCTGTGATCTCGTGATCACGAACGACCCCACCGACGGCGAGCGGCGCGAGCACGTCCTCCCAGCTTCGCCCCCGAGACGCCGCGGAAGACGGCCACGCGAGCACGAGCGCGAGGCCCGCGAGCGCGACCCCGAGGGCGACGCGCGCGGCGCCGTCCATCCACCGTCTGCGCCGAAGACGCTCGCCGCCGAGGCGCTGGGACGCACGCCGCACGACGTCACGCATCTCACGGGCACGGAGCGGGTGTCCACGCCGTTTTCGCCTGGCGGCGCGGAGGCTCCAGGAGCGCGGCGGGCCGCGGCGATTTCTGCCGTACGGACCGCCCCGCGCTCGCCGATAATGCGCGCGATGAGCCTCCAGGCGATCGTGATCCGCTTCTATCTCCGCCACTGGTTCAAGCGGCGGCTCGATCCGCGCGCGCCCGTGTCGGCGCTGCGCGCCAACGTCGCCGACCTGGCCCGGCGCATGCCCGGAGCGCCGCCGGACGTGATCATCACGCCCGCGGACGTGGGCGGCGTGAAGGGCGAGTGGGTCGCGGCGCCCAGCGCGGATCCACGGCGGGTGATCCTCTATCTCCACGGCGGCGGCTACGTCTCCGGGACGGCGGCGTCCATCCGCGATCTCACGTGGCGGCTCTCCGAGGCGGCGCGCTGCCGGGTGCTGGCGCTCGACTACCGGCTCGCGCCGGAGCACCCTTTTCCCGCGGCGATCGAGGACGTGGCCGCGGCGTACCGCGCCCTGCTCCAGGAGGGCTTCGCGCCCGCGTCGATCGCGTTTGCGGGGGACTCCGCGGGCGGCGGGCTCGTGTACGGGTCGCTCGTGAAGCTGCGCGACGACGGCGCGCCGATGCCCGCGGCGGCGTGCAGCTTCTCCGCCTGTACGGACCTGGCGCTCACCGGCGACACCCTGCGAACGAACCACGAAGCGGACCCGATGGTGCTGGCGGAGGGGCTCCAGCCTGTCGCGGAGTGGTACCTCGGCCCTTTGCCAGCGACGACGCCCTACGCGTCGCCGATCTATGCCGATCTCCGCGGCCTGCCGCCCGCGCTCCTCCAGGTGGGCTCGACCGAGGTGCTGCTCGACGACTCGCGGCGCATGGCCGAGCGCCTGGAGGCGGCGGGCGTGAGCGCGGATCTGCGGATCTGGCCGGACATGCCGCACGTCTGGCAAGGGTGCGCCTCGTTCCTGCCCGAGGCGCGGGCCGCGCTCGCGGAAGCGGGGCAGTTCCTCGACAGGCACGTTCGCGACGTGACGAAGGCCGCGTGAGGGAGGGTTGGCGGCCCGAGGCGCAGGCCGATCGCTTTGGCTCGCTCCCCTCCCGCCGGCCGGTGTAATGTCCGCGCGATGCCGACCTACATCTTCGATCCCGACACGGTTCACGACTGCGCGATGGCGTCTCTCGGCAAGCCGAAGCCCGCCATGTTCGACGCGTTCGCCGACGCCATGGAGGTCCACTATCCGGGCGTGCTCGACCGCTCGCAGCCGTGGCTCTACAGCATCGCCGGCGGCGCGATGATCCAGATGAAGCTCTACTACGCCTCGATCTTCGAATACATCATGATCTGGGGCACGCCCATCGGCTCCGAGGGCCACTCCGGGCGGCACCGCGTGGGCTTCTGGGACACCGTCATCGACGGCGAGATGTGGTACTTCGCAGAGGGGGAGTTCGAAAAGCGCATCTACAAGCCGGGCGATCGCGTGTACGTCGGCCCCGGCCAGGCGTGCGGGATGAACTTCACGAACGGGGTCTGGGCCGTCGAATACGAGCGCGGCCCCCTGCCGACGAGCCTGCCCTTCGGCCTCGCCGACGAGCTGCTCTCGACCCTCGACTTCCAGACAGCCACGCAGACGGTGTCGCTCTACGCGGATCTGGTGAGCCGGCACTTCGGCCGCACGCTGGGGCAGGCGCCGGTCATCGGCCCCGCCGTCAAGGTGGCGACGGGGCTCACGAGCCGCGCGGCGCGCTGGGTGACCGATCGCATGGTCGCGCCGGCCACGCTCCGCGAGATGCCCAAAGACAACCCGCGAGGCTGGTGAGTGTCCGGGAGCAGGTTCCGCGAGAAGTACGGCCCTTCGGCGCTGATCACCGGCGGATCGGAGGGCCTCGGGGCCGCCTTCGCCGGCGAGATCGCCGCGCGCGGGCTGGATCTCGTGCTCGTCGCGCGACGCAAGGAGCCCCTCGAGGACAAGGCAGCGGCGCTGCGCGCGGCCCACGGCGTGGGCGTGACCACGCTGTCCGCCGACGCCGGCCGCGACGAGGGCCTCGCGCGGATCGCGGAGCTCGCCGAGGGCCGGGAGATTGGCCTCTTCGTGCACAGCGCCGCGCTCTCGACGATCGGTGAGTTCACCGAGGTCGACCCCGCGGCACACGACGCCTTGCTCGCGCTCAACTGCCGTGCTCCGGCGCTCCTCGCGCACCGCCTCGGGCGGGCCATGGTGGCGCGCGGGAGAGGGGGAATCGTCCTGCTCTCGTCGCTCTCGGCGCTCGCGGGCACGGCGATGGTGGCGCACTACGCCGCCTCCAAGGCCTACCAGCGCGTCCTCGCCGAGGGCCTGTGGGAGGAGCTCGGTCCGCGCGGCGTCGACGTGCTGGCCTGTCTCGCGGGGCCGACGGACACGCCCACGTACCGCGCGCACCGACCGGCGAACGGAGGGTGGGAGTGGCCGCCCGTGCTGGATCCCGCCGCCGTCGCGCGCGAGACGCTGGACGCGCTCGGCAGGGGCCCAGTCGTGGTGCCGGGGCGCCTCGGCGGCGCGACGAACGCGGTGCTCCGGTTGTTGCCTTCGCGCCTCGGCGTGCGGATGATGAGCGCCTCGACGCGCCGGATGTACCGCTCGCGGGGGTGACGCGCGAGCCGAGCGACCGGCCTCCGGCGTCGGCCCGAGACGGCTTTCGGGGGGGGCGCCGGGGGCGCGCCTCGTGGTAGTCTCGCGGGCCTGCGAGATTTCCCCATGAGCAATACTCCCGGCGAAGACCCGATCGGCCACGCGGCGAAGTTCCTCTGGTTGTTCGCGCTGATCCCGGTGATCTTCGGCTCGATGATCTTCTTCTTGCCGCGATCGATGCGCGGGAACGCGACGGGGCTCTCCATGGCGTTTCCCTTCGTTCTCGCGGCGCTCATCGCGCTCGTGGGCGTCGGCGTCCACCGTCGGTCGATCGCCGCCGCGTGGGCGGGGATTGGCCTCTTCGCACTGGCGATCGCAGGGATGGCCGTCGGGGCGATCGTGGGGGGCCCCAAGCTCCGCGGGGTCCTCTTCTTCGTGGTCCTCTTCGCCTGGCCGATCCGCAAGCTCCACGCGGCGATCGGCGCCATCTCGGCCGAGAAGGCGCGCCCGCCGGTCCCGTGAGACGGGGCCGCGGACGCAGCGAGCGGCCGCTGGCTAAGCTGGCCGTATTCTGGACGGCGGGAGGCTCCCCCCAGATCTCTCTCCGGCGTCGGCGTCAGTTGGGGGCGAGGTAGAGGACGAAGGCGTCGGTCACGCCCTGGGAGGTGACGGAGGCGCTGCCGCTGTCGACGGGGCCCGGGCTGAACGTGCCAGTGTAGCGGCCCACCACGAGCGCGCCGCCGTCCTTGCCGAGCGAGACGGAGTGGGGCGCCTGGATGCCCGTGTCGCCGAAGTGGTGGAGTCGCGGGGGCGAGCCGTCTGTCGGGAGGGCGCCGAGGAGGACGTCTTCCCCGCCCAGGATGGACACGGGGCCGTCGCCGAAATCGAAGGCGCCGTAGACCGCCCACGCCGCGGCGAGGCCGCCCGCCGAGGCGTCGGGCAAGGCGGCCGACGGCGTGATTGTCTCGGCGTCTCCGTAAGCGGCTGTCCAGCGGAGATCGCCTGTCGGGCCATAGGCGGCGGCGACGGGGAGGTCGCCCGGGGTGGTGACCTCGCCGCCCCCGAAATCGGCCGCTCCGTTGAGCGTGCCGGAGAAATAGAAGCCGTCCGGAGCGCCGGTGACGTAGCCGAGCGCGGAGCCGATCTCCCGCGCGAAGGTGGCTGTGCCGTCGGCGCCGGAGAGCTTGACGAGGTAGCCGTACCCGTCCACCGGGCCCGGTGGCAGAGTGACAGTCCCGAAAGCGGTGTCGCCCGCGTACACGCCGGAGAGGAGCAGATCCCCGACCGGGTCGACGGCCGCGTTGAAGAGGAACTCGACGTCCGTCCCGCCGAACCCCTGGCTCCACACGCGCTTTCCGTCGGCGGCCGCGAGCTTGGCGGCGAAGACGTCGCCGGAGCCCGCGGCGGGGACGGTGACGCCGTCGATGTCGAAAGGCTGGTTGTGCTCACCGGCGATCCAGACGGCGCCGTCCGGCGCGAAGCCGGCGCTCCAGACCCCGGTGCCGCCGGGGGTGGGGCCGAACGCGCGCGTCCAGAGGGACGATCCATCGCTGTCGAGCAGCGCGACGAAGGCCCGGAGAGTGGCGCCCGGAGCGCTCATCGTCTGGCCGCCGATCGTGAGATCGCCCTGGAAACGGCCGGCGGCGATCACACGCCCGTTCGCGTCGACGTCGACGGCCGTCACCCACACAGACTCCGTGCCTTCGAAGATCGAGGACCACACGATCTGGCCTGTCTTGTCGATCTGGACCACGTATCCTTCGTGGCCGTTCGCGATCGCGGTCGTGGCCTGTTTGCCCGGGAGCGTGAGGGTGCCCTGGAACGTGCCGGCCACCGTCGCGCCGCTCGGCCCGAGCTTGCCAATCGCGTCGTCGCCGCCCGTCGTGGGCCACGAGAGGATCCAGCCAGAGTGCCAGTCGCCGAACGCGGAGGACCCCGTCGTGGAGCCGCCGGAGCCCGCCGTCCCGCCGGACCCTGCCTTCCCGCCCGAGGAAGAGCCGCCCGAGGACGTGGCGGTGACGCCGCCCGTCCCGCCGCCGGCGCTCCCGCTGGTCCCGCCGGGATCGCAGCCGGTCGCGAGAAGAGCCGCAGAGAAGACGAGACCCATCGAACGCTGGAGAGGCAGGTTGGTCATCGAACCACCGTATTCAGGCGCACCGTGCTTGTCCAGAGGGCAGGCGGCTCGTGGTGGTGAGTGGCGCCTCCCCGGCGGGCGAAGGTCACCTGCTCTCCGACGAGGCGAACATGGACGCGCGAGACGGCGGGTTTTGCGCGCACGACGCGCCCTGAGCGGCGGTAGGATGCGCCCGTGGAAGTCCTCATCACCGGGGGAACAGGCGTGCTGGGGGATCACCTACCTCCCGCGCCCGGGGATCCTCGCGGTGCTCCGCGACTGCGCTCGCCTCGCCGCCGGCTGGTCGGCCGGCGGCGGCGCTCTCCTCAGCGTCAATCTGACCACGTCCGGCGAGCTCGATCGCCGCGAGCTCACGAGGCGGTTCCTGGCGGAGGTCGTGCCGGCCCACCCTCACCACCTCTTCGATATTTCCATCGGCCGCCTGTCAGCCCCGCCCCCCTGCCGGCATAGCTACCTTTGTCCTCGCCTTTGCGGGCGAGAGACCCGGCGCCGGGGACGTACCCGGTTCTCGAACATCCGGACGGAGCGCCCCGCGAGAGCCGCGAACGCTCCGCCCGCAGGGAGACGACTATGCGATTCGACTGGAGAAAGCTTGTCATCGGCATCCCCTTCACCGCGGCGATCCTCGCCGCCGTGCCCACCTCCGCCCACGCCAACAACGAGGTCACCGTCTACGGCGTCGCCAACTTCGGCGGGGCCGGAGAGTGCGGCGGCGGGTTCGCGTCCCACGCGCGCCACACGACGAGCGCCGCCAACTTCCGCGCTCCGTTCGACACGCTGCTCGCTGCCGGCCAGTGGGACGAGTGCAACACGAAGAACAACCTCAACGCGCGAGGCTCGTATTTCACGGATCCGGCCGAGGGCAGCTCGACGAGCAGCTCGTGCTGCGAGAGCTACCAGCCGTCCACCTGCAACTGCGAAGGCAAGGACGAGCAGGCGAGCGTGGGCGTGGATCAGGGCGACATCTTCTTCATCCACACGCACGGCGGCTCGACCCACATCGACGAGGCCGGCAACACCTCGGGCGTGGCGTACATGGGCCTCCAGATGGGGAACGAGAGCTACGACTGCCGCCCGCGCTCGCACCAGGACTGGGAGTTTGGCAACGGCGTCAACGGTGACCTCGAGATCGCCGTCGTCGAGGCGTGCCAGAGCATGGACTACGAGGTGTGGGACGCCGGCGGTCACTGGCTCTTCAGCGAGTCTGACAGCACGTTCACGATGTTCAACGCGTACCACGGCAACGTCTCGTGCAGCGACGGGCGCACCGCGGACATCGGCACGTACGCCGACACGAGCGTGTACGACGGGGCCGGCGACAACTGGCTCGACCTCATGTATTCCAACTCGGCGTCGGCGGACGGTGACAACTGCCCTGTCTCCGTCGTCTTCGGCCACACAGCCGCGGAGCGTGACGCCATGTACAACCTCGGCGGCTGGCGCGATCGCAAGGCCACAGGCACCAAGGATCACTCGACCATCTACTACATCGGCGGCTGCGACCCCGGCGGCGGCAGCGTGCTCCCCAACTGACACGTGCGCGAGAGGCGCGCTCGCGATGGGGAGAGCCGGTGAGTCGGCGAGCCCGCGAGCGAACGACGAGACGAAGTGAGACCGAGGAGATTGGCCATGCGAACGAAGACGATGTGGGCAGTGGTGATGATGGGTTGTGCCGCGGCGTGCGGCGTCACAGGGTGCGCGGCGGAGCCCGAGGGCCCGTCCGGCGAGCCGACCGAGGTGAGGCCGGCCGAGGTGGTGAACGAGGAGATCGTGGGAGGCTGGACGCTCGACGTGGCGGCGCTCAGGGCCGTCCCGACGCTCGCGGCGCCCGCTGCGCGCCTCCTCCCGGAGGCGTTCGATCCCGGCCGGGTGCAGCGTGACCTGCTCCGCGACGACGGTCTGCTCGAGCCCAAAGGCCGGCTCCGCGACAGGTCGCGCAGCGAGTCGAGCGCCTTCGCGATCGAGGTCGACCCGGCGACAGGGACGCTCCTCGCGATCCGCAAGGAAGCGCCGAGCGCGCCGGCCGAGGTGGACGAGGCGGGCGTGACCGAGGACGCGAGGGACAGGCTCCGTGACTTCGGTATCCCGGACGAGGAGATCGGGGGCACGATCACGCGCCGTCTGCTGGGCGAGGACAACGGCCGTGGGGGCCGGACCGAGGGGCCTCGGCTCGTCGCTTACAAGACCTTCGTGACGCGGGGCTTCGGCGGCGTGCTGGTCCCGGGTCACCGCGCCGTCGTGACGCACGGCCCCGATGGCAGCCTGCGCAAGGTGCTCGTCAAATGGCCCGCGCTCTCGACGACGGGACACCGCTTGACAACGCCGCTCACGCTCGCGGCGATCAAGAACCGCGTCGCGACCCGCCTCGCGGAGAGCGGGCGGCCCCGAGGCCGCGCGGTGCTGGGCTGGATGCAGGAGCCCACAGTGGGCGAGGACGGCTCGGTGCGACTGACCCTCAAGGTGGCGGCGCGACTGCCGGCCATCGATCACGGCGAGATCGTCGAAGAGCCGGTGATCGAGGCCATCGACGTCGACGCCAGGGAGTGACGAGGGCTCCGGAGGCCGCCGGGCAGTGAGCTCGGCGGCCGCCCGCGGCGTCCCCCCCAGTCGCCGCAGCGGATCGATCCTCAGCCCCCGAGTCCCCCGAGTCCCCCCGAGCCCCCCCGGAGCGAGGCTCGCTCAGTGACCGCCGTGGCCGCGGGACCAGGGATCCGGGAAACCCTTGAAGATGCGGGTCTGCTCGCAGACGCGGCGCCAGGGCTCGTTGTAATGGAACGTCGCGCCGGTGGGGGCCGGGTCGGCGACGTTCTGGACGAAGGCGGGCAGTCCGCCCGCGCCGGCCACCGTGGAGGTGCTCAGGAAGGGCGAGAGCACGGTCGGCGCGCCGGGGTTGCGCGGGGCGAGGTGGACGAAGGGAGTGGCTGTCTCGACGCGGTGGCAGCCGTTGCAGGTGGCGAAGCCGAAATGGTGGCGCTCCAGGGGCGTGAGCGGCGTGCCCAGGCGATCCCACCAGGGGCTCGGGCCGGGGAGCGGTGCCGAGGACTCCCCGCCCTGGAACCCCCCGACGGGCAACGTGAAGGTGAAGTCGGCGAGCGCAGGGGAGCCGCCGGCCGTGGAGTTGGGAAACAGGAAGCCGTCCAGCGCCGCCGTCGCGTTGAGCGAGTCGTCGGGGGTCTGATCGAGCGGGTCGAGGCGAAGGCGAAACGCGTTGATGCCGCCGCCTGTGCTCTTGAGCTGGTATTCGCGCATCTTCCAGACGGGGCCGCCGAACGCGATCTCGTTGGTGCGGAAGGTGGCGATCGTGCTGCCGAAGTTGGACTTGCCGGGCTCGGCGCCGGGGCTGGTGATCGGATCGGTGATGCTCTGGAGCTTGGCCAGGTACGCGGGAGAGCCGAGGGCGCCCACGGCGGCGGGGTCCGTGAGGACGTGGTAGTCGCCGACCCACTGGAGATCGGTGCGGCCCACGCCGAGGCTGGGGTTGTCGTACTCGAAGATGACGGTGAAGGGGAGAGACGGGCCGGCGAGCGGGTCCCCGTTCGCGGTGGCACCGAAGACGAAGCGGGTCTGTCCGTGCTCTGTAGCGCCGAATCCGGGGCCCGAGAGATCGGAGCGGTTGAGGATGCCAAGGAGGCGGAAGGGAGCCTTCTTGAGGTCGAGGGTCGGACAGGCAAGGACGGGCGTGCCGGCGGCGCAGCCGCTCGCGACGAGCCACGGATCGATGATCGTACCGACGATCCCGGGGCGCGCGGGCACGGGGAAGCCGTTCACCACGTTGGGGACCTCGAAGCTATGGAGCCAGTCGGCGACGAACTGCGCGGGGGGGACGGTGCCCGCCATGCGCGTCATCAACATGCCGAAGGTCCAGACGCCGCGGGTTCCGGCGCAGAGCCCGCCCCGAGTCCATGTGGTGCGACAGGGGTTGTCGATCACGGCGAGATCCGTGATCACGAGCTCGCGCTGGTAGTCGACGGGGTTGGCGAGGGGGGCCCCCTCCGGGAGAGCGGGATTGAGATAGGGGCAGTCGGTGACGAGGGCTTCGCGGGCCTCTCCGACGTCCTCGGGCTCCTCCGGCGTGTCCACGCACGAGCTGAGAGCCCCGACGGCGACGACGAGAGGCAGAGCAAATACACGCTTCATTTGGACCATTCCTCCGAACAGGCCAGCGGCCTGTGGCGGAGCGACGAGCCGCGGCCCCGCCGGCGCCGGGTGCGCCTGGGGGGCCGCGCTTTCGTCGTCGCTCCCGGAGAGGGTCTATGCGGGGTGGAGACGGCGGCTGACAGGAGCGCCGGAAAATGGGGCCGGGAGACCCAGCTCAGCGGACGACGACTTTGCTCGTCGTCTGGATGTCCGGGGCGTTCACCCACTCGATCACGGCGGCGTCGAAATCGGTGAAGCCGGAGGTGGCCACGGACAGGGCGTAGACCTCGCCCGGCGCGAAGCCGCTGCGGGCGTATCTGGGGCCGTCGGCGAGGCTGCCGACGTCGTAGCGGCGCTGGACGACGCCCTCCTTGTAGAGCGAGAGGACCTGAAGATAGACGTCGTTCTTCATCTCGCTCGACACGGCCAGGTAGAGCACCGAGTCTCCGACCGAGGTCGCGCCGATCGAGCACGCGCCGCAGGGATCAGGGCCGGGCTGAGGGCCGATGTCGGGCTCGAGGACGGCGTTCGGGTACTGCTCGAGCGGGCACGGGCTGGGGCCGATGAACGAGGCTGTCCCGAGGGGGACGTAGATCGGCTTCGTGCAAGGCGCCGCTGTCGGCAGGAGGGTGACGAGCGGCGGGCCGACGAAGCGTACGGCCGCGAGGGCGTCGACGGCGGCGGCCTGCCCCGACGTCCACACGGGGCGCACGCCGCCGGCCTCGGCGTGCTGCACGCAGGGGACCGCGGCGGCGCCGCCGGGCGCCTTGGAGGCGGCGGACCGGCAGATCGAGATGCGCTGCGCGTTGCCGCAGCCATGGGACGCGCAGGCGCTCGCGGCGATCGAGAGGGGGACCGCCGTCGAGGTGACCTGCTCCATCACCTGCGATGCGGTGAGGGTGTCGGCGTACATCCAGACGTTGGCGGCGGCGGCGGTGGCCACAGCCGCGGACACGGAGGTCCCGGTGAAGGGACCCGCGTGGACCGCGCCGGACGACAGCGTGGGGACGCCATAGGCGAGCTCGCCTGGGGCCGTGAGTTTTGGAATACCATTTGTGCGCGAGTTGAAGAGGAGCTGGTCCTTGGCGTCGACGCCGCCGACGGCCCAGACGAGCGGCCTCCCGCCGCCGCACGAGGCCTTCTGGGAGGACCACTCGGCAGGGAACGCGAGGCCCGTCGTCGGGGTAGGGCCAAACGAGGAGTTGCCTGCGGAGGCGATGACGAGGGCCCCGGCGCACACCGCCTCGTCGATGGCGTCGCGAACGGACTGGGCCGAGGGGCGATCCAGGCCGCCCGAGCCGATCTGGAACGCCGGATCCCAGCCGATCGAGAGGTTGAGGATCAGGTTGGAGGGCACAGGGTCGGACTGCCAGTCGGCGACGGCCTTGTGAATCTGGACCGCGAGGCGCGACTGATGGCCGAACGTGCCGCCCAGGAAGTTGTTGTGGACGCCCGGCTCGAGCATGTTGAGCGCGAGGTGGGGGACGAGCGAGATCGGGCATTCTCCAGGGATCAAGTCGCACGTGAGGTTCTGAACGATGCCCGCCATCCCGGCGCCGTGCGCGGAGTTGCCCACGGTCATGAAGCTCGGCCAGGAGTCGATGACGGCGACGCGCACGGGGAGGCCCGGCAACGGACGAGCCGGCAGCGCGCTCGGACGCTCGACGGCGTTCCAGAAGCTGCTCTTCAGCTCGTCCCGCACCAGGCTCTCCGCGACGTCGCTCGGGGAGGCGGTCGTGACAGCCATGCAGTCCGCCGAGGTCCATTCGGTGCCGGGACGGCCGGCGTTGGGGGGGAGACCCGCGAGGTTCGGCGGAGCGGCGCTGTTCCAGGTGTACTGGCAATACTGGGAGAGCGGGGCCTGAGCCCCCGCGCCGAAGAGCGGCTCCATCAGCCATGTCGCGTCCGGGGCGTCGGGACAAGAGGTGGCCGCGGACTGCATCTTGCCCACGCGGCTCGTGTCCGGACAGACCGCGCTGATAGGGGGCGGCGGGGGCAGCGGGGGCCCCGGATCGACGGCGGGCGTCGCGTCGACATCGCCGAGGTCGAGGGGCGCCGCGGAGTCCGTGTCGGCGGGGGCCGTGCAGGCCGTGCCAGCCGCCGCGAGCGCGGAAACGAAGGGGATCGCGAGGGCGACACGGCCCCACGCGGAGAGATCTCTTGGATGCCTATTGAGCATGGCGTGGTTTCCTCCGACACGAAGCAACGGTCCGACGCGGGGGTCCGGCGAACCACACCTTCCTCTATGCGGACATGCGGCGCGCGCTGACAAGCCTCCCGCCACGACGCGCACGCCGAGCGCGAAACAGGTGAAGAGGCGCGGAGTTCACGCTCAGGGGACGATGACGCGGTAGGCGGCCCAATCGCCGCCCCCGCCCCCCTCCCACGCGGCGCGCTGGGCAGACGCGAGCGCAGCGGCGAGGTCCCCCGGCGGGGCCGAGGCGTAGAGGGAGCCGACGAGGTCCGCGGCGGTGGCGTCCGCGACGGGCCGGATGGCCGCGACGACCTCTCCGGCGCCGCGCACGACGAACGCCTCGGGGAGGCCCAGATCCAGCGCGCGCGTCGGGGCGGAGCGGGCGGTCTCGCAGCCGCTCAACACGACGTGATCCGGCACGCGGGGGAGCGCGAGGACGTCGCGCACGGTGAACATCACGCCGTCCGCCATCCGCAGACCGGAGTCCCAGCCGGCGGCGTAGCGACCGTGCCCCGCGAAGTGGAGCCACGAGGCGGCCGCGACGTCCGCGACGAACGCGGTCTTCGTCGCGGCGCGGCCCGAGAGGGCCACGACGTTCATCGACGACTTCAGGCGATCGCGCGCGCGGGCGGCCTCGCGCTCCGTCTCGGGGAGGTCGTCCTCGGGGTTCGCGACGACGAGCGCGCCGGAGCTCGGCGCAGGCGAGCGTGAGAGCGGCGGCAAGTCGAGCGCGAACACGACGGCCGCGCGCGCGACGAGCGGCTTTCCGCGGAAAAGGAGCGCGTGGACGTCGACCGACTGCCACGCGCCGGACGTGAGCACGCGCAGTCGAACGACGTCGCCGAGCGCCTCGTCGAGCGGACCGAGGAGCGCCGCGGCGAGCGCGTCCGGCGGATCGGCGGGGGACGCCTGCGCGACGAACGTCCTGGTGCCCTGGGCCGTCGCCGCGAGCACGCGGCACGCGCGCGGACCCATCGGGTGCAAGAGGAGCCACGCCTCGCCCGGAGCCGGCCGAACGAGAGCTCCCGCGAGGGCCGGAGCCTCGCCGGCCACCGCGAACGCTTCTTCCATCGCCTCGCGCGACGCTCGCAGCATCGCCTCGCGGGCGCTCCGAGCCTCGCGCTCCGCGTCGCGGGGGCGCTGCCAGGCGCGCTCCTCGTCCTTCGCGAGCTCGGCGCGCGCCGCGCGATAGCGGGCCAGAGCGGCCTCGAAGCGCGTCCGTTCGGCGGCGGCGAGGGCGGTCACGCGCTCCATCCGGAGGGCCCCGCGCACGTTTCGGCTCCGCGCGCGGCGCGCCGCCGTGAGGGCCTCTCCGGCGCGCCGAGCGCCGGACAGCAGGTCGATGAGCGCGTCGGCCGAGGCGCCCTGCTCTTCGAGGAACATCGCGCGCTCCTCGCCGGCGGGCAGGCGCGCGAGCTCGGCGTCGAGGAGCTCCTCCGCGTCCTCGAACGCGCGTATGGCGTCGTCGCGCCGGCCGAGCCCCATGAGCGCGCGGCCCCGGCCCACGAGCGCGCGCAGGAGCGGCTCCGGCGACGCTGCCGACCGGGCGCGCGCGGCGAGCCGATCGTAGTCGGCGAGCGCGTCGCGCGGCCTCTTCTGCGCGAGCGCGACGCGCCCCGCCAGATCGAGCCGCCACACGTCCACGTACGCGGCGAGGGGCCGCTTCGCACCGTCGAGCGCGCGCACGAGCTCCGCGGCGCGATCGACGTCGCCCGCGAGCAGGGCCTCGAGCGCGAGGTTGACCGCGGCGTTGTCGGCCTCGGCCGGCCGCGGGCACGTCGTGGTGAGCAGGCGGTGCGCCTCGTCGAGCCGCGCGCGGAGGTCCGGCGGCGGCGCCGCGAGCGCGCCCGCGAGGAGCGCGGTCAGCTCTGACCAGCCGCGTTCGCTCAGCACCTCGGCGCGCACGCAGGGGCTCTCGTCGGGCGCGAGGCCCGCGTGCACCTCGGCGAACGTGCGCATCGCCGCGTCGTGGTGACCGAGCGACTGGAGCAGGCGCGCCTCCACCTCGCGCGCGTGCCGGTGCGCGACGGAGAGCCCGAGCGCGAAAGCGAGCTCTCCCGATGCCTGGAGCGCCGCGAGGGCCTCGCGGGGCCGACCGCTGTCCCGCAGCGCCAGCGCGCGGTAGTAGTCGATCTGCGCGGCGCCCTCGTCCCAGCCGGACGTGGCGCGCGCCGCGCGGTCGAGCGCCACGAGCGCTTTTTCGAAGGCGCTTCGATGCGTCACGAGGGTGTGCGCGAGCGCGAACGCGTCCAGCCCGGCGTCGGAGATCCGGCCCGCGGCGAGGTGCGTTTCCATCCCTTCGGAGAGGCCCGTGACCGCGGCCTCGGCGTCGCCGCTCGCGAGCGCGATGCGCGCCCGCAGGCTCACGGCGCGCGCGCGGCTCGCCTCGGGATCGCCGATGCCGGCGAGGACGGCGAGCGCGCCTCCGGGATCGTTCGCGCGGCGCAGCGCGATCGCCCGCGCGACTCGCTCGTCGCGCGCGACGGCGATCGTCGGGATCGAGCGGCACGCGAGCCGTGCGGCGCGGGGCACGCAGACCTCGATCGCGCGCTCCGCGCCCTCCGCCGCCGGCGGCAAGGGGATCGAGATCCGAAGGCCCCCGGGGAGCGGCGTGGCGGGAGCGGGGAGCGGCGCGCCGCCCGCGGTGACGGTGATCGCGCCCCTCTCGATCGGGACGAAGACGCGGAGCGAAGCGCCCTCGGGGGGCACCTCGCACACCGGTCCTGCGCGCACGGAGGCGCAGCCCGCGAACCGCGCGTCGAGCGCGATCCGCTCGGGCGGCGGCGGCATTTCGCGACGGCCGCAGCCGGCCGCGAGCGCGGCGGCGAGCGCGGCCGCGCGCAGGACCGCGTCGGGGAGCCCTCGAGCCGCGGCGCAGATCACGGGGAGCCGATCACCAGCGGGAGGCGCACCAGGCGGTGTCGAGGGGCGTCGACGAGATCTTCGGCCCGCGGGTCGGTCGGGATCGCGCTCGGCTCCGCCACGAGGACGAGGAGCTCCGCCGGACCGGCTTGCAAAGGGGGTGCGGAAGGCAACGCGAGCTGCACCGAGAGCGCCCCCCCTTCGAGCGTCTCGACCGCGGCGTCGAGGCGCGTCGCGTGATCGCCCTGACGCAGGACCACCACGACGCCCACGCGAACGGGGACCGCTTGATCCGGCCGAAGACGGACGCGCAGCGGCTTGCCAGGCACGAACACGCGCGGGGCGTCGTCCGCGCGCACGTCGCGCACGCCGCCGACGAGCGACGCTTCGTACGCGGGCAGCTCGATCCCCGGCGGCCGCGTGACGACGAACAGCGCCACGCCCGCGGCGATCGCGAGCGCCGATCCGAACGCGGCCCAGCGGACCGCGCGGGATCGCGCCGGCGCCTTCGCCGCGGGGCGCGCCGCAAAAGGTAGGACGCTGGCGGCGGGAGCCCCGGAAGGAGCCGAAGCCGCCTGCGCCGGCGGCGCCTCCTCGCCCTCCAGCGCCGCGCGCGCCGCGGCGATCACGAGGGCCCGCCGCGGTGCATCGATGGGACGCAGGAGCGCGGCCAGCTCCTCTCCACCGGGTGTTCGCTCCTCGAGCGCGCGGCGCTCCTCGTCCCCGAGGTCGCCCGCAGAGAGGTCTCGGAAGCCCTCGAGCGCCGCGTCTCTCTCCTCTTCCTCCGCCGCGATCCGCCGCATCGCGGCGAGCAGCGGGTCCGCGTCCCGCGCCGTCATGGGACCTCCTTGTCCGCCCGCGCGTCCGACGCTGCGCCGCGGACGATCTCCTCCGAGAGCGCGGCGAGCCGTCGGCGCAGCCGGCTGCTCCACGCTTGCACCGCCGGCACCGTCATCCCGAGATCCGCGGCGACACAGGCGATCTCCTCGTCCTTGACCAGCAGGCGCTCGAACATCATGCGACCCATCGGCGACAGCTCCGCGCGCAGGTGATCCAGGACCTTCTCGACGTGCTCGCGCGACGCCGCGCGCGCCTCCGGGCTCCACCCATCGGGGGTCGGGTGCGCGCCGAGGCCCGCGCCCGTGTCCGCGCCCCCGTCGTCGAGGTCCTCCAGACGCGCGCTGGCCTTGAGGCTCCGGAGGAACGCATACACGCGCTGCTCCGCGACGAGGCCGGCGAACCCCGTGAGATCGAGCCCGCGAGCCGGATCCCACGCGCGGAGCACGCGGCCGCCGTCACGAAACAGCTCCACGAACGTGTCTTGCACGAGGTCCTCCAGCCGGGCCCGCGCGTCGCCGCTGTAGAGCGCGCGCCGCCGGAAGAGCACCCGCGCCACGCGGCCCTGGATCGCGGGCAGGAGCAGCGCGCCCAGCCGATCGAGCGCGCCCGGCTCCCTGCTCAGCGCGGCCCTCACCAGCGCGGCCTCGCCGGAGACCTTCTCGGGCGCGCGGGGGGGCGAAGGGTCTTCGAGCGACGGGGAGAGCGTCTCCATGGGGCGAATGGAAGCGAAGCGCTCGCCGGTGGAGGCGAGCACCACCACGAGGTGGGCCCATCATGCCCGCGGTCGCGCCGGGAGAATAGGGACGAATCGGGCGCACTCTCCCTTTTATGCGCGCAGCGTCCGACGGCTGACATTCGCGCGCCCCCGCCGGAGCATTGGAGCCTCGCCTATTGCAGGCGCACGATGCGGCCGGCGGCGTCTGTCTCCGTCTCGAACAGGTAGAGCGAGCCCGTCGACGCGTCGTAGGTCATCGCGAAGTCGCTGGACGTGCCGAGCGTGCTGATGGCGCCGATGTGGACCGACGTCGCGCTGCCCGGATCCACGACGGCGTGCACGTTGCCGAGCGCGTCGCGGACGTAGAGGTGCTTGGCCGCGCCGTGGTCGTCGACCTCGATGTTGTTGCAGAGCGTGCCTGTGTCGATCGTCGCGATCTTGACCGCCGGGGCGGCCAGGTTCGCGCGCTGAACGCGGTAGACGCCCTCGCCGGACGAGCCGTTGGAGGCGAAGTAGAAATAGGTCGCGTCCACCGCCATGCCCGTGACGTACCAGACCCCCGATTTGACGCCGAGGAGCACCGGAGTGCCCGGGACCGCGGGGTTCAGGGAGTAGATGCTGACATCGGTGTTGGCTGTCGTGCGCCGCGTGGAGAGGAACAGCGTCGTGCCGTCGGTGGCGATGGCGTGCGAGGGGGATGTGGAGGGGTAGCTCGGCGTCAAGTCCCACGGTGTCCCCGGGCCCCACGTCACGCCGTCGAAGATCCGGAAAAGGCGGCTCACGTTGACTGTCGTCGTGTTGTCGACGCTGAAGAGCGAGCCGCCGGCAAACACCAGATCATAGCCCAGGTGGGTCGTCGTGATGCCGTTCGCTGCCCCGTATTCCAACGCTGTCGCGCCGACGGTGGCAGGGAAGGAGAAGACGCTGCTCGTGTCCCCCATCACGAGCTGCCCGGCGTTCGCGGCCATGCCAAACTCGCTGAGGGGGCTCGTCGGGAAGGAGATCAGCATGTCGGTGAGGTTGCCCTGGACACCGGTGTACGTGATGTCCTGGAGGACGAAGCTCGCGATGGGGGTCGGGGACTGGACAGCGATGTAGAAGGTCTGCCCCGGATCGCCGATGAGGCCGATGGAGGAAGTCGAAGCGTCGGTCACACAGGCCAGCTCCTGGCCGGCGCCGTTGTAGACGCCGATGACGCCGGCTGCGCTTGCGCCGAGGGAGAGGGCGTCGTTCGTGAGCGTGTAGCTGAACCAGTGGATGTTGCCGGCGGCCGGGAAGCACGAAGGCGCGTCGAGCCGCTGCGCCGAGGTGGCGGTGATGGGGCCGGAGCCGAGGAGGGGCTGCGCGGTGGGCCAGCTCTCGCCGATCCCGGGGAAGATCTCGGTGATCTGGACGGTGGCGCCGTTGAGCTCCTGGCCTGTCGCCTCGGCGGAGAGCCACACGAAGGAGGACCCCGCGGGGGCAGGCGCTGTGATGGAGAAGGTGTCCTTGTTCGCCCGGCAGTTGCGGGAGATCTTCGTGGGGCTCGTGGCGTCGCAGACGCTGAGGACCTCGATGTCCAGGGCGCTCTGCGTCAGCACCGGATCGTTGTTCTGGACGTCGATCTTGAGGACGCTCGTCGCCGACTGTTTGTTGAAGTCGATGACCGCGTCGACCCCGTGGATGTCGCCGTAGGGGGCCGTGTTGTCGCACGAGATCGAGCCCGGCGCCCCCCACGTGGGGCCCATGTCGAAGGAGTTGATCGCCCCGTCGGCGATGGTCCACGTGTGCGGCTGTCCCGGGCCGCCGGGAGGGGTGTAGTTGGGGCTCGCGCTCGTGTAAGGCGCAAAGCAGCCTTCGCCCTGCGCGGCGGCGGGGGCGATCTCCTCCGCCAGGACGGTGACCTGCGGGAACGGCGCCGCCATCGTGGCGGCGGAGTTCTTGGCGACCCAGATCCAGTAATCGCCGGCAGGGACGTCGAGGTAAGAGTCCCAGTTGTCCTTGTACCAGTCGCACTTGAGCGAGGCGCCGGAGCCGGCTTCGCAGGCGCCGGCCTTGATCTCGAGATCGAGGTAGTAAGTCGTCGTCGACGCGCTCGGGGTGTCCGCCTTGACGTGGAGCAGCATGCCCCCGTTCGCGAGCGTGCCCGAGGTCTTCGTGTACTTCACCACCACGTCGGGGCCCGTGCCGTTCGGATCGCAGGCCCACGCGCCGTCGGCGGCCGTCACGGCCCCGGAGGCGACGGTCCACGTGTACTGCGCGCCGTTCTGGACGGCCTGCGCGGTCACGAGCGGGTCGGCGCACGTCTCGCCTGTGTTCGGCGTGCACTGCGGGCTGCACCCGTCGCCGGCGACCTGGTTGCCGTCGTCGCAGAGCTCGCTGCCGGCCTTGATCCCGTCCCCGCATTGCGTGACGCACGCGCTTGGATTGCCTGTGCAGTAATAGCCGGTCTCGACGAGGCAGGTCGCGCTGCAGCCGTCGCCGCTCGCCGCGCCCGTGTCGTCGCACGTCTCGGCGCCCGCGACGACGCCGTCGCCGCACGTCGTCGTGCAAGCGCTCGGCGCGCCGTTGCACGTCCATCCCGGCTCCACGGCGCACGCGGCGCTGCACCCGTCACCGCCGCCCGGGTTGCCGTCGTCGCAGGCCTCCGCGGCGACGATCAGGCCGTCCCCGCAGATCGTGGCGCACGCGCTTGGCGCGCCCGTGCACGCGTAGCCGCTCTCGACGAGGCACGCGGCGCTGCAGCCGTCGGCGCCTTGCGAATCCGCGTCGTCGCACGTCTCGGCGCCGGCCTGGATCCCGTCTCCGCAAACCGTCGCGCACGCGCTCGGCTCACCTGCGCACACCCAGCCGTCCTCGATCGCGCAAGCGGCGTCGCACCCGTCGCCGCTCGCCGTGTTCGCGTCGTCGCACGCCTCGGTGCCCGCGCCGACGCCGTCACCGCAGGTGGTCGCGCAAACGCTCGGCTCGCCCACACACGCAAAGCCGTCCTCGACGGCGCAGGACGCCGCGCAGCCGTCACCGCCCGTGAGGTTCGCGTCGTCGCACGCCTCGGGGCCTGCGACGATGCCGTCTCCGCAAGTCGAGTCGCAGACCGAGGGCATCCCGTCGCAGACCCAGCCCGGCTCGCCGGCGCACGCGTCGTCGCACCCGTCGCCGCTCGCGACGTTTCCGTCGTCGCACGCCTCGGGGCCTGCGACGATGCCGTCTCCGCAAGTGGGGTCGCACACACTGGGCGTGCCGTTGCACTCGTAGCCCGTCTCGACGGCGCAAGCGCTGTCGCACCCGTCCCCGGCGTCGGCGTTCGCGTCGTCGCACGTCTCGGCGCCCGCGAGGAGGCCGTCGCCGCAGATCGTCGTGCAGTCGCTCGGCTCGCCCGCGCACACGTACCCCGTCTCGACGGCGCAGGAGGAGTCGCAGCCGTCTCCCGAGTCCGTGTTCCCGTCGTCGCAAGGCTCGTCCTGGAGGAGCCCGTCGCCGCAGACGGCCGTTCCGCCGGTGCCGCCGGTGCCGCCGCTCGCCGTGGTGCCGCCTGTGCCGCCGCTCGTCGTGGTACCGCCCGTACCGCCGCTCGCGGTGGTCCCACCGGTGCCGCCTGTGCCGCCTGTGCCGGCGGTGCCGCCTGTCGTGGTGGAGCCGGACGGAGACTCCCCGCCGCAACCCGCGAGCGCGCTCAGCGCGAGAAGCTGAAGAAGGATGCTCAAAGCTCGACGCATGTTGCCTCCGCGAGCATTATCCGCGCGTTCGGCCGGAGATGCAGCCTCCTTGTCGTGATCTCCAGTCGGTCTACGGACCTCCGTGGCGGCCTCGTGCCTCGTCGGTTTCTTTTTGACGCGGAGAGGCCCGTCGCGGGGGCTGCCGTGGACGACGCCCTGGTTCACAGGGGGCAAGTCGTCACCGCCGGCGGCGTCGCACCCTTCGGCCCCTCACCGTCGATGCCAATGACCGCAGATATCCTCGGACGGAGGGCCATCCGCGCCGACGCAAGAGCGGCTGTTTTTGCGCGCACGCACGCCTGTCGACGCGCGCTGAGCGGCGGTAGGATGCGCCGGTGGAAGTCCTCATCACCGGGGGAACAGGCTACATCGGATCGACGATCGCCCTGGATCTCGCGCGCCGTGGTCATCGGGTGACGGCGGTGGCTCGGGCGCGCGGGAGCTCCGCCCCCTCGCGCGTGAAGGAGCTTCTGGCCGCCGGCGTCTCCCTCGTCCACGCCGATCTGTCGCGCCCCGGCGAGCTCTCCGCGGCCGTCGAGCCCAGGGACGTGGAGGTCCTCGTTCACGGGGTTTGCTCGTTCCTGGAGCCCACGTCGAACGACAGCCTCACGCTGCGGGCCATGGACGAGGTGCTCGCCCTCGGCGCCCGCTGCCCGCGCCTCCGACAGGCGATCACGCTCGGCAACAACCTCGTCCTCGATCCGCGCCGCGAGGACGACTTTCCGGACGAAGACTACCCCTGTGAGCCGGTCACCCGTCATGGCCAGAACAAGCTGGAGGTCGAGCGCAGGCTGGAGCGCTCGGGCCTCCCGTGGGTCGTGCTGCGCATCCCGCAGGTCTACGGTGGAGTCGGGTCGAGCTTCGATTGGATCATGGTGGATCCCATCCAGCGCCGCGCTTTCCCGGTGCCTTGCGACGGCAAGAACAGGGTCAGTCTCGTTCACGTGGACGACGTGGCCCAGGCCGTGCGGCTCGTGATCGAGCGCGGCGCGCGGGATCGGCGCTACAACGTCGCCTCCGGCGAGCGCGATCTCACGCTCGGCGCCGTGTTCGACGAGGTGGCGCGGGGCTTCGGGCTACCGCCGCCGCGGCGATTGCCGCGCTCCGTCGCGCTCACGTACATGGGCGCCGCCGAGCGCTGGGCGAGGCTCCGCGGGCGCGATCCGGAGACCGTCTCTGACATGGTGCGCGCGCTGGCTGCCAATCGGACCCTGGATATCGCACGAGCGCGGGCGGAGCTCGGGTTCGCGCCGGAGTTTCCCGACACGCTGGCGGGCATTCGCAGCTCGTACGCCGCCGTGTTCGCGGGGCGCGCCAAGGCGTTCGTGCCGGCGGGGCGGCTCGCGGCGGCCACCGAACAGCAGAGGACAGAGCGTGTCAAGGGCGAGACGGCGCTGCTCGATCACAAGGAGTTCTGGCGACGCTGGCAGGTCTTCCGCCACGGCGATCCCGGCGCGGGGAACTTCGCCGACGTGATGCGCGTGCTCCACCTCCACGAGGATTTCGGCGAGTGGTCGATTGACCAGCTCGGCGCGGGACGGGGCGGAGGCGCGGTGACGGTGCTCGATCTCGCGTGCGGCGCCGCGCAGCTCGCGGGGCCCCTCGAGCGCGCGCTGCGCAGCCGCGGGAGGACGCTCGCGCGCTACATCGGAGTCGACGACGGCGAGCGCGAGTGGATCCACGCCCGCGTGGCTCGCGAGCTCTCGCGAAACGGGCTCGAAGGGCGCAGCGCCTTCCTGCACCACGATCTCTCCGCCGGCCTGCCGCCCGACATTCGCGATCACCTCGGTGCGGAGGGGGATCTGTTGATCGTCTCGTGCTGGGGGATCACCTACCTCCCGCGCCCGGGGCTCCTCACGGTGCTCCACGATTGTGCTCGCCTCACCGCCGCCTGGCCGGCCGAGGGCGGCGCTCTCCTCAGCGTCAATCTGACCACCTCCGGCGAGCTCGATCGCCGCGAGCTCACAAGGCGGTTCCTGACGGAGGTCGTGCCGTCCCACCTGCGCGACGCCGTCCGCGAGCGGAGCGTGGATCCGGCGCGCAGGATCACCCTCGCGCTGCGCGGTCTGCCCGGGATGCGGCGCTTCGGCGCGGAGCTCAAGGAGCGCCGCGCGCTCCTCCCCGCGGCGGATTTCGTGGCCCTCCTCGGCGAGGCCGGTCACCCGCCCAGCACGGTGGATGGATCCGCGCTGTGGGGACAGATGACCTGCGTCGCCGTGCCGCTGCCGCGAGGCGCCTGAATACGAAGCGAGGCACCCATGCGAATCCGCCTGATCCAGCCCTCTCAGCTCGATCCCAAAGGCCGAGTCTACAAGTTCCAGCGGCTGTTCATGCCTCGCTCAGCCTGCTCACCGTGGCGGGGCTCACGCCGCCGTGGGCCGATGTTCGATTGACCCTCGACGCCGTGGAGGACATCGACTTCGACGAACGAGTCGACCTCGTCGGCATGCCGAGCCGCTGACAAGGACCCCCTTCTGACTGGCCTCGAAACCGGTGCTCCGGGAGGCTCAGTGTCGCTTCCGCTTGCGGTGCTTCGTGGCGCCCTTCTTGACAGGGGCCTTGCCGCTGTAGCGGTCGTACGCGGCCGCGAGCTTCGTGTCGTAGGCGTTCGAGGCGTAGTCGGGCCCGTTGTAGCCCGCGGCGAACGGCGTAGACCGTCG
>WBZX01000878.1_pt1 | contig 24880 bp, 23 predicted proteins | sample 5204211 | NCBI WGS metagenome assembly WBZX01 (sample SAMN12344362, study PRJNA552823) | activated sludge metagenome | biome: Activated sludge suspended growth; feature: Nitrification reactor; material: Wastewater; isolation source: activated sludge from nitrification reactor of wastewater... | reverse complement strand
GGGGGGGAGCGCCGAAGGCGCAACGGGGGGGGGGGGAACTACGCCACCGCAGCTTCGCGCGGCTCGTGCCGCCGCAGCAGCTCGGCCAGCGGCAGCGGCCGAGCGAACAGGAACCCCTGCGCCGCGCCGCAGCCGAGCGCGGCCAGCGCGCGCGCGTCGCGCTCGGTCTCGACGCCCTCGGCCACCACCTGCACGCCCAGGCTGGCGCCCAGGCCGATGATCGACGCCACGATCTTGGCGCTCTCGCTGCGCTCGTGCAGCGTGGCCACGAAGCTGCGGTCGATCTTGATCTTGTCGAAGCTGAGCTGGCTCAGGTAGGACAGGCTGGAGTAGCCGGTGCCGAAGTCGTCCAGCGCCACGGTGATGCCTTCGCGCTTGAGCGCCTCGATGGTGCGGCGCGCGGCATGCACGTCGGCGACCAGGGCGGTCTCCGTCAATTCGATCTCGAAGCGCCGCGGGTCGGCGCCGTGCTCGCGCATCACCTGCAGCAGCTTGTCCACAAGGGCGGTGTCCTGCAGATGCTCGGGCGACACGTTCACCGCCACGCGCCAGTGCGCGGGCATCGTCCGCAGGTCGGCGCAGGCCTGGCGGATCACCGCCATCGTCAGCGCCCCGATCAGGCCGCAGCGCTCGGCGGCCGGGATGAACTCGGACGGCGGCACCAAGCCGCGCTGCGGGTCCTGCCAGCGGCTCAGCAGCTCGACGCTGCGCACGCGGCGGTCGGCCAGGTCCACCACCGGCTGGTAGTGCGGCACGATGCGTCCGTCGGCGATGGCCTCGCGCAGGCGCTGCTCGTAGGCCTCGCGCTCGCTCATGGCCTCGTCCAGCGCGGCGTCGTAGAAGCAGCTGCGGTTGCGGCCGCCGCTCTTGGCGCGATACAGCGCCAGGTCGGCGCGGCGCAGCAGTTCGTCGGGGTCGTCGGCGTCGTCCGGAAATCGGGCGATGCCCACGCTGGCGCCCACGTACAGCGTCAGGCCGTCCACCAGGATGGCCTCGCCGATGCCCGCCACCAGGCGGTCGGCCACATGGCGTGCGGCGCCGCTGTCGCGGTGCTCGTTGATCACGGCCACGAACTCGTCGCCGCCATAGCGGGCATGCAGCTCGCAGTCGCGCAGCAGGCGCGCCATGCGCTGCGCCGCCTCGCGCAGCACGCGGTCGCCCACCTGGTGGCCGTGCTGGTCGTTGATCGGCTTGAAGCGGTCCAGGTCGATCATCAGCAGCGACAGGTGCTGCCCCTCGCGCCGGGCGCGCGCCATGGCGCTGCGCATGCCTTCGTGGAGCGCGGCACGGTTGGGCAGGCCGGTCAGCGCGTCGCTGGTGGCCATGCGCTCGATGCGCGAGTGCGCGTCGACCAGCGCCTCGCGCGACCGGCCCAGGCTGCCGATCAGGCGCTTCCAGGCGACGAACCCGACCGCCAGCACGGCGGCGAGGAGCGCGGCCAGCAGCAGGTCGGCGTTGCGGCGCAACGCGGCCTGCTCGGCGCGCACCGCTTCCAGGGTGCGGTTGGTGAACTCGAGCGTGCCCTCGTTCAGGCGCGCCTTGTCCTGGCGGTAGCGGTCGCCATCGAGAATCTGGCGCGCCACGGCCGGAGCGCCGACGGCGATGGCTTCCAGTGCCGAGGTCTCCAGCGACACCATGCTCTCGCTGGCGGTGCGGGTCTGCTCGTGATATCGCAGGGCCACCGCCGACGGCGCAAGGGATTCGCCCGTGGCCAGCGCGGCCTCCACCTCGGGCAGGTGGGTGTGATAGCGCGCGATCCAGCGTTCCTCGCCGGTGGCTGCGGCCATCTGGGCCGACATGGTCAGGCGCTCGTCGGCCAGCAGCAGCGTGGAGGCCATCTGCTCGGCGGTGGACACGCGCAGCGCGGCGCGCTGGTGCGATTCCAGGAACCAGGTGCGCTCCAACGCCACCAGGGTCAGCACCACGGCCACCGAGCCCAGGGCCAGGCCGATGGCATGCCGCGCCGTGCGCAGCGTGTTGTCGATGGCCGCCCGCCCGCCGGGCAGCGACGGGGCCGCCGCCTCGGTGGAGGCTTCTGCGGGCTGCGAAGTCATGCTTCGGAAGACTCGGACGCGGCGGCGCCTACCCAGCAACCGCCGCGGAGCCGGCTGCGCCGGTCCGCCGGCGGTGCCCCCCCGGGGGGGAGGCGCCGAAGGCGCGTCGGGGGGGGACCCTCACACCCCAAGGTGCTCGGCGCGTGCGGCGCGCACCAGGCCGCCGTGCGCGGCGTATCCCTGCGCGGGCGGCTGTCCGGGCATCAGCACGTCGATGGCGCGGTCCAGCGCCGCGGTGGCGCGGGCCAGGCTCTCGCGCTGGGCTGCGACCTGGCCGCTGGCGGCCATCAGCCGCTGACGCAGCTGCAGCGACACGCCGCCGGGCTGTCGCGCGGCCTGCGCGAACCGGTGCACGGCCGAGGCCAGCGCACGGTGCAGTTCGTGGGCCTGCGACTCGATCGCCTTGGCGTCGTGGTCGCGCAGCGCGCCGCCCAGCGCCGCCAGGCGGTCCTCGATGGCGGCGATGGCGCCTTCGAGCGCGTCGCCGTGGGCCGAAGGGGGGTGACTCATGCCGCGAGTCAGTTGGAACGCGTCGCGAGCATGTCGCGGTTGTGCTGGATCAGCTTGTCGGCAATGGCGTCGGCGTTGACCTTGAACTGGCCGTCGCGGATGGCCTGGGCGATGCGCGACACCTTCTCCGCGTCGAAGTCTCCGGTGTCGGACTTGACCGCCAGTGCGGCCGCCGCGGGAGACAGCTCGACCGTGGTGCGGGCCTGCGACGTGGCCTCGGTGGCATCCCTGGCGCCTGCGGCCGGGTTGGCACGGGCGTCGGCGGCCGGGGTGGCTGCCTTCTGCGGCTTGGGGCTGTTGTCGAGCTGACCGATCTTCATTTGGATGCTCCTGGGACCGCCGAGGACGTCGACGGTTTCTTCCCGATGGTTCGGGTATCGGAGGCCGACACGCCGACTTGAGGACTTTTTTCACGCGACGTGTGACGAATCGCGTTCACAGCGCCACTTCCACCTGGCGGTCAGCAACTGCCATGCCACTGATGATGCGACCGGATTCGGTACGCACGCGCACCACCTGGCCCTCGACGCCGGGGCCCAGCGCCTGGCCTTCGCCGCGGATGTGCCAGCCGCTGCCGCCGGCGACGATGCGAACCGTGTCGCCGGCAGCGAACCACATGCGCGGCCGCAGGTCGCCGCTGCGCAGGGCATCGCCGGTGGCCAGGGGCCGTGCCAGCGTGCGACCGAGCACGAGTTCACGGTCGGTGGGCACGCTGCCGGCGCGGGCCGCCAGGTCCACCTCGCCCGGGGCCAGGTGCTCGGGGCCGAGCACGGTGCCGGCCGGCACCGCACTGGTGGCGACCAGGCCCGGTCCGAATACCGACACCGTGACCGGCAGGAAGACGTTCCAGCGCGTGGCGCCTTCGGTGCAGCGCAGGCCGATGCGGGCGGCACCCCACAAGCGCGTGCCGGCAGGCAGGTAGGGCTGCACCTGGGCACAGGGTGCCAGTTTCAGGCGCGGATCGAGCCGGCCCACGCGCACTTCCACGCGCAGGCCCGGGGCCGCGCTGCGCGACGCCTCGGTGGCCATCGCGGCCACGCGTTCGGCCAGCGCGCTGTCCACCGTGTCGGCGCGAGCGGCGGCCGGCACGGCCAGCAGCCAGGCCAGCAGCGCCAGCAGGCACCGCCGCCACACGCGTGCCAGCGCCGGCAGGGACAGGGCAGGGTTCGATTCCACGGCAGCCACTCTAGGCAGGCGCAGCCCGTGCGGTGCAGCGAAATGGCCCCCCAAGGCCCGCCTTATCGCGCTAATGTTTTCGAAGTCGCTGCCCACAATGGCCACAACCCAACGAGGGCCCTGTGCCCGCAGGCGGCCATGATCAACCGACTCAACGACACGCTGAACTTCCAGGCCGAGGCGCTCGTGCTGCGCTCCGAACGCCAGCGCCTGATCGCGAGCAACATCGCCAATGCGGACACGCCGGGCTACGTGGCGCGCGACATGGACTTCGCCACCGCGCTGCGCCAGGCCACCGGCCAGGCCGGCACGCCGGGCCGGCTGGCGGCCACCGCGCCCGGCCACCTGAGCCCGCCGGCCGGTGCCCGGGGCGAGGCCGGACTGCGCTATGCCGCCGCGTCGCAGACCAACCTCGACCGCAACACGGTCGACATGGACCGCGAGCGCGCCAGCTTCGCCGACAACAGCGTCAAGTACGAAGCCACGCTGCGCTTCATCAACGGCAGCGTCCGAACGATGCTCGATGCCATCAAGGGTCAGTCCAGCTGACGGGAGAAGTCGCCATGTCGATGTTCCAGGTCTTCAATATCTCCGGCAGCGCGGTGTCCGCGCAGAGCCAGCGGCTCAACGTGGTGGCCAGCAACCTGGCCAACGCGGACACCGTGGCCGGGCCGGACGGCAGCGCCTACAAGGCGCGCCAGGTCGTGTTCCAGACCGAGCTGATGGGCGCGGCCGGCGCGGCCGGCGTGCGCGTGTCCACGGTCAGCGAGTCCGACGCCGCGGGCCGCCGCGTGCACGACCCCAAGCATCCCTCGGCCGACGCCGAGGGCTACGTCACCTTCTCCAACGTGAACGCGGTGGAAGAGATGGTGAACATGATCTCCGCCTCGCGTTCGTACCAGAACAACGTCGAAGTGATGAACACGGCCAAGGTGCTGCTGCAGAAGACCCTGCAGCTCGGCAGCTGAGGTCCAGGAAAGCTCCCATGCCCACGACCGTCGACTTCGCCACGCTCAACACCACGACCTCTGCCGCGGGCGGCGTGCGCACCGCCAACCAGGCCGGCGCCGAGGACCGTTTCCTCAAGCTGCTGGTGGCACAGATGCAGAACCAGGACCCGCTCAACCCGATGGACAACGCCCAGGTGACGAGCCAGATGGCGCAGATCCAGTCGGTCAACGGCATCGAGAAGCTCAACCGCACCGTGGAAGGCCTGGGCACGCAGTTCGCCCAGCTCTCGGCGATGCAGGGCGCGGCCCTGGTCGGCCGCGACGTCATCATCGAGGGCAACCGCCTGACCGCCAACGACGAGGGTCTGGTGCAGGGCGGCTTCGAGATCGCCAGCGCCGCCACGCGGGTGCAGGTCGAGGTGCTCAACGCGGGCGGCAACGTGATCGACACCATCGAGCTGGGGGCGCAGCCCGCCGGCCGCCACGGCTTCGAGTGGACCCCGCCCGAGGGCGTGGACCCCGCCCTCGGGCGCAGCTTCCGCATCGTCGCGGCCAGCGGCAGCACCGCGCTCAACGCCACCGCGCTGATGCGCGACCGCGTCGACGCGGTGGTGGCCGGAGGCGACACGCTGATGCTGGAACTGCGCGAGAGCGGCAGCGTCGCCTACGCCGACATCCGCGCCTTCAACTGACCTTCCACAGCGACCCCCACTTTCCCAAGGAGCAGCCATGAGCTTCCAGCAAGGCCTTTCGGGCCTCAACGCCACGAGCAAGAACCTCGAGGTGATCGGCAACAACGTCGCCAACAGCAACACCTTCGGCGCCAAGGCGGGCCGTGCCGAGTTCGCCGACATGTACGCCAACGCGATGAGCGGTGCCGGCGCCAACGCGGTGGGCATCGGCGTGACGCTGGCGGCGGTGTCGCAGCAGTTCACGCAGGGCAACATCACTGTCACCGACAGCCCGATGGACCTCGCCATAAACGGCGGCGGCTTCTTCCAGGTGACCGACGGCGCCAACCCGGCGCTGTACAGCCGCAACGGCCAGTTCAAGGTCGACCGCGAGGGCTACATCGTCAACAACGACGGCCTGCAGCTGATCGGCTACCCGGCCGACGCCACCGGCGTGATCCAGCCCGGCAACGCGCGCGCGCTGCGCCTGCCCACGGCAGGCATCGAGCCCGCCGCCACCACCGAGATCGAGCTGGAGATGAACCTCGATTCGCGCCTGGGCGTCACCGCGCCCACGGCCGGCGCGGCGATCGACTTCACGGACCCGACCACCTACAACAGCGCGACTTCGCTCACCGTGTACGACGCGCTGGGCCAGGACGTGGCGCTGACCTACTACTTCCAGAAGGCGGCCACCGACACCTGGAACGTGTTCATCACCGCCAACGGCACGCCGATCAACGGCACCACCGTCGCGCCGCTGGCCTCGACCACGATCAACTTTCCCGCCACCGGCGGCGCCCCCACCGCGCCCGTGGGCACGGTGGCGATCGACATCCCGGTCACGACCAACGCCAACGGCGCGCAGACGCGGGCCATCACCGGCGTGGCGCTCGACGTGGACGGCGCGCGCCAGTATGGCGCGCCGTTCGGAGTGACCAGCCTGGCCCAGAACGGCTACGCGCCGGGCCAGATCACCGGCGTGACGATCGAGTCCGACGGCGTCATCATGGCCCGCTACAGCAACGGCCAGAACCAGCCGGCCGGGCAGATCGAGCTGGCCACCTTCCGCAATCCGCAGGGACTGCAGCCGCTGGGCGGCAACGCCTGGGCGCGCAGCTCCACGTCGGGCGACCCGGTCGTGGGCGTGCCGGGCGACGGCAACCTGGGCGTGTTGCAGGCCGGCGCGCTGGAGGAAAGCAACGTCGACCTCACCGCCGAGCTGGTGAACATGATGACCGCGCAGCGCGTCTACCAGGCCAACGCACAGACCATCCGCACGCAGGACCAGGTGCTGCAGACGCTGGTGCAGCTGCGCTGATAGGCCTTGCCGCCGACTGAGGAGCCGACATGGACCGCATGATCTACCTGAGCATGTCGGGCGCGAAGGCGTCGATGCAGCGCCAGGACGTGCTGGCCAACAACCTGGCCAACGTGTCGACCAACGGCTTCCGGGCCGAGCTCGCGGCCTTTCGCGCCGTGCCCGTGCAGGGCAGCGGCGCGAGCACGCGGGTGTATTCGCTGGAGTCCACGGTGGGCTCGAGCTTCGAGCCCGGCGCGGTGACACCCACCGGCCGCCCGCTCGACGTGGCGATGAAGGGCAATGCGTGGCTGGCGGTCCAGGGGCTCGACGGCACGGAGGCCTACACCCGGGCCGGTGCGCTCGACGTCGATGCCCAGGGCCAGCTGGTCACCAAGACGGGGCTCGTGGTGCTGGGCGACGGCGGCCCGATCGCCGCGCCGGCCAACAGCGAGCTGTCCATCGCCACCGACGGCACGGTCAATGCCAGGGACGCGCAGGGGCGGTCCAACCGCATCGGCCGGCTCAAGCTGGTGTCGCCGGAATCCCCGGCCACGCTGCAGCGCGGCCCGGACGGCCTGTTCCGCGCCGCCGAGGGCGATCTGGGCGCGGACGCGACCGCGCGGCTGCAGGACGGCGCGCTCGAAGGCTCCAACGTGAGCGCGGTGGAAACCATGGTGGCCATGATCTCCGCGGCGCGCCAGTTCGAGCACCAGATGAAGCTGCTCCAGACGGCTGAACGCCAGGAGCAGGTGGCCGCCAAGCTGCTGTCGCCCAACGGGGCCTGACGGCCGCCGTGCCACCTCGCGCGCATCGCGCGCGCGTCGCCCGGCGCGCCGCGCGAACAGCCCGCCAAAACCGCCTCTTATCGGGGCAAGCCAACCCTCAAGTCGGGAAGAAGATCGCTCCAAGACCCCAAGGAGCGTCCTCATGATCCGTTCACTCTGGATCGCCAAGACCGGCATGGAAGCCCAGCAGACCCAGCTGGACACCATCTCGCACAACCTCGCCAACGTCGGCACCAACGGCTTCAAGCGCGGCCACGTCGTGTTCGAGGACCTGATCTACCAGAACCTGCGCGCGGCCGGCGCGGCGTCGAGCGACCAGACGCAGCTGCCCACCGGGCTGCAGGTGGGCCTGGGCGTGCGCCCGGTGGCCACGTCGCGCATCTTCTCGCAGGGCAACCTGCAGCAGACGTCCAACAACCTGGACGTCGCCGTCAAGGGCCAGGGCTTCCTGCAGGTGCAGATGCCCGACGGCACCACGGCCTACACCCGCGACGGCTCGCTGCAGGTCGACGCCAACGGCCAGCTCGTCACCAACAACGGCTATGCGGTGCAGCCGGGCATCACCATCCCCGCCGGCGCGCAGACCGTGACGATCGCGCCCGACGGCACGGTCACCGTCACCGTCAGCGGCCAGGCGGCCGCGCAGCAGGTGGGCCAGCTCACGCTGGCGTCGTTCGTCAACCCGGCCGGCCTGGACCCGAAGGGCCAGAACCTGTGGGGCGAGACCGCGGCGTCGGGCGCGCCGCAGGCCGGCGTGCCTGGCGTCAACGGTCTGGGCACGCTGCAGCAGGGCTACGTGGAGACGAGCAACGTCAACGTGGTGGAAGAGCTGGTGGCGATGATCCAGACCCAGCGCGCCTACGAGCTCAACTCCAAGGCGATCCAGACCAGCGACCAGATGCTGCAGCGTCTGGGGCAGTTGTGATGGTCCCCCCCCGTTGCGCCTTCGGCGCTCCCCCCCAGGGGGGCGGCGCGGACGGGCCGGCGGAGCCGGTCCCGTCGCGCCTGCTGGGTGGCGCCTTCGCTTCGCTTGGCTTCGAGCGTGATCGATTGCGGCTGGCTTGTGTCCTGCTGTGCTGGGTCGTGGGGGCTTTCTTGCTGTCCGGTTGCGCGCAGGTCAATGCATATCGCGTGCCGCCGGTGGACGTGGGGGCGGCGCCGCCGGTGGCGCCGGCGGCCCCGCCGGCCGTTTCGGCGTCCAACGGCGCGATCTATCAGGCGGCGGGGTTCCGGCCGCTGTTCGAGGACCATCGGGCCCGGCTGCCGGGCGACACGCTGGTGGTCAACATCGTCGAGAAGGTGAGCGCGACGCAGAAGTCCACGTCCACCGTGGACCGCAACGGCACGCTCAGCGGTTCGGTCACCGCGCTGCCGGGCATCAGCAACAACGCGCTGCGGCGCGCCACGGTGGGCGGCACTTCGGCCAATGCGTTCGATGGCAAGGGCACCACGGAGAGCAGCAACGACTTCAGCGGCACGATCACGGCCATCGTCACCGGCGTGCTGCCCAACGGGCACCTGCTGATCCAGGGCGAGAAGCAGATCGGCGTCAACGCCAACGTGGACGTGCTGCGCTTCTCCGGCCAGGTGGACCCGCGTGCGATCCAGCCCGGCAATGCCGTGCAGAGCACCCAGATCGCCAACGTGCGCGTGGAACAGCGCAGCCGCGGCCAGCATGGCGACGCGCAGGTGATGGGCCTGCTGTCGCGCTTCTTCCTGAGCGTCCTGCCGATATGAAACCCCCACACTCACTTCGTTCGCTGCCCCCCGAGGGGGCTCGCCTGCCTTGGGGCGGCCCGGCGGCAGGCGGTCTCTGCGAGGACCGGCTGCCGTGGGCGGTGCGACTCGCACTGCTCCTGACCGCCGTGGCCGCCAGTGCCGCGCTGTGGTGGCCTGCGGGCGCCCACGCGGCCACGCGGATCAAGGAAGTGGCCTCGGTGCAGGGTGTTCGCTCCAACCAGCTCGTGGGCTACGGCCTGGTGGTGGGCCTGGACGGCACCGGCGACCAGAGCCAGGGCGCGCCGTTCACGGCGCAGAGCCTGGGCGCGATGCTGTCGCAGATGGGCGTGGCGGTGCCGCCGGGCGTGCAGTTGCAGGCCAAGAACGTGGCCGCGGTGATGGTCACGGCCACGCTGCCGGCGTTCGCGCAGCCGGGCCAGGCGATCGACGTCAACGTGTCTTCGCTCGGCAATGCCAAGAGCCTGCGCGGCGGCATGCTGATCGCCACGCCGCTCAAGGGTGCCGACCAGCAGATCTACGCCATGGCGCAGGGCAGCCTGATCGTCGGCGGAGCCGGCGCGTCGGCCGGTGGGTCCAAGGTGCAGATCAACCACCTGTCGGCCGGCCGCGTGCCGGGCGGCGCCACGGTGGAGCGCAGCGTGCCCACGCCGCTGTCGCAGGGCGAGTTCCTGCAGCTCGACGTGGCCAGCGCCGACTTCGCCACCGCGCGCGAGGTGGTGCAGGCCATCAACAAGGCCAAGGGCGACGGCACCGCGTTCGCGGTGGACGGCCGCGTGGTGCGCGTGCGCGCGCCAGCCGACGCCAGCGAGCGCGTGGCCTTCCTGGCCGACCTGGAGAACCTGCCGCTGGCCCTGGTGCGGCCGGCCGCACGCATCGTGCTCAACGCGCGCACCGGTTCTGTGGTGATGAACGAGGCCGTCACTCTGGCGGCCTGCGCGGTGGCGCACGGCAGCCTGTCGGTCACCATCAGTTCCACGCCGGTGATCAGCCAGCCCAACCCGCTGGCGCGCGGCGACACGGTGCAGGCCGAGAAGGCCGACATCGCCATCACGCAGCAGGGCGGATCGATCATCCAGATGCCCGCGGGCACCAGGCTGGCCGACGTGGTGAAGGCGCTCAATGCGCTGGGCGCCACGCCGCAGGACCTGCTGGCGATCCTGCAGGCCATGAAGGCCGCAGGCGCGCTGCAAGCCGAAATCGAAGTGATCTGACATGGCCTCGTCCGTCAGCCTGGGCAACGATCCGCTGCGCAACCTGCAGGCGGCGGCGGCGCGCGACCCCAAGGCCGCCATCAAGGAAGCCGCCAGGCAGTTCGAGGCGCTCTTCATGCAGGAGCTGATGAAGTCGATGCGGCAGGCCACGATGAGCTCGGGCATGCTCGACAACGAGGGCACGCAGCTCGGCACCGAAATGCTGGACACGCAGCTCGCCGGCAAGATGACCGGGCTCAAAGGCGGGCTGTCCGAGGCCATCGCGCGCCAGCTCGAGCGCCAGATGGGGCTGTCGCCGTCCGGCGCGGCGGGGCAGGGCAGCGCGGCGCCGGTCAACCGCGTGTCGCAGACCACGCCGTTGCGCAAGCCGGCCAGCGCTGCCGAGTTCGTGGCCCGCCACACCGACGCGGCGAAGAAGGCCGAGGCCGCCACAGGCATCCCGGCCAGCTTCATGGTGGCGCAGGCCGCGCACGAGACCGGCTGGGGCCGCAAGGACATCCGCATGGCCGACGGCTCGGCCAGCTTCAACCTGTTCGGCATCAAGGCCGGCGCCGACTGGAAGGGGCCGGTGGCCCGGGTCACCACCACGGAGTACATCGGCGGCCAGCCGCGCAAGATGGTGCAGGCCTTCCGCGCCTATTCGAGCCACGAGGAGTCGTTCGCCGACTACGCGCGGCTGATGACCACCAGCCCGCGCTATCGCGACGTGGTGGCGCGTGCCGACGACGCGAAGCAGTTCGCCCAGGGCCTGCAGCGCGCCGGCTACGCCACCGACCCGGCCTATGCCGACAAGCTCGGCCGCGTCATCAACACGACGCTGCGCCTGCAGAGGACGCTGGCATGACGCAAAGGCTTGAACCATGAGCGCAGGCAGCCTGTTTTCCATCGGCACGCGGGCGATGTTCGCCAACTACGCGGCGCTGCAGACCACCGGTCACAACATCGCCAACGCCAGCGTCGAGGGCTACTCGCGCCAGCGCGTGGAACTGGAGACGTCGCGCGGGCAGTTCACCGGCGCCGGCTTCTTCGGCAAGGGCGTGGACGTGGCCACGGTGACGCGGCTGCACAACGAGTTCCTCACGCGCGAGGCCGCCGGCGCGGCGTCGGTGGCCAGCGGCGACGCCACGCGCGCGGCGCAGCTCGCGCGTCTGGAAGAGGTGTTCCAGCCCGGCGAGGCCGGCCTGGGCTACGTGACCAATGCGCTGTTCAACGCGATGACCGACCTGGCCAGCCAGCCGGGCGACGCATCGACACGCGAGGTGGTGCTGTCGCGGGCGCAGGACATGGCCGCGCGCTTTGCCAGCGCCGGCGCGCAGCTCGACGTGCTGCAGTCCGGCCTGGAGCAGGACCTGACGGTCCAGGTGTCCCAGGTGAATTCGCTGGCCGCGAGCATCGCCCAGGTCAACGGGCAGATCGCCCGCGTGCAGGGCTTCGGTCAGCCGCCCAACGACCTGCTGGACCAGCGCGACCAGCTCGTGCGCGAGCTCAGCGGCCTGGTGCAGGTGACCACGCTGGAAGCCGGCGACGGCAGTGTCGGCGTGTTCCTGGCGGGCGGGCAGCGCCTGGTGCTCGGGCAGCAGGCGGCCACGCTGGCGGTGGTGCCCGACGAGTACGACGTGTCACGCATGGCCCTGGCCATCGACGAGCAGGGATTCCGGCGCACGCTGCCGCCGTCGCTGCTGGCCGGCGGGTCGGTGGGCGGGCTGCTGAAGTTCCAGAACGAGGACCTGACGGCCGCGCGCAGTGCACTGGGCCGTCTGGCCGCGGCCGCGGCGTCCACCATCAACGCCCAGCAGGCGCTGGGCCTGGATCTGCGCAGCCCGCCGGGCACCGGCGCGCCGCTGTTCTCCTTCGGTGCGCCGCAGGCGCTGCCGGCTTCGGGCAACGTGCGCGACGTGTCGGGCAACTTCGTCACCTCGGTGTCGCTGGCCATCGCCGACGCGTCGCAGCTCGAAGCCAGCGAGTACCTGCTCGAACCCGATCCTGCCACCGCGGGGCAGTACCTGCTGACTCGCCGCTCGGACGGCGTGGTGCGCAGCATTGCCAGCGGCGCCACCGTCGACGGCCTGACCATCACCGTGTCGCCAGCGGCCACCGCCGGCGAGAGCTTCCTGCTGCAGCCCGTGGCCCGCGCCGCGGTGGACCTGCGGCGCGTGCTGTCCACGCCCTCGGGCCTGGCCGCCGCCGCGCCGGTGCAGGCCGCGGCCGGCATCGGCAATACGGGCACGGCCAGTGTCGGCCGGCTCACCGTGGTGAGCCCGGCGATCGATCCGGACCAGACTGCCAGCATCACCTTCACGTCCGGTGCGGGCGCCTACGCCTGGGAGCTGCGCGACCGCGTCAGCAATGCGCTGCTGTCCAGCGGCACCGGCACCTGGCAGGCCGGCCAGCCGATCGCGCTCAACGGGTTCGAGCTTCAGCTCGACGGCGTGCCCGCCAGCGGCGACACCTTCAGCGTGGCCCGCACGGCCTTCCCCGCGGCCAGCAACGGCAACGCGCTGGCGCTGGCCGCGCTGCGCGACGCCACCTTCGTCGGTGGCGAGACCGTCACCGACGCCTACGCGAGCCTCATGGCCGGCGTGGGCGTGCGGGTGCAGACGGCGCGCACCGCGGCCGACATCTCGGCGTCGGTGGCCGCGTCGGCACGCGAGAAGGTGGACGCCGAGTCGGGCGTCAACCTCGACGAGGAAGCCGCCCGGCTGCTGCAGTTCCAGCAGAGCTATCAGGCCGCCGCCAAGATCCTGCAGGTGGCCAATGCCGTGTTCGACACCCTGCTCGACGCGGCACGCTGAGTGCCGAGCCGACCCGCCTGATCCGCAAGAGGAGACCGCGCCATGCGCATCGCCACCCGCCAGACCTACGAGATGGGCGTCGACCGCCTGCAGCAGCGCCAGAAGGAGCTGACCGACGCGCAGGAGCGCATGACCAGCGGCAAGCGCATCTCGCGCGCCAGCGACGACCCGGCCGCAGCGGCGCGTGCCGAGCGCGCGCTGGCGGCGATCGGGCGCCACGAGGCGAGCCAGCGCGCGCTGGAAGCCAGCCGCAACACCATCGTTCAGACTGAAAGCGCGCTGGCCGACGCCGGCGACCTGCTGCAGCAGGCCCGCGAGACCCTGGTGGCCGCGGGCAATGCCACCTACAGCGACGCCGAACGCGTCAGCCTGGCCGAGCGCCTTTCGGCCCTGCGCGGCCAGCTGCTGGCCACGGCCAACCGCGGCGATGGCGCCGGCGGCTACCTGTTCGGCGGGCAGGGCTCTGCCGAGCCGCCGTTCGTCGATGCCGCAGGCGGCGTCGCTTTCCGCGGTGCGGCCGGCGAGCTGCAGGCCGCGCTGGACGAGACCCTGCCGCTGTCGATGGACGGCCGCGCGCCCTGGCTGGCCACGGGCAGCGGCAACGGCCTGTTCGAGACCCGCGTGCTCACCGCCGCACCGGACCAGGCCGGTGGCTGGATCGACGCCGGCCGCGTGACGGATCCGCAGGCGTTCTTCGCGGCCACGTCGCCACCGGCCGTGGCCGACCCCGACAACCTGGACTACCGGATCGACTTCACGGCGGGCCCGGGCGGCACCACCTACACCGTCACCAAGGACGGCGCGGCGATCGGCATGACCAACCTGCCGTACGTGGCAGGACAGGCCATCGAGTTCGACGGCATGTCCGTCACCGTCAACGGCACGCCGCAGTCGTCTGACGCCTTCGAGCTGCGCCTGTCGCAGCCCACGCAGTCCGTCTTCGGCACGCTCGACCGCGCCATCGCCGAACTTCGCACGCCGCTGCGCAGCGGCGCGGCGGTGGCCCAGACGGTGTCCGCGGCGCTTTCGCAGGTGGACGGGTCGATGGCCGCGCTGCAGTCGCTGCGTGCCCGCGCGGGCGAGGTTCTCAACCGCGCCGACCTGATCGACGGCCGCCTGGCCACGCAGAAGGTGTCCGCGGAAGCACAAAAGTCACAGGCGGAGGACTTGGACATGGTTCAGGCGCTTTCCTCGTTCCAGAATCAGCAAAGCGGCTACGAAGCCGCGCTGAAGGCCTATTCCATGGTTCAGCGGATGTCGCTGTTCCAGTACGTGAACCTGTAATCCGTCCCCAGAGACGATCGCCGAACCGATGCAAGACCACCCGATCCTGGCCCAGGTCGTCCTCGGCTATTCGCCGATGATCGACCGCGAACGGGCGGTCACGGCCACGCGGCTGACGGTGTTTCCGGCCCGCCCCGACGTGCCGGTGGACGCCGGCGCGCTGCTGGCCGCTGTGACCGAGGTCTGGCCCGAGGGCGCGGGCCGGGTGTCGCTCAACGTGGTCAGCGAGACCCTGCTGCACGACCTGCTGCTGTCGCGGCCCAATGCCAACCTCATGGTCGAGGTGCCGGCCTTCATGGCCTGCGACCTGGCGCACAGCGAAGGCATCACCGGCCTGTACGCCCGAGGCAACACGCTGCTGCTCAAGGGACGGCCGCGTTCCGAGCTGCCGCGCGAGGTGCTGCCGTGCTTCAAGCATTCCATCATCGACCTTGAGGACGAACGCCGCGCCGACGCACCGCCGGCGCCCGGCGTCACGCGCCAGATCACCCATATCCAGGCCGGCGTGCGCACGCTGGCCGACATGGAAGCCAGCTTCCAGCGCGGCGCCGTGGCCGTGCTGGGCTGGCCGATCGAGGACGCCGTCAAGCCGCAGGCGGGCCGGCCGCGCCAGCCCGACCTGGCCGCGATCGTCGAGCTGATGCGCCGCATCGACAAGGAAGAACCCATCGACCGCCTCGAGGACGTGCTCAAGCTCGACCCGACGCTGGCCTTCAAGCTGCTGCGCTACATCAATTCGGCCGCCTTCGGGCTGCGTGTCGAGGTGGCGTCGTTCCGCCATGCGCTGATGCTGCTGGGCTACCAGCGCCTCAAGCGCTGGCTGGCGCTGCTGCTGGCGTCGGCCAGCAAGGACCGCGACATGAAGCCGGTGATGTTCTCCGCCCTGCGCCGCGGGCTGCTGATGGAACAGCTGGCCCGCGCCTCGGTGGGCGGCGGCGACGAGCAGATGCGCAACGAGTCCTTCATCTGCGGCGTGTTCTCGCTGCTGGACCACATGATGGCGCAGCCCTTCGACGAGCTGCTCAAGTCCGTGCCGGTGCCCGAGGGCGTGCGCCAGGCGCTGGTGGACCAGGCCGGCCCCTACCAGCCCTTCCTGGAGCTGGTGCGGGCGGTCGAGAACGAGTCGCTGTTCGACTTCCGCGACAGCGCCGAACGGCTGCTACTCGGCGAAGGTGAGATCAACCGCGCCGTGCTGCGTGCGCTGGGCGCCGCGTCTCAGATCCAGTAGGCCTGCCATGCGTGTCCTTTGGCACGACGGTCTGCAGGGACTCGGCGCCGGGGCGCAAGGAAATGCCCTGACGACACGTTACATTCGCACGGCTGGGCCAACCACTGATGCAAAGCGCCGCCGTACCGCCCCCGAATGCCCCTGACGCCGACAGCGATGCTGCGGCCTGGGCGACAGTCCTCGACCAGGACGCACTGAACCGCCTGCGCGAACTCGACCCCGACGGCAAGTCCGGGCTTCTCAGGCGGGTGCTGGCCACCTATGTGCAGTCGTTGGGGCGGCTGCTCGACCAGTTGGCCGTTGCCCGCGCCGCGTCCGACCTGCAAGGTCTGCGTCATGTGGCCCATACCCTGAAGTCGTCGTCGGCCAGCGTCGGAGCCCTCCAGTTGTCGGCCTTGTGTGCCGATATCGAGCGCAGGGTGCGTGAGGGCACCGGAGAGGGCCTGGACGCCAGGCTCGACGCCATGGCCCTGGAGGGCCGCCGGATCCTGGACGCGCTGCACCCGACGTCACCTGCCGCATGAACACCGACTCGCCACTCGCCGCCACGCCTGCCGAAGACCGGCCGCGCGTGCTGCTGGTCGACGACGACGAGGTGAACCTGATGCTCACGTCGGCCGCGCTGCGCGAGCGCGGCTTCGAGGTGGCTGAGGTGTCCAGCGGTGCCGAGGCGCTCGGCCGGCTCGACGACGTGGCCCCCGACATGGTGGTGCTGGACGCGCTCATGCCCGACATGGACGGCTTTGCCACCTGCCAGGCCCTGCGGGCGCGACCGGGCTATGGCCTGCTGCCGGTGCTGATGCTCACCGGCCTGGACGACGACGCCTCGATCGACCGCGCCTACCGCGCCGGCGCCACCGACTTCTTCGTCAAGAGCACGCAATGGAGCCTGCTGGCCGGGCGCCTGCGCTACATGCTGCGCGCGTCGCGCACCCGCATCGAACTCGAACGCAGCAAGTTCAAGCTCGCCCGCGCGCAGGACCTGGCGCGCATGGGCAGCTTCGACTGGAAGCGCGCCAGCGCCACCGAGGGCCGGCTGGGCAGCCTGTGGCTGTCACCCGAGGCCCTGCGCGTGCTGGGCCGCGGCGCCGGCGACCGCATCGAGCTGCGCGCGCTGCTGCGCATGGTGGGCCCGGCGCACCGGCGCGGCCTGATCCGCATGCTGACCGAGGTGGTGGCGCACAACGCCGTGCTCGCCACCGACGTGGCCGTGACCCTGTTCGATGGCCGGCCGCGCATCATCCACGTCGAGGCCGAGGCCGAGTTCGAGCATGGCCACGGCGTGGGCTACACCGGCGTGTTCCAGGACGTGACCGATCGCCGGGTGGCCGAGGACCGCATCCGCCACCTGGCCAATTTCGACGCGCTGACGGGCCTGCCCAACCGGCGCCAGCTGATCTGGCGCACCGAGCGCGCGCTGGAGCAGGCCCGGCGCCTGAACCACAACGCCGCGCTGCTGCTGATCGACCTGGACCGCTTCAAGAACGTCAACGACACGCTCGGCCACGCCGCCGGCGACGAACTGCTGATGGAAGTGGCACGCCGCCTGCGCAGCTGCGTGCGCCACAGCGAGCAGGTGATGGAAGGCGCGCTCGAGGCCGCGGGCGCGCGCTCGCACCGCACGCTGGAGGCCGTGGGCCGGCTGGGTGGCGACGAATTCGTGGCCCTGCTGCCCGAGGTGGGCGACGAGACCGACGCCCAGCGCGTGGCGCAGCGCATCCTGGACGCGCTGCGCGAGCCGATCCTGGTGGCCGGGCAGGAGTGCTTCTGCACCGCCAGCGTGGGCATCGCGATGTTCCCGCGCGACGGCCTGAACCTGGTCGACCTGATGCGCAACTCCGACGTGGCGATGTACGCCGCCAAGTCGGCCGGGCGCAATGCCGCCACCGCCTACAGCCCGCACCTGGGCGGGCGCGGGCGCGACAAGATCGAGCTCGAGAGCCACCTGCACAAGGCCATCGAGCGCAACGAGCTGGTGCTGTACTACCAGCCCAAGATCGACGTGCGCTCGGCCAAGATGGTCGGCGCCGAGGCGCTGATGCGCTGGAACCGCAACGGCGTGCTGGTGCCGCCGGGGGACTTCATCCCGCTGGCCGAGGAGACCGGCCTCATCGTGCCGCTGTCCGAATGGGCGGTGAAGGAAGCCGCGCGCCAGGCCCGCATCTGGCAGCAGAACTTCGGCTTCGCCGACTCGATCGCGGTCAACCTGCCCAGCCGCCTGTTCGAGCGCAGCGACCTGGTGGAGAACATCCACCAGTCGGTCAGCGCCTACGGCGTGCCGCACAAGGCGATCCTGCTGGAGATCACCGAGAACAACCTGATGAAGGACCTGCACAACGTGTCGCTGTCCCTGCATCGGTTGAACGAGATCGGCGTGGAGATCTCGATCGACGACTTCGGCACCGGCTACTCGTCGCTGGCCTACCTGACCACGCTGCCGATCTCCGAACTGAAGATCGACCGCAGCTTCGTGCGCGACCTGGGCATCACGCCGCAGAGCTCGGCCGTGGTCAGCGCCATCATCGCGCTGGCGCGCTCGCTTGGCCTGCGCGTCATCGCCGAGGGCGTGGAGAACCTGCGCCAGATGGAAGTGCTGCACCGCCTGGGCTGTGGCGTGATGCAGGGCTTCCTGTTCTCCAAGCCGCTGCCGCCGGACGACCTGGAGGCCTGGCTGCGCCAGACCGTGCTGCCGCGCAAGGCGCCCTGGATCGGCGCGGTGACCGACGCCGAAGGCGTGGCGCCGCGCATCGTCGGGCGCACCTGAGGGGCGGTCCATGGACGTCAAGGCCGCACCGCCCGCTCCCTCATCGACCACGCAGATCGTCAAGGCCACGCTGCTGCGGCTGGCGCAGTCGCGCCTGGAACCCACGCCCGAGAACTACGCCCGCGCCTGGGTCGAGGCCGGCGGTGGCGGCGCGCGCCCGACCGACGTCGAGGGCGCGGCCTGGGCCTCGCTGGTGGACCAGCTCGTCAGCGGACTCGAGCAGCGGCACCGCAGCTGGACGGCCGCTCGCAAGAAGGACAGCCTGCAGCGCGTGATCGAAGGCAGCCGGCGCAGCCCGATGCGCATGCGCGAACGGCTGACGCAGCTCGTGGCGAGCTGGCAGTCGGACGAGGGCGATGCCGCTGCGGCCACCCAGGCGGCCGACCTGGAGGCCCCGGGCCCGGTGCCGGACGGCAAGGCCGCAGCGTCTGCGGACCCGGCCGACAGCACCGCGTCGGACGCTGCATGGCGCGCCATCGGCGACAGCCTGGGGCATACCGTGGCCAGCGGTCTGCCGGCCGGCGACACGGCGACCGCAACGTTGTCCCAGGCGCTTTCCGAGCAGGCGGCCCACTGGCGGCAGGCCGCCCCCGACGCCGCGCTGGCAAGCCAGGTGCAGGCCACCTGCACCGAGGTCCGCCGCGTCTTCACGCAGCGCCAGCACCTGGTGGACGAACTGGGCCGCCTGGTGCGCTCGCTCACCGAGGGCCTGACCGAGCTGGCCGAGGACGAGACCTGGGCCCGCGGACAGGCCGATGCATTGCGCTCGAAGCTGGAGGACGGCGCCCTGTCGGTGCGCGGCGTGCGCTCCGCAGCGGACCTGTTGACGCAGACCCGCCTGCAGCAGCAGCGCCTGAAGGGCGAGCGAGACCGCGCGCGGTCCGCACTGCGCGCCCTGGTGGACAGCCTGTCGGCCGAGCTGGCTGCCCTGGGAGGGCAGACCGGCCGCTTCGGCGACGAGCTGGTGCGTTGCACCGAGAACCTCGAGACCGCCGATTCGCGCGACCAGATTTCCTCCGTGGTGCACCAGATGCTCGGCGCGAGCCGCCAGGTGCAGACCGAAGTGGCCGAGGCCAGCGCGCGCATCGCCAGCAGCCGGGCCCAGGCCGACACGCTGACCTCGCGCGTGCAGCAGCTCGAGGGCGAGCTGCGCCGCCTGTCGGACGAGGTCTCCACCGATGCGCTGACGCAGGTGGCCAACCGGCGCGGCCTGTCGCAGGCGTTCGAGCGCGAAGCGGCCCGCGCCGGTCGCGAGGCCAGCCCGCTCGCCGTGGGCCTGATCGACATCGACAACTTCAAGAAGCTCAACGACTCGCTCGGCCATGCGGCGGGCGACGAGGCGCTCAAGGCCCTGGCGACCAAGGTGCGCGAAGCCCTGCGGCCGATGGACCACGTGGCGCGCTTCGGCGGCGAGGAGTTCGTGGTGCTGCTGCCCGGCATCTCGGCGGACGAGGCGCACGACGTGCTGACGCGTCTGCAAAGGCAGCTCAGCATGAGCCTGTTCATGCACGAGGGGCGCGAGGTGTTCGTCACGTTCTCCGCCGGCGTCACCGCGTGGCGTGCCGGCGAGGCCCTGGAAGTGGCCATCGAGCGCGCCGACGAAGGCCTGTACGAAGCCAAGCGCACCGGCAAGAACAGGACCGTGGGCCGGTAGTTCTCCCCGGGCCGGCACCGAGACCGGGGGCGGCCAGGGTGTGCACAATCCGGGCGTGACGACGATTCATCTGGCGGTTCTCGACGACGAACCGGACATCACGCAGCTCATCGCCCGCTATCTCGGCGCGCAGGGCTTCCGGGTCTCCCAGACCCATCGCGGCGACGCGCTGATGGCGCTGATGCGCAGCGACCCGCCGGCCCTGGTGCTGCTGGACCTGGGCCTGCCCGGCGAGGACGGCTTCGCCATCGCGCGGCAGCTTCGCGAGCACCATCGCTGCGGACTGGTCATCGTCAGCGGTCGCGGCGAGTCGATCGACAAGGTCGTCGGTCTCGAGGTGGGCGCCGACGACTACGTGACCAAGCCGTTCGACCTGCGCGAACTGCTGGCCCGCATCAAGGCGGTGCTGCGGCGGCTGGACCCGGTGGCCGAGGCCCCGGTACCGGCCGCGCCGGTGGCCGTGCAGGCGGCGCCGCGCTGGCGCTTCTCGGGCTTCGTGCTCGACACCGGGCCGCGCACCGTGCGCGATGCCTCCGGCGCCGAGGTGGCGTTCACCGGCGGCGAGTTCGACCTGCTGGCCGTGATGTGCCGCCATCCGGGCCGCGTGCTGTCGCGCGACTTCCTCCTGGAAGCCACGCGCGGCCGCGAGGCCGCCCCCTTCGACCGCACGATCGACGTGCAGGTGGGCCGGCTGCGGCGCAAGCTCGAAGCCGCCGGGGCGGATGCGACGATCGTCAAGTCGGTGCGCGGCGCGGGCTACATGCTCACCGCGGCCGTGGAACCGGCATGACCGGGCTGCCGGACGACCTGCCCGGCGCCACCTGGCGCCAGATGTTCGACGCCTATCCCGACGGCGTGGTGCTGGTGGACGACGACGGCCGCATCGTGCGCGCCAACCGCACGGCGGCCGACCTGTTCGGCTATGCCGCGGCCGAGCTGGCCCGACTGTCGGTCGAGGACCTCGTCCCCGAGGCGTTGCGCGGGCGGCACGTCGCCAACCGCGGCGCCTTCCAGCGCTCGCCCCGGGCCCGCCCGATGGGCACCGCGATGGAGCTGAGCGCGCGGCGCCGCGACGGCAGCGAGGTGCTGGTGGAGATCGCGCTGTCGCCGCTGCGCATCGACGGGCAGCCCTTCGTGCTGGCGGCGGTGCGCGGCATCGGCGAGTACCCGCGCGTGAAGCAGGCGCTGCGCCGCGCCCACCATGCCGAGTGCATCGCCGAGATGGGCCACATGGCCGTGGACAACCCCGACGCCCAGGCGGTGCTCGCGGAAGCGCCGCTGGCCGCGGCGGCGGCGCTCGACGCCCAGGCCGGCATGCTGTTCGTGCTGGAACCCGACGGCCGCCAGGTGCGCGCCTTCGGCCACGCGCCGGCGCGCGCGCTCGGCGTGTCCGACCTGGCCCAGGCGCGGCAGGGCGCCGGGCCGTCGACGCAGCCCGGCCACGCGACCATGCTGTCGGTGACCCTGACCGAGCGCGGCCGCGTCATCGGCCTGCTCGAGGTGCACTGGCAGGAGCCGCGCCCCGCCGATCCGGACGACCAGCGGTTCCTGGTGTCGCTGGCCAGCCTGCTGGCCACCGTGGTGCAGCGCGGCAGCAGCGAGGCCCAGCTCCGTCACGCGCAGCGCCTGGAGTCGGTGGGCCAGCTCACCGGCGGCATCGCGCATGACTTCAACAACCTGCTCACCGTGATCCAGGGCAACCTGCAGGTGCTCGACGACTGGCCGAGCGTGGCCGCCGACGAGGGCGCTCGCGACCTGGTGGCCGCGGCCACGCGGGCGTCTCGCCGCGGCGCGGAACTCACCGCTAAGCTGCTGGCGTTCTCGCGCCGCCAGGTCCTGCAGCCCAAGCGCATCGACCTGCAGCAGTTCGTGCCGCCGCTGGCCGAGCTGCTGCGCCGCACGCTCGACGCGCGCATCGCCATCGAGGTGGTGGTGGAACCCGGCACGCCGGCCTGCCGCGCCGACCCCGGACAGCTCGAGTCGGCCCTGGTCAACATCGCCATCAATGCGCGCGACGCGATGCCCGACGGTGGCACGTTGTCGTTCCGCGCCGGGCCGAGCCGTGAGGTGCCGCTGGACGTGGACCGGGACGCCTGGCGCGGCGGCGGTGTGGCGCTTTCGGTCGCCGACACGGGCGTGGGCATGAGCGCGGCAGTGCAGGCGCGCGCCTTCGAGCCCTTCTTCACCACCAAGGAGGCCGGCCGCGGCACCGGCCTGGGCCTGGCCACGGTGCATGGCTTCGCGCACCAGTCGAGGGGCGCGGTCACGCTGGACAGCCAGCCCGGTCAGGGCACCACCATCACGCTGTACCTGCCGTCGGTCGACGAGCCCCTCGCGTCGCCCGCGGTGGCCGGGCCGGCCGTGTCGGTGCCGCGCGGGCTGTCGGTGCTGCTGGTCGAGGACGAGCCCGAGGTGCTGCGGGTGGTGCAGGCGTTTCTGACCGGCTGGGATTGCCGCGTGGTGGCCTGCAGTCGCGCCGACGCGGCCATCGATGCCCTGGCGGCGGACGGTACCCGGTTCGACCTGCTTCTGTCGGACGTGGTCCTGGGCCCGGGCCTGCGCGGTCCGGACATCGCCGAGCGCGCCCGCGTGCTGCGGCCTGGCCTGCCGGTGCTGCTGATGTCCGGCTACGCGCCGGACGCTGCCGGAGCGGGCCAGAGCGGCGCCTGGCCGCTGCTGAGCAAGCCCTTCACGCGCGAGCAGCTCGCTCAGGCGATCGTCTCGGCCCTGGGCTGAGACGATCTCGCCAGGCCCGTGGGGCCTACTGGACCGTGGCGGTGGCCGGCGCGGTCTCGTGGCCGACGAAGGTGGCCAGGGCACCCACGTCCGGGATGCGGATCTCGCGGCGGGCCCCGTCGGCAAAGCCGATCAGGTGCTGGCGCGCCAGACGCGACAGCGCACGGCTGACCGACTCGAGCGTCAGGCCGAGGTAGTTGCCGATCTCGGCACGCGTCATGCGCAGCGTGATCTGGTCGGTGCGCAGGCCGCGGCGGGCCAGGGCGTCGGCCATCAGGCGCAGGAACTCGGCCACGCGGGCGTCAGCCGACAGCGTGGTCAGCGCCAGCAGCGTGTCGCGGTCGCGGCTGATGACGCGGCTCATCTCGGCATGCAGCAGGGCCATCAGCGGCGGGTGCTGGGCGCAGGCGGTCAGCAGCGCGTCGTAGCGCAGGGCCCAGACTTCGCCGGTGTCCAGCGCGATGGCGTCGCAGCGGTAGCGGCCGCCGGCCAGGCCGTCGAAGCCGAGCCAGTCGCCGCGGAACAGCAGGCCCACCACCTGGGCGCGGCCATCGGCGGCACTGTTGACGATCTTGCTGCAACCGGTGTTGAGCAGGAACAGCTGGGTGCAGGGATCACCGCAGCGGTAGATGGTGTCGCCGGCGTGCACGACGCGGCGCTGCAGCGGCACGCGCTCGGCCACCATGGCCAGCATGTCGGCGATGCGCTGGCTTTCCTCGCGGGCCTCGGCCAGGTCGGGGGTCAGGGTGGGGGCGGTGGTCATTCGGGTCTCCTTGCTGCGTTGGACACAGTCTCGCGGCCCCGACGCCCCGGCTTGCGACCCCAGGGTGACGCTCGGTGACGTTGTGTGAACGGACGGTGAACGTTCCCCAGGGCTGCCGCCGCCTTGAGGCAGCGCAAGCCCGCCGGCCGGTCCTGCCGCGAGCATGACGTGCCGTGAACCCGCCCCTGCACCGCCAGCTCCTGACCCAGTCGCCGCTCGACGCCACCGCGTCGCGGGCGCTGCTGGACACGGCCCGTGCACTGCGCGTCACCGCCGAGCGCGACGCGCCGCTCAGGGGCAAGAACATCGCGCTGATGTGCGGCACCGACCCGCACGGCGAAGCCAGCCTGGTGGCCGAGGCTGCCGCCCGCCTGGGAGCGCGCGTGGCCCGCATCGAGCCGGCGCCGGCCTGGCTGCGCGGCGAAGCCCAGCCCGGCGCCGACACGGCGCGACTGCTGGAGCACCTGTACGACGCCGTCGACTGCGAGGCGCTGCCGCCCGGCTTCGCCCAGCGACTGCAGGAGCAGATGGGCGTGCCCGTCTATGACGGCCTGGCAAGCGCCGACCACCCGCTGTTCGGACTGGTGCGCGCCCTGGCCCCAAGCGACACCGATACCGACGCCGCCGCGCGCCGCCTGCTGGTGCAGGCCGCGCTGGTGACGACGCTGCTGTGACCACGGCCACGGCGTCCGTGTCGCTGGTGGCGGGGCCCGTGTCCGGGCCGACCGCGCCGATCGAACTGATCGACGAGCCGCGGGAGTCTGCCCGCTTCACCCGACTGGACGCCGACAGTGGCCACGCGGAGTCCTCGCTGGCGCTGTCCGGCCTGCATTGCGCGGCCTGTGCCGGCCAGATCGAAGCCGCGCTGTGCGCGGTACCCGGCGTGCTGGAGGCGCGCGTCAGCGCGTCGGCGTCGCGGGCTACCGTGCGCTGGGACCCGCGCCGCACTCGGCCGTCCGCATTGGTGGCTGCGGTGCAGGGCGCCGGCTACGCGGCTGCCCCCGACACCGCGGCGGCGGCCCGCGCCCTGCGACTGGCCGAGGAGCGCCAATGGCTCTGGCGCCTGTTCGTGGCGGCGTTCTGCGCCATGCAGGTGATGATGCTGGCCACCCCGGTCTACGTGGCCGAGGCCGGCACGCTGGAGCCGGACCTGGCGCTGCTGCTGCACCGGTCGGCCTGGACGCTGACGCTGCCCGTGCTGCTGTTTTCAGCCACGCCGTTCTTCACGGCCGCGTGGCGCAGCCTGAGGGCAGGGCGCC
>WBZX01000877.1_pt1 | contig 24895 bp, 17 predicted proteins | sample 5204211 | NCBI WGS metagenome assembly WBZX01 (sample SAMN12344362, study PRJNA552823) | activated sludge metagenome | biome: Activated sludge suspended growth; feature: Nitrification reactor; material: Wastewater; isolation source: activated sludge from nitrification reactor of wastewater... | reverse complement strand
CCTTCTGGTCGAGGAGAAGACCGAGGTGATCCTGACCCAGCTCCGCTCCGGTCAGCTCGACGCCGGGGTCCTGGCCCTACCGGTCAACCACGACGGGCTGTGCCTGCAGCCGTTGTTCACCGAGGATTTCGTCCTCGCCGTTCCCGCCACCCATCCGCTGGCCGCCGTACCCGGACAGATCGATCGCACCGTCCTGGCCGGGCTGGATCTCTTGTTGCTCGAGGAGGGCCACTGCCTACGTGATCAGGCGCTCGAGGTGTGCAGCCTGGCGGGCGGAACCGAACGCCGTGGCTTTCGGGCCACCAGCCTCGAGACCCTCCGCCAGATGGTGGCGGCCGGGGTGGGTGTCACGCTGCTTCCCGAGCTGGCGATCCAGGCTCCCGTCGCTCCGTCGGAGGACATCGTGCTCCTGCGGTTCAACGACCCCGCCCCCAGCCGTCAGATCGCCCTTCTGTGGCGAGAGACCAGTACCTACCAGGACCTGCTTCCCGAGCTCGCCGCCAAGCTGGCCGAGTTGCCCGCAGGACTGGTCGGCTCGACCTGATCGGCGCATAGACATCCCGAGCGATAGGTCCGGTCACACCGCAGGACCGGGGCGCGACGCGTCTGGCCTGAACGCCGGGGTCCAGCCCGCCAGTTCCAGGAGGATTCCGTCGGGACCGAAGAAGTACACCGACCGGACGAAGACGTCTTCGGTGACCGTCGGTGACAGGCCGAACTCGGAATCGTCGTGGTTCCACACCTCGGTGCACTCGATGCCAGCGTCGATGAGTCGGGCCCGGTAGTCCTCGATGAGATCGGGGTCCACAGCGAAGGCAAGGTGGTTCATGGATCCCACCGCGCTGGGGATCTCGCCCCGATCGGGCAGGCACGGCGCTGACGCCACACCAGGGGCGACGGGCGGAGCCTCAGGGAACCAGAAGAAGGCGAGGTGGTCGTCCCCGCCGATGTCGAAGAAGAAGTGCTGGCCCATCCCGGCGGGCAGGTCGATGGTCTTCACCAGAGGAAAGCCGAGCAGCCCCTGGTAGAAGTCGACGGTGCGCGCCATGTCCGAGCACACCAGGGCCACATGGTTGACGCCGTTGGTCTTGATCCCCAGGTCGGTCATGGCGCCAGCCAATCACGTCTGACCCGAGCGCGCTCAGCCCCGGAGCGGGGCGAAGGCCTCGATCAGGGCGTCGAGCCGGTCCGCCCGTTGAGAACCGGTGCCCAAGGCGAAGTCGGGCACGATCAACTCGTTCACCCCGACCTCGTCGTAGGCCGCGACCTGCTCGGCGATCCGGGTCGGAGTACCCACCAGCACCGGTCGAGGTGCCAGACCGTCGGCAATGGCCTTTTCCTGGTCGAGGGAGTCGGTGTCGGTGACGATGACCACGGCCTGGGTGGAACGGATGATCTCACCGGGCTCACGCCCCAGCGCCTCGCAGTGACGCTGCACCACCGCGAACCGTTCGACGTTGTGGGCGGGCGTGGACCACATGTTCCACTCGGTGGCGTAGCGAGCCACGATCCCCAACATGCGGTCACCCTTCCCGCCGATCAGTAGGGGCACCGGAGCCTGGACCGGCTTGGGCTCACAGATGGCATCGGTCACGGTGTAATGGGATCCGGTGACCGAGGTGCGAGGACGGCTCAGGAGCCCGCTGATGATCTCCACCCCCTCGGCGAAGCGGTCGATCCTCTGACGCAGCGAGCCCAAGGCGATGCCGTACTGGTCGTGTTCGTTCTCCTGCCACCCGGCCCCAACCCCCAACAGGAGCCGGCCGCCCGACGCGTGGTCGACGGTGGCCGCCCAGTTGGCCAGCACCGCTGGATGGCGGTACGTCATAGCCAGGACCAAGGTGGCGAGCCTGAGCCGCGACGTCTCCCCTGCCAGCGCCGCCACCGTGGCCGTCGCCTCCAGCAGCGGGTCGGTGACGGCACCGAAGCCGCCGCCGTCATCGGCCATGAAGTGGTCAGCGACGTACACACCGTCCCAACCGGTGGCCTCGACGTGGGCCACGAGATCGGAGAGTTCGTTCCAGCTCTTGGACAGCCACGGCCACACGGAGAAGCGCATGGTCGGGGACCTTACCGGGGGCCTCGGATCAGCCGGCCCGGCATTTCACCCGTCAGCTCGTCTCGGTCGACGGTCTGCACGCCGGCCACGAAGGTGGCGACGTAGCCGCGCCCCCGCTGCACCAGGCGGCGACCGCCAGCTGGAAGGTCGAACACCATGCGGGGCACCTCGAAGCCGAGCCGGTCGAGGTCGATCACGTTGATGTCGGCCTTCATTCCCGGGGCGATGATCCCCCGGTCGCACAGCCCGTACAGCGATGCGGTCTCGGCGGTCTGACCGCGGACCACCGACTCCAGGGTGAGGAGCGGCCCGCGGGTGCGGTCCCTGACCCAGTGGGTGAGCATGAACGTCGGCATCCCGCCGTCGCAGATGGCACCGCAGTGGGCACCGGCGTCGGACAGCCCCAGCCTGGTGCGGGGATGGACCAAGGCGTCGTGGGTCATGGACAGGTCGCCGTAGCTGTAGTTGAAGAACGGGGCATAGACCATGCCGTTGCCATCCGCCGACGTGAGCTGATCGACCAGGATCTCCATGGCGTCGACGCCCCGCGAACGGGCCTGGGCCGCGATGGAGCGCTCGGCCGGGGGCTCGTAATCGATGGCCTCGCCGTCGACCACCCACAGACGTTCGAGCTTGTCCAGCACCACCCGCTGGAACAGGCCCCCATCGTCAGGTACCTCGTGGATCAAGCGGCGCCGCCGCTCCGGTTCGGCCAGAGCCACCAACCGCTCCGGCATGGGCAGGTGGGCCACCTCGCCGTAGGCCGGGTGGAACAGGAGGGGATGGACGCTGCCGTGAAGGCAGTAGAGGATGCCGATGGACCGACCCGCCACCTGGGCCACGATGGGCAGGTTCTCCGCCGCGGCCTCGTCCAACAGGCCGAGCACCTCCCGCCACACGTCGGGGGCGCTGTCGGGCTGATTGACGTTGATGCTGATGGTGACGCCGGTCCGGCGGGCCAGTTCGACCATCCACGGCCACTCCCGCTCCGGTACCAGCGCGTGGTCGGGCGCGAACTGGAACACCCCGTGCCCGACCCTGGCCATGGCCTCACCGATGGCGATCAGCTCATCGGAGTCCGCGTCGGTACCCGGCACCAGTTCGCCGGACTTGGACCGATGGAGCGGGGTTCGACTGGTGGAGAACCCCAGCGCCCCCGCCCGTAGCGCCTCCTCGACCAGCTTGGCCATCGACTCGCGGTCCTCGGCGGTGGCCAGCTCGTTGTCGGCACCGCGGTCACCCATCACGTAGGCCCGCAGGGGCCCGTGGGCGATCTGGGTACCGATGTCGAGAACTCGGTCTCGAGACTCCAGCACGTCCAGGTACTCGGGGAACGACGTCCATCCCCAGGTGATCCCCTCGTCGAGCGCCGACCCCGGAATGTCCTCGACACCTTCCATGAGATTGATCAGCCACTGGTGACGATCGGGTGCCGCCGGAGCGAACCCCACCCCGCAGTTGCCCATGACCACGGTGGTGACACCGTGCCAGGAACTGGGAGTCATCTCCGGTTCCCACGTTGCCTGGGCGTCGTAGTGGGTGTGGATGTCCACGAAACCGGGGGTGACGACGAGCCCCTCAGCGTCGAACGTCCTGGCCGCACCCGCGGTGGAAAGCGTCCCCGCGTCCTGCACGGCCACGATCCGACCATGTTCCACCGCGATGTCGGCGGGGCGTCGCGGTACCCCTGAGCCATCCACCAGATCGGCGTTGGTGATCACGAGGTCGACCATGACCCGAACCTACAACGGTGACTGTCGCGGTGACACCGGTCCTACCGCGCGCCCAACCGAGCCCGGGAACGCTCGAGGACCTTCTCGGACCGGGCGGGACTGGCTGATCGTCCGTCCCCTAGCACTTGGACGAACAGGGCCGGAGGTCACAGCGGGCCGGTCAAGGTTCTCCCGACCACGGGGTGCGTTCGGGCCCGTGGATTCGTACCGTGCAAGGGGTGAGCATCACCGTCGCCGACCCCTTCACCGTGCCCACTCGGTATTGGCACGCCTTGGATGACGGTCGGGTCCAATGCGACGTGTGCCCTCGGGCCTGCAAGCTTCGTGACGGCCAGCAGGGGGTGTGCTTCGTGCGCGGCCGCAGCGCCGCCAACGTCGACCTGAAGGCGTTCACCCAGGACTTCTACCGCCACACCTGCGGCGGGGACCTCGGGGCCGTCCTTGATTCGCTCGTGTACCTGCGCTCCACCGATGTCTGGTTCGAGGTGACCACCCTGTTGATCCCGGGCCACAACGACAGCGACGACGAGATCGACCAGATGACGAAGTGGGTGGTGGCGAACTTGGGACCCGACGTACCGATGCACTTCACGGCCTTCCACCCCGACTACCGGATGCTGGACGCGCCCCCCACTCCGCTCGCCACCTTGAGCCGAGCCCGAGAGATGGCGCTGGCCAACGGGGTTCACCACGCCTACACCGGGAACGTGCACGATCAGGGCGGTCAGTCCACCACCTGCACCGGCTGCGGTTCGGTGGTGATCGAGCGGGACTGGTACCGCCTCGGCGCCTACCGCCTCGACGATCAGAGCGGCTGCACCATGTGCGGAACCGTCCTGGCCGGGGTGTTCGATGGGGGGCCCGGAGACTGGGGGCCCCGTCGCCGACCGGTGTCGATCCATCGTCGAGATCGCCAGGTACGGACATGAGCACGACCGGCGGCGGTCGCGTCCGGCCGGCCGCGGTGGCCGGCACCTTCTACCCGGCTGACCCCGAGGAGCTGCGGCAACTGGTCCGGTCCTGCTTCGATGCCGCCACCCACGCCCCTCCACCACCGAGCCCAGACCGCTACCACGACCCGACCTGGCCTCTGCCCCGGGCCTTGGTGGTGCCCCACGCCGGGCTGATCTACTCGGGACCGGTGGCGGCCAGCGCCTACCGGAGGCTCCTACCCCACACCGTGGCCGTCCGGCGCGTCGTGCTGCTCGGCCCCAGCCACCGCGTGGCGTTCCGGGGTGTGGCCGCCACCACCGCTGATGCCTGGGCCAGCCCGCTGGGAACGGTCGCCATAGACACCGACCTGGTGCAGCGGGTGGTTGGGGCCGGGGCCGCCTTCTTCTCAGACGCGGCCCATGCGGGGGAGCACTCGCTGGAGGTACAGCTCCCCTTCCTCCAAGAGGTCGTTCCCGACGCCCTTCTGGCCCCCTTCGTGGTGGGAGATGCCAATGCCAGCCAGGTAGGGGCACTGCTGGACCTGGTGTGGGATCAGCCCGGCACGGTCGTGATCATCAGCAGTGACCTGTCCCACTACCATCGCTACGACGATGCCGTCCGTCTGGACCGCCACACCGCCGGTGAGATCCTGGCCCGTCACGCCGAGGGCGTCTCCGACACCGATGCGTGTGGGAACCGGCCACTACGGGGGCTGTTGCGGGTGGCCGAACAACGTGACCTGACGGTGGAGGTGCTCGATCTGAGGAACTCCGGCGACACCGCCGGCGACCGGAAGCGGGTGGTTGGCTATGGCGCCTTCGCTCTCACCTGAGCCGAGTGGGGCGGGAACACAGGTCGCCGCCGAACCCTCCGACTCCGAGGCCCGACTCCCGCCCGAGACCGGCGACGCGCTGCTCACCATCGCCCGCCAGTCGATCGTTGACGCCTTCGACGGCAAACCCCCTCGTTTCTCGTCTTCCGCTGCCCCCGGTTCGAATGACAAGCGTGGGGTGTTCGTGACCCTCCACGTCGACGGTGACCTGAACGGGTGCATCGGCGATGTGTCGGGGGACAAGCCGCTGGCTCACGAGGTTGCCCGCCTGGCCCGGGCCGCCGCCTTCGACGACCCCCGGCTGCCGGCCCTGCGACGACGCCAGCTACCCCGTCTAACCATCGAGGTGTCGGTGATGTCGCCGCAAGAGCCGATCCCGGCCACCTCACCTGAACTGCTGCGATCCCATCTCACCCCGGGCGTTCACGGTCTCATGATCTCGAGCGGCAGACACCGGGCCCTGTTCCTTCCCGACGTGTGGCAACAGCTCCCCGAGTTCGCCGACTTCATCGGCCGACTGTTCGCCAAGGCCGGTATGGACCCCCGGCGCTGGCCCGACCACCTAACGGCTTGGCGCTTCACCACCCAAGCCTTCACCAGCCACGCCCAGCGACCAGCCCCACATTGACCACGACGCTGCGGGCCGGACCGGTGGCACGATGACGACATGAGCACCACCGGCGACACCAGCGACACCAGCGACACCAGCGACATGGTCGAGACGGGCGAGACAGGTGGGCTGTCCATCGACACCACCCTGACCGACGGGGTCGTGACCCTACGACCGATCTCGAAAGGTGACATAGATCAGATCACCTTGGCCTGCCAGGACCTCGAACTACAGCGGTACATACCGGTCCCCCGCCCGTACCATCGCTCCGACGCCGAGGCCTACGTGGCCCTGTCCCATGACCTGTGGCCCTCGGGACGCAAGTACGTGTTCACCGTGGTCGCCGCCGATGACCCCCAAGTACTGCTCGGTGTGATCAGCCTCACCGTGGCCGGTCGATGCGGCAACGCCGCCTACTGGTTGACCCCGGCGGCTCGGGGCCGCCACACCGCCAGCCGCTCGCTTCGGTTGCTGGCGGGGTGGGCGTTCAAGACGCTGCTGTTGGCCGTGATCCTGTTGGAGATCCACGACACCAACGAAGCCTCCAAGAGGGTGGCGGTGACGTCGGGATTCCACCACTCCGGAGACATCGAAGTGGCCACCGACGAGGGCCCCAAGGCCGCGCTGTTGTACGTCCGACTGGCCTCGGATCGGCCACCGCACCCTCGACCGTCCTGAGAGACCTCGACCGGATCCAACCCTTTCCACCTGGAATCGTGTCGGGATCGGTGTCGGGCGAGGCCTACCGCGGCGGGACCGACAGACCCCGACTACCTCCGACCGGGTTCAGGCGCCGCACCGCTCGCCGCCACCGTGGGGGCTTGGGTTCGGGCGACAGCAAGGTGAGGACGTGTTGACCGTTCACCTGCCGATCAGCCAACTGATCGGTGTGGGCCATACGCCACCACCACCGGACCCGTCCGAGATCCTCGATGGCCATCGGGTCTGACACCAACGGCCTTTCACGGTCGGCCAGAACCATCGAGAAGTCGAAGCCGTCACGAAGCAGTCGTCGGACCAGAACCTGCTGCCGACCGATACGGGCCAGGTCGCTCCCCGGCGTGGATGGGTCCCTGACGTGCCGGGCCCCGATCCATTGGTGGACTCGTTCCCCCCTCAGTCGCTCACGAGGCGGCATGAAGTCGACCGGCTTTCGGCCCTCCTGGATCCGTTCCGTGGGCGACATCGGGTACCAGAACTGAAGCGGTTGGTGCACCGGGACAGTCACGTCGATCGAGGCCAGGGCCCGCTCGACGGTGGAGCGAGACAAGCAGACGCTGTGATCGACCTCGATCCCCAACTGCTGTAGGTCTTCCACCAACCGTTGGTGGGATCCCCTCTTGAACGACGCGTTGATCCGCTCGGCCCGTGGTTCACACCAGACGTCTCGCGGTACCCACAGCAACCGATGTCGCCCGGGTTGCACCACCACGATGTTGTCGGTGCAGTTGTCGAACCCGTCGCGATCCATGACCGTCACCACCGTGGACACGCGCCACCCTCTCTGCTGTGGGTGCAGTCGAAACCGCCCGCGTCCCCTTGCCTCATCCGTGGTCCCCTCCTCGCCTGCACCCGTTTCACCGACCAACCTTCTCACCATCTCGGTCAGCGGCGATGACCCGCCTCGCAGGCCACCGGGTAGCACCTTCTACGATCGGGGTCGTGACCGGCACAGATCACCGAGTGGACGTGATCATCCCCACCAGAAATCGACCCGACCTGACCATCCAGGCCGTGGACGCGATCCGAGGCCAAACATATGTGGATTGGCACCTGTGGGTGGTCGACGATGCCAGCACCGACCACACCGCAGCGCAGGTCGAAAAGCACGTCGCTGGCGACCCGCGGGTCACCGTCTTACGACGCGAAACTCACTGCGGCGCCAACCCCGCCCGCCAAACCGCTCTCGACGCCTCGCGGGCACCCCTGGTTGCCACCTGCGACAGCGACGACTGGTGGGAGCCGACCAAGCTCACCCGCCAGGTTGCGGCCTATGACCTGCAACGTCGCCGTACCGGCAAGGTCGGCCCGATCCTGTGCTGGCACGACACCGTCGGCCAAGACGGCCACCGAAAGGGCCACGTGATGCGGCCCCGCCTGAGCCGGAGCTGGCACCCGTTCCTCCAGTTCAACACCAGCACTCCCTTGCTGGAGCGGTCGCTACTGGAGTCGGTGGGAGGATTCGCCACCCCGGCCCCCTACCCGTGGACCACCACCGACCATCTCGACTTGTTCCTCCGTCTGACCACCCGCCGGTCGGTGGTGGTCGTGCCCGACGTCTTGGTGCACTGCTGTCACCACCACGGACACCGCAACAGCGACCACGAACGCACCCGGGATGCGGCCGATGAAGCGGCCCGCCTGGCCCACGAGCTGGAGCCTCAGCTTCGTGATCGCCCAGCCACCCGCACTTGGATGGCCGCCGCGGTAGCCGGAAGGTACCTCCAGATCGGTGACCGCAGAACGGCAGCCCGAACGATCGCCGCCGGGGTGACCGCCGGAGGCTCGATCGGCTTTGCCACCATGGCGGCCATCGCCGCGCACTACGTGCCGTGGGCTGCCCGACGTGAGGTGCAGGGATGGCTGAGCCAGTCTCGGAGCTGAGCAGTCGTCCAGATATCACCGTGGTGGTGATGGGGTTCCGCAACGAGGCCACCATCGTCTCGGCGGTGGAATCCGTTCTCGGGCAGCGACGGTCCGCCAAGACCCAGGTGGAGGTGGTCGTGGTCACCTCCGGGGGAGATTCCAGCGCTGAGCTGGTACGACGGGCCCATCCCGACATCACCGTGATCGAATCGCAGCGTCGGCTGATGCCCGGAGGTGCCCGCAACGCGGGGATGACCGCGGCCCGAGGTCAGGTGGTTGCCTTCTTGGCCGCCGACTGCCTCGCCGAGCCGAACTGGGTCGAGGCTCGCCTGGCCGCCCATCGCGCCGGGAACAGCGTGGTGGCCGGTGCCATCACCTCGGCACCCCCCGAACGACCGGCGTCGTGGGCGTCCCACCTCACGCTCTACCGCGGCCGCCTCAGTGGTCGTGACGCGGGTCCGGTCTCCTTTCCGGATCCGGCCGCCCACGGCTCGTCCTACACGGTCGAAACTCTGAACCGCCTCGGAGCCTTCGAACCCGACATCCGCATCGGCGAGGACACCGATGCCGCCCGACGCCTCGGCGACCTCGGCACAACGATCTGGTTCTCGCCCGACGTCCGCACAGCCCACCGCAATCCCCGAACCACGGTGGAGATGATCCGCGACCATCACCGGCGCGGTCGTCGCGTCGTGACCGCATCGCTGTCCACCGGTCAGCCGATCCCACCGAGCACCCCGTTGCGGGCCGCGGTGGGGCTGCCGATTCAGACCGTGGGCTCCGTGGCCGACGTGGTGGCCGCGGTCTGGCGCAATGGAGGCCGCTACGACCGGATCCGCCTGATCCTGGCCCTGCCCTGGGTGGTGCTGGCCGTGACCGCCGGGCTGGCCGGCCGGTATCGGGAACGCTTCGCACTCGCAAAGACCCACGGCTAGACCTGGGTCTGTCGACACCTCACGTGGTCCGGCGACCACCGGCTCGGGGTGACCACCACCGGGCCGATCCGGGCCGGGCCTTGACCATCGGGGGGCATCCCGCGGATCGCAATAGCTCGATCCCGCAAGCCCCCCACGCCGATGTGGCACCCAGGGCGATCCAGGGCAACGAACGTCGATACTGACCCCGCACGTCAGAACCCCACCGTCGTACTTCCATGTGCGTCCAGCGCATCCGCCCTGGGAACCAGCGGAGCGCCGTACCCACCATGTGGCGGGTGGTGATCTCACCTCTGGCCCGGGCATCGAGCAGAATCCGGGCCCGGGCCCGACCCCGTTTGGCGTGGTGACGCGCCAGGATCGCGGCGGTGGAACACGGCGAGTGGTGGACGGTGACACACGTGTCTTCCCGCCAGGCGCCGTAACCCCGGTCGAACAGCTCCTCGTTGACCACGGTGTCCTCCCCGGCCCGCATGTCCTCGGGGAACCCTCCTACCTCGTCGAGCAGGTCCCGGTGGTAGGAGCACCGCGGTGGGGCCGACTCGAACGCGAACGACGGCCGTCCGGGCAATAGGCCGGCGTTGTCGAGGAACCACGACGCCCATCCAGCTCTCGTGTCGGTGCCGTTGAGCATGGTCTCGGTGACCATAGGCCAGCCCCATCGATGGGCGGCCAGACGGGCGGCCAGGCTGCCGGGACGTAGCTCCACATGAGAACCAGGGAAGGTGATCCAACGGCCCCGGGCGGAGCGCCATCCGGCGTTGCGAGCTTCGCCCGGTAGCACCGGGCGATCCAGAGCGATGACCGTCACCTCCGGATGGTTGGCGGCCACCAGGTCCGCCGTGCGGTCCGACCCGCTGGTGACGACGATCACCTCGAAGGGATCGTCGAGGTCTTGAGCGAGTGCCGCCGCTACCGCCCGTTCGATGATGGCCTCCTCGTCTCGGGAGATGATCACCACCGACATCACCGGCTGGCCCGCGGGAACCTCGACTTCGTCGATCACCGGCTGATGGGCAACCACCGGCAGAAGGCGGGAGCGAGGTGTCCACGTCCGGACCAGGCCGGGCTCGTCGAGCAGGTGGTCATAGGACCTCTGCCACCGGTGGTCTGGATCTGCCTCGCGGTACTTGGCCAGGCGGGCCTGGCGACGGGGACCGTTGAGAGAGCCCAGGTGCTGGATCCGCAGCGTGGTCTTCACCCATCGGTCACGGGTGATCGCGGTCGGTATCGGCACGAAGTGCAGATGATCTGACGCGAATCGATGCCCGGGTCGAGGGGCGAACAGCCTTCCCACCCACAACGGCGACCCGGCGTGGTGGCCTAGGTCGTCCATCATCTTCAGGACCCGGAACAGGTAGGCGGATTCTGGGTCCGCCTCTCCGGCGAGGAACCCTCGGAGGGCTTCGGCGTCGTCGGCCGGAATCAGCTCGTCGGCATCGAGGGACATGGCCCACGACGGCTTCAACTCCAGGGCGGCATCGAGAAGACGGTTCCGGTTCTCCGAATCGTTCCAGCCCCGGTAGCTGTCCCGTCGGGGGTTGGTGAGCACCGTGTGAACCAACGGATGGGCCTCGAGGATGGCCCTGGTGTCGTCGGTGCTCCCATCGTCGAGAGCGACCACGGCGTCGGCGAACCGACCCACCGACTCCAGGTGCCCGGACAGATCGATGGCGCCGTTTCGCACCGGCAGCATGGAGACCACTGGACCGGGCACGGCGGTCGATCGTACTGCCGACACGGTTGGGACCCGGCGACATGTGGCGAGGTCGATCCGGCGCGACCACAATCACCCGGTGACCCAGCCCGGGGTGTCGCTCACCGATCGCATCAGACCATCGGCGGACCAGCGCAAAGCGAAACGCCTGCCCGCGTTGGTCGTGCGCGCCGTGGCCATGGTCCGCCGAGCCGGTGGCCGGGTGTTCTGGGCCTCGGTGGCCGTGCAGGTCATGGCTGGCTTCGCCGTCACCGCCCAGGTTCTGGCCGCCCGGTTCGTGCTGGACCGGGCGATCGAGGCCGACCGGGCCGGAGACGGGCTCGGCACCGTTCTCCCGGCCTTGTCGGTCCTGGTCGGCTTGACCGCGTTGATCGGTCTGACCACCGCCGCCGCCCGTGAACTTTCGACGCTGTTGACCGAACTGGTCAGCCGGGACGCCACTGGACGCATCCTGGCCGTGGCCGCGGCCGTGGACCTCGAGTCCTACGAGGAGCCCGGCTTCCACGACCAACTGGAGCGGGCCCGCTTCAACGCCAACAACCGGCCGGTGATGGTGGTGAACGGCCTGGTCGGAATGCTCAACGGTCTGGTGGCAGCGCTGGGCGTTTCGGCGGGGCTGGTGGTCCTGAACCCGATGCTCGTCCCTGTCACCCTCCTGGCATTGGTGCCGCTGTGGCTGGCCGAGAGCCGCAACGGGATGGCCTGGTACCGCTTCGCGGTGGCGATGACGCCGGTGGACCGTGAGCGGACGTATCTGGCCAACACCTTGGCCAGCAAGCCTCTCGCCAAAGAAGTGCGATCCTTTGCCATAGCCCCGTTCCTGCGCGAGCGATTCGACGTCCTCTACGCCCGCCGGATCGACGCGCTACGTGCCCTCGTCGGCTCCCGGTTGCGCACGGCATTGGTGGGAAGCCTCCTGGCTTCCGTCGGCACCGCGACCACCATGTCCGTGTTGTTCTGGCTGCTCCTGTCCGACCGCCTCGATCTGGCCTCGGCCGGGGCCGCCGTTCTCGCCATCACCTACCTGGGACAGCGGCTGCGAACGCTGGCCAACGCCGCCGGCTCGCTGTATGAGGCCACCTTGTTCATCGAGGACTACTACCTGTTCTTGGACCTGGCTCCGGTCTCGTCCCCGACTGAGCCCGCGGCATCGGATTCGCCACCGCTGACACCGGTCCCGCCGGGTCATACCCAGCCAGGCTCCGCAGGTGCGGGAACGAGCTCGGGCGGTTCGATACCCAAGTTCGAGACCATCTCGCTCGATGGCGTGAGCTTCACCTACCCGGGTTCGGCGGAACCGGCGTTGCATCACGTGAGCATCGACATCGCGGCGGGCGAGGTGGTGGCGCTGGTGGGGGCCAACGGTTCAGGGAAGACCACCCTGGCCAAGGTGCTGGGCCTGCTGTACCGACCCACCTCTGGACAGGTCCTGTGGGATGGTGTCCCGGCCGGTCCCGACGACACCGAACTACGCCGGGGCGTGGCCACCGTGTTCCAGGATTTCGGTCAGTACTGGCTCAGCGCATCGGACAACATCGCCGTCGGAGACATAGGCCGACGACACGACGGCGACGCGGTGCGCGGGGCCGCCATCCGGGCTGGAGCCGAGGAGTTCTTGGCTCGTCTGCCCCAGGGATATGACACGGTTCTGACTCGATTCGTCGAGGGCGGGGTGGATCTGTCGGTCGGGCAGTGGCAGCGGGTGGCTCTGGCCCGTGCCCTGTTCCGCGACGCCCCGCTGGTCATCATGGACGAGCCGACTGCGGCGTTGGATCCGCCAGCCGAAGCTCAACTCTTCGGCCACATCAAGGAGATGGCCGCCGATCGTTCGGTGCTGTTGATCTCACACCGGTTCTCCAGCGTCCGATCGGCAGATCGCATTCACGTTCTCCATCACGGCGAAGTGGTCGAGTCCGGCTCGCACGATGAGTTGATGGCGACCGGCGGCCGGTACGCCACGATGTTCGAACTTCAGGCATCGGCCTACCTGGACCCCGACCCAGCTCTCTATGTTGAGGGTTCGACATGATCATCCTGGAGGCAGCCGACTGAGGCCGAGTGATGGTCCCAGGGCCACACCGTCCACGCTGTCAGCGGGGGTCGGTATGTTCGTCGCATGCTTAATGTCGGGGTGGTTGACCGAGCCACCGATCTTGTCGACGCCGTGGTCGACCTGTTGGCCGCGCCTTTGGCCGACCCGTTCCAGAGTGAGTGGGTGTCGGTTCCTTCGCTCGGATTCCGGAGCTGGTTGCGTTTCGAGCTCGCTCGTCACCTGGGCGCCGCTGGCGATGGAGGCAGCGGAGACGGCGTGGTGGCCAACATCGACATGCCGTTTCCCGGCTCGCTGCGCTGGCGGATATTGCGGGCCCACGGAGCCCGAGCCGGCCGCCCGGAAGGAGTCGATCCGTGGGAGGTCGACCGGCTGGTGTGGGCCGTGCTCGACGTCATGTCGGACCCCGACGCCGAGATCGATGAACGGCTGCGGCGCAGCACGCTTCCCCCCGGGGTGACGCTGGCCAGTCGGGCCGGGCCCATCGCCGACCTGTTCGACCGCTACGGCGTCCACCGACCCCAGATGGTCAACGCCTGGGCCGACGGACACGACGTCGATGCCGAGGGTCAACCTCTCCCCCAAGATCGCCGTTGGCAGCCGCGGCTCTACCGGGCCGTACGGGGCCGACTGATCGCCGACGGCGGGGTGACCCCTCCGGCCGAACGGCTGGTAGAGGCTCTGGAGCAGATCCGTAGCGGCGACCTTGACCTGTCGGTGCCGTTGAGCTCAACAGAACGGGGCCTTCCTCCCCGACTGGCGGTGGTCGGCCAGTCGATCTTGACCGCAGAGCTAGGCCCGGTACTGAGCGCCGTGGCCCGCCAAGCCGAGGTCACGGTGATGCTGCTGTCGCCCTCTGCTCAGGCTTCGGTGGCGGCGGCACAGTCGGTGGCACAGTCCTCGGTTGGGCCCGGTGGAGCGTCGTCGTGGGCGTTTCGGCGCAAGGACCGGCCGCTCGACCGCGCGACACCAGGCCAGTCGGGACATCCTCTGGTCAACGGTTGGGGTAGACGTCCCCTGGAGTCCGCGCTGCTACTCGGGGCCGGGGGCGTCGTGCCCACGCTTCTCCGCCGACCGGGCCGGGCCCTCGCAGAGACCACCCCGCTCCTACCGGCCGAGGTCCACACGCCCGTCACCCTCCTAGGGCGGATCCAGGCCGATGTTCGCGCCGACGCCCCGCCGGCCGGTGACCACCCTGGCCCCGTTCCCGACCCGTCACTTCAGATCCATGCCGCACCAGGACGCACCCGTCAGGTCGAGGTTCTGCGCGACGTCGTGCTCGGGCTTCTGCGGGACAACCCTGATCTCGCTGAGGACGAGATAGCAGTGCTGTGCCCCCAACTAGAGGAGTTCGCGCCGGTGATCACCGCCGTGCTCGGCCCAACCGCCCGGCGGGGCGAGCAACCCGACGGGGTTCCGACACTGCGCTACACGCTGGTCGACCGGGACGCCCGGTCGTTCAACCCGGTGCTGGCCGCCATGCAGACCATGTTGGACGTCATGCCGGGCCGCTTCGACACGGGCAGCGTCCGTGACCTCCTGCACTCCCCGGCGGTACGGGCCCGGTTCGACCTCGACGAGAACGACCTAGGCCTCCTGTCGGAATGGATAGACGACGCCGGTGTGCGCTGGGGCCTCGATGGCGACCAACGCCGGCCGTGGGGCATCGACCCGGCGCATCGGGCCAACTCGTGGGCCGCCGCCGTCGACCAGATCATGGTCGGGGTGACTCTCGGCGATCCGCTACGAACGGTAGCCCCGCGCCCTCTCCCCCACGATGTCATCGGCCCCAACGCCTCGCCACACGCGTTGGCGGTGGGGTCGATCGTCCCTCTCGAGGTTGGCGAAGGCGACATCGCCTCGGCCGGTCGCGTGGCGGCTGCCATCCGATCCATGGCCGCGGTACACGCCCTCCTGGTCGGCGACCGGGCCAGCGGCACCGGCCCTGATTCCATGCGTCGCTCCGTCTCCCAGTGGCGGGACCTGCTCACCGCGGCAGCCGACCTCATGCTGGCCCCGTCCCGGTTCGAGGACTGGCAACGGGCCGCCCTCGACGATGCGCTGGCCAACCTGGTGCTCGCATCGGCCGACGCGTCAGGACAGCCGAGCACCACCGAGTTGACCTTCGGTGACATCAAGCGACTGCTGGCCCCATCGTTGGAGGGCCAGCGAGCCCGAGCCGACCTGGGCTACGGATCGATGGTCATCGCCCGCCCCTCCCTGCTGACCGGGGTGCCATTCCGGGTGGTGTGCATCCTGGGCCTCGACGACGAGGCGATGCCATCGGCGCCACCCGGCGGCGACGACCTCTTGGCGGCTGCTCCCCACGTCGGCGATCGAGACCCTCGGTCCGAGGCCCGGGCCGAGCTGCTGGCCGCTGTGCTGGCCGCGCGGGATCACGTGATCATCACCTGCACCTCACGTGATGTCCGCACCAATGCCGAGGTTCCCCGGGCAGTGGTGCTCGACGAACTGATCGACGTCATCGCCGCCACCGTTTCGCCTGATATCCCTGACACCCCCGACACCCCCGAGGCCGCCACAGCCAACGGGGCCAAGACAGCCAACGGGGCCAAGACAGCCAACAACGGCAAGTTGGAGGACCGCCTGGTCCGCTCCCACCCCCGTCAGGCCTTCGACCCCTCCAACTTCGCAACTGCCCCACACGGGTTGCCGTTCAGCTTCGACCCTACGGCCCGCGCCGGCGCAGCCGCGATCCTGAACCGGTTGGCATCGCCCGCTCGATCGAGCGGGCTCGAATTGCTGATCACCGAGCCACTGCCCGAACCACCAGGGCAGACCGATCATGTGGACCTGGGAGACCTCCGGTCCTTCTATGACCACCCGGTCAGGCATTTCGTGCGGCGTCGCCTGAGCATCACCCTGCCCGAGGAAGCAACCCAGGGCGATGACCAGCTCCCCACCTCGCTAGACAAGTTGACGGCGTCGGGAATCGGCGGGGACCTGCTGGAGGCCGGCATAGCCCTGGATGATCCCGAGTCGGTCATCATCCCCGTCGATGACTCGCTCCCACCTCTTCCCGAGGAGGTAGCAGCGGTGCTGCGCTACCACCGGGCACGGGGGATCTTGCCGCCCCCCTCGGTGGCCGATCCAGATCTGGCCGCCATGTCCTCAGAGGTGGCGGACATCCTCAAGACCGCCTCGGGCTTCGATGCCTTGGGGGCTGCCGACCAGAGCCACAGCCTCGAGGTTCTCCTTCCCGATGGCACCAGGGTTACGGGCACGGTGAGTCGTTGCGGCGGGGGTACCGATCCAGGTCCGTTGCGTCTTCAGTACAGCCGGTTCAAACCCAAATACCTTGCGTCTGCGGCCATCGATCTCCTTCTCCTCACCGCCGCCCAGCCTGAAGTGGCGTGGCGTGGCGTGGTCATCACCCGGGGCGAGTCCAAGAACCTGGCACCAAAGGTCTGGGTCCGGACGGTCAGCGGCAATGACGCGTCAGCCCGCCGGGCCACGGCGCTCAGGGCGCTGGAAGTTCTCGTGACCCAGTACCGCGACGGCGCCTGCTATCCGCTCCCTCTGTTCAACGCCACGTCCTACGCCCTCATCAACGGAGCCAACAAGACGTCGACCAGCCGGAGTGCGGCCCGGAAGGCATGGGGCGACCTGGTGAAGAACGACTTCTCCTGGTCAAAGGAATGCTTCGACCTCTACCACCAGTTGGTCTTCGGTCCGATCCATTTCGATGATCTCGAGGCGGCTGTGCTCGGCGGTCACACCCTCCAGGGCGAAGCGGACCGGCTGTGGGGCACCCTCGACGCCGCTCTGGTCGAAGTCCTTCCCGAAGACACCACCCCACCCCAAGGAGACCGCCGCTGATGGGCGCCGACCCGGAGACCAAGTCCGCTCTCACCGACGGCCACACTGCACCTTTCGAGGTCGACGGCCCCATCGCCTTCGGGGCGACCACCCTCATCGAGGCCAGCGCCGGTACCGGCAAGACCTACGCCCTGACCGCCATCTGCGTGAGGTTGGTGGCCGAGCACGGCATCCCCATCGAGCGGATCCTGCTGGTCACCTTCACCAGGGCGGCCACCGCCGAACTGCGTGACCGAGTTCGGAAGCGCCTGGTCGAGGCGCTCCGCCACCTGAGCGTCGCGACCGACCCCGCCACCAGCGACGATCCCGTTCTGGCCGCGCTCGGCCGCAGTCCTGATGGGAGCCCCTGCGGAACAGACGAGTTGGAACAGCGTCGCTCCCGCCTAGCCCAGGCCATCAGCGACTTCGACGCTGCCACCATCAGCACGATCCATGGGTTCTGCTCCCAGGTTCGGGCCTCGATCGGCGTTCTTTCCGAGCAGTCCACCGAGGCGGTGCCGACCCAGTCCGAGACCGACCTGATCACCCAGGTGTGCGCCGACCTGTTCTTCGAGGAGCTGTCGACCCACTCCGTCAGCCCGTTCGGGACCCGCAACCTGGACCAACTGGTCAAGCTGGTCGCCACCGCCCGCACCCTCACCGAGGCCGAGGTCCTGGCCAACTCAGCCATGGCTTCAGACCTGGCCGCAGTGGAGTTGGTCAACCGGGCCGTGGGCGAGGTGGACCGCCGGCTGGAACGCCAGGGAGGTCAGTCCTTCGATTCTTTGCTGGTCGGCGTCCGCAATGCCTTTCGGGGCGATCCTCGACTGGTCGGTGCCTTACGCGAGCAGTTCCCGGTGGCGTTGATCGACGAGTTCCAAGACACAGATCCGGTGCAATGGGAGATCTTCCGCACCGTGTTCGCCGAGGGGGTGTCCCAAGGCGGGCCGACACCTCGGGCGTTGTTCCTGGTCGGTGACCCCAAGCAGGCCATCTATGCCTTCCGAGGCGGTGACATCTACACCTACCTCAAGGCCAAAGACACCGCCGATGTGCGGGTGCTGGTCACCAACCAACGCTCGGACCCCACGGTCATCGACGCCATGAATCGCATGGCCGAAGACCACCAATACGGCGACGCCGGCATCGTGTACCAGCAGGTCCTCGCATCCCCCCGCCACACCGGCCGACGCGCCGTCGACTCCCGCAGCACCGAGACGATGCCAGGAATGGCGATCCGTACCCTCGAACTGCAGAAGACCTCGGGTATCGAGAACACCGCTGAGCCAGCGAGGCGAGCCATTGCCGCAGATCTGGCCAAGGTGGTCATCGACCTCTTGACCCACGCCGAGACCGAAGGAGGAACGGGCGAGGACGCTGGGACCAAGCGGGTGCGGCCCAGCGACATCGCGGTGTTGGTCTCGTCGGCCTCCCACGCTCAACCGGTAGCCCACGCCCTTCGGGCTGCCGGTGTCCCGGTGGTGTTGCGCCTGCGTGACGACGTCGCTGACTCCGACGCTCGTCACCAGTGGCGGACCTTGCTTCACGCCTTGGACCGTCCCGGTTCGATCCGCCAGGCTGCCGCGGCCGCGCTCACCTGGTTCTTCGGGTGGGAGCCCGGCGAGGTGATCGAGGCGGTGGAGACCGAATTCGACCAGGACGAAGCCCGCCACAAGCTGCTGGCGTTGCAGCAGACTCTGGTCGAGTGGGCCAAGGTGCTGGTCGAGGAGGGAATCGCCTCGCTCTACGGCCGAGCTCGCCGCAGCCAGGGCTTGGCGGCGCGCCTGTTGGCCACCGAGTCGGGGGAACGCAACCTCACCGACCTGGAACACCTAGCCGAGCTGATCCACTCAGAGGCCCGCGCCGACGGGAGGGACATGTCGGCGGGTACCGCCCTGGAGATCCTCGACGCCTTGGGAGGAACGCCCGATGACGAGGTGGCGGCCGACGCCGCCCAGCGCCGTGTCGACTCGGACTCGGACTCGGTGCAGATCATGACCGTCCACGCCTCCAAGGGTCTCGAGTTCCCCTTCGTGCTGTTGCCGTACCTGTACGCCGGTGGCAACCGGGTCGCGGCAGGTCGGCCCTATGTGTTCTTCGATGCCAGCGACGGCAGCGAAGCCGGCGAGGAGAACGGTCACCAGCGAGCCGGACACCGGGTGATCGACATCAGTTCGGCCACAGACCCCGAGACCGGTAACAGTCGTCGCAAGCTGCCTCCTGCCGAAGATCGGGCCAAGGCCGAGGCGAAGCGTCAGAACTGCGGTGACCAGCACCGCCTCACCTACGTGGCGTTGACCCGAGCCGAGCACCAAAGCGTTGTGTGGTGGTCCAATGTCGGCAGCGGCTTCAAAGCCAGCGGGGTGACCCGGATGTTGTTGGGCCAGCCCGACACACCAGCCTCCGAGGAGGTCAAGGTCGGCCAGGATGGCTTCTTCGCCGCGGTCACCAAACGAGTCGCGGACCAGGGCGCCGAGGCCTCGGTTCACGTCGAAGCCCTCGACGCGGACACCGCGGTCGACCCGTCCAGTCTCGGAGACCCTCCGGCTCCCGCCTTGGCGGTCACCGACCCCGATGCCCTTCAGGCTGGGGAGCTCGGCCGGGACCTGGACCGCCTGCGCAAGATGTGGTCGTTCTCCTCCATTGCCCGCGACCTCCACGTCGCTCTGCCCGAAGACCTCGAGGGCGGAGACGTGACCGTCGAGGCCGGCGACGATGTCAAGGCCCACGACGAACCCCCTGGACAGACCTCACCAGACACAGATACAGACTCTGCAACAGGCACACTCACAGGCACGGACGAGGGCACCCCGGTCGATGCGCCATCGCTCCTCGACTGGGACCAGCCGTCTCCCTTCACCGGTCTGGGCGGGGGGAAGGACTTCGGGAACCTCATCCACCACGTGTTCGAGGTCCTCGACTTCACCGGCCCCGACCTTCCCGGCGCGGTGGCCGAGATCTTGGCCCGCCCCATCGGGCACCGCATCAGCCCCGAACAGCGCAGCCAGCTGCCCGAGGTACTGGCCGATGTGTTGCGCACGCCGTTGGGGTCTCCCTTCGCAGACCTTCGCCTCGCCGACCTGGGCGCAGGTGACCGGCTCAACGAGTTGACCTTCCACTTCGCTCTGTCACCCGAGCAGGTGTTGCCGGCCGGGCACATCGGGGCCTTGATCGCCGATCACCTGGACGCCACCGACCCGCTGCACGCCTGGGCCCTGGGCCTGAAGCGCGGCCTGTCCTCAACGTCTCTCCAAGGGTTCCTCAACGGCAGCATCGACTTGACCCTGCGCCAGAACGTCAACGGCACAACCCGCTACAGCGTGGTCGACTACAAGACCAACAACCTGGCCCCCGGCATGGCCGAACCGACCTTGCACAGCTACCGGCCCCGCAACCTCACTCGGGCCATGGCCGACAACCAGTACGCCCTCCAGGCCCTGGTGTATTCGGTGGCGTTGCACCGCTACCTACGTTGGCGCCTTCCCGACTACGACCCAGCCGCACACCTGGGACCGGTCGGCTACCTCTTCGTGCGAGCCATGGTGGGCGACAACACCCCCAGCACCTCAGGGGGGAGCGAGACCCTGCGGGCCGGGGTGTTCGCCTGGCAGGTACCTCACAGCCTGATCACGGCCCTGTCCGACCTGTTCGCCGGACAGGTCACTCCCGGAGGAACCCGATGAGGTCGCCACATCTGATCCCGAGCGAGGTCGCCTGGATCGAGCCGTTCGTGACAGCCGGGGTGCTCGGTCTCACCGAGATCCACCTGGCCGCCACCCTCGCCCTCATCGATCCCGCCTCCCCCACCGAGGTCATCTTGGGTGCCGCCCTGGCCACCCGCGCCCCCCAGCACGGCTCGGTGTGCGTGGAGATCAACTCGATCCGTCACACCGTGATCTCTGCCGCCACCGAGCCGAACGAATTGGTGAGCGTCGATGCCGACAGCACGATGGCTCTCGACACCCTCGGCGGTGGTCGAGACGACGACGACCCCGATTACCTGGAACCGATCGATACCGCGGCAGCGATATCGATCGACGACCTCGAGTGGCCCAGCCCAGCCCGGTGGTTGGCCGAGCTGAGCAGGTCACGCCTGGTGAGGGTCGCCTCCGAGAACCCTGGGGGTGACCTCCGACCCCTGGTCCTCGACGGTGGACGCCTGTACCTGGCGCGGCACTGGTACCTAGAACGTCACGTAGCGGCCGACCTGGCCGCCCGGGCGACCCCGGTCACCTTTGACGCCGACGCCACCTCGGCTGCGCCCGACATCGCACCCGTCGTGGAGGCCCACATCGCCGATCTGTTCGAGATGGCGGCCCGGGCCACAGGAGCTGCACCTGACCCAGATCAAGTGGCGGCGGCCCAGGCGGTGGCCACCAGCAACCTGGTGGTGATCGCCGGCGGTCCCGGCACCGGCAAGACCACCACCGTCGCCCACCTCCTGGCCGGTCTCCTGTGGTCCGCCAACACCCACAGGGCAGATGGCCGGGACCCGAAGTGGACGGCCGCTCAGGCGACAGCCCTCCAGGCGGTGCCCCCAACGGACGCCGCCGCTCCGGCGAGGGGATACGACCGGATCGCGTTGGTGGCACCCACCGGCAAGGCTGCGGCCCGCATGACCGAGGCCATACGCCAGGCCGTCAACGGCCTGTCCGATCACCTCCCCGCCACAGTCGTCGAGCAACTGAACGCGCTGGAGGCCGTCACCATCCACCGGTTGTTGGGTCGACGGGGCGCCGGTTTCAACCACGGCCCGGACAACCCACTTCCCCACGACCTGGTGATAATCGACGAGGTGTCGATGGTGTCGCTGTCGCTGATGGCCCATCTCCTGGTCGCCATCCCACCCCACACCAAGGTCGTGATGGTGGGTGACCCTTACCAGTTGGCCAGCGTGGAAGCGGGCACGGTCCTGGGCGACATGGTCGGAATGCGGGCCGCGGTGGACGGGCAGGCCACCCCACCGCCGGTGCTGACTCCCGCCGTCCGGTCGCTTTCGACCATCCACCGCCAGGGCAAAGACTCGAGCATCTTGGATCTGGCCGCCGCCATACGAGAGGGTCGCTCCGACCATGTAGTCGACCTGCTAACTGATGGAGCCGTCGATCTGACCTGGATCGACGCTGATGCGGTTTCGACCGACAGGACAGGTACAGCCAACACGGCTGGAGCAAAGCCCCGAGGTCACCGGGCCGAGCACGTTCGCCGATTGGAGCAGCTCACCTCCGAGGTACGAGACAGCGCCACCGAGGCGGTCCGGGCCGCCGAGGCTGACGATATCGAGGCCGCTCTGGCGGCGATCGAATCGGTGAAGGTCCTGTGTGCGCTGCGTCGTGGACCGACCGGGGTCGACCACTGGAACCGCTCGGTCGAGGACTACCTGCGTCGCCTAACCATCATCCGCCGGGGTGACTGGTACGCCGGCCGGCCCGCCATGGTCACCGAGAACGACTACGTGAACCACGTGTTCAATGGAGATGTGGGTGTGGCCCTTCCGGCCACCACCGAGGTGATCGACGGTCCCGAAGCCGCCAACTACCGGGTGGTGTTCGCCCGTAGCGGAGCCAGCCATGAGGTCCCGGCCATCCGCCTCGACCGGGTGACCACCCAATGGGCGATGTCGATCCACAAGAGCCAGGGCTCCGAGTTCGCCCACGCCGTGGTGGTCCTACCCCCACCGCCGGCTCGCATCCTGACCCGGGAACTGCTCTACACCGGTGTGACCCGCGCCAAGCAACGTTTGACGGTCGTGGCCTCCGAGGTAGCCATACGCGCCGCGGTCGATCGACCCGTGGCCCGAGCCTCCGGCATGGCCGACCGCCTCAGCCGCTTGTAGTGAGGCAAACGCCCGAGACGGACTCAGTCCGTCGGTTCCAGCACGAACAGCGGGATGATCCGGTCGGTGGCGGCCTGATAGTTGTCGTAGTCGGGCCACACCGCCATGGCACGGGCCCACCATGTGGCCTTTTCGTCACCGTCGACCTCACGCACCGACAGGTCGTGACGTTCGCCACCGTCTTGGATCCGGACCACCGGGTTGGCCCGGATGTTGTGGACCCACTGGGGATGGGTGGGTGCTCCCCCCATCGATCCGATCACCGCGTATCGACCCTCCCCGTCGGCGACCCGCACCAGCGGCGTCTTGCGGACCTTGCCCGACTTGGCTCCTAACGTCCACAGCACCATCCACTGGTCTCCGACCAGCTCGCTGGGCTCGGACCCGTCGCTGCGCTCGTAGCGCTCGATCTCCAAGGCGATCGGCTCCCACGGGCTCGGTTCGTATTCGGCATCGAAGGCGGACACAGGACAACTCCTCTGGGTGCGGATCGGTTCCGGCGACGAGTCAACCACGCCGGAGCACCGGTGCGTCGCCCGGCGGGTCATCCTCGGGTTGTCCGCCACGGCGTCACATCCATCGGGTACCCATGGTCGCTACGGTGCCAACCGGGCAAGGAGAAGCGACGAGTGAAGACCCTGGGCAACATCTTGTGGCTGGTGCTGGGGGGCGTGTGGCTGGCCCTGGCCTGGCTGATGTGGGCGGGGATCCTGGCGCTGACCATCGTGGGGATCCCGTTCGGTCTCCAATGCATCAAGTTGGCCGAGTTCAGCCTTTGGCCCTTCGGACGTCAGGCGGTTGCCGACCCTTCGGCCTCCAAGCTCGGGGCCATAGGAGCCGTCCTGTGGTTCATACCCGGATGCGTGATGTTCGTGGCCTATGTGAGCTGCGGAGTGGCCCTGTGCCTCACCATCATCGGCATCCCCTTCGGTATCCAGACCTTCAAGATGGCGTTCCTGGCCCTGGCACCCTTCGGCAAGAAGATCGTCACCGTCCCGAGCTCCTAGGTTCAGGCCCGTGACCGAACTTCCCGCCGGCATCTACGAACTGCTCATCACCGAGGGCCTGGAAGCCCGACTGAGCGCACTGTCCGACGGGCTCACCGCTGACCGGGCAAAGCTGGACCGGGCCGAAGCCGCCGACCGGATCGCCTGGCACATAGGCCGCGAGGTAGAGCGGGCCATCGCCGGCGTCGCCGAGGCCGATAGGACCAAGGTGGGGATCTCGGTCGCCCGTGTTCTGATCGAGCGGCTGTCGGAACTGGTTGGTGTGGACCGCGCCGCCGCACCAATCGAGGCCGGCGCAACCCTGCGGGCGGTGACCGAGACGCGACCCGACGGTCGGCCCGGCACCGTCGACATCCCGCTCATCCCGCTGCTCGACACCACCCTGCTCACCAACTCCCCCGGCGAACCGACCCTGTGGAGCCAGCTCCGTTCCGAGATCGACTCGGCTGACCGCATCGACGTGGTGATGGCCTTCATCCGTCGCAGCGGTATCGCGCCCCTCCTCGATGCGTTGGGACGCCATTGCGAGAGGGGACGGGACCTGCGGGTGCTGACCACCACCTACACCGGTTCCACCGAACAGGCGGCACTGGAACAGCTGGTTCAACTCGGGGCCGACGTGCGGGTTTCCTATGACGTCACCACCACCCGGCTCCACGCCAAGGCCTGGGTGTTCCACCGCCGTTCGGGGTTCTCCACGGCGTATGTGGGCTCATCGAACCTCACCCATTCGGCTCAGGTCACCGGGATGGAATGGAACCTGCGGGCCTCCCAGGCC
>WBZX01000876.1_pt1 | contig 24897 bp, 18 predicted proteins | sample 5204211 | NCBI WGS metagenome assembly WBZX01 (sample SAMN12344362, study PRJNA552823) | activated sludge metagenome | biome: Activated sludge suspended growth; feature: Nitrification reactor; material: Wastewater; isolation source: activated sludge from nitrification reactor of wastewater... | reverse complement strand
CGTCACCCGCGTCGGCCGCATCGCCACCGCCCGCAGCATCGCCGCCGCCCGCAGCCTCGTCACCGCCGGCACCGCCGGGGGTCTCCGTGGCCTCGCCCTTCTTCTCGCAACCGGTGAACACCAGCGCGCCGGAACCCAGGATGGCGAGCGTCGCTGCGATGTGCTTGAGATTTGCCATGCGTGTCTCTTCCTCGTCGCCCGAACCGTTGGGCTGACCGAGCTTGGCGCAGAGCGTTGGTTCTGTCCAGTCGCCGGCACGCATGCGCTCGACTGCCCGCGTGCGCACGGGCGCATCAGTTGGCCCACTGTGGGCCCAGCAAGGCCAGGAAGGCCGGCATCCGTGCCGCCCAGGCGGCCTCGTCGTGGGTCGCACCGGGGGCGTGCTGCCACACCAGGCGCTCGCCCTCGGTCCATCCCAGCCCCACCAGCGCGTCGCGCATCTCCACCGTGACGCAGTAGTTGTCGCTGCCACCGGGGCACGGCGGGTTGCCGCCGCTGTCGAGGTAGATCCACACGTCGTCGGGCGGCGTGGCCTCGTAGAGATCGAGCACGCGATCGTTGTCGGCACCGATCTGCCCCCACTCGAGCGTGCCCGACATCGAGCCCGCGGCCCCGAAGACCTCCGGGTGTCGCCACGCGATGTACAGGCTCACGAGCCCGCCCATGCTCGAGCCGAGCACCGCCCGCGAGGCTCGATCGGCGGCGGTGGGGTAGCGGGCATCGACGAACGGGATCACGCCGTCGACGAGGAAGTCGGCGTACTCGTCGGCACGCCCACCGACCGGCCCTTGGCCGAGGTCGTCGACGCTCGGACCGTACTCGTCGAAGCGATCGCTGGTGTTGTCGATCGCGACCACCAACGCCGGCGGCATGGCGCCGCTCTCGATCGCCGCGTCGATCGCTGCGCCCACCTGCCAGCCGCCGTAAGGCGCGTCGGGGGCGAAGAGGTTCTGGCCGTCGTGCATGTACAGCACCGGCAACGCCGAGCGCGACGACGCGCCGGCGGGCACGTACACCACCACCCGGCGGGGCTGCAGCGAGGCGAGCGCGTCGTCGAACGCAGGGTAGCGCTCGAGGTGCGAGGCGTCGGCGCGCGCCGACGTGAGCGAGTACTCGCCGAACTCGTCCCAGCCGAAGCGACGCGCCCACGGATCGGCGACGTACTCGGTGCCGTCGCGCACGAGCTTGTAGAGCGACGGGGCCAGCGGCTCCTCGATCGCGAGCTCGGCCACGAGCAGTCCGTAGCCTTCGACCAGCGGCTGCAGCGGGTGCGCGCGTGGATCCCAATCGGCGAAATCGCCGGTCACCGACCACGCGCCGGCCCCGTCGTCGGCGAACAGCACGATCATGCGACCGTCGCAGCGGATCGGCAGGCCCTCGTCCGAGCGCCACATCGTGCGTAGGAACTCGTCTTGGCGATCGTCCCGCGCGGCGTCGTCGGGGTCGCCCGCGAGGGCCTGCGCGAACTCGTCGTACGCCGCACAGGCATCGGCCGCCGGCGCGTCGCCGGTGCTGCTGCCGTCGCCGGACTCGGCGGGGCCGGACACCGTGCTACCAGTACTGTCGTCGCTGCCGGTCGCGGTCGCGCCCGAGCCCGAGGTGGTCGGCGTCACCGTCGTGACGGTGTCGCGGGTGGTCGAACCCTCGCTCGACGAGCCCTCGCCGGCCTCGCTCGGGGTCGCGCAGCCCAGCGCGAGGCTTGCCGCGAGCGCGCCGAGTCCGTGCACGATTCGCTGCGCACCGGCGGCTGGCTGTGACCCCGCGCGCAGGCCTGCTCCCGCCCCCGCATGATTCGCACGCGTCATCGTGTATCCCATGAACGGCGCCGACGGTACCATCGGCGGCGCCATCACCCGAGAGGTCTTCACCATGCTTCGAACCACGCTTGCCTCCCTCATCGCTGCAACCATCGTCTTTGCCGCCTGCGACAACACCCAGAAGGGTGAGATCAAGGCTGGAGGCGTCGAGGTCTCCAAGGACGGCGTCAAGGCGCCGGGCGTCGAGGTCTCCAAGGACGGCGTCAAGGCGCCGGGCGTCGAGGTCTCCAAGGACGGCGTCGTGGCGCCGGGTGTCGAGGTCTCCAAGGACGGCGTCAAGGCCGGTGAAGTTGGCGTCGACGTCGACGCCAACGGCAACGTGAAGGTCAACGGCGTGGCGTCGGTCGATGCCGCAGGCAACGCGAAGGTCGCAGCCGGTGGCACCGAGATCGAAGCGGGCAAGGACAAGGTCGAGGTCAGCGGTGCCGGTGGCACCGTGAAGGTCGACGGCGCCAAGGGCGAGGTGGTGGCCGGCGACGCGAAGGTCACCGACAAGGGCGTCGAGGTCGGCGGGGTCAAGGTCGGACCCGGCGGCATCGAGGTGCCCGGCGTGAAGGTTCCCGGTGGCTCGGCCGGTGGCTCGGCCGGTGGCTCGGCCGGTGGCTCGGCCGGTAGCGCCAAGTCGGGCGGCTGCTCGAGTGGTGGCTGCGCACAGAACTGCGCCGACTCGGGCTCGTGCAAGTTCACCTGCTCGGGCGGCAACTGCAAGCAGTCCTGCGGCGCCAAGGCCAGCTGTCAGTTCGAGTGCTCGGGTGGCAACTGCACGCAGGCCTGCAAGGCCGGCTCGAGCTGCGATCTCGGCTGCTCGGGCGGCAACTGCAAGCGCGACTGCAGCGGCGCCACGTGCAAGAAGACCTGCAGCGGCGACGGCTGCAGCGGCTGACGCGGGCGCTCGCCGAGCGCCCGACCGCGGCCCCGCTCGCGAGCGACGACCGCGGACGTGTTGCCCAGCCGAGGCGCAGACTGTTAGCGTCGACGCCTCGGCGTGCTCGGTCTCACCCGCTATCAATGGCTCGTGCTCGCAGCGGCGTGGCTGGGCTGGGGCTTCGATGTCTTCGACGGCCTGCTGTTCAACTACGTCGCGCCGATCTGCGTGCCCAACCTGCTCGGCTACGACCCCGCCGATCCCGCGGCCAAGGCCGACACGATGTTCTGGACCGCCGCGTTGTCGAGCCTGCTGCTGCTCGGCTGGGCGCTCGGCGGCGTGTTGTTCGGCAAGCTCACCGATCGCCTCGGCCGCACCCGCACGCTGCTGCTGACGATGCTGACCTACGCGCTCGGCACCGCGGCCTGTGCCTTCGCGCCGAACCTGTGGGTGCTGGCGATCTTCCGTCTGGTCGCCAGCCTCGGCATCGGTGGTGAGTGGGCTGCCGGCGCCTCGCTGGTCGCCGAGACCATGCCGAAGGACAAGCGCATCCTCGGCGGCGCGCTGCTCTACACCTCGGCGCCCATCGGGCTGTTCTTGGCGACCTTCGTCAACGACGTCTTCACCCGCCAGCTCGACTCGATCGCGGCCGACCCCGGCCTGTCGTGGCGCGCGGTGTTCCTGACCGGGCTCATCCCCGCCGCCGTCGCGATGCTGATCCGCCTGGGCGTGAAGGAACCCGAGCACTGGACCCCGTCGGGGCGCACCGAGCTGCGCGAGCTGTTCACACCGGCGCTGCGTCGTCGCACGCTCGGCGGGCTCGCGATGGCGGTCATCGCCCTGGTCACGTGGTGGAGCTGCTCGGTGTTCATCCCCATCATCGCGAGCTTCCTCGCCGCCGACACCTCGACCGACGCGGCGACGCTGGCGGCGCGCAAGACCGAGTTCATCACCCTCGGCACCACCATGTTCAACGTCGGTGGGCTCGTCGGCACCCTCATCACCGTCCCGATCGCGCTGCGCTGGGGTCGACGCCCGATGTTCGCGATCTACTTCAGCGGAGCCACGGTGGCACTGTTCGCCACCTTCGGGTTGCCCATGGCTGCGATCGATCGCCTGCTCATGCTCGGCGCGGTGGGGCTGACGGTGTTCGGCATCTTCGGCGCGTTCAGCTTCTACCTGCCCGAGCTGTTCCCCATGCGACTGCGCGGCACCGGAGCCGGCTTCTGCTACAACGCCGGCCGCGTGATCACGGCGGTGTTCCCCTTTGCCGTGGGCGTGATCGTACGCAGCGGTGCGAACCCGCTCTCCGTGCTGACCTGGGTCGCCGCGGCACCGCTGGTCGGGTTGGTGCTGCTGGCGTTCGGTGTCGGCGAAGAGACCCGCGACGACGCGCTGGCGTGATCGCCTGCCGCACGCGGGCAGTGGGGGTCCTGGCGCCCTCGGCGGCCCCGCGCGAAGTTTGCGGTTGAAACCCGGCTGGATGGTAGCATTATCAGACGAATGATAAATAATGCAGCGGCGATCGTGGCCCTCGCAGGGCTCGGCGGGTTGGTGATGCTCGCGGGCTGCCAGGCTCGGGAGGTCGGCGTCGAGCCGTTCCAAGGCATCGTCGAGTTCGACGAGCGCGTGCTCGCCTTCGAGATCCCCGGTCGACTGCTGCGCATCGCGGTCGACGAGGGCGACGAGCTGCCGGCCGGTGCCGAGCTCGCGCGGCTCGACGACACCCTCGAACGACTCGGTCGGGATGCCCGCGCCGCCGAGGCCCGCGCGGTGCGAGCCGAACTCGAGCTGATCCAGGCCGGCTCGCGCCCAGAAGACGTGCGGTCGCTGCAGGCCGAGCTCAGCGCGGCGAAGTCCGCCGAGACCTTGGCGAAGCAGAACGTCGGTCGCCAACGTCAGCTCAGCAAGGGCGGCATCGGCACCGCCGCAGACCTCGACGCAGCCGAGAGCGCGATCGCGACGGCGACCGCCAATCGCCGCGACCTCGAGGCACGCCTGTCGCGGGCGAAGCACGGCGCGCGCAGCCAGGAGATCGACGCCGCGACCGCCCGCGCCGACGCGGCCGACACCGCCGTGCGTCTCGCCGAGGAACGCATCGCACGCCACGTGCTGCACACCGACGGCCCCGGTACGGTGCTCGATGTCCACGTCGAGCCCGACGAGTTCGCGCAGGTCGGCCTCGCGATCGTCACGCTCGGCGACGTGCACCACCCCTACGTCGACGTGTTCGTGCCGCAGGCGCGGGTCGGTGAGCTCGAGCTCGGCAGCGTGCTCGAGGTGCGCACCGACGCCAACCCCGATCCGCTGGTGGGCCATGTCGAGCACATCGCCCGCACCACCGAGTTCACGCCGAAGTTCCTCTTCAGCGAGACCGAGCGACCCAACCTCGTGATCCGCGTGCGCGTCCGTGTCGACGCACCCGAGGCCGACCTCCAGGCCGGCCTGCCCGCGTTCGTCACACTCGGAGGCGCCTCGTGAATTCGCCTGAGCCGGTGGTGCTCGCCGAGTCGCTCGCGCGGCACTTCGGAGCGCTGGTCGCCGTGCGGGACGTGTCGCTGCGCATCGAGCGTGGCGAGGTCTTCGGCGTGCTCGGACCCAACGGCGCCGGCAAGTCGACCACCATTCGCATGCTGTGCGGTCTGCTCGACCCCAGCTCCGGCAGCGCGCGCGTGGTCGGCCACGACGTCGCCCGCGAGCCCGAGGCGGTGAAGGCCAGCATCGGCTACATGACCCAACGCTTCAGCCTCTACGAAGACCTCTCGGTGGTGGAGAACCTCGAGTTCTACGCCGCGATCTACGGCGTCGGGCGTCGGCGTCGGCGTGCGCGGGTCGACACGGTGGTCGAGCTCACCGGGCTCGGCGACCGCCGCAAGCAGCTCGCCGGCACGCTATCGGGCGGCTGGAAGCAGCGACTGGCGCTCGCGTGCTCGACGATCCACGAGCCACCGCTGTTGTTCCTCGACGAGCCCACCGCCGGCGTCGATCCGGTGAGCCGGCGCGCGTTCTGGGAGCGCATCCACGCCATCGCCCACGAGGGCACCACGATCGTGGTGACCACGCACTACATGGACGAAGCGGAGCGCTGCCACCGGCTGGCGTTCATCTTCCGCGGTACCGTGCTCGACATCGGCTCGCCCGACGAGATCGTCGCGCGCCGCGGGCTGAGGGTGGTCGAGCTCGAGGCCGCGGATCCGGTGGCCGCCACCCTCGCGCTCGAGCACGACGGCGAGATCGAAGAGTGCGGCCACTTCGGTCGCGTGCTGCGGGTCGCCACCCGCGGGGTCGATCCGGAGGCGGCTGTACGGCGCGTACTCGCCGCGGCCGCCGTCGAGATCAAGGCGTTGACGCCGGGCCGCGCCACCGTCGAGGACGCGTTCGTCTCGATGGTGCGGGAGGATCGGACATGAACCGCCTGCTGGCCATCGGACGCAAGGAGCTGCTGCAGCTCAAGCGCGATCGCATGACGCTCGCGATGATGGTGATGCTGCCGCTGGTGCAGATGCTGTTGTTCGGCTACGCGATCAACAACGACGTGCGCCACATCCCCACCGTGGTGTTCGATCAGGACCACACCGCGGCGTCGCGGGACCTCGCGCAACGCATGGTCGCGACCGGCTACTACGAGCACGTGGCCGAGGTCGACGGCTACGACGAGATCGCCCGCGCGCTGCGCAGCGGGCGGGCGAAGGTCGCCCTGGTGGTGCCACCCGGCTATGGCTCGGGCGCGACGCTGGGGCGCGGTGCGACCGTGCAGCTGGTGGTCGACGGCTCCGATCCGCAGACCGTCGGCAGCGCGACCTCCACGGCCGCGAGCATCCTCGCCGAGCGCTCGACCGAGATGCTGCAGACGCGCATGCGTCAGGCTGGCGTGGGTGGCGTGGGCGCCGGCCTGCGGGTCGAGGCGACCGTCTGGTACAACCCCGAGCAACGCACCGCCGTGCACGTGGTACCGGGCCTGATCGGGGTCATCCTCACGATGACGATGGTGATGCTGACCGCGATGGCGATCGCCCGCGAGCGTGAGCGCGGCACACTCGAGGCGTTGATCGTCTCGCCGGCGCGGCCGATCGAGATCATCGTCGGCAAGATCATTCCGTACATCATCATCGGCTACGTGCAGATGACGCTGGTGCTGATGGTGGGCAACGCCGTGTTCCGCGTGCCGCTACAGGGCTCGCTGGGCCTGTTGTATGCGTGCTCGATGGTCTTCATCGCGGCCTCGCTGGCGGTCGGGCTGGTCTTCTCGACCGTGGCCAAGACCCAGCAGCAGGCGATGCAGATGTCCTTCTTCTTCCTGCTACCCAACATACTGCTGTCGGGCTTCATGTTCCCGTTCGAGGGCATGCCCCGCCCGGCGCAGTGGCTGTCGTCGGCGCTACCGCTGACCCACTTCATGCGCATCGTCCGGCGCATCACGCTGCAGGGTGCGGGCTTCCCCGATGTGGCCGAGGAGCTGATGTGGCTCGGCGTGATCCTCGTGGTGGTCGTGGCGATCGCTGCGGCACGCTTCAAGAAGAAGCTGGTGACCTGATGGCGCGACCCAAGAGCGACATCGACGCGCGCATCGTCGAGGCTGCGCGCGCGCGCTTCCTGAGTGATGGCGTCGACGGGGCCTCGTTGCGCAGCATCGCGCAGGACGCCGGCACCAACGTCGGGATGATCTATTACTACTTCCCCACCAAGGACGACCTCTTCCTCGCGGTGGTCGAGGACGCCTACGGCAAGGTGCTCGAGCACCTCGAGGCAGCGCTCCGCGAGGAGGTGCCGACCATCGAACGCTTCCGGCTGCTCTACCGCCGGCTCGCCGCGATCACCCCGGTCGAGTTCGACGTGATCCGAATCGTGATGCGCGAGGCGCTGATCTCCTCGACGCGGCTGAAGCAGATCTTTGCGCGCTTCCAGAGCGGTCACCTGCCGCTGCTGCTGGCGGCGATGTCGAACGGCTACCGCGAGGGTGAGTTCGATGCCGGCCACCCGATGCCGGCCGTGATCGCGACACTGGTTGCGACCGCGGTGATGCCCCAGGTCGTGCTGCGGCGCTTGTCCTCGGAGCTACCCATGGTCGCGGGTCTGCTGCCGCAGCCCGAGCAGCTCGCGGCGGCGATCTTCGAGGTCGTGATGCGCGGCGCGACGCCGCGCACCGAGCCCTGACACCGCGCGTGCGTCAGGGCGTCACCTGGGCGTCGGGGCAGAGTGCGCGCGGGTGTCGACACACCAGTGTCACAGCGCATCGCCGCCCGGGGGCGCCGCACCGACGAGCTCGGTCCGCAACGACCGCAGCGTGGCGGCGGCGTCGTCGTGGGCGCCGCCGTCGGCCCACGCCAAGCCCTCGTCGATCACCGCCAGCGCCGCCGCATCGCCGCCCTGCTGCAACCTCGCGCGCGCCTCGGTCACGAAGCTCGCGACGACCTGATCGGCGACCTCGTAGGATGTACCGAGCTCGAGCGCGCGGAGGCTGCGGGCGTCCGCGATGGCGCCCGTCGGGTCGCCAGCCGAGAGCCGGGCGCGGGCGCGACCGACCAGCAGCGGCCCGCGCTCGATCACGCTGGCTTGATCGGTATCCACCATCGCGCCATCGTAGATCCGCAGCGCCTCGACGTGATCGCCCGCGCCCTCGAGCGCCGATGCGAGCGTGCCGCGGTACGCCGCGCGTCGGGGGCTGTCCGGGCTGGTGAAGGCCTCGATGCGTGCGACCGCATCGCGCGCGGCCACCACTGCGACGGCGTAGTCGCCAGCGTCGATCGCGATACCGGCGGTGACGAGCGCCGCGTTGGCGAGCGAGGGATGGTTCGGTCCCTCGTAACGCTCGATGACGGCGCGGGCGCGATCGATCGCCGCGCGGGCCTCGTCGCTGCGACCTGCGAGCCACAGCGCCTCGGCCAGCGAGAGTCGAGCGAACGAGGTGAGCACCGCGTCGTCGCCGTTGCGCTCGGCGACCTCGGCCACGACCTTCTCGCGCAGCGCAACGGCAGCGTCGGCATCCCCGAGCGCGAGCGCGGACTCGGCGAGGTTGTCGACCGCAGCCGCGTGCAGCGACGGACACGCGCCGTCGTCACAGACCGCCGCCGAGTGCCGGAAGGCGTCGCTGGCGGCCGCGAGATCGCCCGCGTAGCCGCGCACCACGCCGAGCGACTGCCAGTAGGTGCCTTCGTCGTAGGCGGTGGCGCCGGCCTTGGCGTGCTCGGCCTCGGTGTGCCGCAACCATCGCTGCGCTCCGACGACGTCGTTGGCCTCGGCGGCGTTGACGGTGATGCGTGCAGCCGCTCGCAGGGCCACGCTGGTGTCATCGGCCGCGACGGCGTCGAAGTACGCCCGCTCGAGCGTCGCGATCGCCAGCGCACCCATGCCGAGCTCGTCCTGCGCCATCGCAGCGAGCAGCCGTAGCTCGCCGAGGGTGCTGTCGTAGCCGATGCCCACCGCTTCGGCCCGCGCGATCGCATCGGTGGCGAGCATCGCAGCCTCCGCGTCGAGGCCCGCGCCCATGCGGACGCGTGCCCGCGCGAGCGCCTCGCGGGCATCGGTCAGCGCCGCCGACTGCTCCGGCTGCACGCGCCCGGGCTCTGCCGCGGTGGCGCAGTCGAGCGGATCGGGCAGCTCCGACACCTGCAAGGTCGCCCGCACCATGAGCGAAGGCGTGCCGTGCGAGAACACCTCGAGCAGCGCCTCGAACTCTGCTTGCGCGCCCGCGACACACGCCACGACGCCGGGATCGGGCGATGCGAGCTGGCACAGCTGGCCCTGCGCCCGGTGCAGCCGCTCGGCCTGCACGTCGATGGCGTGCAGCAACAGATCGTGGCGGACGATGCCGTCGGTCTCGACCAGCACGCGCTCCAGCGCACTGCGTACCGTCGGGCTCCACGACACCGCAGCGCGCTGCAGGCCCGGGCATGACTCGTCGGTCGCGGACGCGCCGACGTACGCGGCAGCGAGCCCGAGCACGACGCCGCCGACGAGCACGGGTCGACGCCAACGTGGCCGCAGGGCGCGAACCAACGCGTGCGCGAGCTGGTCCATCGTCGGCCAGCGCGCGTCCGGATCGGGCGAGAGTCCGCGCATCACGACCGCGGTGAGCGCGTCGGACACGGCTGCGCGCGGGTTATCGACCAGCTGTTGGGCAGTCTTTGCCGCCACCACGTCGACGAGGTTGCCCGCGAAGGGCCGCACCCGAAACAGCGCCTCGTACAGCGCAACGCAGAACGCGTACTGATCGCTGCGGGCGTCGGTGACGTCACCGCGGTGCTGCTCGGGCGCCATGTAGAGCGGCGTGCCGACCACGGCCCCCGAGCGCGTCAGCGGGGCGGCGTCGGTCGCGATCAGCTCGAGGGCCTCGCGGACGTCGACCTGCTCGGGCGCGCGCGTGGTTGCCTCGCGTGCCAGCCCGAAGTCGCCGACGCGCGCGCGTCCGTCGCGACCGATGAACACGTTGGCGGGCTTGAAGTCGCGATGGACGAGGCCGACCGCGTGTGCGGCCGCGAGGCCCGCGGCCGCCTGCACGAACACCGCGACGATGTCGGGCACCTCGGGCCGGCGTGACAACCACTGCGCCAGCGTCTCACCATCGACGAGCTCCATCACGATGAAGACCGAGCGCGTCCGCGTGCGCTCGTCGTCGTGCACGCCGGCATCGAACACCGGCACCACGTTGGGGTGCGAGAGCGCCGCCAGTGCGCGCGCCTCACGGGCGAGTCGCTCGCCGTAGCGCGCGTCCCCACCCATCCCCGGGCGCACCAGCTTGATCGCGACCCGCCGCGCGAGCTCGGGATCTTCGGCGATCCACACCTCGCCCATCGCGCCACGACCGAGCACGTCGATCAGTCGGTAGCGCGCCAGCTTCGACGAAGGGTCGATGGTGCCGAGCAGCGCCTGCCGCAGACGCGCCGCAGCGCGCACCTCGGAGGCACCGCCGAGATCCTCGTCGGCGAACATTCGCGCGACGGGATCAGTCGAGCCGCCGCCCTGCTTGCTGACGGTGTCGTCGTCCACGCCAGGTGCCGATGTGAGTGCACCACCGACCGAGCCGGTGGTGCAAGTCCGGCCGGCGGCGGCCGGTCACCGGCTCACTGCGTGACGAGCTTGAACTCGATGCGGCGGTTCTGCGCCTTGCCGGCCTTGGTCTTGTTGTCGGCCCGCGGCTCGTCGGGCCCGGCGCCACGGGTCGTGATGCGACCGGCGTCGATGCCCGCGTCGACGAGGTACTTCTTCACCGCCTCGGCGCGTCGCTGCGACAGGTCGACGTTGTGCTCGCGCTTGCCGCTGCTGTCGGTGTGGCCGGAGATCTCGACCCGCACGCTCTCGAACTTCTTGAGCACGCCGACCGCCTCGTCGAGCTTGGGCTTCGACTTGGCGCGGATGGTGTCCTTGTCGACGTCGAAGAAGATGCCCTCGATGACGCCGGTGAACTTCTCGACCTCCTTGGGCACCTCGTCCGGACAGCCGTCGCCGTCCTCGTAGCCGTTCTTGGTCTCCGGCTCTTCCTTGCACTGATCGACGTCGTCGAGGATCCCGTCGCCGTCGGTGTCGCGGATCGGGCAGCCGTCCGGCGCCACGCCGGGCTCGTCGATGCACTGGTCGACGTCGTCGAGGAAGCCGTCGCCATCCTTGTCGCGGATCGGGCAGCCGTCCGGCGCCACGCCGGGCTCGTCGATGCACTTGTCGACGTTGTCGAGGAAGCCGTCGCCGTCCTTGTCGCGGATCGGGCAGCCATCCGGCGCCACGCCGGGTTCGGTCACGCACTTGTCGACGTTGTCGTAGAAGCCGTCACCGTCGGTGTCCTTCGGCGGCGGCTTGGGCTTGTCCTTGCGGCCGAGCGTCAGCGAGAGGCCGAGCAGCACCTCGAGGTTACTGGTCACGCCGTCCTTCACCCCACGCTTGGCGGTGACGGTGTCGCGGACGTCGAGTCGGATCATCGCGTGGCGCGAGAGGAACACCTTGAAGCCGCCGCCGAAGTGGATGCCTGCGTCGACCTCCTTGCCGACCGCCAGCCGGGCACTGCTGACACCGAGCGCGGTAGGCCCGATGAGCAGGAACGGCGTGATGCTCGACAGGCCCAGCTGGGCCACGAGGTGGCCGCGCACGGCCCACAGCGTCGCGGCCTGATCGGCGGTGGTGCGGGTCGGCATCGCGCCGCCCTCGAGCTCGAGCCCGAAGAAGCGGATCGGGTAGTAGCCGATGCGTGCGCCGACGTCCGGCGCAATGCGCTTGAACTGCTTGAAGCCTTGGTTGGGCAGGTCGAGGTCGGCCTGGAACAGCTCGAGCGATCGCGACGGCACGAAGATGCCACCGTAGATGCCGAGCTCGGCCATGTTGCGCTCGGGCGCCCAGCGCTTGATCCAAGGCACGTCCTTGCGCTTGTTCCTCGTCCGCCGCTTGCCAGTGTCGGGCGGCGCGACCTCGCTGGTCGTGGCGACCCCGTCGGTGCCGACCGACGCGCTGCCCTCGGCAGCCGGCGCCGCCGAGGCCGTCAAGGGCAAGGAGAGGCTCAACGCAACCAGGCTCGACGAAAGGCGAAGGCTCATGGAAGTCACCGTCGCGAAGCATGCCTGCTCGCGCGCCGCGTTGGGAGTGCAATCGTCAGGCCCTGCGCGCCCGAGCACGGGTCTTCGGCGCCGACCAGCGGCGCACCACCGCGGCGCATCGCCACACCGCGGACTATGGCCTCACACACCCGCGGTGGCAAAAGCAGCGTTCACGATCGCCTGCGCCTCGCCCTGGATGCGCTTCAGATGCTCTGTCCCGCGGAAGCTCTCCGCGTAGATCTTGTAGACATCCTCGGTGCCGGACGGTCGCGCGGCGAACCAGCCCTGCTCGGTGACGACCTTGAGACCACCGATGCTGGCCCCGTTGCCCGGTGCGGTCGTGAGCGTGGCGGTGATGGCATCACCCGCGAGTTCGCGCGCGGTGATCTGCTGCGGCGAGAGCTGCTTGAGCACGGCCTTGCGACGCGCGTTCGCCGGGGCATCGATGCGCTCGTACACCGGCTCACCGAAACGGGCGACCAGCTCGCGGTACGCCAGCCCGGGATCGCGCCCGGTCTTGGCGGTGATCTCGGCCGCGAGCAGATCGAGGATGATGCCGTCCTTGTCGGTGGTCCACACGCGCCCGTCGCTGCGCAGGAACGTGGCGCCCGCGCTCTCTTCGCCTCCGAAGCCGAAGCTCCCGTCGCGCAGGCCATCGACGAACCACTTGAAGCCGACCGGCACCTCGCACAGCCGTCGACCCAGCGAGGCGGCGACGCGATCGATCATGCTGCTGCTGACCAGCGTCTTGCCGACCGCGGCGGTCGCGGGCCACTGCTCGCGGGTGCGAAATAGATAGTCGATCGCGACCGCGAGGTAGTGGTTGGGGTTCAGCAGGCCGCACGAGGGCGCCACGATGCCGTGGCGGTCGTAGTCGGTGTCGTTGCCGAACGCGATGTCGAAGCGGTCCTGCAGCGCGATGAGGTTCGCCATCGCCCACGGCGACGAGCAGTCCATGCGGATGCGACCGTCGCGATCGAGCGGCATGAAGAAGAAGCTGGCGTCGACGACCGGGTTCACGACCTCGATGTCGAGCCGGTAGCGCTCGGCGATCGGTGCCCAGAAGCCGATGCCCGAGCCGCCCAGCGGGTCGACGCCGATGCGTAGGCCTGCGCCCGCGATGGCCGAAAGATCGACGATTTCGGCGAGCGCCTCGACGTAGGGGCCGACGTAGTCGTGGACGGTCACGAGCGCCGAGGCCCGCGCCGTGGCCTTGCCGACCCGCCGCACGCCCTTGCAGCCCTCGCGCAGCAGCTCGTTGGCGCGGCGCTCGATCACCGCGGTGACGTCGCCGTCGGCCGGTCCGCCGTGGGGCGGGTTGTACTTGATGCCGCCGTCCTCGGGGGGATTGTGGCTGGGCGTCAGCACGATGCCGTCGGCGAGCCCGCCGCTGCGGCCCCGGTTGTACTCGAGGATCGCGAACGACACTGCGGGCGTGGGTGTGGGTGCGTCGTCCTGGGCCACGCGCACCGCGACGCCATTGGCGACCAGCACCTCGAGCACGGTGGTGTGCGCGGGCTCGCTGAGGCCGTGGGTGTCGCGCCCGACGAACACCGGGCCGTCGATGCCGTGCTGCGCCCGCCACTCGCAGATCGCCTGTGCGATCGCCAAGATGTGCGGCTCGTTGAAGGCCTGGTGGAGCGAGCTGCCTCGATGGCCCGAGGTCCCGAAAGCCACGCGCTGCGCGGCGTCGTCGAGGTCGGGCACGTCGGTGTAGTACGTGCTCACCAGGCGCGGCACATCGACCAACGCCGAGCGTGGCGCCGGTTTGCCGGCGCCGGGGTGGATGCCTGGAACCTCTTCGGCCATGGGCCCACGATACCAGCCCGGGTGAGCGCGCCACACGCTTCGGATGCGTGATCGCGAAACGATCCGGGGCGGTGTCGGATTGGGCCATGCGATCGTTCGTGAGATTCGCCCGCGGCCCATGGCGCGCGTCGTCGCGCCACCGCATAGATCGGACAGGCACCCAGGGATCGTCTCGCCCTCCCATGTCTCCTCCTTCGCTGCGTCGCCCCCCGCGACAGACCCCGATCGTCGACGTCGACGGTGCGGTCACGCCCTCGGAACTGCTGGCCGAACAGCTCGCCGTAGGGCCCGCGCGGGTGATCGGACGCAAGCGTCGCGCCTTGGTGATGCGTGACCACGTCGTCGCGACCCTGGGCGCCGACCCGAGCTGTGTCACCGCGGTGTGTGCCGTGTCGGCGGCGCATCACCCCGCGGTCGACGTGCTCGCAGCGCTGGCATCCCAGGACCCCAGCGGCGTACTCGTGGTCGAGACCGTCGACGACGCATTCGCCTTCGAGGTCACGCAGGGACGCCTCACCGGTGCACGTGGCGTGGGTCGCCTCGATCAGCTCGAGCCGTTCGTCGCGGAGGTCCATCGTCGGCATCCCGAGCGCTTCGGCCGAGACGACGAGTTCGGGGCCGACGCGCCCATGTGGATGAAGGTCGCGCGCACCTTCGTGGAGGAGCGCGTGCTCGACCAGCTGCAGCTGTGCCGCACGCCCGGCGCACGCCTGACACTCGTGCGCGGCGACGTCGAGTGGGTCGGCACGGCGCTGCCCGCCGGCGTGGGTCCGACGCTCGGCCACGTGTTGCTGGAGAACGCCCGCCGCATCGACGAGCGACCCAAGGTGTTGTCGGCACTCGGCTCGCTCGATCGCGTGGCGGTGCCGCTGTCCGAGCCGGGTCAGCAGCCCGTCGGCGAGGCCGCGAGCAACGGCGGCGGCGGCGAGTGGGACTTCTTCTCCGATCCCGACCCCGCGGCGCTCGCCGAGTGGCGCGATGCCCTCGACATGTTCAAGCTCTGCGACGGCGCCACGACCGTGCGCGAGCTGGTCGAGGCCGCCATGTTCGGGGAGTTCCGGGCGCTGCTGGCCCTGCGAACGCTGGCGCACGCGCGCCACATCGTGCTCGTCGATCAACCACTCGACGCCGAGCCGACCCGGACCGAGAACCTCGGCCAGGTCGTGCCGCTGCACACCGCACAGCCGCTCGAACCCCTGCCGGAGGAGGGCGGCACCAGCTACTCGATGGTGCTCAAGGCGCCCCGCAAGCGCGTCCGCGAGCCGGAGCCGCCGCGGCGACGCGCGACGCCGGTGGTCCCTGCGATCGACCTCGATCTCCCGGCTACGAGCGCACGCGCGGCGAGGCCCCGCACGCCCGTGACCAGCGGTCCACCGCCGGCGCCGCCACGCTCCGTCATCGTGAACCCGCCCTTGGCCGCGGCTGTGATCCCGCTCGAGCCCGACTCGACCGCGCCCGACTCGACCGCGCCCGACTCGACCGAGATCGTCGATCCCACGCACGCCGCCGCGCCCAGCCCCGCCGCCTCCGCGTCGGCGAAGCTCGAGCCCACCAGCGACGACGACGCTGCGCCCGCGGCCTCGAGCATGGTGGCGGCCCGCTCGCAGATCGCCGGCCGTGCGCTCGCCGGCGCGCTGCCGAGCCCGACGATGGTGATGATCGTGCTCGGTGCCACGGGTGTGCTCGCGACGGTCGCCGCGGTCGTCGCATTGATGTGACCGTGACCACGCGCGCACCTGCGCGCTCGGGCCCACCACGGCCGTGCAAATCGTGAGCGACGGCGATGGCACTGCGATTGCTCTCCCCAGTGGTGAGGAAGTGGTCCCATGAGCCAGTCGATCTGCGTCGTGTTCGACGGTCTTCGCGCAGCCCGCGATGCCTATCAATCACTGCTCGCCTCCGGCTACGCCGAGAACGCGGCATCGATCGAAGTTCACTACCGGCGGCTGATCGACGGCAAGCTGCCGGTGTCGCAGACGCGCACGCGGGAGGGCGCGTTGTGGGGCGGCCTGGGCATGGCCGTGCTGGGTGGCCTGGTGACGATGTTGCCGTTCGCATTCGTCCAGGAGTCCGGCGTGTCGCCGTGGATGGGCGCGTTGCTCGGCGTCGTGTTCGGTGGGTTGTTCGGTGGGCTCGCCGGCATGCTCATCGGCACCACCGATCCCCACCGCGACCTCGCCGAGGTCGATCCGCTGCTGGCCGAAGGTCGCGTCGCATTGATCGCCGAGTTCGAGGACGACGAGATGGCCAGGACCGCCGAGCAGCGACTGCTGTCGTTCGGTGGCGCGCCGCTCGACCCTGCCCGCGCGTGACCGCGAACGCAGGCTTGGTACTCTGGTCGCGGTCGTCACGCGGTGATTTCGGTGCACAGCTCGACGAGGAAGCCGTTGAGATCGCGGACGTACGCGAGGGTCTGGCCCCACGGCTTCTCGGCCGGCTCGGCGACCGCGCTGGCCCCTGCCGCGAGCGCGCGGGCGAACGCGGCCCCGACGTCGTCCACGACGAACGCGACCTCCGCCCCTGCGGCCTTGCCTGCGGGTCGATTGCGCTCGAAGACGTGACCCGTCGTCGTCAGGTTCTCCTCGGCGAACGCGAGCGCAGTGCTTCCGGTGGCGAGCTCGCCGTACTGGCCGGACTCGTGCAGGAAGCGGCGCTCGACCCCGAAGGCGCGCTCGTAGAACGCGAGCGTCGCCTCGACGTCGGGCACATACACGATCACGTAGCCGAGCTTCGGCGGGAGGCCCTTGGTCTTCGTCATGTCTGGATCACCTTCCACCGCTCGCCGCGGTGAGGCCAAGCTACTCGCGCCTGACGCTTCGATCTTGAAGAATTCCGACAGGCCGCAGCGCGCGTGGCGTGACGCCGAGCAGCTGCTTCACCTCGCGCGACAGGTGGGCCTGATCGGCGTAGCCGAGCTCGGCTGCAACCGCCGCGAGCGGATGGCCCTCGCGGATCTTGCGACGCGCGGCCCACACCCGCTCGATCCGCAAGAATACCTTCGGCGACAGGCCCAGCCACCGCTGACAGGCACGCTGCAGCTCGCGCTCGGCGCTGCCGGTGGCGCGCGAGGTCAGTCGATGCTCGCCGAGCGAGGCCCGTGCGAGCGCCACGAACTCGTGCACGAGCTCGGGTGGCGTGACCGCGTCGAGCGTGTCGACCACCATCGCCTCGAGCGCATCCACCGAGCTGGGCCCATCGGCGGCGACCCGACGCGCGAGCTCGGGTCCGCACTCGCGCAGCGCCGCGCCGTAGCCCGGCTGCAAGCGGACCCCGACGAACCTCGTGTGGGCCGCCGACGCGACCACGTGTGCGGCCGTGACGGGCGTGTAGACGTAGGCCGAGCAGCGCCCACGCGCCTTGTCGTGCACCGCGATGAAGTCGAAGCACCCATCGGCCGCGACGATCGACGAGCTCGCGGTCGTCGCATCGAACTGCCACGCGGCCGCCACCGCCGGGTGGCGACCCACCCGCTCGTGGAACTCCGGTGCCGCGTCGGTCACGGCGGTCAGTATCCACCACCGCGAGCGAAACGCGAGGCGCCGCGGTCGCGCGCGGCGGCGGACGCGGGCCGATGCGCTGCAGCGCTCGGTGAGCACCCGACGCGGTCGATTGCCTCAAAGATCGAGCCCGCGGTGTGCATCACCCCGCATGACGTCAGGCCGCACCCGTCGCATCGATCTCCTTCGCGCTCGCGCGCTCGCGCGCGTGGCCGTGCTCGCGTGGCTCGCAGCACCCACAGCGTGCGGGGGCGCGGCAGCGGGCACCGACGCGGCGTCTGCCGGCGGCGACGGCACCTCCGCGTCATCGACCGACGGCGGCGTGACGGCGGCGAATACGAGCCCCGCGAGCGACGGTGACGCAGGCACGACGACCCTCGACGACGGCGGCTCGTCCGGCCACGCCTCCGCGAGCGACAGCGACGGTTCGACCGGCGATCCACCGCCGCTCGACCCCTGCGTCGAGGCCGGCAACTGCCCCTACGACGTGTGGATCGCCCGCGAGCTGCCCGGCTTCACCGCACCCGACACCGTGCAGACCGTGCTGGTGGATCCCGCGCGCCCGAGCGACTTCTATGCATTCATCGGCAGCAACGGTGGGCCGACGATCAAGGTCTACCGCTCGACCGACTTCGGCGACACCTGGGAGAATCGCAACACCACCGCGGAGATCACCGGCAACCCGTGGGGCGCGTCGATCGACCCCAATCCGAATCGCGATCCCGATACGCCGCCGACGATGTGGTCACCGTCGGGCTACGGCGCGGTCGGTGCGTGGAAGTCGACCGATGGCGGCGTCACGTGGGAACGCTCGATGGCGGCCGACGCCGCGTTCGCGAACCAGAATCCCTTCGGACCCGCGCTCACCGACCTCTATCACATCCAGATCCTGCCCGATGATCCACCCCATCACGTGCTCGCCACCTACCACTACGGGTTCAAAGATCTGCCCGACGGTGGCTTCGGCGAGACCACCGACGGCGGCGCGAGCTGGGTGGTGCACATGCCACCGGCCGGCATCGGCACGTCGCACTACGTGATCCCGATCAGCGCGACCACGTGGGCCGTCATCGCCCAGGACAACGGCGGCATCAACGGCATCTGGCGCACCACCACCGCCGGCCGCGTCGATGGCGAGATCAGCACCGCCGCCTGGACCAAGGTCGACGACCTCGAGCACGCCCACGGCAGCCACCAGAATGTCATCACCGCCGATGGCACGATCTACGCCACCGGCAACAACAACGGCGCCCGCAGCCTCGACGACGGCGCGACGTGGGAGCACTTCACGATGGGCTCGTGGGCCGGCGAGCACCAGTTCGAGGGCTCGAACATGACGAACATCGCCGCGACCGAGCGCTATCTCTACACCAGCTATCTCTCGTATCCCGATCTCGCCCGCGCGCCGATCGACGCACCGATCGGCGCCGAAGCCTGGGACGTCGCCTACTGCGAAACCCCGGCCGAGATGCACGAGGGCGGTGCGCCGTTCGGGATGGCGGTGTCCTACGATCCTTCGCTGCTCGCGTACGTGATCGTCTCGGGCACCTACGGCAGCGGGATGTGGAAGTACATCGAGCGGCCGTGACGCTCGTGGTCATGCATGGCCGCTCGAGCCTGCACTTGTCCGTCCCGGCTGCGCTCTCCGACCGGCGGGAAGCAGCGGCGTCGGGAAGCCGTCCGCGTCGCGAATCGTCCCCAGGGCCTTGCCAGGCACGTGCGAAGGAGCAACACGGTCGGCGCACGGCTCAGTGGGCGCCGACCGCAGTGACACTCACTTCTGCTCCGCCCGCAACCTTCAGGCGCACGAGTGTTCCGACGTCGACGCGCGTCAGCGCGTAGAACAGGTGCATTCCGTCGCCAGTGACGTCCGTGCCGTCGACGGAGACGATGCTGTCGCCGACCTGCAGACCAGCCGCCTGCGCGGGTCCACGAGCGCGCACACTGGCGACGACGACCGCGTCGTGCTCTGTCTCGTCGCCGGGCTCTGCCGGATCGACGGTGAAGCCGAGATCGCCAGCTGCTCGCCCGTGGGGGATGCGACGGCGAGCCAGGCGCAGCGCGGGCAGCCGCGTGACGGCGCCCGCGGCCGCGCGCGTGCGCAGTCGGGCGGGCGCATGCGCGGCCGATTCCCAGTCACGCGGTATTGCCCATACGACGATCGCTCCGGTTGGTACGTCGTCGAGTCGGAACGCGCCCGAGTCATCGCTGATGTGCGGACCGCCCTCGAACGTCGAAAGTACCCAGGGCGGACGTGCGGTCCCACTCGGTGCTGCGAGCACCGCGACGCCAGCGATCGGATCTCCCGTACCCGCGTCGACGATGCGCCCTTCGAGGCTCGCGCGGCCCTCGAGCACGAGCGCCACCGGATCCGCAGGCGCGCCCGAGGGCACCACGACGCCGGTCTTTGTCGCATCGCCGGCGACGGCCTTGGCGCGCACGGTGTACGTGTCGGGCACCACGTCGGAGACCTGCCAGGTCCCGTCGGCGGTGGTGAACGTCTCGACGCGCGGCTGTGCCGGCGCTCGGCCCGAGACCGTCACCGTGAACCGCGTCACTGGCTCGCCGCTCGCGAGCTCGACGCTGCCGGAGATCGATCCGGTGGCGACGATGCGGAGCTCGATCCTGTCTCCGACAGCGACGCCGCGCGCCGTCGCTTCGCCGCCTCCGCGTCGCATCGCAGTGACCGTGTACTGACCCGGAGGAAGATCGGAGAGCGAGAATGCACCGTCGCTGTCGGTCATCACCGGCGGCGTTCCAGCAGCGCTCCTTGGCGCACCGTCGAGACGAGCGGAGACGAAGACATCTGCGAGTGCGACGTCGCTGTCGTCGATCACCGTGCCTGTGATCGTGCCCGCGGCTGCAGTGATCGTCAGCGTCACCACGGTCTCGCGTCCCGGCACCGCTTCGACCTCTACCCACCCGACCTCTTCGTCGGAGCAGCCGACGCGGTTGCACGCACGCAGGCGCACCTGACCGGCCCCGACGCCGCGGAACTCGAACTCGCCCTTCTCACCGCTCACCGTTGCACGCGGTGCGGTCGCACCGGAAGCGACGAGCGCGACGTCGGCGGCCGATATCGCCGCGCCACTCGAGTCCGAGACCGTACCGCGCACAGTCGCGCCGCTGCCGAGCGACAACACGACGTCAGCGACGTGGTCGCCCGCGTCGAGGTGGATCTCGGAAGGCGGCGGCGCAACATGGCCGTCGCCACGTGCCGACACGCGATAGTCACCGGGGAGGAGGCCGCTGAGCTCGAACACCCCGTCCTCGCCGGTCAGAACGTTGCCGGATGTGGTCCGGCCCGCGCCGGGCGGCGAAGCGGGATCGATGTGGACCTGCCATCCTGCGACCGGGTCGCCTGTGCTCGATTCGACGCGTCCAGCGATGGATCCGCCGGGCTCGACGAGCCATTCCAATCCGGTCACGTCCTCTTCGCGGACGGACACGGCTGGATAGGACAGGCTGGCGATGCCATCGGCGCAATACACGGAAACGGAGTAGTCGCCGGGCGGGACGGCACGGAAGCGTGCGCCCCCCGACGCGTCGAGCGCGTCGCTGAGCGTCGAGTCGTGCGGATCGCCGAGCGTGACGCTGCCCGACGCGCACGCACGCTCGGAGTCCGCGAACATCACGTGCCCCTCCACGTTCGGGGCGGCATGCAGCTCGATCACCACATGATCCGACGTTTCGCCGACGCCGAGCAGGACGCTCTCGCGAGCTTCGCCGCGCAGGTGGTCAGCTTCAGCGCGCGGCTTGTACCGGCCCGGAGGGAGCTGTGCGAAGCGAAAGCGGCCCTGTGGATCGGTGTGTACACGCGTCGGCACATCGCTGAGCTCGAGTTCGATCGCTCCGAGCTCCACCAGCACGTGCGCAACGCCTTCGTCGGTCCCAGCGCGCACGACACGACCCGCGATGACTGACTCCGGCGTCAGCGTGATCTCGACGAATCCGGGTGCGACGCCGCGGCGGGCGGTGGGCGCATAGCCTTCGGCGGCCGCGTGCACGACGACGTCGCCGGGCTCGCTCCAGACCTCGAACGCGCCGTCCGCATCGCTGAAGCCTCCGATGCCGCGCTCCGCTTCGAGCGAGTCCCACGGCCGCGCACGCCCGACCGTCACGAGCGCTCCTTGGATCTCGCCCCCAGCGGCGTCCCGCACGACGCCGCGCACCGGGACACCCCCACGCACCAGGACGAGGTTGCGGCTCATCGACGATTCCGCGCTGAAGCGGACCGCCGAATCCCCCGACGTCGGATCCACGTAGCGTGCGGGACGAAACCCCGACGCGGATGCATGCAGCCGAACCGTTGCGCCAACCTTGCCCCTGATCTCGTACGCTCCGCCGTCGACGGTGGGGACGCAGATCGGCAGCTGGTCGCGTGCGCCGTCTCCAGCGACGGCCAACGCACAGACGGTCGCGCCGTCGATCAATTGGCCATCCTCCGCGGACACCACGCCGAACAACGTCGCCGTAGCATCCACGTCAGGAGCTGCGTCGCGTAGCCCAGGGCGTCCGCGCTGCGCGTCGCCGATCTTCGCCGGCGCCTCGCTCTCGATCGCGGTGTGATCGGGCTCAGCCGGACGAAGGACGCTCCATCCGACGACCGCGATGACGCAGGCCACCAATAGCAGCAAGAACACACGCCGATTGTTCTGGTGATGCACGGCCAATCCTCGGGTCGACGCGCGACAGCGGGCGAATCGTAGCTGACACCCGTACTCCGAGTCCACTCGGGAACTGCCACGATCGCCGCTCATCGAGGCATGCGAGTTCCTCCCCGGCGCAGCGGATGTGGCGAGCCTCGGCGGAAACCAGGGTGCAACCATCGCGTTCGTTGCTTGGCCGATTCATGGAGACGCACTCGACTGTCCAACGAATGGCATCACCTGCTCGCCTCCGCCAACCCTGGTAGCCACTGCCTTCCAACCTCGACCACCATCGACGACGCGGCGAGTTCGGCGGCGTCGATCGGCTGGTACCAACCGCCGAGGTGGACGGAGAGGAAGGCCTCGGCGACCGCGAAGAACGCCCGGTTGTTCTCGGGGCGGTTGAAGAAGTGGCCCTCGTCGGGGAACACGATGTAGCCAACCGGGATGTGTTTGGCTTTCATCGCGGCGACGATCTGATCGGATTCGGATCGCTTCGCTCGCGTGTCGTTGGCGCCGTGGCCGATGAGCAGCGGCTTGGTGATCTTCGCGACGTGCGTGAGCGGCGACACCTCGAGGAGGGCCTGCCTGCCCTTTGGCGTGACGCACAGGGCATTCAGCGCCGAGAGCAGCTAGCGTAGCTGGCTGAGCTCGTCCATTGCAACGCCCCGTTGGCCGGCGCTCACGATCTCCCGTGATCGAGTTGCAGTAGGGCTGCCGTGGCGGCGTCGCCCACGGGGTACACGCGCTCGCGAGGCGTATGGAGACGGTCTAGCTCGCGCGCGAACACGTGGCGACGCTGCTCGGCCACGAACGCCGACACGTCCTCGATCTCAACGATCCAGTCTCGGGCGTAGCTAGCGAGAGCGGCCCGTCGAAGCCCGAGCTGCAGAGCGCGCCGCTCGAGCTTCTGTCCCCAGGGCCCGTGGTCGGGATCCCACTGCAGTCGGACGTCCGACTTTGCGACCGCGTCCTGCCAAGCCTGCTTGTCCGCAAAAGGGCTGCTCGAGAATGTGGAATGGACGGCAGCACGGAGAACCTGATCGAACGCGCCGCGCTGCAGTCGCACCGCAAGCACGACTTCCTGTCCCTCGGACTGTCCCCAACTGCTCCGGTACATCATCCACATGAAGTTGGGCTTGATCCAGCTCATGCGGCTGAGGCTGAACTCACCGCCGAAGTACCCATTGGTAGCCGCGAAATGACCGATTGCTGGCCGATAGGCCTGATAGACGACGACTGAAGTCTCGTCGAAGTTTGCGAGAATCACACGCCCGCTCGACGGCCAGTGCTCCTTCGCCTGGCCGAGATACTGTTCAACTTCGAGTTTCATCGCTGACCACGATCTCGTCCGGCGAACGAATAGGCGTTGAGCTGCGCCCCGCTCGAGCGTAGCTCGAGTGAGCCGTCAGCTGCAACGGCTTGTTAGCCGGGCTCTCCGCTACACCTCGTCGGCGAACAGCAGGCGCGTGGCCCTGAAGACGCGTCGCTGGAACTGCACGCCCACGCGGTTCTGTCGTCGTGGATCGTGCCGACCGCTCGATCATCGCATCGGCGCGGCTCCGGGTTACGCCTGCCCGGCCCGCGCACACGACGTCGAGCGCCGCGATCGGGCGCGCGACGAACCCCTTCGCGTCCGGCCGGGTCGAAACGTGCCAAGGTAGCGTCCGTCCATGGCTCACCGCGCGCTCTGCATGCTCCTCCTCCTCGCGGCGTGCGAGCACCGCGGCGACGCGAACGTGGCCGCACCGGCGCCCGCTCCGACGCCCGCCGCCCCCGTCGCGACGATCCCCGACACCCCTGCCGGTCGCGCGCTCCAGGCCTGGCTCGACGCGTTCAACAGCGCGGAGCCGGCCCGCATCGCGGCCTACCACACAAAGCTCGATCCCGAGGGCTCGCCCGATCACACGCTCGCGTTCCGCACGCAGACCGGCGGCTTCGAGCTGGTGGAGATCGAGGCCAGCGCGCCCCACCGCGTCGCATTCGTGGTGAAGGAGAAGGCGAGCCCGGTGCACGCGGTCGGCGAACTCGAGCTCGCCGGTGACGACGGTCCCGCGAAGCTGAGCCTCCAGGCCATTCCGCCCGGGCTCACCGCCGCGGACATGCGCGTCGAGCTCGACGACGCTGCGCGCGTTCGTGTCATCGACGGCGTCATCGCGAAGCTCACCGAGTCGTATGTCTTTCCCGACGTCGCGAAGCGCATGGGCGACGCGCTGCGCGACCACCAGCAGCGCGGTGACTACGATCAGATCCGCGACGGGCACGTCTTCGCAGCGCTGCTCACCGAGCACCTACGCGCGGTGAGCCACGACCTGCACCTCGGCGTGCACTGTGTGCCGCGCTCGCCGAAGCAGCCCGAGGGGTCCGATGCGCGTGCCGAGGCGACGATGCGGGCGGAGCTCGAGCGCACGAACTGCACGTTCGCGAAGCCCGAGCGCATCGCCCCCGGCATCGGCTACCTGAAGTTCGACATGTTCGCGCCGGTCGAGATCTGCGGGCCGGCGGCCACCGCCGCGTTCGCGGAGCTGGCCGGTGTCGACGCGCTCATCGTCGATCTGCGGGGCAACGGCGGCGGCGAGCCGGAGATGGTCGCGTTCGTCTCGTCGTACCTGTTCGCCGAGCGCACGCACCTCAACGACATCTACGAGCGCGTGACCGACGAGACCACCGAGTACTGGACGAAGCCCGACGTACCGGGCGAGAAGCTCGCGGACGTACCGGTGTTCGTGCTGACCTCGAAGC
>WBZX01000875.1_pt1 | contig 24902 bp, 19 predicted proteins | sample 5204211 | NCBI WGS metagenome assembly WBZX01 (sample SAMN12344362, study PRJNA552823) | activated sludge metagenome | biome: Activated sludge suspended growth; feature: Nitrification reactor; material: Wastewater; isolation source: activated sludge from nitrification reactor of wastewater... | reverse complement strand
GCCGCTGGCGGTGGGGCCGAGGAGCAGGATGGCGGGCGGAAGCGGGGAGGTTTGGGGCATGATTGAAGCCTTGGCGAGTCGCGCATTGTAGCGGGTGGAGAAATTCGGTTGAGCGCTTTGGTCTGGACGAAGCTGGCACGCCGCAGCCGGCAGGCGGCGGTGCTGGCGGTGCTGCTGCTGTGGGGCGGCCTCGCGGCGGCGCGGGGGCCGCTGTATCTGTGGGAACTGCGCGACGGCGACGGCGAGTTGCGCGCGTGGCTGTACGGAACGATCCACGTCTGCGATGCGGCCTGCTTTCCGCTGCCGCCGCCGGTGCGTGCGGCGCTGGCGGCGGCCGACAGCCTGGCGCTGGAGCTCGACCCGGACGATCCGCAGCTCGGCCCCCGCCTCGGGCAGGCCGGTATGCTGGCGGATGGGCGCCAGCTCGACGCGCTGCTGCCGTTCGATCTGCGCATGCGGCTGGCCGCCGCGGCGGCGCGGGTCGGTTTGCCGGAACGGGCGCTGCAGCGCATGCAGCCGTGGATGGCCGGCATCGTGCTCTCGGTGCGGGCGGCGCAGCAGGCCGGCTTCGGCACCGATCAGGGCGTGGATTTGTGGCTGGCCCGTTCGGCGCGGGCGCGCGGGCAGACGCTGTGGGCGCTGGAGACCATCGAGCGGCAGATCGCCGCGCTGGCGGCCGGCGGCGAGGCGGCCCAGCGCGCGGGCCTTACCGAAATCATCACGCTGATCGAAGACGACGCCGCGTCAGACCATTTCGCGCGGATACTGGCGGCGTGGCGTGGCGGCGACGTGGCGCAGATCGACCGCGTGCTGCGCGACGAATCCGGCGACGCGGAGACGGCGCCGCTGCTGGCCGAACTGCTCGACCGGCGCAACCGCGAGATGGCCGACACCATCGTCGGCCGCCTCGGGCCGGGCCGGCGGCCCTTCATCGCGGTCGGGGCCGGGCATTTCGGCGGCCCCGGCGGACTGCTCGAGGTGCTGGCCGGGCGGGGCTTCAGGCTGCGTCAGGTGGAGGACGAAAACCGATGAGCGTTGGCACCAACTTGCGCCGGCTGGCGGCGTCCGGCTGGCCGCTCGCCTGTGCGCTGGCCACCGCCGCGATGCCGGCCGGCGCGGGGCCGGTGGCGATCGACGTCGGCCACTACCTCGCCAGACCGGGCGCCACCAGCGCGTATGGCGTGAGCGAGTTCGAATACAACCACGCGCTGGCCGCGGTGCTCGCCGCGCGGCTGGCGGCGGACGGCGTGGCGGTGCGGCTGATCGGCCATCGCGGCGAGATGGAGGATCTGCGCGCCCGCCCGCGGCAGGCCGAGGAGGCCGGCGCGGCCTTCTTCCTGTCGATCCACCACGATTCGGTGAAGGCCGAGTTCCAGCAGCCGTGGATCTGGCAGGGGCAGGAGCAGCTGTATTCCGACTACGCGTCGGGTTTTTCGCTGTTCGTGTCGCGCAAGAACCCGCGGCTCGACGAGAGCCTGGCCTGCGCCAGCGCGATCGGCGCGGCGCTGCGCGGGGCCGGGCTGCGGCCGACGCCGCACCATGCCGAGGTGGCGACGGGCGTCGGCCGGCCGTGGGCCGACGAAGTCAACGGCGTGTATTACTACGACAATCTGGTGGTGCTCAAATCGGCGACGGTGCCGGCCGTGCTGCTCGAAGCGGGGGTGATCGTGCACCCCGCCGAGGCCGCCGAACTGGCCACGGCGGCGCGCCGGACCCTGACCGCCGACGCGGTGGCCCGCGGCTTGCGCGAGTGCGGCGTGACGACGCTGCGCTGACGCGCGCTGCGTGACCGCGTCGCGCCGATCGGCGAAAATGCAGCCTGTCGTCGCCGGCCGAGCGGCGACCGTGAAAAGGAAATCCAAGCTGGCATGAAAACCGTTCTGCTTTCATATTTTGCCGCCGCCCGCAGTCTGGGCCGGCCGGGCATCTTGTGGCATCTGATGTGGCCGACGCTGGCTGCCGGCGTGCTGTGGACCGCATTGCTGGTGATGAGCTGGAGCCGGCTGATCGAGCTGGGCAGCGGCATGATCACCGCGCTGCCGCTGGTCGGCGGCTGGCTGGCTACGTCGGAGGGCGCGCTGCTGGTGGCGTTGCTGATGTTCAAGATCGGCCTGCTGTTGCTGGCGCTGCCGATCATTTATGTAACGGCGGCCTTTCTGGTGGCGGCGGTGGCGCTGCCGCTGATGCTCGAACAGGTGGCGGCCAGCGATTACGCCGACATCGCCCGCCGTCAGGGCGGCAGCGCGGCCGGCAGCGTCTGGAACGCGCTGACCTCGGTGCTGCAGTTCCTCGTGCTGCTGGTGCTGAGCCTGCCGCTGTGGCTGATTCCCGGCGCCGGGTTGCTGATTTCGCTGATCCTCACCGCCTGGCTCAACCAGCGCGCCTTCCGCTACGACGCACTGATGGCCCACGCCGACAAATACGAGATGAAACGCCTGCCCGCCGAGCAGTCGGCGGCGCTGTTCGGCGTCGGCCTGCTGGGGGCGGCGATCGCCCACGTGCCGCTGCTCAACCTGTTCGCGCCGGCGCTGTCGGGGCTGGCCTTCGTGCATTACCTGCTGTCGGCGCTGCGGGTGGCGCGGACCCACGAAAACGTGATCGAGGTGAAGTGATGGCTGCAGATTCGATGCCGGCGTTCGGCGCGATCATCATCGGCGACGAAATCCTCTCCGGCCGCCGCGAGGACAAGCATTTCGGCAAGCTGCTCGAACTGCTCAAGGCCCGCGGCCTGCGTCTGGCCTCGGTGCGCCACGTCGGCGACGAGCGGCCGCGGCTGGTGCAGGTGCTGAAGGAGAGTTTCGCCGGCACCGACATCGTGTTCAGTTTCGGCGGCATCGGCGCCACCCCCGACGATCACACCCGCCAGGCGGCGGCCGAAGCGCTCGGCCTGCCGCTGGCGCTGCATCCCGAGGCCGAGGCGGAAATCCGCGCCCGTTTCGGCGCCGAGACCACGCCGCAGCGCCTGCAGATGGGCGTCTACCCGGCCGGCAGTGCGATCATCCCCAATCCCTACAACCGCATTCCGGGTTTTGCGATCCGCAATCACTTCTTCGTGCCCGGTTTTCCGGTGATGGCCTGGCCGATGGTCGAGTGGGTGCTCGACAGCCATTTCGCCGATCTGCATCACCGCGCCGACTATGTCGAGCGCTCGGTCGTCGTGTGGGAGGCGCTGGAAGGCCGGCTGATCGACCTGATGGAAGCGATCACCACCGATTTTCCCGACGCCACGCTGTTCAGCCTGCCCAGCGTGGGCGGCGAGGGCCTGCCGCGTCACATCGAACTGGGCATGAAGGGGCCGGCCGGCAGCGTGGCGGCGGCGATGGCGCGGATCACCGCCGAACTCGACCGCCGCGGCTATGCCTGGGAGCCGCGGGCTGAGCTCTGAGCGATGCATCCGGCAACGTCCTCCACCTATCGCGACTTTCCCGGCCGGCGCTGGCTGGGGGTGGTGCTGCGGGCCGCTCATCTGGCCGGTGTGGTCGGCGTTGGCGCCGGTTTGCTGGCCGGCGGCGCGCCGGCCGACGTCTTCGTGTGGCTGATGGTGCTGTCGGGCTTCGCGATGGCCGGGCTCGACGCGTGGTCGAACCCGCTGTGGCTGAAGGAATACGCCGGCCTGTCGCTGCTCGCCAAGTTTGCGCTGCTGGGCTGGTTTGCCGCCGACCCCGCCGCGCGGCCGGCGCTGTTCTGGACGATTCTGGTCTTCTCGGTGATCTTCGCCCACGCGCCGGCGAGCTTCCGCCACCGCTCCATCCGCTAAACGTCTTTGTGCAAGCAGTGGACGTCCGCCACGCGGCGCGTGCTGTGGCCGTGCAGGCGTGCTCTACTGGCCGTTCATAAGAACAGGCAAGCGCCTCCGGCCGCATTGAGCGGCCGGGCCCCGCCACCGAGAAAGGAAAACAGGATGACGCACCCCACCCCGACCGCCGCGCCGCTGACTGAAGCCGAAACCAGCCGTTTTGTGAACGTCCGCGTCGACGAGCAGGACGTCCGGATTCACTACAACGACTGCGGCGCCGGCGCCGAGACGGTCGTCATGCTGCATGGCTCCGGCCCCGGCGCCAGCGGCTGGGCCAACTTCTACCGCAACGTCGATGCCGTCGCCGGCGCCGGCTACCGGGTGATCCTGCTCGACTGCCTGGGCTGGAACAAGAGCGATCCGGTGGTGTGCACCGGCTCCCGGTCCGAGCTCAACGGCCGCACGCTGAAGGCGGTTGTCGATGCGCTGGGCATCGACCGCGTGCACATCATCGGCAACTCGATGGGCGGCCACAGCGCCGTGGCCTTCGCGCTGGCCAACCCGGGTCGCGTCGGCAAGCTGGTGCTGATGGGCGGCGGCACCGGCGGCCCGAGCCAGTTCGTGCCGATGCCGACCGAAGGCATCAAGCTGCTGCAGGGGCTGTACCGCGAACCGACCTTCGACAACCTCAAGCGGATGCTCAACGTCTTCGTCTTCGACGCCAGCAGCCTGACCGACGAACTGATCGAAGCGCGCCTCAACAACATGATGTCGCGCAAGGATCACCTCGAGAACTTCGTCAAGAGCCTGGCCACCAACCCCAAGCAATTCACCGACGTCGGCCCGCGCCTGGGCGAGATCACCGCCAAAACGCTGGTCATCTGGGGCCGCGACGACCGCTTCGTGCCGATGGATATCGGCCTGCGCCTGCTGTGGGGCATGCCCAACGCCGAACTGCACGTGTTCAACCGCTGCGGCCACTGGGCGCAGTGGGAGCATGCCGACACGTTCAACCGCATGGTCATCGACTTCCTGCGCAACTGATCCACCGGGCTTGCCATACAGCAAGAAGGGCTGCGCCAGCTGCGCAGCCCTTCTTGCTGGCGCTGTCCCCTTGAGCGGTGGCGTCGTCTGAAGCACGCCTGCGACCCACATCGCAGCCGCCGACCGTAGGTGCGAATTCATTCGCCCACCGTGGCCGGATGGCGGGTTTGTGCGAATGAATTCGCACCCACAGCGTGCATCGCCGAGTTCGCGTGTTGCCACCGCCAACGGCGACTTCGCCGTTTACTTACCTGCTTCCCCCTTCTTCGCATCACTCCACGCCGCGTGTCGCCACCTCTCGTCATCCTGATTTTGTCGCTGCTGCTCGGTCTGCAGCCGCTCACCACCGACCTTTACCTGCCCGCGCTGCCGGCGCTGACCGTCGCCTATGGCGCCGAGCCGGCCCGCGCCCAGCTCACGCTCACCGCGCTGGTCCTTGCCTTCGGCGTGTCGCAACTGTTGTGGGGGCCGGTGTCGGATGTGCTTGGCCGGCGCACGGTGCTGCTCGCCGGCATGGCGGGGTACACCGTGGCCGCCGCCGGCGCTGCGCTGGCCGCCTCGATCGACATGCTGGTGCTGTGGCGCACGCTGCAGGGCGTCTGCATGGGCGCGGCGACGGTCTGCGCGCGGGCCGTGGTGCGCGATCTCTACGCGCCGGAGGCCGGTGCCCGCGCGATGAGCAAGGGTTTGTCTGGGCTCGGCGTGGCCGCCTTCGTCGCGCCGCTGCTCGGCGGCGGACTGGCGCAATACGTGGGCTGGCGGGCCACGCTGATGGCGCTGGTGGCGGCCGGCGCGGTGGTGCTGTACGTCATCGCCCGCCATTTCGAGGAAACACTGCACGAAAGCCGCCCCGACGCGCTTCGCCCCGCGGTGCTGGCGCGCACCATGGCGCAGATTCTCGGCAACGGCCGCTTCTGGGCCTGCGCGCTGCTGTCGGCGGCGTCCACCGGCGGCCTGTTCTGCTTTCTGGCCGCCTCGTCCTTCGTCTTCATCCGCCATTTCGGCTTTTCGATGACGGCTTACGGGCTGGTGCTGCTGTCACTGTCGGTGTGCTATATCGGCGGTACCATGCTGTGCCGGCGCATGCTGATGACGGCCGGCATGGTTCGCGCACTGCGGCTTGGCGGCGCGCTGTCGCTGGGCGGCGGCGGCTTGATGGCCGGCCTGGCGCTGGCCGCCATCGACACTCCGTGGGCGGTGATCGTGCCGGCCTGGCTCTACATGCTCGGCCACGGTGTTCACCAGCCCTGCGGGCAGAGCGGAGCGGTCGCACCGTTCCCCAAGGCAGCGGGGGCCGCATCGGCACTGGCCGGCTTCGTGATGATGGCGGTGGCCTTCGCCACCGGCCGCTGGGTGGGCGCGCAGATGGACGGCACGGCCATGCCGATGGTCGCCGGCATGGCTTTCTGGGGTCTTGCCGCGGCGCTGCTGGCATGGGTCTTCGTGCCGCGCAGCGATACCGGGCACTGACGCCGGTTTGGAGAGAACGGGAGGCAGGCAATGAAACGCGATGAAGAATTTGTCCAGCTGCTGCGCGCGCTGCCGCTGGTGTCGGTCGATCTGGTGCTGGTGCGAGACGGCCGCGAGATACTTCTCGGCCTGCGCAACAACCGCCCCGCGCAGGGAAGCTGGTTCGTGCCCGGCGGCCGCATCTTCAAGGACGAACCCCGCGCCGCCGCGCTGCAGCGGGTGGCCGCGCGGGAACTCGGCATCGCCGACGTGGCCGCGCTGCGGCCAAAGTTGCTCGGCGTGTTCGAACACTTCTACCCCGACTGCTTTGCCGGCGACATCGGTGTGAGTACCCACTACGTGGTGATCGCCCACCGCATCGACGTCGCCGCTGGCTTCGAAGTGCCCGGCATCGACGACCAGCATGAGTCCCTGCGCTGGTGGCCGATCGCCGAAGCGGCCGCCGACAAGCGCGTGCATCGCTACTCGCAGGACTATCTGCCCCTGCTCGTCTGACTGGCGCGGGCACGCAGCGCCGTTTTTGCCGGAACGGACGAAGAACGCCGCGGCGGATAGCCGCTGCCGCCATTGCATAGCCGCTGTCTGCGGCGGCGTAGTGAATACACCGCATCGCATAATCGGAACATGCAGACGGATAGTCGCAAGCGGCAGCGCGATAGCACGTATCGGCGCCGGGTCTGTCGCTATCACGCCGGGATAGCGGCTATCGATGCCGGCGTAGCGACTGCGCGCCACCGGATAGTCGCTATTCACACCCACGCAGTCGCTATCACGGCGGGATAGCGATTATCCGACCATGCGCAGTCACTATCCACGCGCAGAACGTGACTGTCACCGCGTGCGTACCGGCTATCCACGGCCGGCAGGCATCCGCGATGCGGGGCGTCCGGTTGCCATGGCGAACGCATCGCGAGGGCCCATAAACATGCCATGTGCTTGCGCCGGGCGCGGCGCCGCAGTAGCATCCAAAACCGTGACATTTCTGCCACATCGCATAAATCTACGGAGGAGCCATGAACAACGTCAGCGAACATATCCGCGTCAGCACCAAGCAGATACTCAAGGACATCGAGTCCTACCACGCCTTCGGCACCATGCTCGACTACAAGGCCAACAACGCCGCCCACAGCCGCGAAGCCGCCGACACCACCTACAACGCGCTGCGCAGCGCCGAGCAGCACGCCATCTCCACCCAGGCTGCCGCCAACGCCGCCGCCGACGCCCTCACCGCCGCCCGCCGCAACTTCCACAACGTCATCCTCGGCATCAAGAACGAAGCCCGCGCCCTCTACGGCCCCAGCTCCGACGAAGTCGCCGCACTGGGCCTGAAGAAAAAATCCGAGCAGAGCAAGCGGACGCGGACGAAGAAGGGCGGGGAGGGGTAAGAGAGGGAGGCCACCCGCGGTGCGGGTGGCTGTGTGGGAAAGTTGTAGGGAGTGTGGAGACTGCTTGTTTGGCCGGGGCAGATCAACAGAAGGGTGTCTGCTAATGTCGGCTGACGGCCAGGAGCGGCCGTCCGGCAATCGGTGAAAATCGTAGTTGAAACGACAGCATTACTCCGAAATCTAATGAACGAGCCATACGCATAATTCAGACGTTGCGAGTACTCAATTGAAAGATAGAGCCTATCCTGCGGACTGGCTGCGTGAAACGCATTCTGTCAGGATAAAGTTCTTCTTGTGTGGTGTACAGTAGCGCCAAGAACAACACAGCTTGATAAAAATGCCATCACGCCTTCCGATCGGTGCTAACGACTACTATGATTCGAATCCAGAAACGCGTCATTCAGCTGGGGACATTTGGGTCAACCTTCCAACCTACGGGCTACTTGGAATGCGCCGTCGCGCAGGAATTGTAATTACGCCTCCCTGTGACCTTGCTCAGGGTAAGGTCGAAACAATTACATATTTGCCTATCGTTGGTTTGGGCAGTTATTTTTCCACGAGCGCCTTCTCACCTGTAGTTATGCGAGAGTTGCGTGGGCAACTTTCTTTTTTGCAGATGGATGATTTGCCTATCTCTAGCAGTCGCTTTTCACTTCCGTCAATGGAAGCGTTGAATCGAGTAGGAAATAAACTTAACGAGATTAAATCGGGACAAAAAAAGGGAGAAAAAGAGAAGGCTTCAGCGGGTAAAGCGACTGCGTGTCTTGAATTAATAAAGAGGATCTATGATGGAGAGTTGTCCGAGTGTGGAGCGCAAACAGTATGCGATGCTCTTGGATCAAGGGTTGCCAAGAGTCTCTATGAAAATCTTATAAAGAATTCCCACGCCATAGATTTGCATTTTCTCCCAAAAGACGGCCAACCAACCGAATGGTCCGCAATTGAGTGCCATTCGTTGGTTCTTTTTCGATATCCAATTACAGCTCCTGTAGAGCTTTTTGATGAGGCTCAGGAGGTTGGAGTTCGTGATTGGCATTCCGCAGTAGCAAGAGTCGCTAGAAAGGTTCCTGCCGCAACGGCATTTGCCGAGGCACGCCCCATGAAACGTGCATTGCTGAAAAGCGGTTTCTTTGCCGATCTCCTTACCAGATACGCCGCCATGCACGTGCGAGTCGGCTCGCCTGACTTTACTCAGACCACAGTCGAAAATTACATCACTGACCTTGGATTTCCAAAATGAAATATTTCGCAATTACTCAACCAACGGCTGATTGGTTGTTGAGTAAGCCGACCGTGGTTGATGAGCTCTTGCAGTTCGTTCTAAACCCATCGGCTTGCAAGCAGTTGGTAGGCCGAGAATTTTCACATGGTCCTGTCCGTTTAGCGGGTACGGCAAACGGTGACGTAGTTGCATTCTGGAACGTCGACTATCTTGGGGGCACTGGTGCTGAGGCTTGGGGCTTTGTGAGAGTGGATTCAGCTGTCGGACTGGGCAGTCGACCCGAAATTTCGCGGGAAGTCTTCGAGCGCTGCTTGTACGTGCTGAACCAGCGTTTGCGTGGTTATCGGATCGACGGCGCTTTCATTCATAGGTCATACGCCAATAGCACGCATTCTTGCTTAGCTGGACGCGGGTCCATTGCACGTCAATATAGTGTGGGCTTCGTCGAGCGGAACATTGACGCGGCGAGCACTGGCAACAGGGCGTTTGTTTGCGTTGGTCCGATGCATGACTTCAATAGACTATCGGAAGCGGCAGAGCATGAATTCAGGTGGATCAACGATCGCTACCGCGACGTCTCCGACATTTTATTCGCGCCCCGTCGCATCCCTGTAACTGATCTGAATGAACTGCAAGGTCTAGCTGACGCGCTGTCGACGTTTACTTGGGGGGAGGGAAGTCACTGGGACGAATATGCCGACGTTGAGGTCAATGCGTCAGAACGATCTTTTTCGGGCGTCGATTTGGTTAAATCGATTGGATTGAACTATAAGCAATGGCTCGATGCCGAAAGTTCACTTTCAGGTAATCAGCGTCGAATCATGAATTCAACCGCAATCGATTTGCACCCCTTGCGAATCGTTGGCCCGGGCGGGTCCGGCAAAACATTGCTTATGCAGTTACTCGCGCTAAAGCGCCTTGATGTAGCAAGGAAAAAGAATGCTTCCGTACGCGTGCTCTACATTGCGCATAATGCCGCAATGGCTACGAAGGTGTCAGAAAGGTTTGATGTACTAGAAGACGGCTCCGACATGCGATCAGCAAATAGAGAAATCGATGTCATGACGCTCACAGATTATGGTCTTCAACAGCTAGGGCTGGAGTTTACGTCGATTATTGATCCTGATGCTGAGATCGCGAAAGAGTTCCAGTTTAAGGAATTGAATGCCGCGATTGAGCAGGCCTTTCTTGATATGGAAGGTGTCGTAAAGGAAAGTACGCTCCTGTCCGAAATTAAACGTGAACCCGATTTAATTCGTCCGTTCGCGAAGCTCACGATGGCTGAAATATCAAGTGCCATAAAAGGACACGGACTCGAGAATGACAAACGTCGATACGTAGAGTCCGAGCAGCAGTTGAGTCGTCTGCATGGATTGCTCGATGCAAGCGAACGACTCTTCATGTTCAACGTGTTTGAGCGTTACCGTTCTGCTGTATTCGAAGGACTCCAAGTGCTTGACACGGATGACATCGCTCTGTCGCTCTTGGGCAGGCTGCGCACTCCAATCTGGGAATTGAAACGCAAGGAATTGGGATATGACTATGTTTTTGTTGACGAAGCGCAATTGTTCAACGAAAACGAGCGAAGAGTTTTTCCTTTCTTAACAAATGGGAGAACCCAGCATGTTCCGTTAGTGCTAGCTCTCGATGAGGCTCAAGATATTTATGGGCAATCAAGCGCTGGTTTTGCTGCCTTAGGAATTGCAGGCATGACCAACGAAAATCTGTCATCGATTCATCGTTCGACTCGAGATATCATTAGATTAGCTTTTTTTGTTATTCAACGAAGTACTGATCTTTTCGGAACGGATTTCCCTGACTTTACAGGGATCGCGGATAAAATGGAGGACGAGAAACATCCTCTCGTTGCACGGCCTAAAGTTGAGATCGGGGGCACAGAAAGCAAGCTTGGGAAATTTGTTCTGCGGCGGATTCGCGATCTTCGAAAGTCAAATATTCGGCAGATCGGCGTAATCTGCCACGCCGATCAGTACTGGGATGAAATTCTGAATACGTTGCGTGGGACAGATTTACCCCTGCAGGTGCTTGAGGAGCGCGGCGTGCGGTTGCCGTCGAGCCAGCCGCTAGTGGTGTTGACGAAGCCTACCTACGTGGGCGGGCAGGAGTTCGACGCCGTTGTAGCCGTCGGCTTGGAGCAAGGTGTGGTGCCGCCCCGTGTATCTAACAACGATGCGCTTGCTACGGCAATTGAACAGCAAACACTTCGCGAACTCTACCTCACCATCACACGAGCGCGGTTCCGGCTTGTCATCCCCCTTTCTACGGGTGCAAGTCCATCCGCCGTCCTTCAAGAAGCAATCCAAGCTGGATTGCTCGACATGGCCGCGTAGGCGCTCAACAACGACCGCAGACTTGGCGGTCGTCCAACGTCAGCAATGTCCGAACCAGTCCCCGAGAAGCCGGACTTGAATGTCCGCTCCACTCGGTTACCAGCTATTGAATCCTTGACAGCATGGCCGTTGGCAGCCGATCGGTTCGCGGTCTCCCGTTCATAGTGCTCCGAACATCCGTTTTGGTCCCGATGAATACGAGGCATCGGAACAATTGAACACTGCATAACTTTCGGGAAATCCCGTCAACCCTGATCGCCACGACGTTCCCGGACTATCGCACGGACGAAGACATCCTCGATTTGTTGCGGATGCAGGAAGGCGGCTTCTCGCGTTTTCCGTGCCTCAATCCCGGCATCAACTCAACCGTCACCTTCCTGCACAGCCCGCTTCAGAACTCCATCAGATCCTTGGCGACGACCACCGGGCCGGAATAGAAACGTTTTACGCCCGCGGTATAGATCGAGTCATCGGGCCCGGTGTAATCGCCTGGCGCGACGTGGGTAAGCACCACCATCTTGACCCCGGCGGCGGCGGCCAGTTTGCCGACTTCCTCGGGCGCAAAGTGATCGCGCTCGTTGCGCCGGCGGAATACTTCCCGCTGTTCCGGAGACAGGCGGCGACGTTCGGTGAGCCATTTGTCGGTCGCGTCCATGCTCATCACTTCGGAGATCAATATATCCGCGTTGCGTGAGAAGTCGGTCAATGCGGCGCACGGTCCGGTATCGCCGGTCACGACGATCACACGGTCGGCGGTTTCGAAGCGGTAGGCGAAAGATTTGTCGCGAGCAGCCTCCGGCGTGGTGTCGGACGGGCGCGGATGGTAATGGCAGTTTTCGACGGCGGTAACCTTCACGTTGCTGTCCTGATACACCAGGCCGCCTCGGGTAATGTCATGCGCGACGGCCATCTGCTCGGGTGAAATCTTGCTGCCGCGGTCGGCAATACGAATCCGCGCATTGACCGAGAAGGATTGGAAGAAGCCGGAGAGCAGCGTCTGCGTGCCGGGCGGGCCATAGATGTCGATGGGTTTGGTTTGCGCGCCGTCCCAGGTAAAACCCACCAGCGTGCCGACATCGGCATTGTGGTCGTCGTGGTGGTGGGTAATGAAGATTTTCTTGACGTCGTAGCTATTGATGCCCGCGTGCGCCAATTGCCGCATCACCCCGTTGCCGGCGTCGATGAGATACGGCGTATCCTTGACGATAAGCACGTTTGCCGGCTGCGAGCGGCTCACCGAGGCGAGCGGGCCGGCGCCAGTACCCAAAGTAATGAAGCGGCTCGGCGTGGCGGACGCCGCAGGGGCACCGGCTGCGACTGGCTTCTGCATTTCAGCATCGGCGTGTTTTTGCGGCTCGGCGTTTGCGTGGCCGTATATGCCCAATAAGCCGGCAAGCAAAGCCGCTGCCTTCCATCCGCTGCCATTCGTGATGCGCTTCATCGTGTCTCCTTCATTCGTTATGGCAAGACGGCGTTGCAACCGCGCTTGCTTCTGTAATGCCCTCCTGTTTCGGGGCGACGACATCTGGTGTCGAAACGGATTGGTTCGTGCGCGTGAAAGCTTCGATCCAGGCGGCAAAGTCTGTCGCAGATAAAAGCGTTTCTCAATGATTTATGAACTACCGTACCGCCTGGTGAAACAGTGGCCGGTCAGCTGCGGCCCGAAACACTGTGCTGACGTTCTCGCAACGATAAGCTGTCCGCGGTATGTTCCTGACCTTCGGTATGTGATCATGTGCACCCCGCCCTTGTCCGTGCCGACCCCACATCCGCGAAACCGCCATGAATGATCCGACTCCCCGCTGGTGCTACCGTTTTGACAACTACCGTCGCGCCTTTGGCCTGTTGCGTGAGGCCATGGAGCAGGAGCGTCCGTTGACGCAGTTGGAGAAGGAAGGGGTGATCCAGCGTTTTGAGTACACCATGGAGCTGGCCTGGAAGAGCATGAAGGACTATCTGGAAAGCGAGGGGATGGTGCTGGAGCCCATTACGCCGCGTACGGTGATCCGTAAGGCTTTCGAGGCGGGGATCATCCGCCGGGGAGAAGCTTGGCAGGCGGCGCTCGACGCGCGCAACAGCATGTCCCACACATACAACCTTGCGGCGTTCGAACGTGTGATTGGCGACATTCGCAGTACTTATCTGGCGGCGTTTGATGAGCTTTATGAATTTCTGCTGATTCGCCGCATGGAGAGGGAGGCGCCTTGATGAAGCTTGCCGTTCAGCCCGCAGCGGATCGGTTTGGCCTGACCGTTTCCCAGCGGTTGCGGGTGATTGCGATTCTGGAGACGCTTGCCGGGCGTATCGAACGGGTGGCGGTGTTTGGTTCCCGGGCGGAGGCGCGATACCGGGCCAGTTCGGATCTCGATCTGGTGCTGTATGGCAGTGCCAGCGAAGCCGACTGTGATCGGCTGTGGACGTTGTTTCAGGACAGCGATCTGCCCTTTTCGGTGGATGTGAAGAGTTACGACCGCATCGACCATGAGCCCTTGCGGGCCCACATCGACGCAGCAGCCCGCGCGTGGCTGCTGCGGGCAGGCTCGGGCTTGCAGGAAATCGCCGAGTGATCCGAGTTTCGCCACGAACCGACGCGATTGCCAGAAGCCACTAACAAAAAAAGGCGGCCCGGAGGCCGCCTGAACAACGCTACAACAGGGTTCGTTACGGTTTACTTCTTGCGCGCCGGCGGGACGTCGGTGCAGCTGCCGTGGGCAACTTCGGCGGCCATGCCGACGGTTTCGCCGAGGGTCGGGTGGGGGTGGATGGTCTTGCCGATATCCACTGCGTCGGCGCCCATTTCGATGGCGAGGCACACTTCACCGATCATGTCGCCGGCGGAGGGGCCGACGATGGTGCCGCCGATGACGCGGTGGGTTTCGGCGTCGAAGATCAGCTTGGTGAAGCCGTAGTCGGCGCCGTTGGCGATGGCGCGGCCGCTGGCGGCCCACGGGAACTTGGCGGTGTCCACCTTCTTGCCTTCGGCCTTGGCCTGCGCCTCGGTGTAGCCGACCCATGCCACTTCCGGATGGGTGTAGGCGACGCCGGGGATCACGGTGGCGTCGAAGGCGGCCTTGTGGCCGGCGGCGACTTCGGCGGCGACGTGGGCTTCATGCACCGCCTTGTGGGCGAGCATGGGCTGACCGACGACGTCGCCGATGGCGAAGATGTGCGGCACGTTGGTGCGCATCTGCGCATCGACCGGGATGAAACCGCGCTCGCCGACGATGACGCCGGCTTTCTCGGCGCCGATCTTCTTGCCGTTCGGCGCGCGGCCGGCGGATTGCAGGATCATGTCGTACTTGACCGGTTCCGGCGAGACGCCTTCGCCTTCGAAGGTGACGTAGAGGCCGTCTTCCTTGGCATCCACGGCGACCGTCTTGGTCTTGAGCATGATCTTGTCGAAGCGGCTGGCGTTCTGCTTTTCCCACACCTTGACGGCGTCGCGGTCGGGGCCTTGCATCAGGCCGTCCATCATTTCGACCACGTCGACGCGAGCGCCGAGGGTGGAATAAACGGTGGCCATTTCCAGGCCGATGATGCCGCCGCCGATGACCAGCAGCTTGCCGGGCACGAAGCGCAGTTCGAGCGCGCCGGTGGAATCGACAATGCGCGGGTCGCGCGGGATGAAGGGCAGATGTACCGCGGCGCTGCCGGCGGCGATGATGCACTGCTTGAACTTCACGACCTTCTTGGCGCCGGTCTTGTCCTGGGCGTTGCCGCTGGTTTCTTCGACTTCGATGTGGTTCGGGTCGAGGAAGCTGCCGTAGCCGCGGATGATGTCGACCTTGCGGCCCTTGGCCATGCCGGCGAGGCCGCCGGTGAGCTTGCCGACGACTTTTTCCTTGTGGGTGCGCAGGGCATCCACGTCGACGGCGGGCTTGGCAAAGCTGATGCCGGCGACGGAGGCGTGTTCGGCCTCCTCGATGACGGCGGCGACGTGCAGCAGCGCCTTGGACGGAATGCAGCCGACGTTGAGGCACACGCCGCCGAGGGTGGCGTAGCGCTCGATGATGGCGGTCTTGAGGCCGAGGTCGGCGGCGCGGAAGGCGGCGGAGTAACCGCCGGGGCCGGCACCGAGGACGACCATGTCGTACTCCACGTCGGCGCTGCCGCTGTGCGCGGCGGCGGCCGGCGCGGCCACCGCAGCGGCAGCGGGAGCCGCTGCGGCGGGTGCTGCAGCCGCTGCGGGAGCGGGGCTGGCACCTGCGCCGTCGGCTTCGACGACGATCAGCACCTTGCCTTCGCCGACCCGGTCGCCCAGGGCGACCTTGACTTCCTTGATCACGCCGGCGGCGCTGGACGGCACGTCCATCGTGGCCTTGTCGGATTCGAGCGTGGCGATGGCGTCGTCGACCTTGATGGTGTCGCCGACCTTCACGAACAGCTCGATGACGGGGACGTCGGAGAAATCGCCGATGTCCGGAACCTTCACTTCAATCAGGCTCATGGCGGTCTCCTTAGAGCATGACCCGACGGAAGTCGGCCAGCAGTTGGGCGAGGTACACGTTGAAGCGGGTCGCCAGGGCGCCGTCGATGACCCGGTGGTCGGCGGTCAGCGACATCGGCAGGGTCAGGCGCGGCACGAACTGCTTACCGTCCCACACCGGCTTCATCACCGACTTGTTGACACCGAGGATGGCCACTTCCGGCGCATTGACGATCGGCGCGAAGTAGGTGCCGCCGATGCCGCCAAGGCTCGAGATCGTGAAGCAGGCGCCGGACATGTCGGCCGGTTTGAGCTTGCCGTCACGGGCGAGCTTGGCCAGCGAGCCGGTTTCGGCGGCGATGTCGAAGACGCTCTTCTTGTCGGCGTCCTTCACCACCGGCACGACGAGGCCGTTCGGGGTGTCGGCGGCGAAGGCGATGTTGAAGTACTTCTTGTAGACCAGGTTGTCGCCGTCGAGCGAGGTGTTGAACTCGGGGAATTCCTGCAGCGCGCGCACCGCGGCCTTGATGATGAAGGCGAGCATGGTGAGCTTCTTGCCGGACTTCTCGAACTCCTTGTTCATCTGGACGCGGAAGGCTTCCAGATCGGTGATGTCGGCGTCTTCGTGGTAGGTGACGGCCGGGATCATCGCCCAGTTGCGGGCCAGGTTCTGGCCGGAGATCTTCTTGATGCGCGACAGCGGCTTGGCTTCGACTTCGCCGAACTTGGAGAAGTCGACCTTCGGCCACGGCAGCAGGTCGAGCCCGCCACCCAGGCTGCCGACGGCAGCGGCGGCGGCCACGGTCTTGCCCGGAACGACGCCGGTGCTCATCGCGCCCTTGACGAAGGCGGTGATGTCGGATTGCACGATGCGGTTCTTGGGGCCGGTGGCCGTGACCTGGCCGAGATCGACGCCCAGTTCGCGGGCAAAGGCGCGCACCGACGGGCTGGCGTGCACCTTGCCGCCGAGCTTGACGGCAGACGGGGCGGCCGGCGATGCGGCGGCCGCGGTTGCGGCCGGAGCCGGCGCAGCGGCGGGCGCGGCAGCCGGCGCCACGGCGGCGGGGGCCGGAGCACTGGCGGCCGGCGCGGGCGCTGCGGCAGCGCCGGCACCCGTTTCGACCTTGATCAGCACGGCACCTTCGGAAACCTTGCTGCCCAGCTGGACCAGCACTTCCTTCACCACGCCGGTGGCGGAGGAGGGCACGTCCATCGTGGCCTTGTCGGATTCGAGGGTGGCGATGGCGTCTTCAGCCTTGATGCTGTCGCCGACCTTGACGAACAGTTCGATGACGGGCACGTCGGAGAAATCACCGATGTCCGGCACCTTCACTTCGACGATGCCGCCACCGGCAGCCGCGGCCGGAGCGGCGGCAACCGGAGCCGGGGCGGGCGCCGCGGCGGGAGCGGGTGCCGGAGCGGCTGCGGCCGGTGCGGGAGCCGCAGCGGCTGCGCCGGCGGCCTCGACCTTGATCAGCACCGTGCCTTCGGCAACCTTGTCGCCCAGGCCGATCAGCACTTCCTTGACCACGCCGGCAGCCGACGACGGCACGTCCATCGTGGCTTTGTCGGATTCGAGCGTGGCGATGGCGTCGTCCACCTTGATGGTGTCGCCGACCTTGACGAACAGTTCGATCACCGGAACCTGGTCGAAATCACCAATGTCCGGAACCTTTACTTCAATGAGTTGGCTCATGTTTGCAGTCTCCTCGGCGCTCAGACGGACATCGGGTTGGGCTTCTTCGGGTCAAGGTTGTACTTGACCAGCGCGGCGGCAACCTTGGAACGATCGATCTTGCCGTCGTCGGCCAGCGCCTTGAGGGCGGCCAGCGTGACCCAGTGGCGATCCACTTCGAAGAAGTGGCGCAGCTTCTCGCGGGTGTCGGAACGGCCGAAACCGTCGGTGCCCAGCGTCACGTAGGTGTTCTTGACGAAGGGGCGGATCTGCTCCGCGAACAGCTTGATGTAGTCGGTGGCGGCGATGACCGGGCCGACGGCGCCTTCGAGCTTCTGCTCGACGTGGGACTTCTTGGGCGTTTCGAGCGGGTGCAGCAGGTTCCAGCGGGCGGCGTCCTGGCCGTCGCGGGTCAGCTCGTTGAAGCTCGGGCAGCCCCAGATGTCGGCTTCGACACCCCAGTCGTTCTTGAGCAGGTCGGCGGCGGCGATGACTTCGTTGAAGATCGTGCCGGAGCCCAGCAGCTGGACGCGCACGTCGCCGGCGCCGCCCTTCTTGAACGCATACATGCCCTTGATGATGTCGGCTTCGCTGCCTGCGGGCATCTCGGGATGCTCGTAGTTCTCGTTCATCACGGTGAGGTAGTAGTAGACGTCCTGCTGCTCGGCGAACATGCGGCGCATGCCGTCCTGCACGATCACGGCCACTTCGTACTGGAAGGTCGGGTCGTAGCTGATGCAGTTGGGGATCATGTTGGCCAGCAGCTGGCTGTGGCCGTCCTCGTGCTGCAGGCCTTCGCCGTTCAGCGTGGTGCGGCCGGCGGTGCCGCCGATCAGGAAGCCGCGGGTGCGCTGGTCGGCTGCCGCCCAGCACAGATCCATGGTGCGCTGCAGACCGAACATCGAATAGAAGATGTAGAAGGGCACCATCTGCACGCCGTGCACGCTGTAGGCGGTGCCGGCGGCGATCCAGTCGGCCATCGAGCCGGCTTCGTTGATGCCTTCCTGGAGCACCTGGCCGGTGACGCTTTCCTTGTAGAACATGAGCTGGTCATGGTCTTCGGGAACGTACTTCTGGCCTTCCTGGTTCCAGATGCCGTACTGGCGGAACATGCCTTCCATGCCGAAGGTGCGGGACTCGTCGGGCACGATGGGGACGATGTTCTTGCCGATCTGCTTGTCTTTCAGCAGGGTGTTCATGATGCGCACGATGGCCATCGTGGTGGACAGCTCGCGGCCTTCGCCCGACGCCTTGAGCAGCGCGGCGAAGGTGTCGAGGGCCGGCACCGGCAGCGGTTCGGCCTTGCGGCGACGGCTCGGCAGGAAGCCGCCCAGCGCCATGCGGCGTTCGCGCATGTATTTGTATTCGGCGGAGTCTTCGGCGAACTTCAGGTAGGGCAGCTCGGCGAGCTTGTCGTCGGGCACCGGCAGGCCGAAGCGGTCGCGGAAGCGGGCGATCGATTCGATGTCGAGTTTCTTCTGCTGGTGGGAGATGTTCATCGCTTCGCCGGACTGGCCCATGCCGAAGCCCTTGATGGTCTTGGCGAGGATCAGCGTCGGGGCGCCCTTGTGATTAACGGCGGCGTTGTAGGCGGTGAAGATCTTGAAGATGTCGTGGCCGCCGCGGTTGAGGTTCCACACCTCGTCGTCGGTCCAGTCGGCCACCAGCTCGCGCAGCTCGGGGGTGTTGAAGAAGTGCTCGCGCACGTAGGCGCCGTTCTTGGCCTTGAAGGTCTGATATTCGCCGTCGCACAGCTCCATCATGCGCTTCTTCAGCAGGCCCTTCTTGTCGCGGTTGAACAGGGCGTCCCAGTGGGTGCCCCAGATCAGCTTGATGACGTTCCAGCCGGCGCCGCGGAATTCGGCTTCGAGTTCCTGGATGATCTTGCCGTTGCCGCGAACCGGGCCGTCGAGGCGCTGCAGGTTGCAGTTGATGACGAAGATCAGGTTGTCGAGCTTCTCGCGGCCGGCCATGCCGATCGCGCCGAGGGATTCGACTTCGTCGGTTTCGCCGTCGCCGAGGAAAGCCCACACCTTGCGCTGCTCGGCCTTCGCGGCGTCGATGAGGCCGCGGCTGGCGAGGTATTTCATGAAACGTGCGGAGTAGATCGCGCACAGGGGGCCAAGACCCATCGACACGGTCGGGAACTGCCAGAAGTCAGGCATCAGCCACGGGTGCGGGTAGGACGAGATGCCCTTGCCGTCGACTTCCTGGCGGAAGCTGTCCATCTGGTCGTCGGTCAGGCGGCCGAGCATGTAGGCGCGGGAATAGACGCCCGGAACCGAGTGGCCCTGGAAGAAGATCAGGTCGCCGCCGGTTTCGTGGTCGACGCTCTTCCAGAAATGGGAGAAGCCCACGTCATAGAGGGCTGCGGCGGAGGCGAAGGAGGCAATGTGGCCGCCCACGTTGGTGTGCTTGTTGGCGCGCACGACCATCGCCATGGCGTTCCAGCGGATGTAGGAGTGGAGCTTGATCTCCATGTCCGGATCGCCCGGGTACTTGGGCTGCTGGTCGGCGGGGATGGTGTTGATGTACTGGGTGGTTGCCGAGTAGGGGAGGTCGATGCCTTCCTCACGCGCGGCTTCGATCACCTTTTCGATCAGGAAATGCGCCCGGGCGGGGCCTTCCTGTGCAACGACGCTGGACAGAGCTTCCAGCCATTCCTGGGTTTCCTGGGTGTCGGTGTCCGCCAGGACGACTTGCGTGTTCGCGGCCATGGTCTTGTCTCCTCATGACTTGCGGGTTGTGGATTGCTGCCGTGGGTAACGGCAACGGTCTTTCACTACAAACCGGAGCAGGACCGGATCACGGTCCGAATTTTTCGCAATATAAAATGATTTCTCGTAATGCGCAATAGGCTGACGTGCATTTCACAATGTGAAGCGGCGGGAAAAGGCCGGCGGGCGCCCGGACCGGGTACGGAAAGTGCCGTTCGGCGCCAGGCTCACTTCGGCTCCGGGTCGCGCTTGCGGTCTTCGTCGTAGGCGAAGACGACCTGCCGGTTGCGCACTTCGCCGATGACCATCACGCGGGTGCTGTCGATCGCCTCGTGGTCGGTCTTGGAGAAGGGGTGGTCATAGACCATGACGATTCCGGCCACGCGTTCCTTTAGCGCTTCGAGCGCTTCCTGCAGTTTCGGGCCGTCGGTGCTCCTGGCCTGGCGGATCGCCGCGGCGAGCAGCAGCATCGAGTCGTAGCCCTGGGCGGCGGCGGGGGCCACCGGGATGCGCTCGACGCCGAAGGTCTTGCGATACTTTTCGATGAACATCCGGCGCCGCTGCGTATCGCCTTCCTGGATGAAGGTCTGCGGCATCCGTGCGCCCTCGGCGTTGGGGCCGGCGTTGTCGATGAAATTCGACATCGCCAGCGCCCAGCTGCCCACCAGCGGCGCCTTCCAGCCCAGGCGCACCATGCCGTTGGCGAGGTGGGCCAGTTCGGGGCCGAGACCGTAGGTCAGGATGCCGTCGGCGCCGGCGGCGCGGCCGCGGGCCAGCTGCGGCGTCATGTCCACTTCGCGGATGTTGAAGCGTTCGATGGCCACCGGCTTGATGCCGTGGCGCTCCAGCGCGCGCTCCAGATCCTCGCGGCCGAGCTGGCCGTAATTGGTGCTGTCGTGGAAGATCGCCAGCCGGCGCAGGCGCTGGCGGACGACCGCTTCCTCGACGATCATCGCCGCCTGGATGGCATCCGGCGCCGATACCCGGAAGATGTAATTGTCGGGATACTGGGGCGGCAGGAACTGCTTGGTGATGATCGACCCGGTCGCCACCGAGGTGATCATCGGGATGTGGGCCTGCTGGTAGAAACGCTGGCTGGCCAGCGCGACGCCGGTGTTGACGATGCCGAGGCCGGCGACCACCTTCTCGTGGTTGATCAGCTCCTGCGCCACCTGCGCGCCGCGTTCCGGCCGGGCTTCGTCGTCGCGTTCGACGAGGCGTAGCGGCCGCCCGAGGATACCGCCGGCGTCGTTGATCTCCTGCGCCGCCAGCCGGATGCCGTCGCGCATCGCGACGCCCATCGGGCTCGATCCGCCGGTGAAGGGGCCGGATACGCCGACGCGGATCGGCTCGGTGGCTGTTGCACCGCCGGCCAGCAAGGCCAGCAGCGCGAATGCCGCTGCGCGCATGCGTCGAAGCAAGGCTGTCTCCCAACCGTTGTTGTTGTCGTATCTGCCGTCCGCGGGCGATCTGGAACGCTAGCGCTGCATCCGGGCAGATGCTATACGGGAGAACCCGTAGGGCGCGCGGCCGGCTCGCGGCGTTAGGGTATCTCCCGATGCCCGGCCCGCCCGTCCGCTAGCAGGATGCGCGGGATATGTCGAACGAGACGCATCTTCCGCCCGCCCCGCGGCACGCCGTCCAGACCAACTGGTATTGGTCGGCGCCGTATTTTGCGGTGCTCATCTTCTCCCTCGCGATGCTGGTGCTGGTGTGGATTCTCCAGCGCCAGGAGAGCGAGACGCAGCGCAACGCGCTGGCCCGCGACGTGCAGTGGGCCGAGCAGACCATGCGCCTGCACATGCAGGGCACCGAGGAGTTCCTCGTTCAGCTGGCCCGCGAACTGGCTGGCGGCACGCTGGATGGCGACGCGTTCCAGGTGCGCGCCAGCCAGCACATCGCCAACAACCCGGAACTGGTGAACGTCGTCTGGATCGCCGGCAGTCAGCGGGTCAAGTGGACGGCGCCCTTCGACACCACCGACTGGCTGGTCGGCGACGGCCTCTCGGCCGCGCAGGCGGTCGCCCTCAGCCGCGCCCGCGAGGCGGGCCGGCCGGTGTATGGCGAGGCCTACCTCAATCCGCGCAACATGGCGGTGCTCGAGGTGTTCATGCCGGTCCAGCAGGGGCGGCAGCCGATGGGGGCGATCGTCGCGGTGTATTCCATCGAGCGGATGGTTGCCCATCTGGTGCCGAGCTGGTTTGGCGAAAAGTACCGGCTGGCCTTCACCGGCGCCCGGGGCGAAGTGCTGGCCGCCAATTCGGCGGCGCGGCCGCTGGACGAGAGTCTGGCCTTCGCGGTGCCCCTCGATCCGCCCGGCAACGGCCTTGCCTTGCAGGCTACCGCCTACCACGTGGACAGCGAGCTGCCGAAGGGTTTTCCGATCGCCGTGATCATTGCGCTGTCGTTCTTCGTGCTGTGGAGCCTGTGGCTGCTGCGCACCCACATGCTGCGGCGGGTGAGGGTCGAGAAGGAGCGCGACCGGCTGTTCAACCTGTCTCTCGACATGCTGGCGATCCTTGGCCACGACGGGGTGTTCCGCCGCGGCAACCCGGCCTTCGCGCGCATCCTCGGCTATCCGCCCGAGACCCTGCCCGGCCGGGCGCTGCTGGAGTTCATCCACGCCGAGGATGTCGCGGGCACCGTCGAGCACCTGCGCAGCCTCGCCTCGGGCACTCCCGGCGCTTTCGAGAACCGCTGCCGCTGCGCCGACGGTGGCTATAAGTGGCTGGCCTGGAGCGTCAATTCAGTGCCCGAGGAAAAGCTGATGTACGCCGTCGCCCACGACATCACCGGGCGCAAGGCGGCGGAGGAGGCGCTGCACGACGCATACGCCTTCCGCCAGTCGATGGAGGAATCCTTGATCACCGGCCTGCGCGCCATCGACCTGACCGGCAAGATCATCTACGTGAACCCGGCCTTCTGCCGCATGACCGGCTGGTCGCGCGACGAACTGGTCGGCGCCCGCGCGCCTTTCCCGTACTGGCCGCGGGACGAGATCGAGACCCTGCAGTACAACCTCGACCTGACCCTCAACGGCAACGCGCCGGCCACCGGCTTCGAGATGCGCATCCGCCGCAAGAACGGCGAAGGCATCGACGCGCGTTTCTACCTGTCGCCGCTGATCGACGGCGAAGGGCGGCAGACCGGCTGGATGGCGTCGATCACCGACATCACCGAGCCCAAGCGGGTGCGCGCCGAACTCGAAGCCGCCCACGAGCGCTTCGTGGCGATTCTCGACGGCCTCGACGCGGCGGTGTACGTGGCCGACGCCGCCAACGACGAAATCCTGTTTGCCAACCGCGCCTTCAAGAGCATTTACGGCTTCGAGGCGGTCGGCCAGCGGGTCGGCATCTACGGCCTGCCGACGCCGCCCGACACCAACTGGTACGACGTCGACCCGCGTCGCCTGTCGCCCGAGCAGATGCCCCGCGAACTCTACGACGGCGAGCTGCAGAACGGTCTGTCGGGCCGCTGGTACCACATCCGCGAACGGGCCACGCGCTGGGTGGATGGCCGCGTGGTGCGCATGGCAATCGCCACCGACATCACCGACAAGAAGCGCGTCGAGGAGGAAAACCGTGCCCAGCAGGAACGCCTGCAGCGCACCTCGCGGCTGATCACGATGGGCGAGATGGCGTCTACGCTGGCCCACGAACTGAACCAGCCCCTCGCCGCGATCGCCAACTATGCGGCCGGCTGCGTCAATCGCCTGCAGTCCGGCGAGTATCGTCAGGAGGACATCCTCACCGCGATGCAGAAGGCCAGCGCCCAGGCCGAACGGGCCGGCCGGATCATCCGGCGGGTGCGCGAGTTCGTGAAGAAAAGCGAGCCGCGACGCCATCCGGTGCAGCTCGCCGGGATCGTCGACGACGCCATCGGCTTCGTCGAGATCGACGCCCGCCGCCACGGCGTCCAGGTCGTCAGCCAGCTCCCGGCCGATCTGCCGCCGGTCTTTGCCGATGCGGTGATGATCGAGCAGGTGGTGCTCAATCTGGTGAAGAACGGCATCGAAGCGATGCGCGAGACGCCGGCCGACGAGCGGATCGTCACCGTGTCGGCGCAGCGCGTGGACCACAACCAGGTCGAACTGGCGATTGCCGACCGGGGGCACGGTCTGTCCGACGAAGCGCGGGAAAAACTCTTCTCGCCGTTCTACACCACCAAGGCCGAGGGCATGGGCATGGGGCTCAACATCTGCCGCTCGATCGTCGAATTCCACGACGGCCGCCTGTGGGTGGACGCCAACCCCGGCGGAGGATGTATCTTCCGCTTCACCCTGCCCCTGGAGACCGTCCGTGAAACCGCCCGCCTCGATGACTGAACAGATCGTCTACCTCGTCGATGACGACGAAGCCCTGCGCGACTCCCTTGTCTGGCTGCTCGAATCCCAGGGTTTCCGGGTGGCCGCCTTCCCGTCGGCGGAAGATTTTCTGCGCGCCTGGCGGCCCGAGTTCAACGGCTGCCTGCTGCTCGACGTGCGCATGCCCGGCATGAGCGGGCTGGAGCTGCACGAACGCCTGCGCGCCCAGTACTGCACGCTGCCGGTGGTCTTCATCACCGGCCACGGCGACGTGCCGATGGCCGTCGCGGCGCTCAAGAAGGGCGCCGTCGATTTCATCGAAAAACCTTTCAACGACGCCGATCTGCTGCGTCTCGTCAGCCAGTGCCTCGCCAAGGAACAGGAAAGCCGCAGCCGCCGGCGCCAGGACGCCGAGGTATCGCGCCGTCTCGACCAGCTCACCCAGCGCGAACGCGAGGTGCTCGACCTGATCATCGTCGGCAAGCTCAACAAGCAGATCGCCGACGTACTCGGCATCAGCATCAAGACCGTCGAGGTGCACCGCGCCCGCGTCATGGAAAAGATGGGCGCCGC
>WBZX01000872.1_pt1 | contig 24973 bp, 20 predicted proteins | sample 5204211 | NCBI WGS metagenome assembly WBZX01 (sample SAMN12344362, study PRJNA552823) | activated sludge metagenome | biome: Activated sludge suspended growth; feature: Nitrification reactor; material: Wastewater; isolation source: activated sludge from nitrification reactor of wastewater... | reverse complement strand
GGTGTTCGGTGTGGTGCTCCAGGTCGTGCTCGCCCTCGTGGCCGGGGCCGGCGCCGGCGCAGGACCCGAGCGCGGTGCCGTGGCGGGCTTCACCCTCGGGTTGATGTACGACCTCGCCACGGCGACCCCGCTGGGGCTGACCGCCTTGGTGTACGCGCTCGCCGGCTTCGTCGCCGGCTACGTGGTGACGCTCACCCCGACGCCGCCGTGGTGGCTGTCGTCGGTCTTCGCCGGCATCGGCGCCGCGGTGGGGGAGACCGCGGTGCCGGCCGCACGTGCCCTCGTCGGCCAGGACGGATGGTTCACGTCGCGGTTGTTCACGATCGTGCCGGTCGTGGCCGTGTTCTCGCTCGTCGTGAGCCCCCTCACCGTGCCGCTCGGCCGATGGTGCATGTGCGTCAAGAAGCCGAAGTGGAAGGCCATCCACGACTGATTCGGGCGTCGCGCGCGCCCGCTCGGGGCCGCTCGTCCGACAGAATGTCCGACCATGGCCATCGACAAGCGGAGCAGCCGACTCGGCATCCTCGCCGTCGTGGCGGTCATCCTGGTCAGCTCGCTCGGCACCCGGCTGTGGTTCCTCCAGGGCGTCCAGGCCGAGAGCTATCAGGCGTCGGTGAACGCCTCGAAGATCCGTGAGGTGCGACTGCCGCCCGAACGTGGGCGCATCTTCGACGCCGACGGACGTGTGCTGGCCGACAACGAGCGCGTGCTGTCGGTGACGGTCGAGTGGAGCGTCCTGCGCGGCAACAACAACCGCCGCAGCCTGTTCGAGCGGTTGAGCGGCCCACTCGGGAAGCCGGTCGAGGAACTCGAACAGATCTACGACGACGGGGTGAAGTACTACGACCCGCTCCTGCCGATGCCGCTCGTCGAGGACGTCGACGAGGAGACCGTGCAGTACTTGCTCGAACGGTCGGAGGACTTCCCGGGCGTCGACGTGTCCGAAGGCTGGCGCCGCGTGTATCCGTATGCGCCGCTCGCCAGCCACGTCGTCGGCTACATGAGCGCGATCTTCGCCGAGACCAAGGACCAGTACGAAGCGCTCGGCTACAACCTGAACGAGCGTGTCGGCGCGTTCGGCGTCGAGCAGAGCATGGAGAGCGTGCTCCACGGGCAGTGGGGCTATCAGAAGTGGGAGATCGACGCCGCCGGCAACACGGTGCGGCTGCTCGAAGAGGTGCTGCCCGTCGGCGGCAACGACGTGCAGTTGAGCATCGACCTCGATCTGCAGCAGTACGCCGAACAGGCGCTCGAGACCAAGCTGAAGCAGCGTCGCGATCTGCCGACCGACAAAGAGGAGTGCCAGTGCGCCGACCTCGCGGCGCACAACCCGATCGACCCGAAAGGCGACGGCACCGCACGCGTCTATGCGAGCTCGCAGGAGTTCGGCACGCAGGAGTGGGTGCAGTACAAGGCGCCGGCCGGCTCGGTGGTGGTGATGGACAACTCGAACGGGCAGGTGCTCGCGATGGCGAGCTACCCGACGTTCGACAACCGCTGGTTCGAGGCGGGCATCAGCAAGCGCAAACTCGACCAGTTGTTCCCGCCGACCGACGACCCCGACCGTTCGATCCTCGTGAACCGCGCCGTCCAGGGCCGCTACAACATCGGCTCGACGATCAAGCCGTTCATCGCCTGGTCGGCGATGCACAGCGGACTCATCGATTCGAACTTCGTCTGGAAGGACGAGGGTGTCTACAAGCTCGTGTCGGTCGACAAGGAGATCTGCGCCGAGGGCGTGCGCTGCGAGTTCAAGAACGCACTCGACCCCTTCGGCCGGCCCGCCCGGTACGGCGACGTCACCGTCGAGGACGCGCTCGCGGTCAGTTCCGACACCTTCTTCTACCGACTCGGCGAGAGCTTCTTCACCCTGCTCGGACGGCGTGACGAGCTGAAGGCCGACCTGATGGAGTTCGGCTTCGGTGCCGACTCGGGCATCGACCTGCCCTTCGAGTGGGACGGTCGCATCCCCGACGACGCGGTGAAGAAGGACCTGGTCGACCGGGGTGTGCTCGCGAAGGGCGAGGCACCGCGCCTCGTGACGGGCGACCTGGTGCAGGTGGCGATCGGACAGGGTCTGTTCGCCGCCACCCCGCTGCAGTTGGCCAACGCGTACAGCGCACTCGCCAACAGCGGGTTCGTGATGCGCCCGCACCTGGTGAAGAACATCCTGGCCCCGTTCACCCCGAACGAGGAGGGCGTGCCCGCGATGGCCGACCTCGACGCGGCCGTGGTGGTCGAGTCGTTCGAGCAGCCCGAGATCCTGCACCAGCTCGAGATGCCGCCGGAGGTGCGCGAGCCGATCGTGGCGGGCCTCGACCGGGTGATCTGCGGCGACCCTGAGCGCGAGGAGCGCTGCGGCACCTACTTCCCCGAGACCTTCTACCACACGACCACGGGCGAGAACCTGTTCCGCGACTACCCGTGGACCACGCTGCCGATCGCCGGCAAGACCGGCACCGCGCAGGGCGCCGGCAACTACCCGTGGAACGACTCGTCGGTGTTCGCCGGCTTCAGCCGCGACGAGAACCACCCGTACACCGTGGTGGCGTACCTCGAGAAGAGCGGCTACGGGTCGAAGGCCGCAGCGCCGGTCGTGAAGTGCATCTTCACCGCGCTGGCCGAGAAGACCACCACCGACCCGGTGCAGCCGTCCGACCCGCTCGACGTGAACTCGCCCTACACCGCGGCGCCGAAGAAGCTCGCCGACTCGACGTGCCTCGGCGGCTACGACGGGTCGGTGCGCGAGTGAGCACCCGGAGGCACTGACCCGCCGTGGCACTCACGTTCCTGCAGCGCAAGCCCGACTCGGGCCTGGGCAACATCAAGGCGAGCCCGAGCGATCCGAGTCGCAACATCGACTGGTTCCTCCTGCTGCTCCAGGCGGCGGTCGCGACGATCGGGTGCTTCGTCATCTACTCGGCGTCGCGGACCAAGCAGGCCGATCCGTTCACGTTCGTCACGCGCCAAGTGGTGTTCCTGATCGCCGCGGTCATCGCGATGGTGGTCGTGATGTCGATCGACTACGAGACCCTCCGCGAGCGATCGCGGTTCTTCTACGGCATCACGATCATGATGCTGGTGCTCGTGAACGTGGCGGGCACGGTGAGCGGCGGCGCTCGCCTGAGCTTCGACCTCGGTCCGCTGCGCCTGCAGCCGGCCGAGTTCGCCAAGGCCACCGTGCTGCTGGCGCTGGCGGCCTATCTGGCCGAGGAGCGCAGCGACGAGGTGAGCTACCCGCGCTTCCTCGGCGGGCTGATCATGGTCGGCGTGCCGTCGGCGCTCATCATCGTGCAGCCCGACCTCGGGTCGGCATCCGTGCTGGTGGCGATGGCGATGGGTGTCCTGCTCGTGGCCGGGGCGAAGCTGAAGTACATCGCGCTGATCAGCGCGATGTCGGTGGCGACCGTGGTGGCGGCGGTGATCTCCGGCATCGTCAACCGCTACCAACTGCGTCGCATCGAGGCCTTCTTCAACCAGGACAGCTCGGACGCCGCCCTGCGTGACTACATCTACCAGCCGCGCAATGCGATCCGAGCGATCGCGACGGGCGGGCTCACCGGCAAGGGGTGGCTGCAGGGTCCGCTCACCAACGCGAAGAACGACATCCCGGTGCAGTGGGCCGACTTCCCCTTCTCCGCCGTCGGCGAGCAGTTCGGACTGCTCGGCTGCACGGTCGTGATCGGGTTGTTCGCGCTCATGCTCTTGCGGATCTGGCGCATCGCCCATCTGTCGAAGGACATGCTCGGCACCTACCTCTGTGCGGGCGTGTTCGTGATGATCCTGTGGCAGGTCTTCCAGAACGTGGCGATGACCCTCGGCATCATGCCGGTGACGGGCCTGCCGATGCCGTTCATCTCCTACGGCGGGTCGAGCCTGATCGCGTTCTCGATGATGTTGGGCCTCGTGCAGAACGTCCACATGCGCCGCTACCGCTGAGCGCGCGTATCGGAGGCATCCCACCACGCTCCGCAGTCAGGAGACGGTGGGATGCCCGGTCGCCGGGCGGTGTGGCGGTACACTCACCTCACACGGTCGGACGCAGCATGCTGCCGCGTCGCACCCGTGACACGCACACCCCGAGGGTGCGTCGGACCCCACCGGCGCTCCTCGACCCCAGCCCACGCCCCGATCGGCCGCCGGCGGACGGCAGGCCCGACCCGGGCGATCGACAACCGAACGCGTTGCACCGAGCGGCAGCAGCCTGCGCCCGACCGGTGCGACACGTGCGCTCCCGACGAGCGGACGACGCCACGGCCCCCGCCGTGCACGCGGCGTCCGACGCCGGAGGTGCACGTCAGAAGGGACATCCTCCATGGACGAGACGACCCTCGACGCCACTGGCGACGAGCATCCGGCCCCGACGTCGGGCCCGACCCCGGCCGCCCCGGCGCCGCTCGACCCGCTGCTCGCCGCACCACTCGTCGGCGAGCCGCCGGCGCGTCCGGTCGGCGACGTCGCGACGAGCGATCCCACCTCGGGTGACGACGCCGCGCCCACCGCGGCCACCGCGGCCACGGCGGACGAGGGTGGCGCGCCCGGCGCTGCCAAGAAGCGCCGCCGGGGTTCCCGCGGCGGCAAGGGCCGCAAGAAGCCCGGTGCCGGCCCGGCCGACACCGACGGCGACGACGACAGCGACAGCGACGACGACCGCGATGACCGCGACACCGACGCCGGCGGGGACGGGGACGGGGCGGACGCCGCGGTCGACGGCCCGGTCGTGACGGCCGAGCGTCCGGCACCGCGGAGCCGGGCACCACGCACCCCGCGCGCGCCGGTCTCGGCCGCGCCCACGGCGACATCGGCGACATCGGCGGGTGGCGCGCCGGAGCAACCCGAGTTGCCCGAGCGCCTCGCGGAGGGCCGGCCCTCGGCCGAAGCCGCGGAGGCCGCACTCGTGCGTCGCCCCCGGATCGGCGACACCCGCCCGGCGCCCGCCGCACCAGCACCAGCACCAGCGGCACCGGCAGCGAAGCAGGGTCGTGGCCGCGGGAAGTCCGGTGGCCAGAACGGCCAGAGCGCGCAGAACGGGCAGCACGGCAGGGGCGATCAGCAGGCGGCCAACGGTGCGCGATCCACGACGTCGGGCGACGGGGCCGGCGCCGGTGAGGGAGCCAAGAAGCGCCGCCGCGGCGGGCGCGGACGCGGCAGCGGCACGGGCGGCGGTGCCGTCACGTCGGCACGCCCGACGGCGGTCGAGGTCGACCCCGACGTGCTCGAGAAGCGCAAGGGGCGTGAGCGCAACGGTCGCCCGGTCGGCCGGTACCTCATGTGTGTGCAGGTGCGTCCGACGCTGACGCAGGTGGCGGTGCTCGAAGGACGCAACCTGATCGAGCACTACGTCAGCCGCCCGGCCGACGACATCAGCCAGATCCACGGCAACATCTACCTCGGCAAGGTCCAGAACGTGCTGCCCGGCATGGAGGCCGCGTTCGTCGACATCGGCACGCCGAAGAACGCGGTGCTGTACCGCGGTGACGTGCAGTACGACGCCGAGGACATCGTCGAGAAGGGGAACAACCTCCGCATCGAGCAGATGCTGAAGGCCAAGCAGCTGATCATCTGCCAGGTCACGAAGAACCCGATCGGTGCCAAGGGCGCGCGCCTCACCCAGGAGGTCTCGCTGCCCGGGCGGTTCGTGGTGCTGATCCCGAACTCGAAGACCTACGGCATCTCCAAGCGGCTGCCCGACGACACCCGCAAGCGCCTGCGCAACATCCTCGACCGGGTCAAGCCGGCCGAGCACGGCCTGATCGTGCGCACGGCGGCCGAGAACGCCACCGAGCACGAGCTGCGCGCCGACATGACCCGACTGCTCGACCAGTGGAACGCGATCGAGGCCAAGGCGAAGAAGGCCAACAGCCCCACGCTGCTGTACCGCGAGCCCGAACTCGCGGTTCGCGTGATCCGCGAGGAGTTCAACGCCGAGTACCGCGGCGTCATCATCGACGACCGCCGCCTCTACGACGACGTCAAGGACTACGTCTCGGCCTTCAACCCGGAGCTGGCGGATCGCATCGAGTTCCACGACCAGGAGGCCGACGGCCTGCCGATCTACGAGCGCCACCACGTGCACGAACAGCTCCACAAGGCGCTCGACCGCAAGGTCTGGCTGCCGAGCGGCGGATCGCTGATCATCGAGCACACCGAGGCGCTCACCGTCATCGACGTGAACACCGGCAAGAACGTCGGCACCACGAACCTCGAGGAGACGGTGTTCCGCAACAACCTCGAGGCGGCCGAGGAGGTCGCGAAGCAGTTGCGGCTGCGCGACATCGGCGGCATCGTCGTGATCGACTTCATCGACATGGAGATCCGCGACAACCGCAAGAAGGTCGTCGAGGCGTTCCGCACCGCCCTCGCTCGCGACAAGACCCGAACCCAGGTGTTCGACATCTCCGAGCTGGGACTCGTCGAGATGACCCGCAAGCGCATCGGGGAGGGGTTGCTCACCAACTTCGCCGACCAGTGCCCGAACTGCGACGGGCGAGGCGTGGTGATCGACCACGCCCTGCTGGGCTGAGGCGGCGGCTGCCGCGATGCCGCCGCGACCAGGGAGGACGCTGGGCCGGATGGCCCAAACCACCCGGCGGTCGTGGCACCACCGGCCACGGGGTTCGTAGGCTCTGGCCATGGGAGAGCAAGCGCGTGGGAGCGCGGAGTCGCGCCGGCCGCGACTGCGCTGGCGGCACGACGACCAGGCCGTCGTCGTGTGTGACTCGGGGGGCCATCTGCTCGAGGCGTGGGAGCTCGCCGATCAGCGGTTCGACGGGCGGTCCGTGCGCTGGCGCACCTCCGACACCGACATGGCCCGTTCGCTCCTGGCCGGCCGTCAGGTCCGGTTCTCACGTCGTCGGGTGCGGTCGCGCGATGTCGCCGGGGCGATGGGCGAGTTCATGGTCGCGTTCATGCTGCTCGCCCGATGGCGGGTGGGACTCGTGCTGTCGACCGGGTCGGCGTACGCCTTCCCGTGGATGCTCGCCGCGCTGCTCACGCACACCAAGGCGATCTACGTCGAGTCGGCCGCGCGCAACACGGGGCTGTCGTCGTCGGGTCGGTTGATCGCGAAGATGCCCTGGGTCCGCAAGGTCACCCAGGCGCCATTGCAGCTCGAGGGCTGGGAGCAGTGGCCGAGCGTGCTCGACACCGCACTCGATTCGTGGGAACCCCGCACGCCGGACCCGGCTCGGGCCGGTCGGCCGCCGCGTGTGTTCGTCACCGTCGGCACCTTCGGGTATCCGTTCGACCGGCTGATGCGACGTGTGCGCGAGGTCGTGCCGGCCGACTGGGAGCTCGTGGTGCAGCACGGCGTCAGCCAGCCGGTGCCGGGCGCCGAGAACCATCGCACGCTCGAATACGAGGCGGTGCGCCGCGAGATGGAGACGGCCTCGGTCGTCATCTCCCACCTCGGGGTCGGCACGCTGGTCACGGCTGCCCGTGTCGGTGTGCCGATCGTGGCGGTTCCTCGGTGCCGCAGCTTCGGCGAGGTCGTCGACGACCACCAAGCCGAGCTCGTCGACCGGGTGATCGATCGTCCTGGCGTCACGGCGCTCGCCGATGTCGACCAGCTCACGATCGACGTGCTGCGCGCGGCGCTCGCGAGCGCCGGGGAGATCGTCGGGTGACCCGGCTGTTCCTGCGTTGCGACGACGTCGCCGGCGACACCGACGGGCTCGCAGCCGTGGCCGACGTACTGCACGACGTGTCGCTGCCGTGCGCGTGGGCCTGCATCCCGAAGCGCCTGACCGCCGACGCCGTCGATCGACTCGCTGCGGTGCCGGGTACGTCGTTGCACCAGCACGGGTGGTCGCACGAGCGGATCCAGGCGGACGGCACCGACACCGAGGACGAGCTGCCGGGCTACGCGGACCTCGGCGCGCAGCGGGACGCGCTGCGGCGCGGCCGCCAGGTGATGACCGACCTGGTCGGCGGCCGAGCGCCCGAGTGCCTCGACCTCGAGACGTTCACCCCGCCGCGACACCGCTACGACCGCGACACGCTCACGATCCTGCGCGAGCTCGGCGTGCGCCGGCTCAGCGCCGGCATCTATCACGACCTGCCGAGCCGTGTGGTCTACGCGGTGGCTCGGCGGCTCGGGGTGGTGAGCATCGGGGGGCGTGGCGTGTCGGCGCACGACCGTCCGTCGGTCGCAGGCGAGCCGTCGATCGTCGAGGTGTCGGTGTCGGTGAACATCGACCTCGCCCGCGACGGGTCGCCACGCGACGTGGTCGTCGACGAGGTGCTGCGCGAGATCGAGGACGCCGAGCGTCGGACGTCGACGGTCGGTCTGCTGTTGCACCACGAGACCTACACCGGCCGTGCCGACCGGGCCGATGCGCTGCGACGTCTGCTCGACGCCGTCGCCACACGCTGGTCGGTGGTCGATCTGCGCACGATCGGCTGATCCGCGCCCGAACCGCCGATCCGGCCGGTTCCGGCGTTGGTCGGGCCGGGCGCGCCCGGTAGCATTGCCGATTGCTATGTACGCAGTGATCTCCTCCGGCAACAAGCAGGAACGGGTGACCGAGGGCCAGCAGATCCATGTCGATCTGCTGGATGCCGAGCAGGGCAGCGACGTGTCGCTCACCCCCGTGATGCTCGTCGACGGTGACACGGTCCTGGCAACCCCCGATCAGCTGAAGGGCGCCGCCGTCACGGCGAAGGTCGTCGGTTGGGCCAAGGGCCCGAAGATCGACGGCTTCACCTACAAGCGACGCACCAACCAGCGTCGTCGCTACGGCCACCGTCAGAAGTACACCGTCGTCGAGATCACCTCGATCAAGAAGGGCTGACCGAACATGTCGAAGACCAAAGGTGGCGGCTCCACTCGCAACGGCCGCGACAGCAACGCCCAGCGCCTCGGCGTGAAGGTGTTCGGCGGCACGCAGCTCACGGCCGGCACGATCATCGTCCGCCAGCGCGGCACCAAGTTCCACCCCGGCAAGAACGTCGGCATCGGCGGCGACGACACCCTGTTCGCCCTGGTCGACGGCGCCGTGCAGTTCGGCGAGCGCAAGGGCCGCAAGGTCGTCGACGTCGTTCCCAACGCCTGAGCGTCCCACCGGCCTGGTGCCGGTACGGGACCAAACTCCTCTCCGGACCCGGCCCAACGGCCGGGTTCGGTCGTTTTCGCCAAGGTCTACTGTCGTCTCATGAGCCACACCGACGAGTCCTCCGTCGCCGCCGCCCGCCGGGCCCTCGCATTGGTCGATCTGACCAACCTCGACGACCAGCCGACCGTCGAGGCGATCGACCGCCTCTGCGAGCGCGCCGTCGGTCCGCACGGCAGCACGGCTGCCGTCTGCGTGTGGCCGCGCTTCGTCGCGCAGGCCGTGGCCCGGCTGGCCGGCTCGGGGGTGCGGGTGGCCACCGTCGTCAACTTCCCGGCGGGCGGGACCGATGTCGCCGCGACCGTGACCGAGACGACGCAGGCGCTCGCCGACGGAGCGGACGAAATCGATCTCGTGCTGCCGTACCAGGCGTTCCTCGACGGCGACGTCGCGGCCGCCGAGGCGATGGTGAGCGCCGTGCGGGCCGCGGTCGTCGCACCTGCTCGGCTCAAGGTGATCCTCGAGACCGGCGGCTACCCCGACCAGGACGCGGTGCGGCGTGCGACGCGGCTCGCGATCGAACAGGGCGCCGACTTCGTGAAGACGTCGACCGGCAAGACCAGCGCGTCGGCGTCGCCGGAGGCCGTGCGCACGATGCTCACCGAGATCCGGACGAGCGGGTGGCCGGTGGGCATCAAGCCGAGCGGTGGGATCCGGACGTTGTCGGACGCCTCCACCTATCTCGCCCTCGCCGATGAGATCATGGGCGAGCACTGGGCCACGCCGGACACGTTCCGGTTCGGCGCCAGCGGACTGCTCGACGCGCTCGAGCAGGCCATCGAGGGCGATCCCTCGGCGCGGTCCGACGCCGCGTACTGACCGACCGCCCGCCCGACCCCAGGAGCTGCACATGCTGCCGCAAGAGATCATCCGCACGAAGCGAGACGGCAAGCGTTTGACGGAGGCCGAGATCGCCGAGTTCGTCGGTGGGCTGACCTCCGGCGCCGTGGCCGACGCCCAGGCGGGTGCGTTCGCGATGGCCGTCTACCTGCGGGGGATGGACGTCGACGAGTGCGTGGCGCTCACCCGGGCGATGACCGCGAGCGGGACCCAGCTGCGCTGGGACCTGCCCGGGCCCGTGGTCGACAAGCACTCCACCGGTGGCGTCGGCGACACGGTCAGCCTGATGCTCGGGCCGATGGTGGCCGCGTGTGGCGGGTACGTGCCGATGATCTCCGGGCGTGGGCTCGGCCACACCGGCGGCACCTACGACAAGTTCGAGAGCATCCCCGGCTACGTGGCCACGCCCACCATGGCGAGGTTCCGCAGCGTGGTCGCGAAGGTGGGTGTCTCGATCATCGGTCAGACCGCCGACCTCGCGCCGGCCGACAAGCGGCTCTACGGCGTGCGCGACGTGAGCGCCACCGTCGAGAGCATCCCGCTGATCACCGCGTCGATCCTGTCGAAGAAGCTCGCCGCTGGCCTCGACGCACTGGCGATGGACGTCAAGTTCGGCAACGGCGCGTTCATGTCGACCGTGCCGTCGGCACGCGCGTTGGCGCAGAGCATCACCAGCGTCGCCACGGGCGCCGGCATGCCCACCCACGCGTTGCTCACCGACATGGACCAGCCGCTCGCCAGCACGGCCGGCAACGCGCTCGAGGTGGCCTACGCGATCGACTACCTGACGGGCGCCCGGCGCGAGCCGCGCATGCACGAGGTGGTCATGTCGCTGTGCGCCGAGATGCTCGTGCTCGGCAGGCTCGCGACGTCGACGTCGTCCGCCCGCCGGCAGTTGCAGGCTGCGCTCGACTCGGGTGCTGCGGCCGAGCGGTTCGGCCGGATGGTGAAGGCGATGGGCGGTCCCGGCGACCTGATCACGAAACCCTGGAAACACCTCGAACGTGCCCCGATCGCGGTGCCGGTGCTGCCGACGCGGGCCGGCACGGTGACCCGGATCGACACACGCGCGACCGGCCTGGCCGTGGTCGTGCTCGGTGGCGGTCGAACCCGCCCGCAGGACGACGTCGACCACGCGGTCGGGCTCACCGAGCTCGCACCGCTGGGTGCCACCGTGGGGCCCGACCGGCCGCTGTGCGTCGTGCACGCGCGGACCGAGGCAGCGGCCCTCGAGGCAGCCGAACGCGTCCGGTCGGCGTACACGGTCGGACGTCGCGCACCCGAGGTCGGCTCGCCCGTGCGCGACCGGATCGTCGCCACCGTGCGGCGCTCCCGAGCCCGCGGCTGAGGTTCCCGGACGACGAGGGCCGGCTCGGAACGGTCACGACCCGCCGTACCACCGACGCGCCGCACGCGCGGCCCGACCGAAAGAGTCCCGCATGACCGACACCGCCACCGCCGCGCCTCCTGCCGTCGCCATCGCACAGGGCAAGGGCTGGGCGTGATGCGTCGCTGCCAGACCCTGACCGCAGCCGTCTGCTCGGTCGGGCTGCTGCTCGCCTCGTGCGGCGGCGACGCGGCGACCGACGACCGCGCGGCCGACGAGAACGATGGCGGTGAGACCGATGGCGGCGAAGGGGTCGACGTCGGCACGACGGTCGACGTCGGCACGGTCATCGACACCACCGTGCCGGCGGGCGACACCGCCGAGGGCTGGACCGTGCTCGTGTACTCGATCGCCGACACCGACCTCGAGCCGTTCCTGCTCGACGACGTGACCGAGATGGGCGGCGTCGGGTCCGGGCCCGGCGTCAACATCGTCGCCCTCGTCGATCGCGCCAGCGACTACAGCGCCGATCCAGTGCTCGGACTCGACGACTGGCAGGGCGCGAAGCTGCTGCAGATCGAGCCCGGTGGTGCCACCGAGCTCGCCGACCTCGGCGACGTCGACACCGGTGATCCCCAGCTGCTGGCGGACTTCATCGCCACCGGCATCAGCGAGTTCCCGGCCGCGCACTACTCGCTCATCATCTCCGATCACGGTGCGTCGTGGCCGGGTGTGGGGGGCGACGAGTCGAGTGATGGCAACGGCCTCGGCCTCGACGAGTTGCAGGCCGGCATCGCCGGGGGACTCGAGGGCGCTGGCGTCGACCAGCTCGACCTGCTCGGCTTCGACGCCTGCCTGATGGCCACCTACGAGGTCGCGAGCGCGCTCGCTCCGCTGGCGCACCGGATGGTGGCCTCGCAAGAGCTCGAGCCGGGCCACGGCTGGGACTATGGCGTGTTGCAGATGCTCAACGACGACCCGTCGACCGACGTCGACGCGCTCGGCGCGGCGCTGATCGACGGCTTCGAGTCTCAGGCCACCGACGAGGAGACGGCCGCCGACATCACGCTCGCCTTGATCGACCTCGATCAGATGCCGGCGCTCGATGCCGCCATGGCCGACTTCGCCGGCGCGCTCGCCGAGCGGGCCGCAGCGCTGGGCCCCGTGATCGGCCGGACCCGGGCGAGCACGCTGTCGTTCGGGCGCAGCCCCGACCCGTCGAGCGATTCCAACATGGTCGACCTCGGGATGCTCGTGTCGGAGATCGGTGTCGACGCGCTCGACGTCAGCGATCTCGCCGACCAGGTGATCCGCAGCCTGAACGACCTGGTGCTCGACCGGGTGAACGGTGTTGCCACCCAGGGCTCGACCGGGCTGTCGATCTACTTCCCGGCCGACGACGAGTGGTTCGACCAGGACTACACCGCCGTGTCGTCCGCTGGCGCCTGGACCGGGTTCCTGCAGGCGTACTACGCGGGCGGTGACGCGATCCCGGCCGACGAGATCCCGACGGTGCTCGACGACACCGTCGACGCATCGTTCACCGACGACGGCATCGAGGTGACCGGCCTGTTCGACCCGGTCGCACTCGAGAACGTGGCGAACGCCACGATCGAGTACGGCATCGTGGGCGACGACGGGTCGGTCACGTACTTCGGCAGCGAGCCTGCCGACGTGTCGACCGACGGCTCGGGCGCGGTGAGCGGCTTCTACGACCTCACCGCGCTCACCATGACCGACGGCATCGACACCGCGTACGCGTACCTCGACCTGTACCACGACGACGCGTCGGGCGTGACGAACATCGACGTGCCGCTGGCCTACTACCCGCCCGGCGAGGACACCGAGTACGACGACGTGATCCTGTCGCTGGTGCTCGACGGTTCCGGCGACATCGTCAGCGAGACGTACTACGTGTACGACCCCGACACCGAGACCTACGGCGAGCTCACCGCCGACCCGGACGGGATCATCGTGCCGTACGTCGAGCTGTTCGGTGCCGACGGGTCCGACGAGTGGGTGCCGACCAGCGATGTCGGTCTGTACGCCGATCTGCCGGGCATCGCCTACGACCTCGAGCCGCTGGCCTCGGGCACGCAACTGTGGGTCGAGTTGAACGTCACCGACTTCGGCGGCAACACGGCCAGTGTCGGCGGCGTCGTGACCATCCCCTGACCTCGCCGACCGCGGGACGGATGTGCCCGGATCGGGCGTGTTCGTCCCGCGGCTCGCTGCGGTCAGGCGGTGCCGATGCCCTGGGGGAGGCGGTCGTTGGACCAGCCGAGCAGGGTGACGGCCTGGCGGCAGGCGAAGCGATCGGTCATGCCACCCACGTACGCGACGGCGGCGTGTCTGGCGGCCGGACTGCCGGCCTCGACCCCCTCGACCCCGGGCAGGATGTTGGGTCGGTCGGCGTAGTGCTCGACCAGTGCCTGCAGGAGCCCGATCACGGCCTGTGCCTGCGCGGCCGACGCCGGCCGTAGGTAGATGTGCTCGTAGTTGAACTGGCGGAACGCGGCCAGTGCCTCGGCGAACCGGGCCGCCATCCCGATGCGCCCCGTGTGGGCGGTGGCGTCGATCATCGCCGCGATGAACGCCCCCAGCTGTTCGCGACGCTGCCCGCCGCACCGGTCGTGCACGATCGACGGGAGCATGTCGAGGCTGACGATGCCGGCCGCCACGGCGTCCTCGAAGTCGTGGCACACGTAGGCGATGCGGTCGGCCCAGCTGACCACCTCGCCCTCGGGCGTCATCGGCGCAGGCCGGCTCCAGGAGTGGTTGCGGATGCCGTCGAGCGTCTCGACACACAGGTTGAGCGACGTCAGCGTGACGTCGGCGCCCCACGTGGCGTGGTCGAACCCGCCGTCGAGGTAGGGGCTCAGCGCGTCCTCGCTGGCGTGACCGCCGGGCCCGTGCCCGCAGTCGTGGCCGAGCGCGATCGCCTCGGTGAGCGGGACGTTGAGGCCGAGCACCTGCGCCACGCTGGTGGCCACCTGGGCGACCTCGAGGGCGTGGGTGAGCCGTGTGCGCTGGTGGTCGTCGGGGAAGACGAACACCTGCGTCTTGCCGGCCAGTCGGCGGAACGCGCTCGCGTGCAGGATGCGATCGCGGTCGCGTTCGAAGCACGTACGCCACATGTCGGGTTCTTCGTCGACCGCGCGGTCACCTGCGCCCGTGGCCCGGGTGGCGAGCACGGCGAGCTGCTCGGCCTCGCGTCGTTCGCGATCGGGACGGCGGAAGATACCCGTGGTGCCGCTGCCCGCCCAGGAGTCGGCGTGGGCCAGGCGCACCCCGTGTTCGGCGCCGTGGCCGGCCATGGTGGACGCCCAGCGGATGGCGCGCTCGGCGCGATCGGCCAGGTCGGCGGCCGCGGCCTCGCTCGGGTCGGCGGCCGCCCGGGGGGCGTGGGCGTGGTCGCTCATCGGGGCCAGGGTACCGAGCCCGTGTGACGCCGGAGGGGGACCGCGGTGAACCTCACGGGGGTCGGCCGAACGGTGGCGATAGCCTCGAACGAGGCCCCAGCCGGGCCGGAGTGGTGTGAGATGAGCGGATTCGTCGACGAAGTCCAACTGAACGTGCGAGGCGGCGACGGCGGCGCGGGCTGCGTGTCGTTCCGCCGTGAGGGCCCGGTCGCGTTCGGCGGCCCCAACGGTGGCGACGGCGGCAACGGCGGCGACGTGTGGCTCGTGGCCGACCGCAACGTGGCCTCGCTGCTCGCCTTCCGCGACCACCCGCACCGGCGGGCCGTCAACGGCGTGCACGGCAAGGGCAAGGACCAGCACGGCAAACGAGGTGAGCCGCTCGAGGTGCACGTCCCCGAAGGCACGATCGCGTACGACATGTACACGGGCGAGCTGCTCGCCGACCTCGCCAACCACGGCGACCGCTGGCTGGCGGCGCACGGCGGTCGCGGCGGTCGCGGCAACGCGAAGTTCTGGTCCAACAAGCGCCGCGCGCCGAGCTTCGCCGAGCAGGGCGAACACGGCGAGGAGCGCTGGCTGCGGCTCGAGCTGAAGCTCATGGCCGACGTCGCGCTCGTCGGATTCCCCAACGTCGGCAAGAGCACGCTCATCAGCGTCATCAGTGCAGCCAAGCCGAAGATCGCGAACTACCCGTTCACCACGCTCGAGCCGAACCTGGGCGTCGTCCGCGTCGACGAGGACACCGACTTCGTCGTCGCCGACATCCCGGGTCTCATCGAGGGAGCGAGCGAGGGCAAGGGCCTCGGGCACCAGTTCCTCCGTCACATCGAACGAGCACGCGTGCTGTGTGTGATGGTCGACCTCGCGCCGGTCGACGGCATCGGCCCGCACGAGCAGGAGGAGATCCTGCTGCGCGAGCTCGGCGAGTACCAGCCCGAGCTGCTCGAGCGGCCCCGCCTCACGATCGGCACCAAGGCCGACATGGCCACCGAGGACTGGGACGGCGAGAGCATCAGTGCGATCACCCACCAGGGCCTGCGCGAGCTCGTCGGACGGCTCGCGTCACTCGTGCACGAGGCCCGCCAGGCACAGCCGGTGCACGAGGGCATCGTGATCATCCGGCCGCAGGCCGAGGGAGCGCTCGTCGAGCGGCTCGGCGAGCACGAGTTCCGACTCGTCGGCCGTCAGGTCGAGCGCGTGGTGGCGCTGAACGACATCACCACGCCCGAGGCGCTCAACTACATCGACCACCAGCTCGACCGCCTGCAGGTTCCCAAGCTGCTCGCGAAGGCCGGCGCGATGGACGGCGACATCGTCTGGATCGCGAACTTCAGTTTCGAGTACCAGCAGGGCAAGTGACGAGGGGCTGACGTGCGGATCGTCGCGAAGATCGGGACGTCGTCGCTCACCGACGAGCTCGGGGTGATCGACGAGCGCGTCATCGAGAGCCTCTGCGAACAGATCGTCCAGGTGCAACGGCTCGGGCACGAGCTCGTGCTGGTCAGCTCCGGTGCCGTGTCGGCCGGCGTCGCCGCCTTGGGCCTGCCCGCCAGGCCCACCGACACCCCGACCTTGCAGGCGCTGTCGGCCGCTGGTCAGAGCCGGCTGATGGAGGTGTACAACCGTCACCTCGGTGCCCGGGGCGTGGTGGCCGCACAGGTGCTGCTCGTGCCGCACGACTTCATCGACCGTCGCCAGTACCTGCACGCCCGTCAGACCTTGGTGCGGTTGCTCGAGCTCGGCTGCGTGCCGATCATCAACGAGAACGACGCGATCGCGAACGACGAGATCCGCTACGGCGACAACGATCGGATCGCCGCGCTGGTCGCCCACAACCTGGCGGCCGACCTGCTCGTGCTGCTCACCGACACCGCCGGGTTGTACACCAGCGACCCGCGCACCGATCCGTCCGCCGCGCTGATCTCACGCGTGCCGGCCGACGACCCGTTGCTGGCCGTCAGCGCCGGTGCATCCGGCTCGAACCGGGGGAGCGGGGGCATGGCCTCGAAGCTGGCCGCCGCCCGCACCGCGTCGTTCAGCGGGGTGCGCGCGGTGATCGCCGCGTCGAAACGCCCCGACGTGCTCGTGGAGGCGGCGAACGACCTCGACGTCGGCACCACCTTCATGCCGAACGATCGCAAACTCGGGGCGCGCAAGCTGTGGATCGGGTTCGCCAGCCTGGTCGAGGGCGTGCTCACCGTCGACGACGGCGCGAAGCGCGCCCTGGTCGAGCGGGGCACGTCGTTGCTGCCCGCCGGCGTCGTCGACGTGCGCGGTGCGTTCGACGAGGAGTCGATCGTCGAGGTGCGCGACCTGGCGGGTGAGGTGATCGCACGCGGGATGGTGCTGTGCGACGCCGACACGCTGCGTCGCATCAAGGGCAAGCGCACCGGCGACCTGCCGGCCGAGATCGCCCACGAGGTCGTGCACCGCGACGACCTCGTGCTGCTGCACTGACCGCCGGGCATCGCCAGGGATCGCCGGGGATCGCCGGGGATCGCCAGGGATCACCTCAGACGAGCGGGAGCACCATCCGGACCTCCTGGGCGCAGGGGTCGTTCGGATGCGGCTGGTGATCGTCGGTGACGTGGAATCCCATCCGCTCGTACAGGCGTTGCGCCGGCTCGTTGCCGCGGACGACCCAGAGTTCGATCCTCTCGGCGCCGAACGTGCGCGACCAATCGACCACTCCCTGGACCAGGGCGACGCCGATGCCCGAGCGGCGAACCGACGGCCGGGTCCACATCGACACCAGATCGACGACCTGGGGGTGCTCCTCGGTGCGGAACGCGCCGACCACGCCGACGACCTCATCGCCCTCCCACGCGAGCAGTGTGATGCGCTCGTCACCGCTCGCGGACGACCTCGCCCGCTGCTGCCACTCGTCGTCGGTGAACGCCAGCTCGCGGTCGAGCGTGGAGCCGAATGCGGTGGGGGCGTCGGTGAGCGCTGCCAGCCGCACGCCGCGCAGAGCGGATGCCTGATCAGCCGTGACACGTCGGACCGCGGTCATGCGGTCATCCAACCCGATCGGCTCGATCGGGCACCAGCGAGTTTCGGGGAGGAGGTCAGCCCTCCGCGGGCTTGGGCTGTTCGACGGCGGGCGCGGCAGCCGGGCTGTCGAGGCCGAGTTCGGCCCGCAGCTGGCTGAGACGGCTCTGCGCCTCGATGTTCGCCGTGGCCTGCTCGACCTCGAGGATCCGGCTCTGGACCGAGGTCTCGGACAGCTCGGCGGTGGCCTTGGCCTTCGCGTAGCGGGCCTCGATCTTCTCCTGCACCTCCTTGAGCGTCGGCACGTCGTCGCCGACGGTCTCGTTCAGCTGCGCCATCGCGGAGTTCATCTCCTCCTGCATGCGCGCCTGCTCGAGCTGGCTGAGGAGCTTGTTCTTCTCGGCGAGCTTCTCCTGCAGCAGCCGGCTGTTCTGTGCGACCGCTGCCTTGGCCTGATCGGACGCCTGCGTGCTCTCGATCACCATCGTCTTCAGGCTCTCGACGTCGCGCTCGACCTGGATCAGCTGGTTGGCGATCGTCTCGGCCGCGGAGGTGTACTGCTGGCTCTTGGCAGCGTCGCCGGCGCGCTCGGCGTCGGCAGCCATCATGAGCGCCTGGCGGGCGTTGGCGTTGAGCTTCTCGAGTTCGGCCATCTTGCCGTTCAGCCGGATCTCGGCCTGCTTCTGGCTGGCGATGACGTTCGCGGCCTGTTCCTTCAAGCGACGGTGCTGCTGCTGCGCCTCGCCGATCGCCTGCTCGAGTTGCACGGCCGGATCGGCGTTCTTGTCGAAGTTCCGGTTCAGCTTGGCGCCGAAGTACTTCCACCACTTCTTGAGTGCCTTGAACATGGGCGAAGCCTAGGCGAACCGCGAACTGATCCGACCCCACAGCTGCGTCAGTTCGTGTACCCCGAGCAACGTCAGCACGGCCACGTACGCGGCCAGCCCGGTGATGCCGGCGGCGAGTACGCGGATCAGCGCCCCGACGCCGACGTTGGTGCCCACCACGTGGGCGACCGCCCACATCACCTCCATCATCACGACGCTCGCGAGGCCCATCTTCAGGAGGCTCGCGAACACCGGGCGGAGGGGGAACCCGGGCACCTTGTACGAGAGCACCTGCATCGCCCACGCGGCCGAGACCATGTAGGCGATCGCGAACGCCGCGCCCAGCCCGAGCACGCCGAAACGACCGACGAGCACGAACGCCATCGCGATGTTGATCAGGTTCTCGAAGAGGTTGATCACGAACGGTGTGCGCGCATCGGTGTGCGAGTAGAACGCCCGGAGCACGAAGAGATACACGCTGAAGCCGACCAGCCCGAGCGCGAAGCCGGCGAGCGCGCGGCTCGTGCGCATCGCGTCGGCGGCGTCGAAGTTGCCGTGGTCGAGCGCCATCCCGATCAGCGGGCGCCGGAGCACGAACATGCCGGCCGCGGCGGGGAACGTGGCGAGCGCGACGAGGCGGATGCCCATCGACGTCCGCTCGATGAACGCGTGCTTGTCCTTGCGGGCGACGGCGCGCGACATCTCCGGTGTGAACGTGGTGACGATCGACATCGCGAGCAGGCCGTGGGGGAGGACGAAGAAGATGTACGCCTTCGAGTAGGCGTCGAGCTGACCGCTGCCCGGTTGCGCCAGGTTCTGCACCACGACGATGGCGATCTGGTTCGCCGCCACGTAGCCGAACGTCCACGCGGAGAGCTTCAGCAGCTGGCGGACCGCGGGGTGGCCGAAGCGGGGGTTGAAGTGCAGCGGGACGTGCGCTCGCGACACCGCCGGGATCACGGCAAGTGCCATCACCGCGATGCCGACCGTGGCGCCGATCGCCAGGGTCCAGCGCAAGCGGTCGTTGGTGAGCACCTCGACCAACTCGGGCTCGCGACCGCCGACGGTGCCGGGCACGAGCAGCAACGATCCGATGATCACGACGTTCGACAACACGGGCGCCCACGAGGCGGCGAAGAAGCGGCGGCGAGCCTGCAGCAGGGCGTTCGCGAGGGCGCTGACGCCGTAGAAGAAGATCTGGATCAGGAACACCCGGGCGAGCGCGGTGCCGACCCGTCGGTACTCGTCGGCATCGACCCCGTCGGCGACGTCGAGCGAGAACACCCGGAAGATCAGCGGCGCCGCCGCCACCGCGACGACCGTGAGCGCGGTCAGCGCGAGCACCGCGACGCTCAACACCGCGCTGGTCGCGTCCTCGTCGTCCTCCTCGGCCTGGCGGCTGAACATCGGCACCAGCGAGGCCGACAGCACCCCGCCGAGCAGCAACTCGTAGATCGCGTTCGGCGTGTTGTTGGCACCGTTGTAGGCGTCGGCGAGTGCTGTCTGGCCCATCACCACGGCGAACACGGCCACACGGAGCAGGCCGGTGACGCGCGACAGCGCCGTGCCGGCGGCGACGACGAGGTTGCTGCGAAGGAGGTTGCTCACGTGGCGGGTGCGGCCGTGCCCGGACCCTGGTCGAACCCACGCGAACGGCCGGTCGTGTTGACCTCGTCGACCGCCTGCGACAACGCCTCGAGTTGCACGACGACGTCGTCGACCGCGCTGCCGAGCTCGGTGCTGATGTCGCTGCCGATCGAGACCTCGGCGGCGCGGCCGACGAGCTCGCCGAGACGGGTCTGCAGCGCGGCGAGACGTGCGTCGGTCTGCGCTCGGGCGTCGCGGATGCGCTGCACCGCGTCGAGCTGGTTGCGCAGCGACGCCGTGACGGCGTCGTCGGTACTGCGATCGAAGCGCGCCCGGAGGCCGGCGCCGTCGAGGCTCCGGATCGTGTCGTCGAGCTGGTCGCCGTGCCTCGCGATCAGCCAACACTCGGCCACGCCGCGATCGACCTGTCGGCCGATCTCGGCCATCCGGCTGCGGAGCGGGCCCTCCTTCATGTCGGCCACGATCTTCTGGTATCGGCGCTGCGCCGACTGGGCCGCGGCGACGTGACGGCGCCACGGTTCGCCGACGCCGAACGGGTCGATCCGGGCGGCGTCGCGCACGCTGCCGGCGATGGCGTCCTGCTTCGAAGGGCGCAAGCGCAGCGCCGCCCAGACGGCGACCGCACACACGACGACGCCGATGACGAACGGGACGAACTGCACGGCGCCGAGCCTATTGCGGCCGGGTCGACCACCCCGGGCACGTTCGGGGTCCGGCTGCGGTGCTCCGCGTCAGACGTCGACCGGGGCGATGTCGGCGGCGGTGAACGTCGTGAGTTGCTCGTCGCTCGGGTCGGTGAGGGGCGCGAGTCGCATCGCCTGGTGCGCCACCGCGGTCTCGAACAGGTTGCGCACGAATCGGGCGTTGCCGAAGCCGCGCGTGCGGGGTTCGTTGTCGATCAGCTCGCGGACCCGGACGAGCGCATCGTCGGAGCAGTGGTATCGGTGCTTCTCGCCGAGCTTCACGAACATCGTCACGAGCTCGTCGCCCGTGTAGTCCGGGAACGAGATCGTCCGGGTGAACCGGCTCTTCAGCCCGGGGTTGGTGTCGATGAAGTCCTGCATCTCCTCGACGTAACCGGCCGCCACGATCGCGAGGTCGTCGCGGTGGTCCTCCATGAACTTCACGAGCGTGTCGATCGCTTCGCGGCCGAAGTCGTTCTCGCCGCCGCGAGCGAGTGCGTACGCCTCGTCGATGAGCAGCATCCCACCGATCGAGGCGTCGAGCGTCTGCTGGGTCTTGAGCGCGGTCTGCCCGACGTAGCCGGCGACGAGCTTCGAGCGGTCGGTCTCGACCAAGTGACCTTTCGAGACCACGCCGACGGCTCGGTAGATCTGGCTGAGCAGCCGTGCCACCGTGGTCTTGCCGGTGCCCGGGTTGCCCGTGAACACGAGGTGTTTGCTCGCCTCGATGGTCGGCAATCCTCGCTCGGCGCGCAGTTGTTGCACCTGCAACAAGCTGGTGAGCCGTCGGACCTCGGCCTTCACGTTCGCGAGGCCGACGAGGTCGTCGAGCTCGGCCAGCAGCTCGTCGATGCCGCGCTCGGGGGGCAGTTGCACGTCGACGGTGACCGCAGGTACGTCGGCCTTCGCCGCGGCGGCGGGGGGAGTGCCCGGTCCGGCGCCGGGGGTCGGAGCGGTCGGTGGCGTCGCGGGTTGGCCGGGTCGGTTGATCCCGGCCGTGTCCATGGCCTGCAGCATCGTGGTGCGGAACCCGTCGATCGCCGCGACCTCGTCGGCGGACGGCACCAGGTCGAGCGCGGCCGTCAGGTGGGCGAGTCGCAGGGCGGCCGCGTAGTAGCGGTGGCTGCGTCGGTCGCCGTCGCGGGCGTCGGCCTTCAGCAACAGGTCGAACAGCACGCTCGGTGCGCGCAACCAGGAGCGTCGGCCGTCGAGCATGCCGCCCTCGCGGAGCCGGCCTGCCGTGACGATCAGCGGCGGCTGCAGGCGGGGTCCGATCGCGTCGAGGAACGCGTCGAGCTCGGCGTCCGCTTGCCGGCCGTCGCTGTCGATCACCGCTCCGACCAGGTTCGAGGCCTCGATCAGTGACTCCTGCCGATGCGCGTCGGTGCCTCGCCCGCTCAGCGCGCCCAGCGCGCCTCCGACCTCGTCGACGAACGCGCTGACATCGGCCACCAGGGAGCTCATCACCGGGCATCGTAGGGGAGTGGGCCGGCCCATCCGTGTGGAGAGGTAACGTCCGTCGCTCGTGACCGATCGTTCCGCCCAGGCCGTCGTCGCGAAGCTGCTCGGGGTGTCGGCGGCGATCGGCATCGCCGTCGGACTGCTGTTCCACGGCTTCGAGGAGCTGCTCCACCACGTCCAGCACTGGCTGTGGGTCGACCTCGTCGGCGACCGGCCGAGCGCGGTGGCCACGATTGCGCTCGCCACGGCGGGCGGTGCACTGCTCGGCGTCGCCCTGCGGTTCCTGCCCGGCCATGGCGGCCCGCACCCCGCCGAGCACCACGGCCTGCTGCCCGAGCCGGGCGGATCGGCGACGGTGTCGATCGTCGCTGCCTCGCTCGCCGTGGGCTTCGTCGGCCTCGCCGCAGGGGCGTCGCTCGGACCCGAGGGTGCGCTCATGCCCGGCGCGGTCGGCGTGTCGCTGCTGCTCGCCCGCACGGCGCGCCTGACCGGGCCCACGGAGCAGCTGCTGGTCGCCGCCGGCCTCGGCGCGCTCATGGCGGCCATGTTCTCGCATCCGCTCGCGGGAGCGGTCATCTTGCTCGAGGTGCTGCCCACGGCGACGGCCGAGCTGGCGGTGCCGGCGGTCATGGTGATCCTGCCGACGCTCACGTCGTCGGCGTTCGCCGTGCTCAGCTTGCAGGTGATGGGCGCCGTGCCGCTGATCGGTCTGCCGTTCCAGTACGACACCTTCCGGCCCGTCCACCTGGCGTGGGCGCTGCTGGTCGGTGTGGTGGCCGGCGCGGCCGGGTTGCTCGTCGACCGGTTGGTACGACCGCTGCGTCGGGTGACCTCACACCTCGACGCTCGCGACATCGTGGTGACGACGACCATCGGCGGGCTCGTGCTCGGCGTGCTGTACGCGATCGGCGGCGACGAGACGCGCTTCACCGGCTTCCCCGAACTGCTCGTGCTGATGTCGCGGAATCCGGCCACCGGCACGGTGGTGCTGGCGATGATCGTCAAGGCGCTCGCGACCGCGTGGTGCCTCGCTGCGGGCTATCGCGGCGGCAAGATCTTCCCGGCGGCATTCGTCGGCGGTGCCGCCGGCCTCGCCGTGCACACGGTGTTCCCGTCCATCCCCGCGGTGGTGGCCGTGTCCGTCGGTCTGTCCGCGTCGATGGTGACCGCCCTGGGCCTGCCCGTGACGGCACTGCTGAGCAGCGCAGCGCTGCTGCCGCCGCGGCTGTTGCCACTCGCCGTGCTGGGCAGCGTCGCCGCATTCGTGGTGCACCTGCTGGCAGATCGGCTCGCGCCGCCGCAGGCAGCAGCAGGTGCCGCCTTGCAACACGGTTGACCCGGCGGTCAAGCCGCCGGTTAGGGTGCAGCGCATGGGTGAGCGTTTCGAGAGCGTGCAACAGGTCCGCGAAGGGCTGAAGGCCGTCAACTATCTGGCAGACGAAGGCATCGCGGGCGTGGCGTTCCTGGCCGACCGGCTGGGCAAGCCGGTGCTGGTCGAGGGACCCGCCGGCACGGGCAAGACCCAGCTGGCGAAGTCGATCGCCGAGGCGACGGGCTCGCGGCTCATCCGCCTCCAGTGCTACGAGGGCCTCGACGAGTCGAAGGCGCTCTACGAGTGGAACTACAAGAAGCAGCTGCTCCGCATCCAGGCCGACAAGAACAGCGACTCCTGGAGCGAGGTCCACGACGACATCTTCTCGGACGACTTCCTGCTCACCCGCCCGCTGCTCGAGGCCATCAGCGCCGACGACCCGGTGGTGCTGCTGATCGACGAGGTCGACCGCGTCGAGGTCGAGACCGAGGCACTGCTGCTCGAGATCCTGTCCGAGTACCAGGTGTCGATCCCCGAGCTCGGCACGATCACGGCCAAGCAGATCCCGATGGTGTTCCTCACCTCGAACAACACCCGCGAGCTCAGCGAGGCGCTCAAGCGTCGTTGCCTCTTCCTGCACGTCGACTACCCGTCGATGGAGCGTGAGAAGGAGATCGTGCTCACCAAGGTCCCGGGTGTCACCGACAACCTGGCCGACCAGATCGCCCGCATCGTGCGCAGCATCCGCCAGCTCGACCTGAAGAAGGCGCCGTCGGTGAGCGAGACCATCGACTGGGCCCGCACGCTGGTGCTGCTCGGGATCGAGTCGATCGACGCGCAGCAGGCCAAGGAGACCCTCCACATCCTGCTGAAGTACCAGACCGACATCGCCAAGGCGGCGAAGGAGCTGAGCGTCGACAAGTAGTCGACGCTCACGCACGGCCGGGTCGACCCATGCTCGATCTCCTCAACGGGTTCGTCGCCGAGCTCCGCAACGCGGGGCTGCCCGTGTCGCTCACCGAGAACCTCGACGCGATGGAGGCGGTGCAGCACATCCCGATCGAGGACCGCGAGGCGTTCAAGTACGCGCTCGGGGCCACGCTCGTGAAGAACAACAGCCACTGGCGGTCGTTCGAGACGGTGTTCGAGGTGTACTTCAGCCTGCGCGGCCCGGAGTACAAGCTCAAGGAGGGCGACGACTCCGACATCGACGAGATGTGGCGCGAGATGCAGGAGCAGATGCGCCAGGGCGACTCGAAGGGCCAGGCGGGCGGGTCGATGGACTCGCTCACGCCCGAAGAGATCGCCCAGATGCTCATGAGCGCGCTCATGAACGGCGACCAGGCGATGATGCGTGCGCTCGCCAAGCAGGCCGTGCAGCGCTTCGCCGGC
>WBZX01000836.1_pt1 | contig 24977 bp, 27 predicted proteins | sample 5204211 | NCBI WGS metagenome assembly WBZX01 (sample SAMN12344362, study PRJNA552823) | activated sludge metagenome | biome: Activated sludge suspended growth; feature: Nitrification reactor; material: Wastewater; isolation source: activated sludge from nitrification reactor of wastewater... | reverse complement strand
CGGGCGGCAACACCGCCAAGGTCACGCTCGGATTCATCCCGCTCACCGACTGCGCTCCGTTGGTGATCGCCAAGGAGAAGGGGATCTTCGCCGACCACGGCGTGGACGTGACGCTGGAGAACGGCAAGTCGTGGCCGGGAGTGCGAGACAAGCTGCTCAACGGTGAGTTCGCGGCGGCACACTGCCTGTACACCATGCCGCTGTCGGTGGCCACCGGCGTCAGCAAGATCGAGGGTTCCAGCGACAAACCCCGAAGCCTGCGGGTGGCCATGATGCTGAACCAGAACGGTCAGGCCATCACGTTGGCCTCAGACCTGGCCGACGCCGGCTACGACGACCTGGACGCAGCCAAGGCGGTGCTGAAGGAAAGCGAGCCCAAGAGCCTGGCCATGACCTTCCCCGGCGGAACCCATGACCTCTGGCTTCGCTACTGGTTGAAGGCGATGGGCGTCGACCCGGCCGAGGCGGGAATCGAGATCAAGCCGGTGCCGCCGCCAGACATGTTCAACAACCTCAACCAGGAGAACGTTCGGGGCTACTGCGTGGGAGAACCATGGAACGCCCGGGCCGTACTCAAGGGCAAGGGTTTCACGGCCATCACCTCGCAGGACATCTGGGCCAACCACCCCGAGAAGGCGCTGGTGACCAGCGCCGGGTTCGCAGAAGAGAACCCCGAGACCCTCGAGAAGCTGATGCTGGCCGTCTTCGAAGCTCAGAAGTGGCTGGATGACCCGGCCAACGTGGCCGAGACGGCTCAGATAATCGGCGTCCCCAAATACGTGAATGCCACTCCTGAGGAGATCAAGGGTCGCCTGGCCGGCACCTACGACCTGGGCGGCGGTCACGGAGAAAAGGAGTTCGGTGACCTGCGCATGAGGTTCTTCCGTGACGGGGAGGTCAGCTTCCCGGCCCCGGGGTACCTGGTGTGGGCGATGGCCCAGTACGTGCGGTTCGGTTACCTGCCAGAACTGCCCGACACGGCGCTGGCCGATGAGCTGATCCTCACGGACGTCTACGCCTCGGTGGCGGCCACGGCCGGGGTGACCGTGCCGGATACCGCCATGGCTCCGATCGAGGTCGCACTCGACGGCGTCACGTTCGATCCCACCAAGCCTGAACTGGAGGCGACCCGATCATGACCATCACCTCACCCGACGTCCCCATCGCTCCGATCGGTGTGGTGGACCGTCCTCGGTCCACGGTCGACGCCGAAGCCCAGCCACTCATCGAGCCTGACGTCCCAGCCCTCGGCAAGACCCGGGCCCGGTTCGAGCGCATCGGGTGCGGCCTGGCCGGCTTCGTCGTTCTGGGCCTGGCCTGGCAGTTCGCCTCGACCCGGGCCGAGGGCCTGCCAGGCCCGATGCCCACCTTCGAAGTGCTACATACCCTGCTGGCCGACGGACTCGCCCCCGACGGTCCGGCCGGCAAGGGGATCATCCTCCAGTTGGGCGACTCGTTGGCCAGAGTGGTCAAGGGCTTCGCCATGGCCGCGGTGATCGGTGTGCCGGCCGGGTTCGCCCTGGGAACCTCCAGGCGTCTTCACCAGGTGTTCGACCCGCTGGTGCAACTCCTCAAGCCGATATCACCGCTGGCGTGGTTCCCGATCTGCCTGACGATTCTGGTCAAGACCGAGCCCGCCGCCATCTGGGTGATCTTCCTCGCCGCCCTGTGGCCCGTCGTCATCAACACCGCAGCCGGGGCCGGGTCGGTGCCGACCGACCAGTCCGACGTGGCCCGGGTGTTCCGGTTCTCGCCCTACACCCGCATCCGCGAGATCGTCGTCCCGCACGCTCTGCCGTCGATCATCACCGGACTGCGACTGTCGATGGGGGTGGCTTGGATGGTCATCGTGGCCGCCGAGATGCTGGCGGCATCGAGCGGAATCGGCTTCTACATATGGCAGTCCTACAACGGCCAGGGTCTGGCCTACGTCCTGTCGGCTGTCATCCTCATCGGTGGCACCGGCGTCATCCTCGACCTGGCCTTCCAGGCTCTCGGTCGTCTCGTCAACCACACGGAGGCACGGTCATGAGCTTGCAGATCGAAGGGGTTTGGAAGGGCTTCGCCCACGGTGGGTCCCGTCAGTGGGTCCTGCGAGACGTGAACCTGGAGGTGCAGCCCGGTGCGTTCGTCTCGCTGATCGGTCACTCTGGTTGCGGGAAGAGCACGCTGCTCAACGTGTTGGGTGGGCTCGGAACCGCCGATGCCGGCGAGGTTCGCCTCGACGGGGAGGTGGTGGCCGGACCCAACCCCGACCGGGCCATGGTGTTCCAGAGCTACTCGTTGCTGCCCCGGCTCAGCCTGGTCCGCAACGTCCATGCCGCCGTCCGCTCGGCACGCCGGGACTGGTCGGCTGAGAAGGTCGACAGCACCGCTGAGAGGTACTTGCAAGGTGTCGGGCTGTGGGAGCACCGGGACAAGAAGCCCCATCAGGTGTCGGGCGGCATGCAGCAACGGTGCGCCGTGGCTCGGGCATTCGCCGTGGAGCCCCGGGTGCTGTTGTTGGATGAACCCTTCGGGGCGCTCGACGCCCTGACCCGGGCCCGTCTCCAAGCTCAACTGATCGACCTGTGGTCGAGTGAGTCCGAGACCGAGATGGTGGTGATGGTCACCCACGGCATCGACGAGGCCATCCTCCTGTCCGACCGGGTGGTGGTCATGTCCAACCCGCCCGGCCGTTCGGTCAGCGCGGTGATCCCAGTGGACATCCCCCGGCCTCGGGATCGGGTGTCGATAATCGACGACCCCCACTTCCGTGACGTGCAGACCGAACTGCTCGCTCTGTTGTACCGGGATCAGGCCCGAGAGGTGGAGGGTGCCGTGGCCTGACCCGGTTCGGGTCGGGGGTGGCGGCCGAGGCGGGCGCCGCCACCTCTTGCGGGGGTGGCGGTCGAAGTGGGCGCCGCCATTCCTTCACTGGGTTTGGCGGTCGAGGTCGACCACGGGCGCCAGAACTCCGGCTACGGTCGGCGCACACAGCGCTCGTGACGAAGGGACCCCGAGATGGTTTTGGCTTTGACCCCTGATTCCGGTCTGTACCAACTGGTCGTGTTCGCTCACATCCTCACTGCGATCGTGGGCTTCGGTTCCACCTTCGTGTGGCCGATGCTCAGCGCCAAGGTCCGCAAGAGCGGCGATCCAGCCCTGATGCTCAAGGTGAGCGAGATGATCGACGAAGCCGGCCACGTCCTTACGTCGCCGTTCATCTGGGCGTCGGGAGCCTTCGGGCTCCTGGCCGTCGTCTTGGCCTCGGGTATGGACGGGACCTACATCGAGTTCTCCGACATGTGGATCAGCATCGCCATGACGTTGTACCTGGTGGCGCTCGGTGTGTCGTTGGGGTTGCACTACCCCAACCTCAAGGCGATGCTGGCCCTCCAGCGAGAGATGGCCGCCGCCGGCCCACCCCAGGGCGGGCCACCCCCGCAGTTGGCCGAGCTGCAAGAACGAGGCAAGAAGGCCGCCATGTTCGGCGGAATCCTCCACCTCCTGTTCGTCCTCATCCTCCTGGACATGGTCTTCAAGCCCACCTGAGGCTGCCGCCTACTCCTCGGGTGACTCGCTGGCTCGCCCTGAACGGCGGGCCACCTACGGTGTCCTGACGCGGCGTCAGATACGCTCGGCGGTCCATGGCTGTTGACCTTGCTTCCCTTGTTGACCCTGCCCACACGGCCGTCGTCACCTCTGAAGTTCAGAACGGGGTGGTGGGGGAGCGTTCGGCCCTTCCCGCGCTGGCCGAAGCGGCTGGACCCATTGTGGAACGGTTGTCGGTGCTGCTGGACGCCGCTCGGCCCGCCGGTGTGCGGGTGATCCATGCCACCGCGGCTCGACGGGCCGATGCCGCCGGGTCCAACACCAACGCCCGCCTGTTCGCGGCGGTGAAGAAGTCGCCGGTGGCTCTGCTGCCGGGCTCTCCCGAAGCCGACGTGGTCCCGGCCCTGGGCCCCTCACCCGAGGACCTGGTGTTGTGTCGCCTCCACGGTCTCAACCCCATGGCCGGCACCGACCTGGACCCGATCCTTCGCAACCTCGGCGTCCGGACCCTGGTGGTTACCGGCGTGTCGGTGAACGTGGCCGTCACCAACTTGGTGATGGACGCCGTCAACCACGGCTACCAGGTGGTCCTGCCCCGAGACGCGGTGTGCGGCATCCCCGCCGCCTATGCCGATGCGGTGATCGACAACACCCTTTCCCTGCTGGCCACCCTCACCACCGTGGATGACCTGGTGGCCGCCTGGTCGGGAGTCGGTTCTTGAGCAAGATCGGGCGACATGCCGACCACTTCTTGCCCAAGAACGGTTTCGGCCTTGGCGCGGGTCGGAACTGGGGCGAGATCTGGTTGGCGGGCGACCACTTCTTGCCCGAGAACAGGTCGGATTCTTGCCCAAGAACGGGGTGGGGGCAGCTGGCGCTTGGAGGGTCGGATGACTACTGAGAATGAGAACAGCGACGGGGACGACCCACGGGCGGACCGTCGGTGGGTGACCATTCCGGCTGCGGTCGTGGACGTAGCGGCTCGGCTCGGTGACCGGGAGGCGATCGTCGACCAGGACGGGGCCGGGGGTTTCCGAACCTGGACCTGGGCCGAGGTGGCCCGAGAGACCGATCGGGCTGCCGCGGCCTTTCTGGCCGCAGGGGTCGAACGAGGCGACCGGGTGGCGGTGTGGGCCCCGAACTGTGCCGAATGGGTGATCGCCCTGTTCGGGCTTCAGAGCGTCGGGGCGGTGCTGGTCCCGCTCAACACCCGCTACAAGGGGGCTGAAGCCGCCGACATCATCGAGCGGAGCCGGGCGCGGATCCTGGTCACCGTCGACGGGTTCCTGGGCAACCACTACCCGGCCATGCTCGCCGGGCACGACTTGCCTCACCTGGAGCGGATCGTGGTCCTGCGGGCCGAGCCTGAGACCGGTGCTGGTACCCAGGACGACCTGACTGGCAGTGCGGGCCAGGGCGACCAGAAGGGCCCGGAGGACCTGACTGGCAGTGCGGGCCAGGGCGACCAGGAGGGTCAGGGCGGTGCCGCTGGTCAGGGCGGTGCCGCGGGTCAGGGCGGTGCCGCGGGTCAGGCGGGCCGAGTGCCAACCGAGACCTGGGAGGAGTTCCTGGCTGCTGGCGAGGCCGGGGTCACCGTTGTCCAGGTGGCCGAGCGGCGCGCCGAGGTGCAGCCCACCGACACCGCCGACCTGTTGTTCACCTCGGGAACCACCGGCAAGCCCAAGGGTGTCATCTGCAACCACAGTCAGGTGCTGCGCACTGTTGCCACCTGGGCCAACGTCGTCGGACTGAACGAGGACGACCGGTACCTGGCCATCAACCCGTTCTTCCACTCCTTCGGGTACAAGGCCGGCATCGTGGCCTGGCTCGCCACCGGCTGCGTGCTGGTACCCATGCCGGTGTTCGACGTGCCCGAGGCCATGCGCCTCATCTCCGAGCAGCGCATCTCGATGGTCCCGGGACCGCCGACGCTCTACCAGACCATCCTCAACCACCCCGACCGGTCCCAACTCGACTCGTCCAGCCTCCGCTTGGCGGTCACCGGTGCCGCCAGCGTCCCCGTCGCCCTCATCGAGCAGATGCGCACCGACCTCGGCTTCGACACCGTGATAACCGCCTACGGGCTCACCGAGGCTTGCGGCTTCGCCACCATGTGCCGCCGGGGCGACGACGCCGTCACCATCGCCACCACCTCGGGTCGGGCCATGCCCGGGATCGAGGTGAAGGTGTTCGACGACGACGGCAAGGTCATGGCCCCCGGCGAAGCCGGCGAGGTGGTGGTACGCGGCTACAACGTGATGGCCGGCTACTTCGAGAACCCCGAGGCCACCGCCGAGACCATCGACGCCGACGGTTGGCTCCACACCGGAGACGTCGGGGTGATGGACGAGCGGGGTTACCTCCGCATCACCGACCGCAAGAAGGACCTGTTCATCTCCGGCGGGTTCAACGCCTACCCGGCCGAGATAGAGAACCTCCTGCTGGCCCATCCCCACATCGCCCAGGTCGCGGTGGTCGGCGTGGCCGACGAACGCCTCGGGGAAGTCGGAGCCGCCTTCGTGGTGGCCGCCACCGGCACCACCCCCGACCCGGCCGAGATCGTGGCCTGGGCCCGCGACCACATGGCCAACTACAAGGTCCCCCGCATCGTGCGGGTGGTCGATGCCCTTCCGTTCAACGCCGGCGGCAAGGTGATGAAGTTCGAGCTCCGCGAGCTCCTGGACAGAGAGACGAAGCAGTGACGAACTACGCCGACCAGATGGACAACATCATGTTGTTGGTCCGCATCTTCTTGGGCTTCACCCTGGCCTTCCACGGCTACTGGAAGTTCTTCAAGGGAGGCAAGATCGCCGGTACCGCGGGCTGGTTCGACTCCATGGGCATGAAGCCCAACGGCAAGGTCCATGCCTACCTGGCCGCCTCCACCGAGCTGGGTTGCGGGGTGCTGATGGCCGTCGGCTTCCTCACCCCGTTGGCCGCGGCCGGCTACGTGAGCCTGATGATCGTGGCGGCGTGGACCGTGCACCGGGCCAACGGGTACCGCAGCGGGATCGACGGCTGGGAGTACAACTCGGTTCTGGCCGTGTTCGCCGCCTACGTGGCCGCCACCAGCCCCGGGCGTCATTCGATCGACCACGCCATGGAGCTCTCGTTCGCCTTCAAGCCCTACACCGCCTTCGGCATCGCCATCGGGGTTGGAGTCGCCGGTGCGGTCGGCCTGTTGGCTGCCTGCTACCGGCCGCCGGCCAAGGCCGCTGAGTAGGCGATGGCGGTGCCGGACCGATCCGCCTCCTATCCTGACGCCCCGTGACATCTGACGCCCCGTCAACTTTGCCCGACGACGAAGTCGAGCCCCGCGCCGCTGACGGGCGCGTCCCGGGACGGCGAGGCCTGGCCACCCGCCAGCGCCTCCTGGAGTGCACCACCGAAATGTTGCGCTCCAGCTCCTACCGGGATCTCAAGGTGGTCGACATCGCCCGGGAAGCGGGGACGTCGCCCGCCACCTTCTACCAGTACTTCCCCGACGTCGAGTCAGCGATCCTGGTGTTGGCCGACGACATGGTCGACGCTGGTGTGGAGCGCTTCGCGGCCGTCATGTCCGACAACTCGTGGAAGGGCCGCGTCGGTTACGAGGCGGCCGAGGCGTTGGCCGACGCCGTCCTCACCTTCTGGGACGAGAACCAACCGGTCCTCCGGGTGGTCAACCTGGCCACCGACGAAGGCGACAAGCGGTTTGCCACCGTGCGCACCCGGCTTCTGCGGGATCTGAACAACGCTCTGTCGGCCGCCGCTAAGGACCACCAGGCCAACGGCAAGGGGCAGCCCGACGTTGCCCCCGACGCTATCGCCGGCGTGCTGGTGGCCATGCTGGTGCATGTGGCCGCCTATCGGGTTGGTTTCGAGTTCTGGGGGGTGCAGGCCCCAGACCTGCGCACGGTCATGGCCCGCATCGTCTACTGGTCGATCACCGGAGTGAAACCTCCGGCTTGATTGGTCCACCGAAAGGCGGAGCCTTCCGGCGTCGCTGCTTCGAGCCGGTGGTCGGCACCAGTTCGAGGCACGGAGGGGTACCTCAGAGTGCTGGTGTGTCTGTGGGTGGAATCGGCATCCTCGACTGAGGTGACCTGAAAGGGCGTACGATCCGGGGCGATCCCGGACCCTCAGGCAAGACAGGAACCATGGCATTTTCCCCTACTTCGGGAACCCTGGCGGTGGGCATGCAACTGCCCATCCAGTCCAAGTCCACCAACTTCGCCGAAGCCTGGGAGGCAGACGCCGGGGCCGCCGAGTTGGCCCGAGTGGCCCGGGCCGCCGACGCGGCCGGGTTCGCCTACATCGCGGTCTGCGACCACACCGCCATCCCCTCCGAGAAGGCCCCGGTCATGGGCACCGAGTGGTGGGACACCGTCGCCACCCTGGGCTGGCTGGCGGGGATAACCGAGCGGACCCGGCTCCTCAGTCACATCTACGTCCCCGCCTACCGTCACCCGCTCCAGGCGGCCAAGGCCTTCTCCACCCTCGACGTGGTGTCGGGCGGCCGGGTCATCTTGGGTGTGGGGGCAGGGCACGTCCGAGAAGAGTTCGAGATGCTCGGCCTTCCCTTCGAGGAACGGGGCCGACTGCTCGACGAATCGATCGACGCGCTGCGAGCCGCCTTCGCCGAGGACTACCCGACGCTGCCCGGACCCCGCTGGCCCGCCGCCGACATGGGTCAGCACCCCCGTCCGATCCAAGAGGATGGCCCTCCCATCTGGATCGGCGGCTCCTCCCCGGCTGCGCTGCGGCGAGCGGCCGAGCGCGGCGATGGCTGGCTGCCCCAGGGGCCCGTCGATGCCGAGATCCTCGGCCGGTTGGCAGACCTGCGGGCCGCGGCCGGGCGTCACGAGCCCTTCACCGTCGGTGCCCTGCTGGGTGCCACCTACGTGGGAGCACCGAGCTGGGATCTGGGTCAGCCGGTTCTGAGTGGACCGGCCGAGAAGATCGCCCACGTGCTGGACAAGTTCGCGGGCCTGGGTGTTGATCAGGTGCAGGTCCGGTTGCGTTCCCGCAGCGTCGACGAACTGGTCGAACAGATCGAGCGGTTCGGATCCGAGGTGCTGCCCCTTCTGAGGGCGTGAACCTCACCTCGGACATGGATCGGGGGCGGTCTCGGGATGGGGCTGGGCACGTCTCGATGGCGGACGAGGGCTGGTAGCTGGTGATGACCATTCGGTACTGACAACGAGGGAGATGATCTGGTGCTGTTGGAAGGAAAGGTCGGGCTGGTATCGGGCATCGGGCCGGGCATGGGTCGAGACATCGCCTTGGCCTTCGCCCGCGAAGGTGCCGACGTGGCGCTGTTGGGACGGACAGAGGAGCGCCTGCGGTCAGTGGCCGAGGAGATCGAGGCGCTGGGTCGCCGAGCCTTGCCCGTGGTCTGTGACATCGCCGATGAAGCTGCGTGTGGAGCGGCGGCAGTAGCGGTGGCGGAAGGGCTGGGTCGGATCGATGTGCTGGTCAACAACGCCTACCACGGCGGCGACGCCAAACCGTTCATGGAAGCCGACCTCGCCGACTGGCACACCACCATGGAGGTCAACCTGTTCGGATCGCTGTACCTGACCCGAGCGTGCGTCCCCCACCTCGAGGCGTCGGGTGACGGGCGAGTGGTGATGATCAACACCATGTCGGTCCAGCGCATCGAACGGCGGTGGGGGGCCTATGTGGCCTCCAAGGGCGCGCTGGCCGCCATCACCAAGACCCTGGCTCGCGAGCTCGGAGCCAAGGGGATCAGAGTCAACGGCGTGCATCCCGGCTACATCTACGGCGACTCGGTGGAGTGGTACTTCAACCACCTTGCCGACAAGCGGGGCATCACCTTCCAAGAGGTGTACGACGAGGTGGCGGCCGAGACCTGCCTGGGCTACCTGCCCCACTCCGAGGAGATCGCCGGGACCGTCGTGTACTTCGCATCCCCGCTGTCGCGGCCGGTGACCGGCCAGATGATCGGTGTCAACGCCGGTCACTGGTTCAACGGCTGATGGCCGAGTCACATGGCCCTACCCCGGGCGGGGAACCCACCGCCGAGGACGGCCCGGTCCGGTTGATCGCCTTCGTGAAGCGACGAGCAGGAACCAGCCGAGCCGAGTTCTTGGACCATTGGCGCAACCACCACGCGCCGCTCATCAGAGATACCCCTGGCCTGGCCCGCCACATCCAGCGCTATGAGCAGATGGCGGCCCGACCCGATGACCGATCGGGCTGGGATGGTGTGGCGGTGCAACAGTTTGCGTCCTGGGACGCCTTCGTGGCCATGTTGTCGGACCCCGCCGCCGCCGCCATGCGAGCCGATGAGGACGCCTTCTTGGACCCCGCCTCCACAAAGGTGGTCTTCACCGCTGACCGAGTGGTGGTGATCGGCGAAGACGCACCCGCCGTGCCGACTGCCCCAACCGAACAGGACCTACCCGCGGCCCATGATTCAGCGGACGGGCCCTGATGACCGGCGAGCGAACCCCGCGGTTCTCTGGGGCCAGAGCCCTGGTCACCGGGGGAGGTTCAGGAATCGGGGAAGCGACCTGTCGCCTCCTATCTGCAGAGGGGGCCGAGGTGACGGTGCTGGACCGCAACGCCGAGTCCGCCAGCCGGGTGGCCTTCGACATCGGTGGCCGAGCCATTGCCGCCGATGTGGCCGACAGCGAGGCGATGAACCGGGCCGTGGCCGATGCCGCTGCCGTCATGGGTGGGCTGAGCATTCTGGTCAACAACGCCGGGGTCGGAATGGCGAAGCCCTTGGTCGACTACACCGACAAGGACTGGTCACTTCTCATCGGCGTGAACCTGACCGGGACCTTCAATGCCATCCGATCCGCGGCCCCGATCATCGTCGACAGCGGCGGTGGCGCCATCGTCAACAACACATCGCTCACCGGTCTACGCCCCACCCGCGGTGAGGGCCCGTACTCGGCGGCCAAGGCCGCGGTCATCAACCTGACCCAGACCGCGGCTCTGGAACTGGCTCCGCTGGTGAGGGTCAACGCCGTAGCCCCAGGGATGATCTCCACCTCGCTCACCGAGGTGGTGGTCGACAACCCGACGTGGCGGGCGGCGGCCGAGTCCGGTACCCCGATGGGACGAATCGGCGATGCCGACGAGGTGGCTCGGGTCATCGCCTTCCTGGCCGGCCCCGACGCCAGCTATGTCACCGGTCAAACGATCGTGGTAGACGGAGGCTCGGTGCTGCCCAGCCTCCAGTCCGATGCCCTGCTGAGGGCTTTCACCGATCCGGGAGCAACACAATGACCGCGGCTGACGAGCTCCGCCCCCTGCTGTTCGGCAACGTTCCCATGGACAACTGGCCCGCCGGGGACGACGCCACCGCGGAGCCTTGGACCACCTTCGTACGGGCCCGGCGCCACCTGGCCAACGGAGACCTGGACCTGGCCATTCGAGACTGGGGCCACATCTCCATGTTCGACATGTTCGAGCCCCGGCACCGCCTTCAGGCCTGGACGTTCCTGCGCGCCAACGGTATCCAGCCCGACGCCTCCATAGCCTGCACCGTCCTCGGCATGGTCGCTGAGATCGCGGTTGGTGCGGGCCACGACGCGCTGGCTGTGTACGCCGATGGCTCGATTCGCTACCTCAACCACGGCGGATCGGTTCTGGTGGTCGACAGCGCCCGCTACGACCTGGTCATGGGGGCATCGGCCCTCATCGAGGTGGGTCAGGAACTGGCCGACGAGCTCGGGCCCTGGGCTGGCCCCGAACTCCCACCACTGGACCCGGGGGAGTCGCGGTTCACCCTGCTGACCCCTGGTGGTCCGGTAATCGGTCAGGGGCCCGACGACGCCCTACGCGCCGACCCCATGGCCCAGCCGCTGTATGCCGCTGCCACCGCGCTGCTGATCGCGGTCCTGGACGAGGGGCCACCCACGGTTTAGCCCCGATCCGCCGATGGGCAGAGCCTACCGGCGGGGTTCGGTCGCCGGTGTGCTGGCCGACGCCTTCGCTGCTACGACCGGCAGAAGCCGATCGCTGCACCGGCGTGCCTTCTCAGCGGGCGCGAGCCCAGAACTCGGTGAGGAGGGCGGCGGCACCCGACGGGTCTTCTACGGCCCAGAAGTGGCGCCGACCTTCCAGGGTGCCCACCTCGGCTCCGAGCATCTCGGCCACCTCGACTGACTTGGGCGTACTGGAGAAGCCGTCTCCGGTGGCGTCGATCACCATCCCGGGTCGGCCGACGGGGCCCATCTCGGCGCCCCAACTGGCGTAGGTGTTGGGCACCGCGGAGCGGTACAGGTCGAGGATGCAGGCCCCCATGGTGGCGTCCATGGCCGACACGGTGGCCAACGCCGCCTCCCGGGTCATGCCCATTTCCTCGAACGTCGGGGCCTGATCCTCTGGGGGAGTGGCGAGTTGGGCTTCGATGAACGCCTCACCGTCACCAGGCGTTTGCCACACCTGGGCGAAGTCGTGCCACTTCTGGTCGGGGTGCACGATGGTCGCCACATCGGCGGCCCAGGTTCGCACCAACTCGGGATGCGTCGTCACCAGCCGATAGGTGAACCCGGCACCCCAATCGTGGCCGACCAGGTCCACGGGCTCGTCCATGGCCGCCAACTCCCCGACCAACCAGTCGACGTATGCGTCCTTGGTGGCCGTGAAACCATCGGGTCTCTGGCACCCGAACCCAGGCAGGCTGAGCGCCACCGACGGCTCATCGATCTCGGCCCGAAGAAGATCCCAGTAGGCCGCGGTCTCGGGCACCCCATGTACGAACACGATCATCGCCGGACCATACCGGCTGGCAAATGTCAGCCCGGCGCATACTGTCGACCCATCGTCGGCCCAACTGGTCAGACAGCCCGATACCCTGCTTGCCGGTCTGGATCCGAGTCCATCGTCTCGATTCCCGGCGGCGCTCTTGTCACCCTTCGGTGTGGGAGACAAACGAGGAGCTTTCGCCCAGGCTGGACCGGCTGTGTGGGCATCTGACGGACATCGCTAGGAGGCGTGAAGGTGAGCACGGCGAGGCTGGAGGCCTTCAGCGACGGTGTCCTGGCCATCATCATCACGATCATGGTGTTGGAGCTACGACCACCCGAAGGAGCTGCTCTCGCCGATCTGCGTGCCCTGTGGCCGGTGTTCATGTCCTACGTGCTGAGCTTCGTCTACGTCGGGATCTACTGGAACAACCATCACCACCTGCTCCGAGCAGCCGACCGGGTGAACGGGGCGATCATGTGGTCGAACATGCACCTGCTGTTCTGGTTGTCGTTGTTCCCCTTCGCGACCGCATGGATGGGTGAGCACAGCTTCGCCGGTGACACTGCGGCGTTCTACGGACTGGTTGCCCTGATGTCAGCGATCGCCTATTTCATCCTCCAGTCAGCAATCGTGAGCGAGCACGGCCAGGACTCAGAGGTCGCTCGGGCGTTGGGCAATGACCTGAAGGGCAAGGTCTCGCCCGTCGTCTATGCCGTCTCGGCGGGCCTGGCCTTTGTCAACCAGTGGTTGGCCGTAGCTGGATACGTGGCGATGGCTGTCCTCTGGTTCATCCCCGATCGCCGCCTGTCCGGCACTTCTAGAGAGATGGGCGGCCAATGACCGACGTCGGAGGTGACGTTCCACGAGATTCCACCTTCATCACGAGGATCGATCCTGAGCGGGATTCTCAGGCCCGTCCTGATGGCATCCGCCTGGCGGTCAAGGACTGCATCGACGTGGCAGGCGTGGTGACGACGGCAGGGTCACCGGCGGTGGCCGACGGTGCCGAGCCGGCGGTGGCCGATGCCGAGTGCCTGGCTGGTTTCAGGGCTGGCGGTGCTCGTCTGGTGGGAAAGGTGAACCTGCACGAGCTGTGCTTCGGTTCCAGTGGGGTCAACCCTCACTACGGCACGCCCGTCAATCCACTCGACCCTCGACGAGTGCCGGGAGGTTCATCGAGCGGATCGGCTGTGGTCGTGGCCGTCGGCGACGCCGATGTTGCGCTGGGAACCGATACGGCCGGATCCATCCGCAACCCAGCGACCGCCTGCGGGGTGGTCGGGCTGAAGCCCACCTTCGGGGTGGTGTCGGTGGTGGGCACCCGTCCTCTGGCCCCGTCGCTCGACACCATCGGAGTTCTGGGTCGCACGGTCCGAGACGTTGCCGTTGGCGCCACGATGCTGAACGGCCAGCTCACCGACGGCGATGTCACCGCGGTCCACGCGGTGGCCCGGCTACGCCTGCCCGGGACCGATCCCACTATCGATGCCGCCATCGACTCGGCGCTCATCGCCGCGGGGATCGAGACCACAGACGTAACCGACGTGCTCGCCGTCGGGTGGGAGGCCGCGCACCGTGCCGCAATGGACGTCCTCTTCGGTGAAGCCCTGATGGTCAACGACGACATCTGGCGCCATCACCGACACCAACTGGGTGCCGATCTGGTGGAACGGTTCACCTTCGCCCAAACCATCAGCCCGACCGAACTGGCGGAGGCCCGGGCGAGGAGGGTCCCGTGGCGGGCCGAGTTGGCCGAGGTGTTCGGAGCTTTCGGAGTGTTGGTCCTGCCGACCATGACCGCCTACCCGGCCCGGCTCGGCGAACACGGCGTCGGGCCGAACCCGGCGGCGGCGGCGGTGAACCTGGCTGGCCACCCAGCCATGACCGTGCCAGTCCCCAGCGGGGGCTTGTTGCCAGCTGGCCTTCAACTGGTGGCTCCAGACCACCACGAACCCCGCCTTCTCGCCACCGCCGCGGTCATAGAAGCAGCGGTGACACCTCAGCGCTAGTCCGACGCTGGCTGGTGAAGGGCGTCTTTCTGGGGTGGCTGGTAGCTGGCGGGCGAATGGATTCAGCGACCGGGGTCGTGATCGCCGACGAGCAACGTGTCGACCGGGTATGCGGACACGGTGGCGTCGGCGGTCAGCAACGGAACCGAGAGATGTCGAGCCTGGGCGACGAGCAGCCGGTCGAAGGGGTCGCGGTGGATCAGTGGGAGGTCGGCCACGGCGAGGGTGTCGTGGTGTTCGACGGGAATCGGGGTGCCTGAGATCCGGCTGATTCGATCAGGGACGTAGCGAGATGGGGGTTCAGGCAGATCAAGCCTCCCCAGGGCGTACTTGATGGCGATCTCCCACGACGTCACGGCTGACACCAGCAGTTCTGTTGTCGGGTTCTCCGCCAGCCCAAGGTGGTCCCCGAGACGTTCCGGGGCAGTCTGGAGCCAGAGGAAGATGTGCGTGTCGAGCAGGACCCTCATGCTTCGAACGCGTCGAGGACCTCGGCGGGGAGTGGAGCGTCGAAGTCCTCCGGCACCTCGAACACACCGCGGTCTGATCCCAGCGTCCTCCCCTCGGTGTTGGTGACGGGTATCAGACGGGCGACCGCGACGCCGCGGTTGGCGATGATCACCTCCTGTCCGGCGGCGACCTCGGCGAGCAACCGGGACAGGTGGGTCTTGGCCTCGTGGACCCCAACGGACTTAGTCACATAGCTAGTTTATATCCTTGGTGGGCCCTGTCTGCCCAGGATGCACGCCACAGGCTCTCTTGCAGCGCCAACGCAAGCTCCAGCGGACTCTCGGTTGCTTACCTCGGCGGTGGGTCCGGGTTAGAGCCCTCTGCTGTTGCCGAGGAGGTCTGGGAAGTTGGGGTCGCGCTTTTCGCCCTTGGCCATGAAGGTCTCGAGCATGTCGGCAGGTTGGAACATTCCCGACTGCCAGGCGGACATGTGGTTGAGCGAGTCAGCTACCGAGTGATCCCTGGCGAAGTTGATCATCTCCTTGGTGCCCCAGATGGCCAACGGGCTCTTGGTGGCGATCTCCGCGGCCACCTCCAGGGCGCCGGCCACGAGGGAGTCGTGGTCGGGGAACACCTCGTTCACCAGGCCTACCTCGGCGGCTCGGGCGGCAGGGACCCGGTTGCCCCGGTAGGCCCACTCCCGAGCGATGCCTTCGGGGATGATCTTGGGGAGCCGCTGGAGCGTGCCAACATCAGCGGTCATGCCGATGTTGATCTCCTGGATGCAGAAGAAGGCGTCCTCGCTGGCGTAGCGGAGGTCGCAAGCCGAGACCATGTCGACCGCCCCTCCGATGCAGCCGCCCTGGATGGCGGCGATCACCGGCATCCGGACCCGTTCCAGCGCGGTGAACGATTCTTGGAGCACCCGCACGCTCTGGAGTAGCCGAGCCCGGGCTCGGCCCTGTTCGGCGGCTGAACCATCGGCCGACGGGCCGCCGAGGGCGTCACCGCCTCCTGAGGCGAACACTCCCAGGTCCATTCCCGAGCAGAAGTGCTTTCCGGTGGAGGAGATGACGATGGCGCGCACCGAACCGTCCTCATCGAGGTCGCGCACCACCGCGGGCAGCTCCGACCAGAACTCCTTGATCATCGAGTTGTAGACATCGGGCCGGTTGAGACGCACGTGGGCGACCTTGCCGATTCGTTCGACGTCGAAACAGGTAGGCGATTCGCTCATGACGCCATCCTTGCCCAACGACGGCACGTCGGCGGTCTCGAAACGTGCACGGGGGTCGGGCGGGAGGCGAGTGGCGAGTGGCGAGTGGCGAGTGGCGAGTCCGGGGTCGGACAGGCAGAATGAAACCTGTTCTAGTTTCACCCTTTGGGTGAGCTCACCGGATCAGGGGATATGCGTGCAGGATCTCGGCAGTGGCAAGACCGATCAGCGTCCGGTGCGGCTGGGGGGCGCACTGGTCACGCTCGTGGAACCGCACCGTGGTTCCGAGGTGGCCTACAACCGTTGGTACGAGCGGGACCACTTCTACGCCGGCTGCATGATCGGCGCTTGGACCATCAGCGGAGCACGCTTCGTGGCCACACGTGACCTCAAGGAGCTGCGTTACCCCGCCGACTCACCGGTGGCACCCGACTCGGCGGCAGGTTCGTTCCTGGCCTTGTACTGGGTGTTGGCGGGCCGGTTCGGTGAATGGATGCAGTGGGGGTCCGAGCAGGTCAAGTGGTTGCACGAGAACGGGCGGATGTTCGCTGACCGTGACCACATCCACACCCTCATGTACCGGTTCCGCACCGAGTACGAGGCCCCCGATGGGGTGCCGGTGGAGCTGGCCCTGGATCACCGTTCGCCGTACGTGGTGTTGGTGATCGGAGAGCCGGCCGATGGCCGCACCCTCGACGACGTCGACGCCTGGTTCGGTGAGCAGCCGCTACCCGGGGTCGTGGGGGCCGAGTTCACCGCCATCCCGCTGCCGGGGGACTCGGCTCCCGGGGTGCGCGCTGACAGCGCGGCCAACCGTTTCAGTCAGCTCTGGTTCGTGGACGACGAGATCACCGACATCTGGGACGAGACGTTCGCCGGGCTTGGCGAGCGTTTCGCTTCGGCGGGGCTGGGCCGCCTGGTGCTGGTGGCGCCGTTCCGGGCGACGGTTCCCGGAACCGACACCTACACGGACCAGATCTGGTGATCCGGAGAGGTTTGCCCAGATGTTCCCTCAGAATGGCTTCGGAAGCGCCGACGCCCACCGCCGCCCGGCGTGGACCAGGCAGTTCTACCCCGACCATTGTTTCCAACCACCCGTTTCAGTTTCTGACGACCCGTCAGATTGTGAGGTAGCATCATGACCATGACTGACGCAGGCACCCCCAACGCCGACGACTTTCCCAAGATCATCTCGGTCGACGACCACGTGATCGAGCCGCCCAACGTGTGGCTCGACCGCCTTCCCAAGAAGTACCACGACGTCGGGCCCCGGACCGTGCGAGAGCGCGGGACCATGAATTTCGTCGGAGGTGTGTTCAGCTACGAACCCTCCGACGACGGCGATCTGTGTGACTGGTGGATCTATGAGGACAAGAAGATCCCCCAGACCCGCCTCGCCGCCGCGGTGGGATTCGACCGTGACGAGGTGAAGGTCACCGGCGTCACCTACGAGGAGATGCGCAAGGGGTGTTGGGACCAAGAGGCTCGCTTGGCGGACATGGATGCCAACTGGACCGACATCCAGATGTGCTTCCCTACCTTCCCCCGCTTCTGCGGCCAGACGTTCATGGAGGCCCAGGACAAGGTCCTGGCCGACCTGTGCGTCAAGGCCTACAACGACTGGATGGTGGAGGAGTGGTGCGGCGGCACCAACGGCCGTCTTCAGCCGCTGATCATCGTGCAGCTCTGGGATGCTGATCTGGCCGCCGCCGAGGTGCGGCGCAACGCCGAGCGCGGCGTGCGGGCGTTGGCCTTCAGCGAGATCCCGCCGTACCTGAACCTGCCGTCGATCCACACCGATTACTGGGAACCGCTGTTCCGGGCGTGTTCGGAGACCAACGTCGCCATCCACATGCACATCGGCTCGTCGTCCAAGATGCCCTCGACGTCCGCCGATGCCCCCGCCGCCGTCGGCTCGACCCTCACCTTTGGCAACGCCATGAGCTCCATGGCCGACTGGATGTTCTCGGGGTGGCTAGCCAAGTTCCCCAACCTCAAGCTGGCCTACAGCGAGGGCCAGATCGGGTGGATCCCCTACATCCTCGAGCGGGCCGACCGCGTCTGGGAGGAGAACCGGGGTTGGGGCGGTGTCAGCGACATCGTCAAGGAGCCGCCGTCGACCTACTACTACCAGAGCATCTACGCCTGCTTCTTCGCCGACCAGTACGGCTTGGAGAACATCGAGAAGGTCGGTCCCAACAACGTCTGCTTCGAGACCGACTACCCCCACTCGGACTCGACGTGGCCGCACTCGCGTGAGGTGGCCATGAAGATGATGGACGGGCTCTCCGACGACATCGTCTACAAGCTGGTCCGAGGCAACGCCATCCGCCTGATGGACCTCGACATCAAATAGCCAACCGCCTCTCCGGGACTTCAAGCCTCGCTTTGGGTGGCTTGATCCTCCACGGGGACTCGGGCTGGTTGGCCTCGGTAACTGCTGTTGCCGGTGGGCCTCCTGTTGTTGGTTGCCTGGCGGCCAGGGCTGATGCATTCGGGTTCGGTTGGATTCGTGAGCGTTTGGGCCTGGCTGCGGTGCAAACTCGTCTGTTCTCATCTCTCGATCGGTGACCATTTTCATGTCTGACTCTTATTCGTTGTTGATTGGGGGGGAGCGGGTTGCTGCTGCCGCCGGGTACGAGGTGATCAACCCCTCGACTGAGGCGGTGGTGGGCTTGGCTCCCAACGCTTCGGTTGAGCAAGCCGAAGCGGCGTGCGCTGCCGCTCGTGATGCGTTCGACTCCTGGAGCCGGACTCCGATGGCTGAGCGGTGCGCCATCTTGGATCGGATAGCGGACGTACTCGACGCCCACCGCGACGAGTTGGTTCCGGTGGTCCAGGCCGAGACCGGGGCCACCATGCGGGTGGCCAAGACCATGCAGGTGCCTCAGGCTGCTGCTCGCTTCCGTCGCTACGCCGAGGTCGAGTCGAACCTGGTGCCGCTTCCTCCCGCGGTCATGCCCACCACACCCCTGGCCCCGGGCGGGATCATCGGTGCCGTCGAGCACCGTGCCCCGGTCGGGGTGGTGGCCGCCATCGCCGCCTACAACTTCCCGGTCACCAACATGGCCGGCAAGATCGCCCCCGCCCTGGCCATGGGCAACACCTTGGTGGTGAAACCCCCCACCCAAGATCCGCTCGGCGTGATCCGGATGGTCGAGTTGATCGAGGAAGCCGGGCTCCCGCCGGGAGTGGTCAACACCGTCTCCGCCGACTCGGTGGAGGTGGCCGAGGTCATCACCTCGTCGCCCGACGTCGACATGATCTCGTTCACCGGGTCCACCGGGGTTGGGTGTCGGATCGCCGAGGTGGGGGGCCGGACCATGAAGCGACTGCTGTTGGAGTTGGGCGGCAAGGGTGCAGCCATCGTGTTCGACGATGCCGACCTGAAGAACGTGATCTCCAACGTGTCGAGCACCTGGACCTTCCACTCCGGCCAGATCTGCACGTCTCCCACCCGAGTGGTGGTGCAGCGCGGCCTGTACGACGAACTGGTGGGCAAGCTCACCGCCATGGCCGCGCACCTCAAGGTCGGTGATCCCTTGGAGCGGGACACCGTCGTCGGGCCGGTCATCTCCGGTGCTCACCGCGACCGGGTGGAAGCCATGATCCGTACCGCCACCGAGGAGGGGGCAACGCTGGCCACCGGGGGCACCCGACCCGACATCGACACCGGCTTCTACGTGGCCCCCACGTTGGTGGTGGACGCCACCAACGCCATGACCGCGGCCCGTGAAGAGTTCTTCGCTCCGGTGATCACCGTGATCCCCTTCGACACCGAGGACGAGGCGATCGCCATCGCCAACGACAGCCAGTACGGCCTGTACAACTACGTCTTCACCGCCGACAGCGGCAAGGCCATGGAAGTGGCCAAGCTCCTGCGATCGGGCAACGTCGGGATCAACACCCTTCAGCGCAACCACGAGGCGGCGTTCGGTGGGTTCAAGTACAGCGGTGTTGGGCGAGACGGTGGGTCCTGGGGCCTGCATGCCTACAGCGAGATGCAGTCGATCATGTGGAAGGGATGACACCGCGATGAAAGCAATTGTCTGGACCGGTTCGCTCGAGGTGCGAGACGACGTAGAGGTGCGGGACCTGCGTCCCAACGAGGTGAGAGTTCGGGTTCACGCCACCGGGCTGTGTCACAGCGACGTCTCGGTGGTCAACGGCACGATCCCGTTCCCGACCCCGGCCGTGCTCGGCCACGAGGGGGCGGGAGTGGTCGAAGAGGTCGGTGGAGCCGTCGGCAAGGTGAAGGTGGGTGACCACGTCGTCCTCACCACCCTGGGCAACTGCGGCCAGTGCGATGCCTGTGACCGCGGTCAGCCCACCCATTGCCGTGACACCGCTGGTCGCCTCAGCGCCCCGTTCACGGTGGGGGGAGAGAAGGCGTTCCAGTTCGCCAATGCTGGGGTCTTCGCCGAGACCACCGTGGTCAAAGAGACCCAGGCCGTGGTTATCGACCCCGAGGTGCCGCTCGCCTCGGCCAGCCTCATCGGCTGCGCTGTGCTCACCGGCACAGGCGCAGTGCTGAACCGGGCCCGTCCCCGGCCCGGACAGTCGGCGCTGGTGATCGGCATCGGGGGCATCGGGCTCAACGTCCTGCAGGGTCTGGCCATCGCCAACTGCGGTCCGATAATCGCCGTCGATGCCAACCCGGCCAAGGAAGCGGCGGCCCGCCAGTTCGGCGCCACCCACTTCATCGCCGCGGGGCCCGACGTCGACACCGCGGCCGCGGTCAAGGAGATCTGCCCCCAGGGCGTGGACTTCGCGTTCGAATGCGTTGGTCACCCGGCCCTCATCCGCCAGAGCATCGACCTTTTGGACTGGGGTGGAAGCTGCGTGCTGCTCGGAGTCCCGAAGCTGGGCAGCGAGGCCAGCTTCGTGGTGAACAGCCTCTACAACGACAAGTCGATCCTCGGCTGCCGTTACGGGGCGGCCCGTCCCCACCACGACATCCCCCTGTTCATCGACCTGTACAAGTCGGGGCGGCTCAAGCTCGACGAACTTGTGTCGGCCACCTACCAACCCGAGCAGGTGCAAGAAGCGCTGGACGCCATGCACGGCGGCGCCCTGAACCGCGCCGTGCTCACGTGGGCTTGACCTCGCGGGTTGCTCGACGGTGTCGAGCCGCGCCGTCGAGCGGGTCGTCCAACCAGCGGTGATGACCGGGTGCGAGGTGGGGTCGACGGCGCAGACGGAGCTGGCTCGATGAGTGAGCCCCGCTCGACCCACGCGGCAAGGGGGGTCTCTCGGGTCCGCCGGGTGCTCGCCCACGCCGAGGAACTGGTGGCCGAACGTCGGGATCGGGGTGCATGCGAGGCCCGGGTGCCGTTTCTGCGGGAGGTGATTCCACCTGCAGGTGTCGGCGCCGAGATCGGCGTGTTCAAAGGCCGGTTCTCCCCGGTGCTGCTCCGGGAGACCCGAGCCGTGCAGCTGCACCTGATCGACCCTTGGTACCTGCTGACCCCCGAGTGGCATTGGGGGCGCGGCGACCGCAGCACGGTCAACGCTCTACGTCGGATCCTCGGGCGATTTCGCCCCGAGATCGAGGCCGGCACGGTGGTGGTGCATATCGGTGACGACCGCGAGGTGCTGGCCCGATTCCCCGATGCCACCTTCGACTGGGTGTATCTCGACTCGTCCCACGCCTACGAGCACACCCGACAGGAGCTGGCCATCCTGCGCCGCAAGGTGAAACCCGGTGGCTTGATCGCCGGCGATGACTGGCGTCCCGCACCGGCGCATCCTCACCACGGCGTGTTCCGCGCCGTCCAGGAACTTGTCAGCGAGCCCGGCTGGGCCCTGATCCACGCCGACGAACAGACCCTCCAATGGGCAGTCCGCCTCCCCGGGCCAGGCTGACCGACGAAAGGGACTGCCTTCGGCGGATCCAGACCTAGATCTGGGGGTGGAGCAGCAGATCGACCAGGCCCGATACTGCGTCGAGGCTGGTGAACAGACTCTCCAGGCGGGTGTCGTCTCCGTCTACGCCGCCCATCAGTTCGAGCCCCAGGAACAGTGACGCAATTGCGTACGCGATGTCGGCAAGCGGCACCACCGCGCCGAGCGGTGTGTCGGCCAGGACCCTGGCCAGTGCGTCCTCCACCAACGTCGTCCAGGCCTGCATTCCGTCCTGTACCGCGGCGCCGAGTTCGGGTGACGACGCCGCGCCGGCGACCAGTTGCGCCAGCACCGCGGTGTTCCCTTCGGCGAACTCGACCTGGTGGATCTGGTGGCCGACCGACACCAGATCCTTGAGGGTCTTCACCCCCGCCAGTCTCTCGGCGTAGAGCAGGGCCCGACGTTCGGCGTCGGTTCGGGCCACCGCCTGCAACAGACCGTCGACCGATCCGAAGTGGTAGAAGACCAGCGCCTGGTTGAGGTCGCCGTGGCGGGCGATGGCCCGGGCGCTCACGCCGGCGATACCGTCCTGGCGGAGGCAGGCGCGGGCCGCGGCCTGAAGGCGATCGCGGGTTTCGGCCCCGGACTCGCTGGCGGTGCGATGGCTGCCAGTTGGTGTTCGTCTGGCCGCAGGCATGGGTGTCATCTTTCCAGACCCCCCGACCGTGACCCCGCCATGCGTGCGACCAGCCTCCACAGCGCACGCACGACGAAGGCGGCGGCGCACACCACAGAAGCGACGACTAATAGGTACCCGTACACGACGATGGTCAAGAGAACGGCTCTCATGATGGAGCACCTGTCGGGATCGGCGTGTGGGCCAGGCGCGGGGGTCGGTGGGCACAGCGATCGCCGGAGCATTCGGGGGGATCGAGGCGGCGTCCGATCCGGTCCCGGTTGGCCGACACGAGGTGGAAGAAGCTCTCGGCGGCGGGGGCAAGGCCGGGCCTGCTCAGGTTCCACGACCACTCCCGGTACCGGACCGTGGCCCACAGGCACACGATGAACCCGGCCGGGCCGATCCACGCCGCGCCCTCCTCGGAGCCCCCGCGTGCCACGACCACGAGCTCCTGGCCTAGCCACGGGAGTTGGGGGAGGAGTCGGGCCGCATCGGCGGCATCGGCCTCAACGAAGCGCAGCGGGAGATGGGTGGGCTGGGTTTCCAGCCACTCGCGGCACCGGCGACACAGTGCGCAGTGGACGTCGTAGTACACGGTGAGTGATTCCATTGCGGTCTCCGGTCTGTCAGCCCTCTCTCAGGCGGGGGTCGGTCCGAAGCCACCAGGTCCGGCGAGCGTTCCCGGGCCGGCGAAGGTTCCGGCTCCGCCGTAAGGGCCGGGTGCCGCGAAGGGGCCCGGTGCCACCGGACGGGCCGGAGGCGGCGGCAGGTGGCTGGTGGGAGGATCGATCGGGCGCACGGTGACCTGCGGGGCGACGGGCGGGACCAGGTTCGCCTGGCGTCGACGGGCGGCGAGCCGGTGGAAGACGTAGAGGTTGACGAAGTGCACCGCGGCCAGGCTGCACAGCAGCAGGCCGAGCTTGCGGGCCAGGATCTCGAACGCCTCGGTGCTGGTGGTCGCCTGGTTGGCCTTCATCATGAAGAAGCCGTAGCCGAGGTTGACCATCGCGAAGCCGGTGACCAGCAGGTGGTTGACCGCCTCGGCCAGTTCCGGCCTGTCATCGAACACGTCCCTGAGGAACAGGGCACCGTTGCGGTACAGGGTTCGGGCCAGCCAAGCGCAGAGGGCGACGGTGGCGATCAGGTAGGTGGTGTACACGGGGACGAGGTAGCTGTTCACGGCGGTCTCCTTGGTTGAGTAAACGCTTTGAGCGTTCGCTTAGTGCATGTGCATTGAGCATACGCTCAAGTGCGTCCACCTTGTCAACCCCTTGGCCCCAACCGGTGTGGTGTCGACCGGAGGCGGACGCCCGAAATGCGCCCGAGTGCGGTCAATCCGCCAGATCTGGGTTCAGGCCAGATCTGGGTTCAGGCCAGAGTTGCCTCTCCGGTCTGGACCCGCCACAGCGCGGCGTACAGGCCACTGAGCGCCACGAGTTCGTCATGGGTCCCGGCTTCGACGACCCGGCCGGCCTCCAGCACGTGAATGCGGTGGGCATGACGAACGGTGGAGAGGCGATGGGCGATCACCACGGTGGTGCGACCCGCCGAGACCTTGGCCAAAGACCGTTGGATGGCGGCCTCGGTCTCGTTGTCGACTGCGGAGGTCGCCTCGTCGAGGATCAGCACCGCGGGGTCACGCAGGATGGCCCGGGCGATGGTGAGGCGCTGGCGCTGCCCGCCCGACAGCTTCTGCCCCCGTTCGCCGACCAGGGTGTCGAAACCATCGGGCAGGGCGTCGATGAAATCGGCGGCTTCAGCCAGCTCCGCAGCCCGTCGCAGCTCGGCCTCGGTGGCATCGGGCCGTCCGTAGGTGAGGTTCTCGCGCACCGTGCCGTGAAACAGGAACACGTCCTGGGCCACCAGTCCGGTAGCGCCCCGCAGCGAAGCGAAGGTCAGGTCCGAAATGGAACTCCCGTCCAGGGTGATCTGCCCCGATGTGGGTTCGTACAAGCGCAGCAAGAGCTTGACCACCGTGGACTTGCCCGATCCGGTGGGCCCGACGATGGCGTGGGTCTCACCCGCGGGGATGTCCATCGACACGCCCCGTAGCACCAGTCCGTCCTCGGCGGGCGAGCTTTCGGAGCCGCCAGGGCTGCTGTCATAGGAGAAGGTGACGTTCCGGAAGCTGATGTCGCCACGCACCGGTTCGGTCAGAGCAGTGGCGCCCGGCAGGATCCGGGGTTCGGCCCGCAGCACGCCGAAGATGCGCCGGCACGAGGCCATCGCCCGCTGATACTGGTCCAAGGTTTCGCCCAGGGCGGTGAGGGGCCACAGCAGTCGCTGGGTCATGTACACCAGCATCGAGAAGACACCAATCTCGAGGTCTCCACGCAAGGCGGCCCGGCCGCCGACGATGAGGGTCATGGTGAACCCGGCCAGAACCGCCATTCGGATCAACGGGTTGAACGCCGTCGAATACCGGATGGCGTCACGGTTGGCCTGGCGGTAGGCGTCTGAGTCGACCTCCACGCGTTCGACCTCGCGGTCCTCGGCGTTGAACGCCTTGATGGTGGCGATGGCTCCGAGGCCGTTG
>WBZX01000871.1_pt1 | contig 25008 bp, 17 predicted proteins | sample 5204211 | NCBI WGS metagenome assembly WBZX01 (sample SAMN12344362, study PRJNA552823) | activated sludge metagenome | biome: Activated sludge suspended growth; feature: Nitrification reactor; material: Wastewater; isolation source: activated sludge from nitrification reactor of wastewater... | reverse complement strand
AGGGGTCCGCGGACGAGCACGGGATCCGACGCGGATCCGAACGGAGCGAGGACGTGCACGCGCGCACCTCCTCGCGCCAGGCGGAGCGCGTGGGAACGAACGAAATGGCCGGCGGGATCGTCGTCGCTCTGCGGATACGACGTGGTGACGACGACGATGCGAGGGCTCGACGGACCAAGGCCAGGAGCGCGGTGTCGAGAGCCATCGCTCAAGCCATCCATCACGTCAGGCTCGAAGCTCCTACCGCGCAAGAGACATGGTCGGCGAATCGCGTGGGGGGAGGACCGCGCGAGCTCCGGCGCCTGGGGCGAGGAGGGACGCGCGGCTCCGCGAGATGGGGAAGACTCAGCCGTCCGGTGTTCGAGAGAACACCCGACGATCAGGTGCCCATCACGTCCATCTTCGAGCGCTTGCGGCGGCGACGCGCGGCCTCCGACGCCTTCTTGCGGCGCTTGACCGACGGCTTCATGTAGTGGCGGCGGCGCTTCAGCTCACGCAGGATGCCTTCGGCCGCCATCTTCCGCTTGAGGTGCTTGATGGCGCGCTCGATGCCCTTGTCTCCAACGGAGACTTCGAGCGGTTTGCACTGAATGGCCTCGGACGGCATGTTCCTGCGCTCTCCTTGAGTGACTTCGAAGACGCCCCGATCAGGGTGGCGTCGCACGCCCGATCTGCCGGGCGTTTGAGGGGGCGGCACCTTGGCACCAAGGCGCGTTTTTCGCAAGATCCAAAACGAAGCCCTCGCCGGCCGGTTCTGATCCTAGGATGCGCGGCCGCGATCGGCTGGATCGCGAGCACCTCACGCGTCGCGACGGGGCCGCGGCTCGGCGGACGGCGGCGCCGCCGGGAGGCCACGCGAGGCCCAGAGCGCCCCGGGACGAGCCGCCATCCAATCGCAGACCTCCCTTGGAAAGAACAAAACTCAGCTTGGGAGGACTTGCACTTGAGAATCTTTCTAATTATGGTGCCTCCTCGTGAGCGCGCAGAGGTCCCCGAGCCACCGTTCCACGAGGTCCACCGCGGCCTCGCGGGACCACGCGGCGTCCCGCGTCGAGGCGATGCTCGCGGGCGTGCGCGGCGCCGGGCTCAAGCTCACGCCGCAGCGGCTGGCGATCGTCCGCGCCATCGCGGGGGATCCGTCGCACCCGACGGCGCAGGAGATCTTCGATCGCCTTCAGGCGAGCATGCCGACGATGAGCTTCGCGACCGTGTACAACACGCTCGACGCGCTCGCCCGCGCGGGGCTCTGCGGCTCGCTCTCGCTCTCGCCCGGCCCCGCCCGGTTCGACCCGAACATGGAGCCGCACCACCACGCCGTCTGCGACGGCTGCGGCCTCGTGCGCGACGTCGAGCGGACGGGCCCGTCCGCGCCCCCTCTCTCGACGGGGCCGCAGGCGGCCGCGAGCCCCGGCGCGCGCAGAGCGCACCGCGCACTCGACTCGGGGGCCCTCTCGGGCTTCGAGGTGCGCGCGGTCGAGCACATCTACCGGGGGCTCTGCGCCGAGTGCTCCCGGCGAACGGGGCCTCACCGCCCCACGATTTCACGCTGAGACAGGGCCTGGATCAAAGGCCAAGGAGAATCCCATGACGACAGCAAAGCTCGCAGGAACCAAGACGCACCAGAACCTGAAGGACGCCTTCGCGGGAGAGTCGCAGGCGAACCGTCGCTACATGTACTTCGCCAAGGTCGCGGACGTGGAAGGCCGCCCGGACGTGGCCGGCCTCTTCAAGGACACCGCGGACGGCGAGACCGGCCACGCGCACGGCCACCTCGACTACCTGAAGCAGGTGGGCGATCCCGCGACGGGCCTCCCCATCGGCTCGACCGAGAAGAACCTCAAGAGCGCCGTCGCCGGCGAGACGCACGAGTACGAGACGATGTACCCGGGCATGGCGAAGGAGGCCCGCGAGGAGGGCTTCAACGACATCGCGGAGTGGTTCGAGACGCTCGGCAAGGCGGAGAAGAGCCACGCCGGTCGCTTCAAGAAGGCCCTCGAGTCGCTGGACTTTTAGTCTCAGGAAGGGGCTCGCGCCCGAGGGCGTCGGCCCTTGTATCGAGTCGGACGCTGGGCGGTCTGCGATGGTTCGCGGGGCTGCCCGGCGTCTCGGCGTCTCATGCACGAATTTCGAGGAGCATCGCAGTGAGCGTCATCCCGCGCCATCCCGCAACACCCCCGGCGACGAGCCCCCACGACAGCCGGTACTTCGACGCTCGTGACCTGGAGCAGGAGCTCAAACGCGCCTTCCAGATCTGCCACGAGTGCCGCATGTGCGTGAACTACTGCGGCTCCTTCCCGGACCTCTTCAACCGCATCGACAAGCAGATCGACGCGGGCAACGCCGAGGGCGCCGAGAAGATCAACGCCGAGGACATCAAGAGCGTCAGCGACCAGTGCTGGCAGTGCAAGCTCTGTTACATCAAGTGCCCTTACACCGCCGACGAGGGCGCCAAGGAGCTGCTGGACTTCCCCCGTCTGATGGCGCGCGAGCGCGCGGCGCGGGCGCAGCGGGACGGCATCCCCCTCGTGGACAAGATCCTCGGGGAGCCGCAGCTCATCGGGGCCGCCGGCGCGGGGATCATGGCGCCGATGGCGAACTTCGTCCTCGCGAGCAGCCTCGTCCGCAAGGTGCAGGAGAAAGTGACGGGCATCTCTGCCCAGTTCCCACTCCCCCCCATGGCGCGACAGACCTTCTCCTCCTGGCTCGCGGATCGCCGGAAAAACAAGAAGGGCGCCGCCCCCAAGGAGGGAGAAGAGGTCCGCGAGGTGGTGCTCTTCCCGACCTGTTACGGGGAGTTCAACACCCCCGAGGTCGCGCGCGCCGCGGTGGTGGTCCTGGAGCACAACGGCTTCCGCGTGATCGTGCCGGGCACCGAGCCGGAGGACATCGAGGGCCTCACGTGCTGCGGCATGCCCAACCTCGACGGCGGCGACATCGCCGGATACACGGCCAAGGTCGAGAAGAACGTCGCGCTCCTCCTCCCGCACGTCCGCGCCGGCCGGAAGATCGTCGTCCCCGGGCCGACGTGCGGCTACACGATGAAGCGCGAGTGGGCCGAGTACGTCCGCGCGCCCGAGGTCAAGGAGGTGGCCGCCGCCACGCTGGATCTCATGGAGTTCCTCGTCACCGTCGCCCGCGAGAAGAAGCTCGACCGCGAGTTCAAGCACAGCCTCGGCAAGGTCGCCTACCACGCCGCCTGTCACCTCCGCGCGCAGAAGGTCGGGTTCCCCGGGGCGCGCCTGCTCGGCATCGTCCAGGAGACGGACGTCCGCGTGATCGAGGAGTGCTCCGCCGTCGACGGGACATGGGGCATGAAGGCGGCTTATTACGAGACGGGCCGCAAGTACGCCCAGCGGCTCGTCCGCGGGGTCGAGGGCGCCGAGCCGGACGTCGTCGTGAGCGACTGCACCCTCGCCGGACTCCGCATCTCCAAGGAGAACGAGACCAAGGTGATTCACCCCATCCAGGCTCTGGCGGACGCTTACGGGCTCACCTACTGAGCCTTTGGAGGTGGGCAGTCGTACCCACCGCACGCCACCGCGCGCCCGCGGCACGAGAAAGAAAAGGAAGCCATGAAGTCCATCGAGAGAAGCGAAATACTGCCCCTCGGCGACTACGAGGGGATCCGCCCCCACTTCCGTGCCCGCGTCATCGAGGAGAAGAAGGCGCGGAGGTTCGCGCTCGGCCCCTTCGTCTCCGGCGTCTTCGAGAACCGCGACACCGTCCTGCTCCAGATCCAGGAGATGCTGCGGACCGAGCGCATCACGAGCGAGCCGGGGATCCTGCACGAGATCGCGACGTACAACGAGCTCCTCCCGGGCCCGAGCGAGATCTCGATGACGTGCTTCGTCGAGATCCCGGACAAGGCGACACGCGAGGAGACGCTGGTGAAGCTCGCTGGACTGGAGAGCGCCTTCGCCGTCGAGATCGACGGCGAGATCTTCCCCGCCAAGAACACCCGCGAAGAGGACGCCACCCCGGAGAGGACCACGGCGATCCACTACCTCAAGGCGGAGATCCGGCCGGACGCCCTCGCCAAGGTGAAGGCGCGGCAAGCCAAGGTGGCCATCCTCGTGCGGCACCCGGCGTACGAGGCGCGCGCCGAGCTCGGGAAGCCCGGGCTCGCGGCGCTCGCGGACGACATGTCCACCCCCTGATCGACGGCGCGGCCGCGAATCGACAGCTCGCCGGCGCCCGGAAACCCCATGATCGCCTTCGAACGAACCGTCCTCTTCGAGGAAGTCGACTCCGCACACATCGTATTCTTCGCCCGCTTCTTCGGGTACGCGCACGACGCCATGGAGCGGTTCTTCGGCGCGCTCGAAGGGGGCTATCCGCGGCTCGTCGGGGAGCGGCGCGTGGGGATGCCGGCCGTCCACGTCGAGTCGGACTTCCACGTCCCGCTCCGCTACGGCGACGCCATCCGCATCGAGACGAGCGTCGCGCGGCTCGGCCGGCGCAGCGCCGTCCTCCGATACAGGATGTTCCGCCGGCGCGATGGAGCCCTGTCCGCCGAAGTCCGACACACCGTCGTCTGCTCCGACCTGACCCTCCTCGCTTCCATGGACATGCCGGTGGACGTGCGCGCCCTCTTCGAAGCGCACGTCGAACCGGCCCCTGCGGCGCCCGCCGCCGCCACGTAACAGCGCACCGCGGGCCCCGAGATGGGGCTACGATACGCGGCTGCTTGCTCGGAACTTCACCGGCGGAATGGTTCTTCTTCGACGAGCGCGAGCGCGCGCTCGTGGACGAGGTGATCTGCTCGGTGGCGGAGGCGCACCCCGAGGAGGCCCGCTTCCTCCGCGCGAACCTCGCGCGCCTCACGAGCGCCGCGGGCGTCATCCGCGAGAGCCCGTCCATCGCGACGTCGTGGAAGTCGCACCTCCAGCCGCAGGGGCTCGGCGAGCCGCTGATCGATCTCCTCTGCCGCGTGCCCGACTGGGACCTGGAGCTGCACATCCCGACGAAGGCGGTGCTCGGCCAGGCGTACCTCGTCGCGAAGATCAACTTCTTCAAGGCGCTCGGCTACGCGCTCGACACGACGGGCGGCGACCCGCGGCTCTCGGAGCGCGTCCACGTGGAGCTCGCGCAGTCGATCTACTCCAAGCTCGCCGAGGAGCTCTTCGTGTCCATCGTCACGGATCCGAGCGGCAAGCGCGACGTGAAGAAGAGCGCCGCGAAGCTCCTCTTCCGCATCTGGGAGGACCGGCTCGCGGCCGAGGTGGACGACTTCGCGCCGGTGCTCGAGGCCGTGTGGGAGGCGCGAAACAAGGTGCGCCCCGTGCTCGGGACGATGCGCGGCACGCAGGAGTTCTTCCGCCTCATCGCCGAGGTCCGCGACGATCGCTTCCTCAGCTACTTCGAGGGCACGGTCATCCCCGACGAGGAGGTGCAGGCGTTCGAGGAGTTCCTCTTCGACATCTCGCACGAGGAGATCGTGCGGCTGCGCGCGTACCTGACGGAGCGAGGCGCGTCGACGCTCTCGGTCGACGAGGCGCGCCACGTGCTCGGCCGCGGGCGCGAGTCGTGGATGCCCGCGGGCGGCCCGCAGGCGCTCTACACGAGCTACAAGAAGCGGAAGATCAAGGCGCACTACCGCTCGCTCACGGGCGCTCCCGGGCCGCGAAAGACGGCCGAGGAGTTCGTGATGACGGCGTTCCTCGTGGCCGGTTGATCCCTGGAACACCGATCGGTTTGACCGAGCGGTGTTCCAGCGGGATCGCGAAGCGAGCCCGACTCCGGGGGGTGAATCGACCGGGCTTCGCCCGGGCGAGAGGGGACGCGAGGCGTCCCCTACGTGGGAAAAACCAGAACATCGAACGGGTTTCAACCCGTTCGGTGTTCTAGACACGAGCGCCCCGCCTGACGATACTCGGCGCCCACCATGTCGCCAGGCGACCTGCTCGCGGATCGTTTCGAAATCGAGCAGCTCGCAGGCTCGGGCGGGAGCGGGCGCGTGTACAGGGCGCGCGACCTCCGGACCGGCGAGGCCGTCGCGGTGAAGGTCCTCCACGGCGCGGAGATCGACGCGTACGCGGAGCGCTTCGCGCGCGAGGCGCGCGTGCTCTCGGTGCTCTCCCACCCCGGGATCGTGCGGTACGTCGCGCACGGGACGACGGCGGCGGGCGAGCCCTACCTCGCGATGGAGTGGCTCGACGGCGAGTCGCTGCGCGACAGGATCGCGCGGCGCGAGCTGTCCCTCCGCGAGGCCGTCGAGCTCGTGCGCAACGTCGCCGCGGCCCTCGGCGCGATGCACCGCGCGGGCATCGTCCACCGCGATCTCAAGCCCGGGAACCTCTTCTTGATCGGCGGCGAGGTGAGCGCCCTCAAGATCATCGACTTCGGGATCGCCCGGATCCGCACCACCGCCGCGGAGATCACGCACACGGGGATCATGCTCGGGACGCCCGGGTACATGGCGCCGGAGCAGGCGCGCGGGGAGCCCGACATCGACGCGCGCGCGGACGTCTTCGCGCTCGGGTGCGTGCTGTTCCGGTGCCTGACCGGCAAGCCCGCCTTCGAGGGAGACGACGCGCTCGCCGTGCTGCTCAAGGTCGCGCTCGAAGAGGCGCCGCGCGCGTCGCAGATCCGGCCGGACGTGCCGGAGGCGCTCGACGCCCTCGTCGCGCGGATGCTCTCGAAGAACCGCGCCGTCCGGCCGCCGAACGGGGACTTCGTCCTCGAGGAGCTGTCGTCGATGGAGGAGCTCGTCGAGGACCGGCCCGCCACCCTCGACTCGCAGCCCCCGTCCATCACCAAGGCGGAGCGCCGCGTCGTGAGCCTGATCGTCGCGCGCCTGGAGCGATCGTCCGCGGACGGGAGCGCCGACGCCCACGCCGCCACGCTGCGCGCGCTGGCCGCGCGGTACGGCGCCAAGCTCGATCTGCTCGCGGACGGCTCGCTCCTCCTCGCGTTCGCGAGCGAGCGCGCCGCGACGGATCTGGCGGCGCGCGCCGCGCGGTGCGCCCTCGCGGTGCGGGCCGAGGCGAACCCGCTGGCGATGGCGCTCGTCGCGGGCCGCGAGGTGCTGCTCTCCGGCCTCCCGATGGGCGAGGTGATCGATCGCGCGGTGCGCCTCCTCGCGCAGGCCAGCGTCGCGCCGGGCGCGTTCTCCGCCGCCCGCACCACGACGGGGGAGCCGCGCGGCCCGGTGCCCATCCCCATCGACGAGGTCGTCGCGGGCCTCCTCGACGCGCGCTTCGATCTCGGGGCCGAAGGCGGGCTCCTCGTGCTCCGCGGCGAGCGCGATCTCTCCGACGTCGGGCGCACGCTGCTCGGCCAGCCGACGCCGTGCGTGGGGCGCGACCGCGAGATGTCGCTGCTCGAGTCGCTGTTCCGCGAGACGGCCTCGGAGGGGATCTCGCGCGCCGTGCTCGTCACGGGGCCCGCCGGCATCGGCAAGTCGCGCCTCCGCTTCGAGATCGTGAAGCGCCTCCGCGAGCAGGAGGGGCCCGTCGAGGCGTGGTTCGCGCGGGGCGATCCGATGAGCGCCGGCTCGCCCTTCGCGATGCTCGGCCAGGCGATCCGCCGGGCCGCCGGCGTGCTGGAGGGCGAGCCGCGCGCCGTGCGCTGGCAGCGCCTCCACGCGCGCCTCGCGCGCCACCTCCAGGGCGCGGACCTCGCGCGCGTCGCGGAGTTCATCGGCGAGCTCTGCGGCGTCCCGCGCACGGCGGACCGCGCGCTGGATCGAGCGAGCCGCCCCTCCGTCGCCCGGCGCGACCCGGTGCTCGTCGGCGATCAGATGCGCCGCGCGTGGGAGGACTGGCTCGCGATCGAGAGCGCCGCGCAGCCCGTCCTGCTCGTGCTGGAGGACCTCCACTGGGGCGATCTCCCCACCGTGAAGTTCGTCGACGCCGCGCTCCGGAACCTCCCGCAGTCCCGCTTCTTCGTGCTCGCCTTCGGGCGCCCCGAGCTGCACGGCGTCTTCCCGCGCCTGTGGGCCGAGCGCCGCGTGACCGAGCTGAAGCTCGAGGAGCTGACGCGCCGATCGAGCGAGGCCCTCGTGCGCGGCGTCCTCGGCGACCGCATCGACGCGGCGACGGCGTCGCGCCTCGTCGACCGCGCGGCCGGCAACGCGCTGTACCTGGAGGAGCTCATCCGCGCCGTCGCGAGCGGCCGCACCGACGCGCTCCCCGAGAGCGTCCTCGCGATGGTGCAGGCGCGCCTCGAAGAGCTGGATCCCGAGTCGCGCCGCCTCCTCCGCGCGGGGAGCGTGTTCGGCCAGTCCTTCTGGGAGGGCGGCGTGATCTCGCTGCTCGGCGGAAAGAGGACGCCCGCGCTCGACGCCTCGTTCGCCACGCTCGTCGACAGGGAGCTCCTCTTCCGCCGAGGGGAGAGCCGCTTCCCCGGGGAGATCGAGTACAACTTCCGCCACTCGCTCGTGCGCGAGGCCGCGTACGGGATGCTCACCGACGAGGATCGCGTGCTCGCCCACAAGGTCGCCGGCGAGTGGCTCGAGGCCCACGAGGACGGCGACGCCGCGGTGCTCGCGGAGCATTTCGAGCGCGGCCACGAGCCCGCCCGCGCGCGCCGCTGGTACGTGCGCGCGGCCGAGCAGGCCCTCGGCGGCAACGATCTCGCGGCCGTGATCGAGGCCGCGGAGCGCGGCATCCGCTGCGGCGCCCGCGGCGAGGACTTCGCGTCGCTGCGGCTCCTCCAGGCCGAGGCGCACCAGTGGCGCGGCGAGCACGCCGAGGTCGCCCGCTGCTGCACCGAGGCCCTCGCGAGCACCGCGCGCGGCACCGCGCTCTGGTACCGCGCGATCGCGGAGGCCGCGCGCGTGAGCGGCCGCCTCGCGGCGCACGCCCAGCTCGAGGCGCTCGCGCAGTCCTTGATCGACGCCCCGTCGGATCCGGCGGTCCTCCCCGAGTACGTCGCGGCCCTCGCGAGCGCCTCGATCCAGCTCATGTTCACCGGCACGCACTCGCTCGCCGCCACGCTCCTCGATCGCGCGGAGCGACTCGCGAAGGGCGCGGCGGAGACCGACCCGCTCGTCCTCGGCCAGATGTGCGCGGCCCGCAGCGTCCGGGCGATGTGCGCCGGCGATCTCGTCGCGGATCTCGGGGCGGGCGAGGCGGCGATCCACGCGTTCGAGGCCGCGGGCGACTTCCGCGGCGCCTGCCACAGCCTCATCAACGTGGGCTACACGTACTACCTCCTCGGCGAGCACGAGCGCGCCGCGCAGCAGCTCGAGCGCGCGCTCGCCCTCGCGGAGCGCACCGGGACGTTCGTCCTCATCGCGTTCGCCAAGCACAACCTCGGCATCGCGCTCGCGCGCCTCGGCCGGCTCGAGCGCGCCGCCCAGATCGAGCGCGAGGCCGCGCACGCCGCGCTCGGGCAGGGCGACGTCCGCCTGGAGACGGCGACCCGCGTGTACCTCGCGCGCATCCTCGCCGAGTCCGGCGATCTCGCGGGCGCCGCGGCCGAGGCGAAGGACGCGGTCGCCACGGCGCCGGCCGGCTCCCCGATGCAGGCGTACGCGCTCGCGACGCTCGCGGCCGTGCTGCCCGCGCTCGGCCGCCACGCGGAGGCGCGCGAGCACGCCGGCGCCGCGTACAGGCTCCTCGGCGCGCTCGGCAACATCGACGACGGCGACGCCTTCGTGCGCCTCGTGTTCGCGGAGGTCGCGCTCGCGCACGGCGATCGCGACGAGGCCCGCCGCGCGATCTTCGCCGCGCGCGATCGCCTCGTGGACCGCGCCGCCAAGATCAGCGCCCCCGCGTGGCGGAGCAGCTTCCTCCGCCGCGTCCCCGAGAACGCGCGCACCCTCGCGCTGGCCGACACCCTCGGCCGCGACGCCTGACGCCCGCCCGCCGCCCAACGCGCGCCCGCCTCCCGCGACACCGGCCCCGCCCCTGAAACACGTTTCACGCCGCCGGCCCGCGCGCATTTTTCTCGCGGGCGCGCGGGGCCGCTCCGCGACTTTTCTTCGCCGCCCGAGCGTCGACGCCGCCCCGCGATCCGCCTACCCTCCGCGCATGCTGCTCGACCCCAGCGCCCGCCCGGAACGCCGCCTTTCACCGAGGGATCCGTCGTGAGCCGCGACCGCGCCGAGGCGACCACGCTCCAGGTCCTCGCCGGCGAAGCGCTGACCGAAGTGTCCGGCGCCGCCGTCGTCATCGACCGCGAGCTGCGCATCGTCCTCGTTTCACCGGCGGTCCGCGCGCTCCTCGGCTTCGACCTCCCGCTCGGCGAGACGGCGCCCAAGGTGCTCTGCGGCACCGCCCCCAAGCGCCCCGTCGCCGAGGCGCTCGTCGCGGGCCGCCCCGTCGTCGCCACCATCGACGTCCCGCGCGCCGCAGGCCCGGATCGCCGCGTCACTGTGCGATCGCTCCCCCTCGGCCCGCGCGGCGAGCCCATCGGCTTCCTCCTCCTCATGTCCGACGCGGGCGTCGCGGACGAGGAGGGCCCGGTGCTCTTCCACGGCATGTGGACCCAGGACGCGGCGATGAAACGGATGTTTCGCGTCGTCGAGCGCGTCGCCCAGGACGACGTCACCGTCCTCGTCCGCGGCGAGACGGGCGCCGGCAAGGAGCTCGTCGCGCGCGCCATCCACACGCTCTCGCCGCGCCGGGACGGCCCCTTCGTCGCCATCAACTGCGCCGCGCTCCCCGAGAACCTCCTCGAGAGCGAGCTCTTCGGCCACGCGCGCGGCTCGTTCACCGGCGCCGTCAAGGACACGCCCGGCCACGTGCAGATGGCGCATCGGGGCACCCTCTTCCTCGACGAGGTCGCCGAGATGCCGCTCCCCGTGCAGGCCAAGCTCCTCCGCGTCGTCGAGACGCACACGGTCATCCCCGTCGGCGCGCGCGAGCCCATCCCCGTCGACGTGCGCGTCGTCTCGGCGACGCACCGCTCGCTGCGCAAGGAGGTCGAGGCCGGCCGCTTCCGCGCGGATCTCATGTACCGCCTGCGCGTCATCCCCATCTTCCTCCCCGCGCTGCGCGATCGTCCCGGCGACATCCGCCTCCTCTGCGAGCGCCTCATCGACACGCTCAACGCCACGCGCCGCCGCCGGATCGAGCACCTCTCGCCCGCCGCCCTCGAGGTCCTCACGCACTACGATTTCCCGGGCAACGTGCGCGAGCTCAAGAACATCCTGACGTACGCGTACACGATCGGCGACGGCCCCATCCTCCTCCACTCGGACCTCCCCCCCGAGCTCTTCGAGAGCGCCCCCGACGCCGCGCCGCCCGGCCCTCCCATCCCCGCGCCGACCCCCGAGGTCACGCCCTCCCCGGAGGCGGCTCGCATCCTCCGCGCCCTGGAGCGCACGGGTGGCAGCCGCGAGCGCGCGGCCCAGCTCCTCGGCATGAGCCGAGTCACGTTGTGGCGCCGCATGCGCGAGCTCGGCGTCCCGAGCCACCGCTAGCCTCTCTCCACAGAGACAGACACAGAGACAGAGGCAGAGGGAGAATGGGGGGCGCGCCAGGAGTGGCGGTGCAAAAGGCCCCTCACGAACGCGTCTCCGCAGCCCCCCGCCCCAGCGACGGGGGCGCGACGAAAAAGGTGCGTGGTCTTCTGCTGGACGAACCGCCTAGCCTTCGTCCATGCGAGCGGCCTCTCGTCACCTCGCGACACACCTCCTGGCGGCGTGCCTCACGGGGATCGGGCTCGTCCACGCCGCGGCCGCGCGCGCTCAGCCGGCCCCGACGCCGCCCGCGACGCCGGGCCCGACGCCGCCCGCGACACCGCCTGTCCCCGTCGTGGTGATGCCGAAGCCGATCACCCCGATGACTGCCGCGTACCCGGCCGGCGCGGAGGGCGACGCGACGGTGATTGTCCGCCTCGTCGTCGAGAAGGACGGCTCGGTCTCCGAGGTGTCTCTCGTGGAAGGGAAGGAGCCTTTTGCGGCCGCCGCCCTCGCCGCGGCGCGCGCCTTCCGGTTCGCCCCGGCCACGCGCGACGGCGTCGCGATCAAGGCGGCCGTCCGCGCAGAGGTGAAGTTCGTCGCGCCCGTCCCCACGGCGACGGACGCGCCGCCCTCTCCGCCGGGCGGCCCCGGAGCGCCCGGGACCTCCCCGCCCGGCGACACGGCACCAGGCAACAAGGCACCTGGGGACTCCTCCGGTGGCAACACCGCACCTGGCTACACGCCGCGCGACGGGACGACGCCCGGCTCCACCCCTTCCCCAAACTCCCCTGCTGGAAACTCCCCCGCTGGAAACTCCCCTGCTCCCGGCGGGTCGGCGGTGCCCATCGATGTCTCGGTGCGGGGGGACGCGGCGCCTCCGGGGGCGACCACGATGAGCCGGGCCGAGGTGCGGCTCTTGCCGGGCGCCTTCGGCGATCCGTTCCGCGCGATCGAGGCGCTGCCGGGCGTCACGCCGATCGCCTCCGGGCTCCCGTATTTCTTCGTGCGCGGCGCGCCCCCCGGCAACGTGGGGTATTTCCTGGACGGGATCCGCGTCCCGCTCCTCTACCACCTCGGGCTCGGCCCCTCCGTCGTTCACCCCGCCATCGTCGATCGCGTGGACCTCTATCCGGGCGGCTATCCGGCGCAGTTCGGGCGGTTCGCCGGGGCCATCGTCTCCGGCGAGACGCGCGCGCCGCGGCCGGACATCAACGGAGAGGCGCAGATCCGGCTCGTGGACGCGGGCGCGATGCTCGAAGTGCCCTTCGACGGCGGGCGCGGGTCGGCCCTGGCCGGGGGGCGGTACTCGTATACAGGGCTCCTCTTCTCCATCGTCCAGTCGGACCTCCGCCTCGATTACTGGGATTACCAGGCGCGCGTCACCTACGACGTCACGCCCTCGGACACTGTCACTCTCTTCGCCTTCGGGGCGCGCGACTTCCTCGGAGACAAGGACGCCGGGGCCGATCGCACGCTCGTGGACACCACGTTCCACCGCGTCGATCTGCGCTACGAGCGCAAGCTCGGGCCGGCCAGCTCGTTCCGCCAGGCGTTCACGTTCGGCTACGATCTCACGGGGTTCGACGGCGGCGGCGTCAGCGACATGCTGTTCGCGACGCGGAGCGAGCTAAGGTACGCGTGGACGCCGCGCACCACCGTGCGGGCCGGGCTCGACGCCTCGATCGATCACATCGAGTCCACGCTCGACGAGCTCGCGCAGGGGGAAGGCGGGTTCGAGCTGCCCATCGATCTGTCGCCGCGCTTCGATTTCGCCGTCGGCGCGTACGCGGACGCCGTCGTGAAGGTGGACGATCGGCTGGAGGTGACCCCGGGGGTGCGCGCCGACTTCTATGCTTCGGACGGAAAAGAAGGGGGCACGGCGTGGGCCGTCGAGCCGCGCCTCTCCGCGGTGCTGCGCGTGAAGCCGTGGCTGCGGCTCGTGCAGGCGCACGGCTTCGCTTCGCAGCGGCCCAGCTTCTTCTTGCCGGGCCCGGGGTTCGCGCCGAACCTCGGCGGCGGGCTCCAGAGGAGCTTCCAGACGAGCGCGGGGGTCGAGGCGGATCTCCCGCTCGACGTCGAGGCCAAGGTCGTCTTCTTCCGCTCGGCCTTCTTCGACATGACCGACGCCTTCGGGACCTCCACGTTCACCGATCTCGTGACCCCGGAGGCGTTCGATCAGCGGTCGCTCGGCTCCGCGATGGGCATGGAGGTGTCCGCCAAGCGGCGCATGACGAAGCGCGTCGGCGGCTTCGTCTCGTACACGCTCTCTTCGTCGGAGAGGGCCTATGGAGAATACAAGCTCCGCGCCGGGACGAACCGCACGCACGTGCTCAACGCGGCGCTCGGCGTGGACCTCGGCCGCGGCTTCCGCGCCGGCGCGCGGGTCGTCGTCTACACGGGCTTCCCCAACATCGTGCGAGGCCCCGACGTGAGCTCGAGGAAGATCGACACGGGCACGGATCTGCCGACCTTCTTTCGCCTGGACGGGCGCCTGGAGAAGCGCTGGTCGCTCGGAAAGACCCGCTGGCTGAGCCTCGTCCTGGAGATGCAGAATACCACTCTGAGCACCGAGACGCTGGGGATCCGCTGCGACCGCACCTGCAAGCCGACCGTCGTCGGGCCGGTGGCGATTCCGAGCATCGGAGTGGAGGGCGGACTATGACGTTGCGGCCGGCTTTGCGATGTCGTAGCGAGCGCGCATGACGACCGCACAACCCGATCCCGCGGACCTCGACCGCGTCGCCGAAGCGGCCCTCACGCGCGTCGCCGACGGGATGACGCTGGGCCTCGGCACCGGCCGCGCCGCGGAGGCGTTCATCCGCAAGCTCGGCGAGAAGAGCCGCCGCGGCCTGCGCATCCAGGGCATCCCGACGTCCAAGCGCTCCGAGGATCTGGCCAAGAGGGAGAACATCCGCCTCGTCTCGCTGGAGGAGGCCGACCGCATCGACATCGCCTTCGACGGCGCGGACGAGGTGACGCCGCAGCTCTACCTGACCAAGGGCCTCGGCGGCGCGCTCCTCCGCGAGCGGGTGGTCGCGTACGAGGCGGAGGTGTTCGTCGTCCTCGTCACGCCGGAGAAGCTCGTCGACAAGCTCGGCACGCGCTCCCCCATCCCCGTCGAGATCATCCCTTATGCGGCGCCCTCCATCAAAAGGCACCTGGCCAAGCTGGGCGGGCAGGTGACGCTCCGGCAGAAGGAGGGGAGTCTCGGGCCCTTCATGACGGACAACCAGAACTGGATCTTCGACGTGCGCTTCGAGCCCATCGACGATCCCGCGCTCGTCGACGCGAAGATCCGGGCGATCCCCGGCGTCGTCGACAATGGCATCTTCCTCGGGATGGCGGACGCCGTCCTCGTCGGGGAGTCCGGCGCCGTCCGGACCCTGAAGTAGCGGGTCGCGCCATGGCCGGCGATCTCCGCGTCGACACAGCGGTCCAGAAGATCAAGGAGGCCCCCGGCTGGTACACGGCCGACCTCCCGGACGCCTGGAACTGGCAGACCCCCGCGGGTGGCGTGCTGATGACCGTCGCGATGCGCGCCATGACGGCGGAGATTGGCGACGCCTCGTACAAGCCCGTGTCGGCCACGACGCTGTTCTGCTCGCCCGTCCCGTCGGGGCCGATGGAGATCCGGGTGGAGGTGATCCGCCGGGGAAACGCGGCCGTCCAGGTGCGCGCGGCGCTCTCGTCCACGCGCGTGCCCGGCCCCGGACTGGAGGTCTCGGCGACGTTCGCGCGCGATCGCGCGGGCGCGGACCTCACGGGGGCCGACTTCCCGGACGTGCCGCTGCCGGACGCCGCGCCGCGCTTCGACGAGCACGGGCCGCACCGCCTCGGGACCTTTCCTTTCCTCGGCAACGTGGATGTCCGGCTCGCGCAGGGATACCCGCACTGGGCCGCCGAGTTCCTGGCGCGGAACCCGGGGGTCACCCCGAGGGACCCCGAGCCGGCCCGCTTCGCGCGCTGGTACCGCTACCGCGCCCCGCAGATGGAGGCGGACGGCACGCTGGATCCGCTCGCGATCCCGCCGATCGCGGACACCATGCCGTCGGCGATCGCGAACAAGCTCGGGGCGGCCGGCAAGCCGTTCCACGCCCCCAGCCTGGATCTCACGGTGCATTTCCTCGATCCGGCGCGGACCGAGTGGCTCCTCGTCGCGGCCTACGCGCGCCGCGCCCGCGCCGGCTACGCCACGGCGGAGGCCGAGATCTGGACGGAGGACGGAAAGCTCTGTGCGTATTCCACACAGACGATGATGCTCCGCGAGCGAAAGTAGCGGGCGGCGACGGGGGCGCTCAGGAGGCGCCTGTGTCGGCCGCCAGCCGCGCGACGCCGGCCTCGAAGATCTCCGCTTCGCCGGGGAGGCCGCCCGTGATCTGGAAGCCGGCGCCTGGGGGGCAGAGCGCCGGGCCCGCGAGGCCGAACGGGCGGTGCCACGCGGCCTGGCCGACGAGGCGAACACGCCTGTCGCCGCGCGGGGGGACGATCTCGATCCACACGGGCTGCCCCTGCGCGAAGGGGTGCAGCGTCCGGACGAACAGGCCCCTGGCGCTGACGTTGTACGTGTAGCCGACGACGTCGCGATCCGCGCCCGCCGGCCGGAGCCACACGAGCGTCCCGAAGGCGACGCGCGCGGCGCCGCGGCGCTCGTCGCGCTTCGGGGCCAGGAGATCGTTCGTGGTGAAGAGGATCTCGTCCGGCGCCGCGAAGGCGTCGCACAGGGCCACGCGGGGGAGCTTGCGGGCCGTGACGCGCGCGCGGGGCATGAGCCGCGGCGGCACGCAGAGGACGAAAGGCACGCTCCTCCCCGCCGCGCGCGCCGACTCGACGAGGGAGAGGGCCGTGAGGCCGGGCAGGCTCGCCGAGAGGACAATGGCCTTCACGCCGGGATCGGCGGCCGCGGACTCGACCTCGTCGCCCGTCATCGCGAGATCCACCTCGTAGCCGGCGCCCGCGAGGACGCGCGCCGCCGCGACGCGAAACAAGGCCTCTCCGCCGGCCACGATCACGCGCCCGCGGGCGTCCTCGGGGTCGGGCGAGGAGCGGCTCTGCGCCGCGCGCAGGCGCGCCACGAGAGGATCGATGTCGCCGGGACAGACGACGTCGTCGCCTCCGGCCCAGAACGTCTCGGCGAAGGCGATCTCGGAGGGCTCCGGCGTGAGGCCGAGGATGGGGACGCGCTCCCACCGCGGGGTCCGGCGCAGGCTCGAGATGAGATCGCACGCGAGGAGCGCCCGCAGATCGACGACGACCGCGGAGGGGCTCTCCCGCTCCAGCCACGCGGCGGCGGCGGGGACGGTGGGCTTGTGGACGAGGCAGAGCGCCGACGAGGTGGCGGCGCGGCGCAGCTCGGGGAGCCGCTCGGGGGCGGCGCCGACGACGAGCAACGAGGCGACCTTCTTGGCCTCGCGGGTGGGCTCGAACGTGGAAGAGGCGAGGTGTTCCATGACCAGACTCCGGGCCTTCGGCGCGCCGAGGCGTGGTGTGGTGAGCGTCTGTCGCGACGGCGATCCCCCGGCGTCACCCGGAGGTGAGGGGCCCCGGGCGGCACTGGAGAGGGGCAGTCCGGATCGGCCTCCCGAGGAGGTAGCCCTGGAGGAAGTCGCACCCGAGCTCGATCAGGGCCTGCTTCTCCCGCTCCGTCTCGATGCCCTCGGCCACGACGAGCGCGGACGAGTCGTGCGCCATGCCGACGAGGTGGCGGACGATGTGGCTCTTCGTGCGGTTCTCGTGGACGTTCCGGACGAGGGACATGTCGAGCTTCACGATCTCGGGCTCCAGCATCGCGACGATCCACATGGCCGCGTACCCGGCGCCGAGATCGTCGATCGCGAGGCGGTAGCCCATGCTCCGCAGCTTCGCCGTCCTCGCGACGAGATCGTCGATGTTGTCGAGCGGGGCGCGCTCGGTGATCTCGAGGACGACGCGCGACGCGATCTGCGCGAGGGGCGACGACGCGGAGTAGAGCTCGTCGTCGAGCAGATCGGTCGAGTGCAGGTTCACGAAGAGCACCGGGCCGTCGGGCTGGGCCAGGAACGGGGCCGCCGCGTGGGCGCGCACGATGCGGCCGAGCTTGTGGATCTCGCCGAGCTGCTCGGCCGCCTCCAGCATGCCGGCCGGGGCGCTGATGCGGAGATCGCTGGAGCGGAGGAGCGCCTCGCAGCCGAAGACGGTCTGGCCGTCCGCGCGGAAGATGGGCTGGTAGGCGATCCACAGCGCGCCGAGGGCCTCCTCGAAGGCCGCCTTTCGCTCGACGGTGCGGCGCTGCTCGTCCTCGTAGGAGCGGAGGAGACCGAGGGCGCTGCGGCGCTCGCTGGCCTTTCCGCGCTCGGTGACGGCGCGCTCGACGGTGAGGATCAGGTCCTTTCGCTCGAACGGCTTGGCGAGGTAGCAGAGCGCGCCCAGCTCGACGGCGCTCATCGCGGAGCCCACCGTCGGATCGGCCGTCATCAGGACGACCTGCATGTCCGGGTACTGCTTGCGGGCCGCGCGGGCGAGGTCGATGCCGTCCACGTTGGGCATGCCGATGTCGGCGAGGAGGACGTCCGGCTCGGCGTCCTGGAGCATCTCCAGCGCCTCGCCGCCGTCGTTCGCGACCTCGACCTGGAACCCCGCCAGGACGAGGTAGCGCTCCACGAGCGCCACGAACGAGGGGTCGTCATCGGCGACGAGGACATTGGCGCGTATCGCGGAGGGCCCGCGCGCCGAACGACCTCTCTTGTCGAGACCGGAAAGGGACTTCGGCGGCGAGGAGTGGAGCGCGAGCATCGGCATCACGCAGGGAGACAGCGCAAACCTCATTCCATGAGGAATTTGCGAGATCCAAGGTTATTTCCGGGATTTTGCGGGGGGGCCCGAGAGCGGTTGTCTCAGGGCGAGACGGGGAGGGTCGCGATGTGTCGCATCCCGCGCGGGCGCGTCAGGACGGGCCGTATTGCTTGAGACGGCGGTACAGGGTCGCGCGGCTGATGCCGAGGCGGCGCGCCGCCTCCGTGATGCTGCCGTTGACCGAGGAGATCATCCGCTCGATCGCCTGGCGCTCGAGGGCGTCCAGGCGGCCGTCGGAGAGCTCCGGCCCGCGCGCGGGCGGGGGCGCGCCGGGGGAGGCCATGGCCGGAGTCCCGGCCGGGGAGGGCCGGCCCGCGATGGCGAAGCCGTTCACCGGCGTGGTGCGCGCGCCGGAGGGCGGCTCGGGCGCGTCCGGGCGATACTCCTGCACGCGCTCCGGGAAGTCCGCCGCCGTGAGGGTGTCCGACGAGCGGAGCACCAGCGCGTGGTGGAGCGCGTTCTTGAGCTCGCGCACGTTGCCCGGCCAGGGGTAGTTCACGAGGAGCTGCTCGGCCTCGGGCGAGAGCGTCACGTGGCCGTCCGGGAACTGGTCCGCGATGAACGTGCGGCAGAGGAACAGCACGTCTTCCCCGCGGCCGCGGAGCGGCGGCACCTGGAGCTCGAACACCGCAATGCGGTAATAGAGGTCCGACCGGAAGCGATCCGCCGCGACCTCGTCCCACAGCTTCTTGTGCGAGGCGGCGACGATGCGGAAGTCGGACGCGACGTCGGTCGTGCCGCCGACGCGACGGAAGGATTTCTCCTGCACGGCGCGGAGCAGCTTGGCCTGGAGCGACGGGGCCAGCTCCGCCACCTCGTCGAGGAACAGCGTGCCCCCGGCGGCCAGCTCGAAGTAGCCGCGCTTCTGGCCGACGGCGCCGGTGAACGAGCCTTTCTCGTGGCCGAAGAGCTCGGACTCCTGGAGCGACTCCGGGATGGCCGCGCAGTTGAGGGCGACGAACGGGCCGTCCTTGCGCGCGCTCTCCTCGTGGACGGCGCGGGCGACGAGCTCCTTGCCGACGCCGCTCTCGCCCTGGACGAGCACCGCGACGTCGCTCACCGCCACGCGGCGGATGCGGAGGCGCAGCTCGCTCATGGCGCTGGAGGGCCCGATGAGGCGGTTCGATCCGCGCACGCCGTCGGTGGCGTCGCGATCGAGGAACACGCGCTCCATGCGGCCGCGCAGGGCGGCGCGCTTGGCGGCCTCGAGGAGACGCTCGCGCGGCACCGGCTTGGCGAGGTAGCCGAAGGCGCCCTTCTGCATCGCCGTGACGACGATGTCGACCTCGGTCTCCGCCGTGAGGACGATGATCGGCACGCTCGGATCGCGCTTGCGGAGCGCGTCGAGGGCGTCGATGCCGTGAGCGTCGGGGAGGCCCAGATCGAGACAGACGGCGTCGGGCCCGCGCGACGCCAGTCGCTCCATCGCCTGCTCGAGGGACATCGCCTCCTCCACATCGTAGCCGCCGGCGCGGAGCCAGCGAGCAAACACGATGCGGATGTCGGCGTCGTCCTCGACGAGCAACAGTCGCGGCGAAGGAGAGATGGCTTCCTCACTCATGTCCGCATTCCCTCTGAAGGAGGCAGTGAGACTCGCTTGAGTCCTGCCCCGTTCGCAATGGCCTCGCGAGGCTCCCACGATGAAGCTCGGTTTGCACGGATTGCCTGGCCGAGGTGAACATTTCTGCGTATTCCAATTTCAATCCTAGTGACCATAAGCGGCGTGAATTCGACGTACATAGGCTTCGAGCTCATCCATGGAGTGGGCGCACGTGCGCGCGTCCTGACCGCGCGCGGCGACCTGTAGAGATCGGCCGATGCGCGTGATCTCGTCGAAGCCATAGGCGCCCCCGGAGCCGGCCATGCCGTGCGCGATCACGCGGATCTCCTCGAAGCGCCCGTGCTCCAGGTGCTCGCGGCAGAGCGCGACGTCGCGGAACCTGTTCTGGATGTAGCCGGGCACGAGATCGAGCAGGTCCGGGTCGATCGTCGCGAGGAGCGCCTCGTCCTCGCGGGAGGCCGTGGCCGCGTGCTCTTCGAGCGCGGCGAGCAGCGTCGCCTTGACGATGGGCTTGCCCAGGTGGGCGTCGCAGCCCGCCTGCTTCGTGCGCTCGACCTCCTCGTTCAACGCGTGCGCCGTGAGCGCGAGGATGGGCGTCGGCTTGCGGCCCTGCTCGCGCTCCCACGCGCGGATGCGCCGGGTCGCCTCGTAGCCGTCCATCACGGGCATCTGCATGTCCATGAGCACGATGTGGAACGAGCCCTTCTTGAACGCGGCGACGGCGGCCTCGCCGTTCTCGGCGATCGTGAGGCGGTGCGGCGTGCGCTTGAGGTACGACTGCACGATGAGCCGGTTGTCCGGGTGATCCTCGACGAGGAGGATGTCGAGCGAGCGCACCTGCGAGGCCGGCGGCTCCGGGCTCGGCGAGATCGAGGGCGTGCGAACGGCGCTGCGGCTGACGAGCGCGACGGCCGCGGCGAGGCGGTTCTGGAGCGCGGGCTTGAGGACGTAGCAAGCGAAGCCCTGCTCGCGGACCGCGCTCATCTCGTTCGCCTTGGCGTCGGCGGGGAGGAGCAGGATCGTGGAGCGCGCGCGGCCCGGCACCTTCTGGATCCAGTCGACGAGATCGAAGCCGTCGCTGTTCTTGATCTTCGCGTCGAGGATCACGGCGTCGAACGGCTGCATTTGCCGCTCGGCGGACTCGACGGCGACGCGGCCGCTGGAGGCCGAGCTCATCTCCGTGACGAAGTAGCCGGAGTCCTGGAGGACCTCGGCGAGGAACGCCCGAGTGGCCGCGTGATCCTCGACGACGAGCACGCGGACGCGCTTGCGCTCGGCGCGCGGAGACGACGGGGCCGGCGTCCAGACAGGCGCTGTGACGTTCTCGGGGGCGATCTCGAACTTCGTCGTGAAGAAGAAGGTCGTCCCGGAGCCCAGCTCGCTCTCGGCCCAGATGCGGCCGCCCATGAGATCGACGAGGCGCCGGCAGATCGCGAGCCCGAGGCCCGTGCCGCCGTGGATCCGCGTGAGCGACGCGTCGACCTGCGAGAAGCGATCGAAGATGGCGTCCAGCTTGTCCTGCGGGATGCCGATGCCCGTGTCGCGCACGGAGAACATCAGGGCTCCGGCGTCCGGCGAGTGCGGATCACGCTCGACGTCGAGGAGCACCTCGCCGTGGGAGGTGAACTTGACGGCGTTGCTGAGCAGGTTGACGAGCACCTGGCGGAGGCGCGCGGGATCGCCGAACACCGATCCCGGGACGCGGAGGCTCACGCGCCCGACCATCTCCAGGCCCTTCTCGTACGCGCCGACAGACGTCGACTCCAGGGCTTGCGCCACGACCTCGCGCGGGTCGAAGGCCACCCTCTTGAGCTCCAGCTGGCCGGCCTCGACCTTGGAGAGATCGAGCAGATCGTTCACCAGGATGAGGAGGTTGGCGCCGGCGCGGCGGAACAGGCTCATGTACTGGCGCTGCTCGTCGTCCAGCTCCGACTCCCAGAGGATGTCCGCGACGCCGAGGATGGCGTTGAGGGGAGTCCGGATCTCGTGGCTGACGTTCGCGAGGAAATCGGTCTTGGCGCGACTGGCCTGCTCCGCGGCCTCCTTGGCGACCCGCAGCGCGTCCTCGGCCTCCTTGCGCTCGATGAACTGGCCGAGCTGGCTCCCGAAGGCCTTGATGACGTCGACGAGCTGCTCGTCCTTGGGGACGGCGTTCGTGGAGAGGATCTCGATCACGCCGAGGACGGAGTCGTTCACGACGATGGGGCACGCGAGGGCCGTGAGGAGGCCGTCCTCGCGCGCGGCCGCGGACCGGTGGAACACCGTGGCGTCCGGGAAGGCGTCCATCCACAGCGACTCACCGGACTGCCAGACGCGGCCGAGGAGCCCTTCGCCCCGGGCGAACGAGGCGCTCTCCGTGGCCTGCATCGTGGCCTCGAAGCGCACCGGATCGCAGCGCCAGGCGGCGGCGCGGCGGAGGCGCGCGCCGTTCGTCGACTCGAGCCAGATCGACGCGAGCTGCCAGCCGAGGTGGGAGCCGAGCGCGAGGACGAGACCCGACGTGGCCTCTTCGACCGTCTTGGACTGGGAGAGGATCCTGGTGATCGCCTGTTGCGCCGACGTCCTCCGCTCGTTGCGGCGCCGCTCGGTGATGTCGCGGAGCAGCGCTGTCACGAGGCGCCGCTCGCCGACGACGACGGCGCTGAGGGACACCTCGAGGGGGACCTCACTGCCATCCTTCCTGCGGCCCTCCACCTGGACGCCCTGGATGGAGTAGTCGGCCTCGGGGAGCGTGGCGGGCCAGCGACGGTCGTTGTCCGCGACGGGCACGAAGGCGATCAGGCGACTGACCTCGACGCCGAGGACCTCCGCCGCCGTGTAGCCGAACATCTTCTCTGCAGAGCGATTGAAGGACTCGATGCGTCCCTGTTCGTCGATCGTCACGATTCCGTCGACGGCGCGGTCGAGGATCGCACGCATGCGCGCCTCGGCCTCTCGGAGGAGCAGGAGCTCGAGCTCCGCTTCGCGAAGGAAAGCCGGGGGCTCCTTCGATGTCGGCGCGGCGAGGGGGACGGGTTGGAGTCGCATGAGTCTCAACGGCGCTTCAGCTTGCAACACATGTGCCGCCCCGAGATCCGCTGAACCACGTCGAGAACGGACTCAGATTGAGACGTCTCGTTGAGAAACGGTGCAAATCTGTCTCATCGTGAGACAAACGTGCGCTCCACATGTGGGACAAGGTGCTCGCGCGACGATCCTGCGATGGACTCGATGCAACGAGCATGTCAGCACGCCAGTCGGTCCATCCTGAGTCAGTGTCCGGAAGGGCTCCTCTCCCCGTTTCAAATCGAAGCAAGGCGCGCGGCCGAACAGGCCAATTCCGCGGAGATCCAGAGTGGCTCGCGAGTTGCTCGGAGGGGAGGAGCGACAAGGAAAAGCCACCACCTCCGTACGCGGGAGCGCGCGGATCGAGCCCTTTTGGTCCGATCATCAGTGGGAGCAAGGAGCACACGACGATGCGCAGGATGACCTTCCGCCTCGGTATTGCCGCCCTCTTCGGCAGTCTGGGACTGCTCGGCTGCATGGGCGAAGTTCGACAGGACACAAGGAACGAGGCCCAGCGCGGCGACGCCCCGGAGCGCGACGTGATCGTCTCGGCCGGGCGCGGCTCGATCTCCTCGTTCAAGGGCGACGGGGCGCCCGCCGGCGTCGCTCCCAAGGGCAATCCGCCGAGCGCGGCGCCCACCAACGACGCGTGCAGCGGCGAGGTGATCTCCCTGACAGCGGGCGGGTCCGCCCACGTCGACGGGACGCTCGTGGAGGCGACGGACGACTACACCGTGGCGTGCGCGGACACCTCGACGGACCCGGACAACCCCGATGTCGTCTACCAGCTCGACATCACCGGTGACCCCGTCACCGTGGTCATCAAGCTCGCGGCGACGGGCTTCGATCCGGCCATGCAGCTTCGCCTCGTCGACTGCGCCACCGAGGACGCGGGCGACCTCTGCACCAACGCGGGCGCCGCGGCGGAGGAGATGGATGTCACGCTGCCGGCCGGCTCGTACTCGCTCATCGTCAAGAGCGCCGACATGGCCACAGGGGCGTTCACGCTCGATCTCGCGGCCACGACGCCTGTCTGCGGCGCAGACTACGAGGCGTGCGCGGCCCCCAGCAACGACACCTGCCAGGGCGAGCTCGTCGCGCTGACGGCCGGCTACAGCGTCAACATCGACGGCACGCTCATCGCGGCGGGCGACGATCTGACCACCTTCTGCTCCGACACGGTGTCGGACCCCGGCAACCCCGACGTCGCCTACGAGCTCCAGGTCACGGGCGACATCACGCTGACGGCGGTGCTGACCGCGACGAACTTCAATCCTGCGATGTCGATTCGACTGACCACCTGCGGCGAGGAGCTCGGCGGCGACACCTGCCTCGATCTCGGCAGCGCGGCGGAGCACACGCTCCTCGGCCTCGGCACCGGGACGTACTGGCTCGTCGTCGACAGCGCCGACGGCAGCACGGGCCCCTTCACGCTCGATCTGACCGCCACGACGCCCGTCTGCGGCGACGGCGTGGTCAACCCCGGCGAGCAGTGCGATCCGGGCACCGCCGCCGAGAGCAGCGACGACGGCTGCTGGAACAGCGGCACGCAGGACGAGTGCACGTTCGGCGAGCCGGCCCTCGACACCAACGTGACGGCGTGCCCCGGATACGGCCCCGTGAGCGTGGATATCTCGGCCGACCCGCAGAACCCGACGATCACGCGCCTCGGGCCGCACAACAACGGCTCCGGCGGCGTGAGCCAGCAGAACGACACGACCCAGGATCTGATGATCTGCGGCTGGCCGGCGCTCGGACCGGAGAACGTCTACCAGGTGACCCCGACCTCGGACGGGACGATCCACGCGCGGATCGGCCACGACAGCAACGGGGATCCGGCGTGTGGCACCATCGGCTGCGACGGGGATTTCATCCTCTACGCCCGCAAGGACCAGTGCGCCCCGATCGAGCCCGCGGATCCGAGCCAGCAGCTCACTTGCGTGGACTTCGACGCCGGCGGCGAGGAGATCCTAGAGATCACGTTCCCCGTGACGGCGGACAGCAACTACTGGGTCTTCGTGGACGGCCTCGACACCGAGTGGGGCATTGGCCCCTATTACCTGGAGCTCTGGCTCGTACCGTGATCTGACACGCGGGGGGGGACGAAAAGAAGCGACGACACGGAGCCTCTCTCCTGTGTCGTCGCCTCGTTTTTGTGGCCTGTCGTGGAGGCCCCCTGTCTCGTCCCCCGGTGTTCCGTCCCCCCGACTGTCTTCCTCTG
>WBZX01000867.1_pt1 | contig 25102 bp, 25 predicted proteins | sample 5204211 | NCBI WGS metagenome assembly WBZX01 (sample SAMN12344362, study PRJNA552823) | activated sludge metagenome | biome: Activated sludge suspended growth; feature: Nitrification reactor; material: Wastewater; isolation source: activated sludge from nitrification reactor of wastewater... | reverse complement strand
GGCGCTCTTCCTCTTCATGCCCTTCGTCGTGCAATGGAGCATCGGCAACTTCATCACGGCCAGCGGCATCAGCCTGTGGGGCCTGCTGGCGCCGATCGGCGCCGTGCTGTTTTTCGGCGTGCGCGAGTCGGCTGCCTGGTTCTTCGCCTATATTTTTCTGACCGCGCTCTCCGGCTTCTTCGATTATTTCCTGGCCGACAGCATTGCCGCCGGCACGCCCACGGTGCCGATCCGGGTCAGCGTCTTCTTCTTCGCGCTCAATTTCGCGGCGGTGTCGACCATCGTTTACCTGCTGCTGCGCTATTCGACGCAGGAAAAGGCCAAGGCGCAGGCCAGCCTGGAGGAAACCCACCGCCTGCTGCTGGGCGAGCAGGAGCGTTCGGAGCGCCTGCTGCTCAACATCCTGCCCGGCCCCATCGCCGAGCGCCTGAAGAACGAGAAGCAGACCATCGCCGACGGCTTCGCCGACGTGACGGTGATGTTCGTCGACATCGTCAATTTCACCAAACTGGCCGAAGGCATGACGCCGCAGGAAGTGTTTGCGATGCTCAACCGCATCTTTTCCTCGTTCGACGAACTGGCGGAAAAGTACGGCATGGAGAAGATCAAGACCATCGGCGACGCCTACATGGTGGCTGGCGGCCTGAACAACGAGGAAGGCAACTACACGCAGGCGATCGCCGAACTGGCGGTGGCCATGCGCGACCTGCTGCGCGACGACATCGAGGTCAATAGCCTGCGCCTCGAAGTGCGCATCGGCATCGGCACCGGGCCGGTGGTGGCCGGCGTCGTCGGCAAGAAGAAATTCATCTACGACCTGTGGGGCGACACGGTCAATCTGGCCAGCCGCATCACCAGCGAGGGGGTGCCGGGCATGGTGCACGTCGACGAGACGACCTACCGGCGCCTGGTCCAGCATTTCACTTTCCAGGGGCCGCAGGTCATCCATCTGAAGGGCAAGGGCAATACCCCGGTCTACCGCCTGATCGGCCCCCTGAAGAACCCGTCGCCGGCAGCAGCAGCGCTCAGTTCCGGGGCACCAGCGTAAAGGTCACCGCGCCCGGCCGGTTCTCGGCGAGGCTCAGGGTGTAGCCGGTTTCCTCGGCCTGCCTGGCGGCATGGTAAAGGCCGATGCCAAGCCCGGATTCCGACGGAACCGGTGCTCGCAGCAGCGCTTCGGCAATCTCCGGCGCAATCGCCTGGCCGCTGTCGCGCACGCTGAAAACGGGGCTGTTGCGGTCGACCGTCAATTTGACCGATATTTCGATACCGCTCTCGTGCTGCCGCTTGCTCAACGCGTTCTGCAGCAGATTTTCGGCAATGCTGTCGAACATGGTGCTCGGCACCTCGGCGTCGCCCTGCAGGCTCTCGAACCACTGGATGCCGTTGCCGGCATGGCGATCCTGCAGGCGGTCCCACCAGGCGACTGCGGAAACGCTGCGACTGTCTTCGACCTGCGGGCGTTGCAGCTTGTCGAGGGTGGATTTCAGCCGCTCGGCGATCTGCGGCAACTGGCGCGCCAGCAGTTGCGCCACGGCGGCCGGGTCGCCGGGCTGCGAAGCAGCGTAGCACAAGGTCTGCAGCGACTGCAGCAGGTTCTTGACGTCGTGCGTGACGCGGGCGCCGGTTTCATACACCGCCTGCAGGTAGCCCATGCGCTGCAGTTCGTGCGTCTGGAACTTGACGAGATAGAACTCGGTCGCCAGGCGCAGCAGCCATTCCACGTGCCAGCGCATCGCCGGCGACGGCGTGTAGCGGAAATACACCGTCAGGCCGACATCGTTGCGCCGGTATTCCTGGGTATGCGATGAGGGGATGCCGAACTCGCCGGTGTCGTTGCCGGCCCGCCACTTGCAGCCGACGACCCAGGGCATCCGATCCAGCTGCGCGAGGACGGTAGCCAGGAAACGGACCGGGTGGGTTTCGCGCTCGCTGGTTTCGGCGAGGTGGATCAGCCACTGTTCCAGCGGCAGGCCGACCGAGAGGAGATAGCGCGAGAGGGCGGAGCCGATGCCGGAGAAGCCGCCGCGCGGATTCCACGCCCAGGCCAGGACAAGCAGGGCGGCGGCAATGGTCAGTGAGGTCTTGGCCAGCGCCTCGACGTAACTGACGTTCCCGACCAGCGTGAAGGCGAGGGCGCCGAGCACGAAAACTGCAAGGGCGAGAAAGACCAGCATGCCGTAGAAGAGATCGAAGGCGTCGCCGGCCTGGCGGCGCAGCGGATGCGCCGGAAAAGCCAGCAGGATGGAAAGCAGGGCGGGCATGTAGAGGGCGATGGTGTTGCGCGGCAGCGGGTCGAGCACTACGGTCGGGGAAATTTCCGGAACGACGCCGAAGATGATCAGGCAGACGAGATAACCGAAGGCGTAAAGATACCCGGCGCGCTCGATGCGGCGGCTGGTCCACAGCACGCGGCCGCCAATGACCGCGGCCAGTGCGCCGCACCAGATCAGCATCAGCCAAGGGCCGAGCAGCCAGGTCGAGGCCAGCGCGATGCCGAGCAGCACGCCACCCTGACGCAGGTTCATGCGCTGTTCGCCGGCAACGAAAGGCTGCCAGAGCAGGAACAGGCCGAGTGCGACAAACCACAGGATGCGGACCGCCGGCAACTTCCAGCCGCCGAAGGCCAGCGCATGCAGCAGCAGCAAATGGCCGGCCAGCAAAAGATGCGGGTGGCGCGACCACCAGGGAAGGGGGTTGGAACTGTCTGCGGTGTTCATGATTTTGACAACTGTCCATTTTTCGACAGCTTGGCTGCGGGTTTTTGCCGGCAAACCGGCAAATTTCCGGTGTTTTTGTCTGGCATGGAGTTTGCTGAAGTTAAGCCATAAAGATTCAACCGGAGAATGACATGAAAAACAATCAAAGCGGCTTCACCCTTGTCGAAATCGCTATCGTACTGGTAATTATCGGCCTCCTGCTCGGCGGTGTGCTGAAAGGCCAGGAACTGATCACTCAGGCGAAGATCAAGAATGTGGCCAACGACCTGAGCGGCATGTCGGCTGCGGTCTATGGCTATCAGGACCGCTTCAAGAAATTTCCTGGTGACGATAACGATGCAGCGACCCGCTGGCTCAATCCGGCAACGGTTTCCGGCAACGGCAATGGGGCGGTTGGTGCAGCCGGGGTGGCAGCGGTTATAGATTGCTCGTCTGCGGCCAATGCGGGGCTGGAAAACTGCCGTTTCTGGCAGCATCTGCGGCTCGCCGGATTTGTCGGTGGTGATTCGGCCAGCGTCCTCGCTCCGCAGAATGCGGGTGGCGGCATTCTTCAGGCGCAGAACGGTGCGCTTGGCCTTGCGGGGTTGACCATCTGCTCCACCAATCTGCTGGGCAAGATCGCCAGCGCGATCGATTCGCAGTTCGATGATGGCCGGCCTGGGACTGGCCAGGTCCGTGGCACCAACAATCCGGCGGCAATCGATACTCCCCTTGCTGCCAATACGGCCTACGTCGATGACGGCAGCACCGTGTACGTGGTTTGTAAATCGCTCTAAATACTCGAATGTTCCCGAAAGCCCGCTTCGGCGGGCTTTTTCATTTCTGGAACAGGCGTTGTTCCGCTGCCGAGACTGCCGCCGGGGCGCCGAGGACGACCACGACATCGCCTTCCTCAAGTCGCGTTTCCGGTGCCGGTTCGACGCCGCGGATGCCGCGCCGGCGGATGGCGCTGACTTCGCAGCCCAACTGCGCCAGGTTCACCTCGGCCAACGTCATGCCGATGGCGGCGGCGCCGGGTGTCAGCCAGACCGAATGCAGGCGCGGCTGCGCTTCTTCTTCCTCGTCGCGATCGGAAATGCCGTGGAAGAAGCCGCGCATCAGGCGGTAGCGCTCCGAGCGGGCGCGCCGGATGTGTTTGAGGACGCGATTGACCGGAATGCCGACCAGGATCAGTGCGTGCGAAGCGAGCATCAGGCTGGCTTCCAGCGACTCCGGCACGACCTCTGCCGCGCCGGCCTTTTCCAATCGTTCCAGTTCGCGTTCGTCACTGGTGCGGACGACCACCGGCAGGTCGGGGCGCAGTTCGTTGATGTGGTGCAACACCTTCTCGGCGACCTGCGTGTCGCTCATCGTCGTGATGACCACGCTGGCCCGCAGCAGGCCGGCGGCGATCAGCGCTTCCTTGCGCGAGGCGTCGCCGAAGACGACGGTTTCGCCGGCGGCGGCGGCCTCGCGAACACGGTCTGGGTCGAGGTCGAGGGCAATGTAATTGATGCCTTCCTGGCCGAGGAAGCGCGCCAGGTATTGCCCACTGCGCCCGAAGCCGCAGAGGATCGCATGCTTCTCGGTGCCCATCGATTCCGCCGCGATCTTCGTCAGCTGCATCGAGCGCAGCAGCCATTCGCCGGCGACGAAGCGCATGACCAGCTTCTCGCTGTATTGCACGATGAACGGTGCGATCAGCATCGACAGGACGAGCGCGGTCAACGCCACTTGTTCGATGGATTTCGGCAAGCGCGTGATTTCGCCGAGCAGCACGAAGCCGAATTCACCGCCGGCACAGAGCCAGAGAGCCGAGCGAATGGCGTTGCCCGGCGTCGACCCCAGCCGCCACGAGAGCAGGCCGACGACGACACTCTTGGCCAGCAGCAGGCCGATCAGCGCCAGCAGCACCTGCCACCACAGCCCGACCAGGATGTGCAGGTCGAGCTTGACGCCGATGGTGACGAAGAACAGCCCCATCAGCACGTCGCGGAAGGACTTGATGTCCTCTTCCACCTGCAGGCGGTACTCGGTTTCGGAAATCAGCATGCCGGCGACGAAGGCGCCCAGCGCCAGCGACAGGCCGGCCAGTTCGGTGAGCGTGGCGAGGCTCAGCGTGATCAGCAACACGTTGAGGACGAACACTTCGGAAGACTTGGCGCGGGCGACGAAATGGAACCACTTGCGCATCAGTTTCTGGCCGAAAACCAGAATCACCGCCAGGACGACGACGGCCTTGAGCAGCGCGATGCCGAGCAGCATCGCCAGTTTTTCGGGCGGTTGCGTCAGCGAGGGAATCAGCACCAGCAGCGGCACCACCGCCAGATCCTGGAACAGCAGCACGCCCATGATTTCGCGCCCGTGCGCGGAGTCGAGTTGCAGGCGCTCGGCCAGCAGCTTGGTCAGAACCGCCGTCGATGACATCGCGAAGACGCCGCCGAGGGCGATCCCGAGCTGCCAGCTGACGCCGAACAGCATTGCCAGGCCGGTGATCAGCGCCATGCTGACGACGACCTGCAGGAGGCCGAGGCCGAACACGATGCGCTTCATCGCGTACAGTTTCGGCAGCGAAAACTCGAGGCCGATCGAGAACATCAGGAAGACGACGCCGAATTCGGCGAGATATTCGGCGCGATGCACGTCGCGCATCAGGTTCAGCGCGTGCGGGCCGATCAGGCTGCCGACCAGCAGATAGCCGAGCACCGGCGGCAGGTTGAAGCGGCGGAAGATCACCACCGCGAGCACCGAGGCGCCAAGAAGCAGGAGAACGAGGGAGAGCGCGCTCAAGGCCGTTTCGCTAAGTCAGGTATACTTGGGGCATCATAACCGCAGCCTGCCCATGAGCCAAAGCGCCAATTCCCATCAATTCTCGCCCGAACGCGCCTTGGCGCTGGGTCGCCAGACGCTGAGCATCGAGGCGGCTGCGGTCGACGCCCTGGTGGGCCGGATAAATGGCGGCTTCGCGGCGGCGGTCGAACTCATACTCGGCTGCCATGGCCGGCTGATCGTCAGCGGCATGGGCAAGTCCGGGCATATCGCGCGCAAGATCGCCTCGACCATGGCCAGCACCGGGACGCCGGCCTATTTCGTACACCCGGCCGAGGCCAGCCACGGCGATCTCGGCATGATCACCCGCGACGACGTGCTGCTGGCACTGTCCAATTCCGGCGAATCGGAAGAACTGCTGCGCATCGTGCCGTTGATCAAGCGCCAGGGCGCGCGGCTGATCGCCATGACCGGCGTGCCGACCTCGACGCTGGCGCGCGAGGCCGATGTCCATCTCGATGCCGGCGTTGAACAGGAGGCCTGTCCCCACAACCTGGCGCCGACGGCGAGCACGACCGCGGCGCTGGCGCTTGGTGACGCGCTGGCGGTGGCGCTGCTCGATGCGCGCGGCTTCGGGCCGGACGATTTCGCTCGCTCCCATCCCGGCGGTTCGCTCGGCCGCCGCCTGCTGACGCACGTGCGCGACGTCATGCGCAGCGGCGAGGCGGTGCCGACGGTCGGGCCGCAGGCCGGCGTCAGCGAGGCGATCCTCGCCATGTCGCGCGGCGGTCTCGGGCTGGTGGCCATCGTCGATGACGGCGGCCGTACACTCGGTATCTTCACCGATGGCGACCTGCGCCGCGCCTTCGAGAAACGCATCGATCTGCAGTCGGCGCCCATCGCCAGCGTCATGCATGCCAGCCCGCGCACGATTTCGCCCGAACGCCTAGCCGTCGAGGCGGTGGAAATGATGGAGCGCTACCGGATCAACGCGCTGCTGGTGGCCGACCAGGATGGCCGCCTGCTCGGTGCGCTCAACATGCACGACCTGTTCACGGCCAAGGTGATCTGATGGATACGCGGACCCGCGCCAGCCGCATCAAGCTGATCGCCTTCGATATCGACGGCGTAATGACCGATGGCGGCCTGCACTATACCGACGACGGCCACGAGCTGAAGACCTTCAATGTCCAGGACGGTCTCGGCCTCAAGCTCCTGCAGCGCGCCGGACTGGAACTGGCCATCGTCACCGGCCGCAACTCGGGTGTCGTCGCGGCGCGCGCCGCCGATCTCGGCATCACCCACGTCTTCCAGGGGGTCGGCGACAAGCGCGCGACGGTCGGCGCGCTGCTGACAAAGCTCGGGCTGCACTGGCAGGATTGCGCCTTCATGGGCGATGACCTGATCGATCTCGCGGTCATGGCCCAGTGCGGGCTGGCCATCGCCCCGGCCAATGCCCGCCCGCTGGTGCGCGAGCGAGCCCATGCGGTGACCGACGCTGCCGGCGGCCACGGTGCGGTGCGCGAGGCGGCGGAATTCATCCTGGCGGCGCAGGGGCAGCTCGAAGCCCTGTTTGCAGCCTACCTCGATCCGCAATGAGATTCGGCTCCAGCCAGCTGTTTGTCATCGTCCTGCTGGCGCTGCTGGCCGGGCTCAGCTTCTGGCTGCAGAGGGCGGTGGCTCCGGTCGAGGTCGTGCGCGACGGCAAGTTGCGCCATGACCCGGATGCCATTGCCGAAAATTTCCTGGTGCGCCAGTTCGACGAAAAGGGACGCGTCAAATATCGCCTGACGGCGCCGTACATGATGCATTTCCCGGACGACGATTCGTCCGAACTGAAATCGCCGACCCTGATCCACTATCGGCCGAATGCGCCGCAGCTGACCCTGACCGGCAAGAATGCCAAGGTCACCAGCAAGGGGCAGACGGTTTTCCTGTGGGACGATGTCAAGGCAGTGCGGGCGGCGACGCCGGCACGCCCGGAACTGGTGGCGCGCATGCCGGACCTGACCGTCCAGCCCGATGATGGAACCGCATTCACCCAGAGTCCGGTTGAAATTACCGAAGACAAGTCCTGGGTCAAGGGTGTTGGCATGCATCTGGACAACAACACCTCGACCTTCGAGCTGAAATCACAGGTCACCGGCCTGTCCTACCCACGCCGAGCGAAAAAATGAACTACCGAACCGCCGTTTTCCTGATCCTTGCGTCCCTGGCCCAGTCTGCTCTGGCCGAGCGGGCCGACCGCGACAAGCCGCTGCAGCTGGAAGCCAACCGTATATCGATCGACGATGCCAAGAAAATCCAGATTCTCGAAGGCGACGTCGTCGTGATCAAGGGGACCATGGTCCTGCGTGCCGACCGGGTGGTCGTCACCGAGGATCAGTACGGCTTCCAGAAGGGCGTCGCCACCGGCGGCAAGGATGGCCTGGCGCGCATCCGGCAAAAACGCGAAGGACGCGAGGAATACATCGACGGCGAAGCCGAGCGCATCGAATACAACACCAATACCGAGGTTGCCGAGCTGTTTCACCGGGCCTGGGTCAAGAGCGGCGAGGACCAGGTCAAGGGCGACTACATCTGGTACGACGCGATCAGCGAGAAATACCTAGTCACTGCCGGCAAGAACAGCGACCCGAAGGGTCAGCCGACCAGGGTGCGCGCGATCATCCAGCCGAAAAACAAGGCGGCGCAAGGAAATCAGCCGGCCGAATCCGGACAACGCCTGGAGCTCAAGGGATCCGGCGCGCCGGGGGCTGCTGCGGCCCGGAACTGAAGGGTTTCCGGCGCTTGGCACCGATATGGTGCCTGCCTGCGCGATGGGCCTCGGCGTGGCCGCTAACTACCTGATTTCAGTCGTCAAAAATAAATTGTTGCAGTGCACAAAACGCTTGACATTCAATAAATCATCTCTATAATTGAGCGCATGGTGCAGTGCAGCAAAAGAATCCACGCACTGCAACGGTTGGTCCCGTTTTGCATGAACTTTCAACTTAGGAGATTCCACGATGTTTACCACCCCCGAGCAATTCGCTGCTGCCAACAAGGCTACCGTTGATTCCCTGCTGTCCGTGGCCAACACCGCCCTGGCTTCCGCCGAGCGCATCGCTGCCCTGAACCTGAACACCGCCCGTTCCGTGATGGAAGATTCCGTCTCCGGCGCCAAGGCCCTGATGGGTGCCAAGGACGTTCAGGAAGCGATGTCGATCCAGGCTTCCCTGGCCCAGCCGAATGTCGAGAAGGCCGTTGCCTACTCCCGTTCCGTGTATGAGATCTCCGCTCAGACCCAGGAAGAGCTGTCCAAGATGATCGAAGCCCAGTTCGGCGACTTCCAGAAGACCGTTGCCGGCCTGCTCGACAAGGCTGCCAAGTCCGCTCCGGCTGGTTCCGACGTTGCCGTCGCTGCTGTCAAGAGCGCCATCGCCGCCGCCAACTCCGCTTTCGACAACATGAACAAGGCTGCCAAGCAAGTTGCCGAAATCGCTGAAGCCAACGTGGCTGCCGCGACCAACGCCACCGTCAAGGCTGTCGGCGCTACCGCCGCCACCGGCAAGAAGAAGTAATCAGCTGTAAGAGCCCCCGCCTGACGGCGGGGGCTTTGTTTCATCCACACCCAAAACCAGACTGGAGAAGATGATGACCAAACCGAACATGGAACAACTGGCTGCCGCCCAGAAGGCCAATGCCGAAGTGATGATGGCCCTGCTGCGCACCGCTTTCAACGGCGTCGAGCGCCTGACCGCCCTCAACATGGCTGCATCCCGCGAGTTTTTCAACAATACGGTCGCCAACACCCAGCAACTGATGGGGGCCAAGGACGCCGGCGCAGTCGCCAAGCTGAATACCGAACTGGCCAAGCCGAATGTCGACAAGTGGGTCGATTACTCGCGCAGCGTTTATGACCTGGTCACCAGCATGCAGAAGGAAGTCACTTCGGTGATGGAATCGCAGTACAGCAGCTTCACCAAGAACGCCGCCACGGCGGTCGAAAAGGCCAAGACTTCCGCTCCGGTCGGTGGCGACGTCTTCGCGGCCACCATGCAGTCGATGCTCGGTGCTTCGACCAAGGCTTTCGACCAGATGACCTCGATGGCCAAGCAGCTGTCCGACATCGCCGAAGCCAACATGAAGGCTGCCACCACGGCGACCACCAAGGCGGTCAGCGCAACGACCGCCGCTGCCAAGAAGAGCGCCAAGTAATTCGGCGTTCCCGGCAGCAAAAGGAAACCCGCGAATTTCGCGGGTTTTTTTACGTCGACCGCAACTGTCTCGCTAGGGCCGCCAGGTCCAGGTGATGCCGCGCTTCTCGACCTCGACGCGGATTTCCTCCATCGCCCGATCAACGAGTTCCGGCTCACCTTCGACACCGAGTTCGAGGTGCCGGCGCTCCTTGCCGACCAGCGAGGGTAGCGAGAACAGCCGCAGGCTCGGGTAGTACTTGACGATGCGTTCCATCAGGTCGAGCAGGGCGCTTTCGTAGGCGGTCGGGCCGGTCAGCAGGAAAGCTTTCTCGATCGTGCCGTCAAGCGGCCGGAAGAGGTCGCCGTAGAAGGTGTCGAGTGCCCATTCGATCATCGGGTGCGCCATCTGCGGAAAGCCGGGGACGAAGTAGTGCTCGTTGGCCATGAAGCCGGGAATGCGGTTGAACGGGTTGGGAATGATGCGGCAGCCGGCCGGAAAGACGACCAGCTGCTTGCGCTGGTCGGTGATCTCCTCGCCGGCAAAACGGATTTTCAGTTCCGAGAAGCCCTCGGGGTGGAGTTCGAGGCGGACGCCCAGCGCGGCGGCGACGGCCTGGCGGGTATGATCGTCCGGCGTGTTGCCGATGCCGCCGCAGGAAAAGACGATGTCGCCGGCCGCCATCGTGCGCTTGAAGGTGGCGGCCAGGCGTTCGCGGTCGTCGCCCATATATTCGACCCACGAGAGGCGCAGGCCGCGCGCGCCGAGCAACTCGGCGATCTTCGCGAAGTGCTTGTCCTGGCGCTTGCCGGAGAGGATCTCGTCGCCGATGATGATGGCGCCGAATGTGCGGTTCATGGTGCTTCTCCCTCGATGGTGACGATGGCGCCGCCGCGCGAGCGGCGCAGGGCTTCGAGCCCGTAATGGACGAATGATAGCGCCGCCAGCGCCGGCACCAGCAGGCCGAGCAGCGGGACATGGGCGAGCAGGGCCATGGTCAGGCCGAGCATGAACATCGGCCCCCTAGTCGCCGGCCGCAGGGCCTTCCATTCCGCCTCGGTGGCGTGCATCGACAGGGCATCGTAGGCGAAGGTGCGGCGGTTGTACCAGGCCATCAGCAGCAGCGGCAGGACCAGCGACAGCCCGGGAATAATCCACAACGGCAGGGTCAGGATCCAGCCGGCGACGAACAAAATCGATGCCAGAACGCTGTTGACCGCAGCTGCCACGAAACTGTCCTTGCCCATCGGCGCCACGTCGCGGTAATCGTTTTCTGCCAGATGCTTGAGCAGCAGCGGAATGACGATGATCGCGGCGAGCAGCGAAGCCGTCAGGTAGGCGCAGGCGAAGATCGCCATCCAGGCTCCCATGTAGGCCAGCAGCGTCGCCAGCCAGGCGACTCCCCAGGCGATCAGGAGCGTCATCGGCTGGTGCGTGAGCAGCCAGTTCACCATCTGGCCGAGTCCCCAGATGGCAAGCGCGATCCACAGGATCAGCGAGACCAGCGCCGGCGCCAGCACGTAGACCCAGATCCGGCCGCTACGCAGGCTGGCCATGGTGCGCATCAGCGCCAGAATGACATCACCCATGCTGAATTCCCTCCCATTGTTTCTGCAGGCGCTTGGTCGACACCGGAACCGGCGTCCGCAACTCCTGCGCGTAGAGCCCGACACGCAACTCTTCCAGCAGCCAACGGAACTGCTCGATCTGCGGATCGATGGCCCCCAACTTGGCGAGTTGGATGGGGCGCCGTTCGTAATTGGTCCACAAGGGCCCGTACTCCGCCATCAGCTGCGCGTCGCGCGCCGGGTTGGCCTTCAGCTTGTCGAGCCGGACCTGAATCGCCTTGAAATAGCGCGGATAGTGCTGCAGCCGCTCGAACGGCGTCTCGGTGATGAAATTCTTGCCCATCAGGCGCTTCACCTGCGCCTCGATATCCTGCGCCGCCGCCGCATGCGCCTTGAAGGCAGGCAGCTTCTTGCTCACCGCCTGCCACTCGGTGAGCACGGTGCCGACCATGCGGCAGACCTCCTGCATGATCAGGCCGAGGCGCGCCTTGCTGTCGCCGCAGCGGTTCTTGAAAGCGTTCGGCGTCGTCGGCAGGGGCTCGGCCAGGCAAGCCCGCTCGAAGGTCAGCGCAATGATCTGCCGCTTCAGATCGTCGTTGCTGCCCAGCGCCATGTATTGCATGCCCATCTGGGTCAGGCCGGGCACGTTCTTGTCGAAATACTTCACCTGATCGCGGAACTGCAGCATGAACAGCCGGAGCAGGCCGGCGCGATGGGCGGCGGCAGCTTCTTCGGCCGAATCGAAGACCTTCAGGCTGACGCTTTCGCCGTCATCGGTCAGCCCCGGGTAGCCAAGCACGGTCTGGCCGGCGACTGGGACTTCCATCAGCTCGGGCAGTTCGCCAAAGGTCCAGTCGGTCAGATTGGTGAATTCGGATGGCGTTTCATGCAGTTCGGCGAATTCCTGTTTCGCTTCCTTGCCCCACTCGGCGCGCAAGGCGACCAGGCTGCGCTGCATGTCGAGCTGGCGGCCATGTTCGTCGATCAGCTTGTAGTTCATCGAGAAGTGGGCGGGCAGCGCGTCGGGCCGGAAGGCATCCGGCGTCACCGCCCAGCCACGCGCATTCAGGCTGCGCGCTTCGAGGATGTGGTCGATCAGCGGCTGGATCAGCCCCTGGTTCATCTTCTTGTCGTTGCCGGCGACGGTCGACATGAATTCTTCGACAAATTCCGGCACCGGCACCAGCTTGGCGCGGATCTTCTGCGGCAGCGTCTTGATCAGCTGCACCAGCTTTTCCTTCAACAGCCCCGGCACCAGCCATTCCATGCGCTGCACCGGAATCTGGTTCAGTTGCGCCAGCGGCAGGGTCAGCGTCACGCCGTCGCGCGGCGAACCCGGCTCGAAATGGTAGGTCAGCGTGTAGTCGACGCCGCCGACCTTCAGGTGATGCGGGAAGGTCTCGGTCGTGACGCCGGCCGCCGAATGGCGCATCAGGTCGTCTTTCGCCAGGTAGAGCAGCTTCGGATTGTCGCGCTCGGCTTCCTTGCGCCAGTGGTCGAAGGTGGCGCCGTTGTGGATGCCCTCGGGAATCAGCGAGTCGTAGAAAGCGAAGATCAGCTCGTCATCGACCAACACGTCCTGCCGGCGCTGCTTGTGTTCGAGGTGCTCGATGTCCCGGATCTGTTTCTGGTTGTGCTGGAAGAACGGCCAGCGCCTGGCGTAGGCATCGTCGATCTCTTCGCCGACCAGCCCTTGGCGGATGAAAATCTCGCGCGCCTCGGCCGGTGCCAGCGGCCCGTAATGGATGCGTCGCTTGGGGTTGATGACGACACCGTAGAGCGTCGTCCGCTCCCAGCCGGCGACCTGCATCGCCTTCTTTTCCCAGTGCGCATCGAAATAGCTGCGCTTGATCAGGTGAGCGCCCACTTTCTCCAGCCAGTCCGGCTCGATGCGGGCGACGCAACGTCCGAAGAGGCGCGTCGTCTCGGTGATCTCGGCCGCCATGATCCACTTGCCGGCCTTTTTCTGCAGCGGTGACGACGGGTGGATCAGGTAGCGGATGCCGCGTGCGCCGAGGTAATAGCCGGACTCGTCGGCCTTGCAGCCGAGATTCCCCAACAGGCCGGCCAGCAGCGCCTGGTGGATGGCCTCGTAGGTGCCGGGAATCTCGCTTTCCTTCCAGCCCAGTTCGGTGACCATGGCGTGCAACTGGCCATGCACCTCGCGCCATTCGCGCAACCGCAGGTAGGAGAGGAAATGGGCGTGGCAGCTATCGACCAGCGATTTGTTCGATTTTTTGCCTTCGACCGCCGCCTTGAACCAGTTCCACAGCTTGACCCAGCCGAGGAACTCGGACTTCTCGTCGACGAACAGCTTGTGCTTCTCGTCGGCCGCCTGCTGGCGCTCCTGCGGCCGCTCGCGCGGGTCCTGCGTCGACAGGCCGGCGGCGATGACCAGCACTTCCTTCAGGCAGCCGAGGTCGCGCGCCGCCACCAGCATGCGGCCGATGCGCGGATCGAGCGGCAGTTTGGCCAGCGCCTCGCCGACTTTGGTCAGTTTATTGTCGTCGTCCAGCCCGCCAAGTTCCTGTAGCAGCGCGTAGCCGTCGGCAATCGCCTTGGTCGGCGGCGACTCGATGAAGGGGAAGCTCTCGACATCGGTCAGCTTCAGCGACTTCATGCGCAGGATGACGCCGGCCAGCGAGGAACGAAGGATTTCCGGGTCAGTAAACGGCGAGCGGGCATTGAAATCCGCCTCGTCGTACAAGCGCACGCAGACGCCTGCCGCCACCCGGCCGCAACGGCCGGCACGCTGCCGGGCCGCCGCCTGCGAGATTTTCTCGATCTGCAGTTGCTCGACCTTGTTGCGGTAGGAATAGCGCTTGATGCGGGCCAGCCCGCTGTCGATGACGAAGCGGATGCCCGGCACGGTGAGCGAGGTTTCGGCGACGTTGGTCGCGAGCACGATGCGCCGCTGATTGCCGGATGGCTTGAAGATGCGGTCCTGCTCGCCGGCCGACAGGCGCGAGAAGAGCGGCAGGATTTCCGGCGCATGCGCCGAGGACAGGCCCGGCCGGGCCAGCGCGTGCTTGCGTAGGGCTTCGGCCGCCTCGCGGATTTCGCGCTCGCCGGGCAGGAAGACCAGAATGTCGCCGCTGCCCAGGCGCGACAGCTCATCGGCCGCATCGACGATGGCGTCGTACAGATCGCGCTCGTCGTCATCCTTTTCCAGATCGGCGACCGGCCGGTAACGCACGTCGACCGGGTAGAGCCGGCCGGAGACCTCGATCACCGGGGCGCCGTTGAAGTGCTGCGAGAAACGTTCGGCATCGATGGTGGCCGAGGTGATGATTAGCTTCAGGTCCGGCCGCTTCGGCAGCAACTGCTTCAGGTAGCCGAGCAGAAAATCAATGTTCAGGCTGCGCTCGTGCGCCTCGTCGATGATGATCGCCTCGTAGGCGTTCAGGTACGGGTCGGACTGCGACTCGGCGAGCAGGATGCCGTCGGTCATCAGCTTCACCCAGCTGTCTGCGGTTGACTTGTCGTGGAAGCGGATTTTCACGCCGACGCCGGCCCCGACCTGCGTCTTCAACTCCTGCGCCAGCCGCGTCGCCACCGAGCGCGCCGCCAGCCGACGCGGCTGGGTGTGGCCGATCAGGCCGCGCGCGCCGATGCCGAGGTCGAGGCAAATCTTCGGCAACTGCGTCGTCTTGCCCGAACCGGTCTCGCCGCAGACGATGACCACCTGGTGTTGCGCAATCAGTTCGGCAATGTCGGCCCGCCGTTCGTTGACCGGCAGATCGGGCTGGAACTCCGGTTTCGGCAAGCCGCTGCGGCGCCCCGCTACCACTGCCTGTGACTTTTCCAGCAATGCCGAAAAATCGGCCTGTGCCTTTTCACGCTTCGGCCCGGCCGCCTGGCGCATGTCCCGCGCCAGAGCGCGCAAACGGCGCGCATCGGCTGTCAGGCTGTGGGCAAAAGGATCGTCCTGGCGATGGGCGGCGGTGCTGGGTTGGTGCGTCATACTAAAAATGGGGGCGCGAGGGGCGCATTATATGCCCTGACCCAGGCGCTGCCTGTCGCTCCCGGCGCCTGCAGGCTCATCTTGCCGAACCGCTTGGGCGGGGCTTTGTCCGAAGCGGGGCCGGCCATGCCAATTTACTTTTGGGAAAGATCCGGCTGAAGGCCATACATGTACCACGGAGAAAAATTCAACGCCTGGACGCACCTGGTCGGCGCCTTGCTCGCCCTGGCCGGCGCCGTTCTGCTGCTGGTCCTGACCATTCCCGGCGGCGATGACTGGAAGGTGTTCGCCGTCTCGGTCTATGGCGCGACGCTGGTGCTGCTCTACAGTATTTCCACCATCTATCACAGCGTCCGCGGGCGGGCCAAGCGTGTCTTGCGCAAGCTCGACCATCTGTCGATCTACCTGCTGATCGCCGGCAGCTATACGCCGTTCTGCCTGATCACCCTGCGCGGGCCGTGGGGCTGGTCGCTGTTCGGCATCATCTGGTCGCTGGCGGCTATCGGCATGCTGCAGGAGATCAAGCCACGCTCGGAGGCACGGGTCATGTCGCTGGTGATCTATGCGATCATGGGCTGGATCGTCCTCGTGGCGATCCAGCCGCTGCTGGAAAATCTCGGCATTGCCGGCTTCATCTGGCTGGCGGCGGGCGGCGTCTTCTACACGGTGGGCATCGTCTTTTTCGCCTTCGACGAGCGTTTCCGGCACTGGCACGGCATCTGGCACCTGTTCGTGATCGCCGGCAGCCTGATGCACTACATCGCCATCCTGTTCTATGTCGTCTAGGTAATGGTAGGCCGGCTGAATCGCCCGATACTTGGTCGGCACTGCGGGTCGTCGATTTGTTGAACAACAGGAGCGTGTGAGGTATCCGACACGCCGGGGGGCAATTGTTGGAGATTTTCTCCGTTCTGTTCGGCGCATGCGGACGCGAATGCCTTCAATTGGCGATTTGACGCGGGGTGGCACCATCTCTGCCTGGGGTTGCCTACCAATCCACAATGGAGTCAAACATGGAAGCAGCCAACAAGCCGTCGACGTGCAGGAGGGTCGGATGAGCAAGATCGGAATGTTTTTCGGTACCGAGACCGGTACGACCCGCCTGGTCGCCAAGAAGATGCAGAAGAAACTTGGTGACGACCTCTGCGAAAAGCCGGTCAATGTCAATCGCATCGCACTCGACGACATGCTTCAATACGACGCGCTGATCCTCGGTACGCCGAGCTACGGTGTCGGCGAGATTCCCGGGCTAAGTGCTGGCTGCTTCGAGCCGAACTGGGAGGAGTTTTTTGCCCAGATGACGGTGACGCCGGACTTCACCGGCAAGTGCATCGCCTTCTTCGGTCTCGGCGCCCAGGAGCGCTACGCCGACCGGTTTGCCAGTTCGCTGCATGCCTTGGTACAGAAGTTCAAGGGCTGGGGGGCGGAAATCGTCGGTGACTGGCCGACCGACGGCTACACCTTCGAGCACTCAGGGGCGGTGGTCGATGGGCGCTTCATCGGGCTGGTCATCGACCAGCGCACGCAAGGCATGTTTACCGATGAGCGCATCGACGCCTGGCTGGCGCAGGTAAAACCGCTGCTGCTGGAAAAGCTGTCCGTTCCAGTCTGAATCGGGCTGACCCGGGTGTTGCTGGCTCAGCCTGCCTTCTCGTTGGCCAGCGCGGTCTCGGTGATTTCGCGGTAGAGCGTGGTCAGCTTGCTGGCCAGTGCGCCGAGTTCTGGATGGTTGGCGATCAAGGGGTGGGCATTCTTGGCATCGCTCAGGGTTTCCTGCAGAAAATGCAGATCGTGATCGCTGAGACGCTCGCCTTTGTCGACTCTGGCTTTGAGCTCCAGCAGGCGTGGCAGTCGCTGGCTTTCAAGGCGCTGGATCAGTACGGACAGGACGCCAGCTTCGTTTTGTTTGTCGGTCATGTCTTGCTCCTCGGGAAATCGGGCAGGCCGACGGCTTGCCGCTTTGGAAAAAGTCTATCACTTTCGCCGCCATATGGCGCTGGCGGAAATATCCCGATGGCAAGGCCGGTCGCCGGTCGCCGGTGGCTGGCATGGCAGTTGCACGTAGTCGTAGCGCGTGCCCGGCGGCGTCGACTTTCCGACATCGCCGCCGCTCAACTTCGGAGTCCGCCATGTCCGCCACCACTGTCGACCGCCATGGTCAGCCCGTCGCCACCGGCGACCACGTCAGGATACTCGCCATCACCCCCGACCTGGAGATGGATGAGGACGATCTCGACATGTTCAACGACATGATCGGTTCGACCTGCCCGGTCGAGCGCATCGACGCCGACGGTGCCGCTTGGGTGGCGATCTGGTGGAATGGCTGCGAGGGGCCATTGCTGACGAGCGTCGGCCTGGCGCCGGGGCAGATGGAGAAGGCCACCTGAGCGGGGCGGCCGCCATTTTTGCCGCCTATTCGTCGTCGACCGCAGCGTTGTAGTTTTTCAGCCGCTTCTCGGCGGCGACACCCAGTATCTTCAGCAGCCACGGTGGCGGTGATTCGACCATGGCGGTCTGGAAGGGCCTGAGAATGTCCGCGGCCGGGCCGCCGTCGGGAATCTTGATCGGGTAGATGTCGGCGCGGATCACCTTGGCCGCCGCCGGGCCGCCGATGGAGACGACGTAACAGACGTGGCAGTCGCCGATCAGCCGGGCGCGCCACAGGTTGCGGTCTTCGGCGAACTCGGCGTCCATCGTGTCGCGGATGTCGACCAGACGGATTTCGGCCGGCGATACCTGATAGACGAGGAAGCGCAGGCAGGAGCCGAAATGCCCGGAGAGCGTATCGCCCTTGTCGGAGGCGATGGCAACGCGCACCGAGCCGGGCATCTCGCCGTCTTCGTAAGGCTGGATCTTGGGCAGCGTGTCGTCGCCCTGGGTTTCACCCCACAGGATGCGCACGGCCAGTTTCATGGATTCGAGGCCGATGCCGATGTCCTCGCCATCCTCCTCGCCGTCGGCGCTGGCGAAGCCGGTCTTGAGCATGGTGACCGTGACCTGGCGCAGCTTTTCTTCGTCGAGCGTGTCGCCAAGCCGGCGCTGCAACTGCTCGATCAGCGCCGGCAGCGTCACCCTAGGCATTGCCCGTGCGGCCAGCGCCACGCGCAGCGCGGCTTCGCGGGTGATCGGAAGCGTGCCTGTTTCCATCGTGTTCTCCTCGGTCGGGTCGGGGTGAGCCCCCGTTGCAGATACAGTGCCAGGCACGCCAAGTATCTGATTTGAAACGACCGTCATTGCCCGCGGGAGGGCGGGGCGGGCATGCCGCCCGCTACCGTGTCGGATACCCGACAACGGCTGTTTTCAGCAGGAGCGGCGCTGTTGCGGGTTCCACGAGAAAGCCGGGCGCAGGATCTTGCTGACGCCTTGCACCAGGGACAGCAGGCTGTGACCGAGCAGACGGGCGCAGAGCCCCAGGCGCTCGGCGAAGATGCCTTGCAGGCGCTGCATTTCCTGTGCGCGCAGTGCGCGGGCCTGGCGTTCAACGGCGGCGATATCGATGGGGGCCATGATTGTTCCTTTCATAATGCGATGCAACATTGCACGTTTCGCACTTTAATTACGAAGGCTATCAAGGACAATCCGGCTTAATGGAAAAACATTTGTGAATTTCATTCTAAAATAAGGCCATGGACCGTACCGCCGAAATGACCGCTTTCGTACGCGCCGTCGAAACCGGCGGCTTTTCCGCCGCCGCGCGCGACCTCGGCCTGACGCCCTCCGCCCTCTCCAAGCTGGTCGGCCGGCTCGAGGACCGCCTCGGTGTGCGCTTGCTGCACCGGACCACGCGCCGCCTGCAGCTGACCGCCGAGGGCGAGACCTTCCTCAACCGGGCGCGGCCGATCCTCACCGCCCTCGACGAGGCCGAGGCCGAAGTCGCCGCCGCCGGCGCCCGGCCGCGTGGCCTGTTGCGCGTCAATTGCGGCTCGGCCTTCGGCCGCCACCAGCTGACGCCGGCGATCCCGCGTTTCCTCGAAAAATATCCGGAAATCGAGCTCGACCTGACCATCGACGACCTGGCACCGGTGCCGATCGATGAACGCTACGACCTCACCCTGCGCATCGGCGCGCTCGACGAATCGTCGGTCGTGGCGCGCCGCATCTGCAACCTGGAACGCGTCATCTGCGCGGCGCCGGCCTACCTGGAACGCCACGGCACGCCGCGCACGCCGGACGACCTGCAGCGCCACAACTGCCTGTGGATCACCAGCCTGCCGGCGCTGCGCCGCTGGCCCTTCGATACCGACGATGGCATCCGCGTCGTTCATATTTCCGGCAACGTCGCCGCCAACAATTCCGAAACGGTGCTGCAACTGGCCGTCGCCGGCGTCGGCATCACCCGGCTGACCGACGTCATCGTCGGCGACGCACTGCGCCGCGGGGCGCTGGTGCCCATCCTCAGCGAATGGCACCACGTCGAGCCGGTGCCGCTGTTCGCCACCTACCCGAGCGGCCGCCACCTGGCGCCCAAGGTGCGCGCCATGATCGATTTTCTCGTCGAGCAGTTCGGCCATACCCCCTGGCGGCAAATGCCCTGAACCGGGCATGGGGCTTGCTGTCTTTCCTGCATCCCCGTCACGCACAGCGCACAATGTCGGATAGCCAACAAGCACGCGACGAAACCATCGTCCGCGCCTACCACAGCCGCACCAAGCACCGCTTCAACGCCTATGCCGAAGGCCCCGGCCAGCTCGACTGGGACGCCCAGCCGGCTGCCTTCCGGCGTTATGCCGGTGCGCCGCAGTTCGAATTGCCGCTCTCCGCCGACCGTTTTGAGCGCTGCTACAGTCGACTGCCGGAAATGCCCGAAAACCAGGTCGCTGCCAATCCGGATAGTCTTGGCGCCCTGCTCGAACTGTCGTTCGGCATCTCGGCCTGGAAAAGCTGGGGACCGAGCCGCTGGGCGCTGCGCTGCAACCCGTCCTCCGGCAATCTGCACCCGGTCGAGGCCTATGTCCTGGCTAGCGGCCTGCCCGGCGTGACGGACGGCCTGCACCACTACGAACCGGAAAGCCACGTCCTCGAAGGCCGCGCCCTGACGGCGCCAGCCGGCGACCAGCCGTGGCTCACCATCGGCCTGTCCAGCGTCATGTGGCGCGAGGCATGGAAATACGGCGAGCGCGCCTTCCGCTACTGCCAGCTCGACATCGGCCACGCGCTGGGCAGCCTTGCCTATGCTGCCGCGTTGCTCGGCTGGCGCGTCGAGCCGCTTGCCGTGCGGGGCGACGCGCTGGCGCATTGCCTCGGCCTTGGCCGCCCGGCGGATTTTCCGCCATCGCGCTACGCCTTCACCGAAAACGAGGAGCCGGAAATCCTGCTTGCCGTTTACGCGCCTGGCTTGGGCGCACCTCCGGCCACCAGCGTCCTGTGCGACTGGCTGGCCGGCGCCAGCTGGCACGGCCAGCCGAGCCGCATCGACCCGTCGCCTGGCTACCGCTGGCGGGCCATCGACCAGGCCGCGGCCGCCAGCCGCCTGTTGCGGTCGACGCCCGAAAAAGGCCAATTTCCGGCCCTGCCGCCGCTGGCGCCGCACCCGACAGCGGCCGGCACCGCGCAATTGATCCGCCAACGGCGCAGCGCCCAGCGCTTCGACCCGAAATGCACGCTCGACAAGGCGGCTTTCTACCGCATCCTCGACGCCACGTTGCCGCGGCCCGGTGCGCCGTTCACCGCGCAGGAAGCGGCGCCGGCCATCCACCTGCTGCTCTTCGTGCTGCGCGTCGACGGCCTGCCCAGCGGCCTCTACCTGCTGCCGCGCACGCCGCAGGCAGCGGCCGAACTGCCGGCCGTGCTCGGCCGCAGCGACGAACGCTTCGCCGGCCGCTGCGCGGTGGTCGACGGTGATCCCGACTGCCCGCGCCATCTCGGCCTGGTCATGCTCGCCGCGCTCGGTCTCCAGGAAATGCAGCGCCTTGCCCGCGCCCTGTCCTGCCATCAGGACATCGCCGCGACCAGCGCCTTTTCGCTCGGCATGCTCGGCGACTTCGCGGGTGCCGACGGCTACGGCTATCGCCGCTTGCTGCGCGAAGCCGGACTCGTCGGTCAGGTGCTCTACCTCGAAGCCGAGGCTGCCGGCGTACGCGGCACTGGCATCGGCTGCTTCTTCGACGATCCGGTGCGTCAGGCCTTCGGCATCGCCGACCCGCGCTGGCAGAGCGTCTATCACTTCACCGTCGGCACGCCGATCAGCGACGTCCGCATCGAAACCGGTCCACCCTATCCGCAACGCCAAAAGGAAAATCCATGACCCCGACTCTCGCCGCCTTCCTCGACCAGCACGGCTTCCCGCATGACCAGCTATCCGCCCCGCAGGCCGACCGCCGCTTCACCCCGCTGATGCGCGCCTGCAAGGAAGGCCGGCTCGACCTCGTCGACGAACTGCTGGCGCTCGGCGCCGATGTTGCGGTGACCAACGCCGACGGCTGCAACGCGCTGTGGCTGGCCTGCTACCACGGCAGCCACGCGATCATCGAACGCCTGATCGCCGCCGGCATCGATCTCGACCTGCAGAACGGCAACGGCGCCACCTGTCTGATGTACGTCGCCTCGAACAGCAAGCCGGACCTGGTCAAGCTGCTGCTGGAGAAGGGCGCCGATGCCCGCCTGAAGAACTTCGACGACTTCTCGGCGCTCGATCTGGCAGCCTCGATCGACTGCCTGAAACTGCTGAGGAAAGCGGCCTGAGGTAGTGGGAGCTGGTGGTCTGCTGCCGGCGCGCAGCCTTACGACGGAGCGCGGCTATTTGACCGGGATCATCAGGTGCTGGTATGGGGTTCCCGGCCACATCACGTACGGAACCGAGGTGTCGGGATCGGCATCCTTCGGATACATGTCGTAGAAGCCGGGTTCGGCGCCAACAATCATCACGTGCGGCCCGGTCTTGACCCAGTGATTGGCGGCGCTGGGTTTGGTCGCATAAGGATCGGTATTGCTGGCGTCGGTACCTCCGGCCAGCATGTACATGAAGCCGACCTTCCCGACGGCCGGTGTTTTGTGCCCTATCCACGCGCCCGCCCACTCCCAGGCAGCCTGGTCCATGCACATCGGGTCCGGACCAGGCGTCGCGGGATTGTCGGGCATGCAGGTGAAACCGTTGCTGCCTTCGCGCAAGGTGCGCATCTGGCCGTCGGCGCTCATGGCGACGATGGTCGCCTTGGCGCTCACCTTTTTCGGCGCGGCCTGCATCGCACTCTTGATCAGTTTCTGATCGGCGGCCGAGGGGGGCGTCATCTTGGCAGCCGTTCCCGGCATCGCCATGTCGGCGGCAAGGGCCATTGGTGTAAATAAGATGGTCAGCGCGGCAGCCATTGAGCCAAAGGTTGGGACTGGTGTTTTCATGGTTCTTCTCTCCATTCTGATAGCTCAACAAATCCCAGTCGGCAACGGTTGGCCTTGACGGTTCCGGGGCGATTGTTGCCACATGGGTATCGAAGGAACAATAAATTTGACCCCGGGACAATACGAAGGTGCCATCCATTCCACTTGCAGCACACCATGCCGGGTCTTGCTGAATTGGTCTCGGGTTTATACTCCAGTCATTATTCCGTTCCCAGTGACCGATCCATGGCCATCCTTCGCTGCAACAAATGCGGGCTGCTCGCCGAGCAAGGCGACGGCCTCGCCGGACAGAGCATCGCCTGCCCCAAATGTGCCGATCCGGCCAAGATTTATCCGACGCTGTTCTTCATCGAGAAGTTGCTCGACAAGTATTTCGATGCCCAGCGCGAGCTGATCCGCCTCAAATCGGCGCCGACGACCGCGCAGTCCGCGCCGCAGCCGGTGACGTCCCCTGCGCCGCTGGCCGGTCTGGACCTTGGCAATACCGATCAACTGGCGACGGAAATCCAGCACGGCCCGATCTACGACTGGTTCCACAAGCGTCAGATCAAGGTTCAAGCCGATCTGCGCGGTGTGGATACCAGTGGCTTTTTCGACGAAGTGGCCGAGGCCATCGGCAGCAATCTGACGCTGTTCAAGGAAGTGGTCGACCGCGTCCGCTGGTCGCAGCAGAAGGAATACAACGGCACCACGATCAAGCTGGAAAAGAAGACGCCGGACGAAGCCCAGGCGCTTCTCGGCTTCTGCCAGCAGTTGTACGACTTTTCCTTCGTCGCCAAGTGCTTTCACAACAAGCAGGAAAACAGTATCCGCCTGATCCTGCAAAGCGCACCGGCGATCCGCCAGTTTTTCAACGGCGAATGGCTGGAATGGCATGCCCTGATGTCCAGCCTGCGCTACGCCAAGGAGCGCGGTCGCCGCATTTCCTGCGCTCGCGGCCTCGAGATCGTGCTGGCCAACGGCGATCCGTACGAACTCGATGTCTTCATGCTCGTCGACGGCACGACGCCGATCTGCATCGAATGCAAGAGCGGCGAATTCCGCCAGAACATCGATCGTTACCTGGCGCTGAAAAAACGGCTCGGTCTGGCCGGCAAGCAGTTCGTGATGTGCATTGCCGGCCTGGAAGACGACAAGGCGCGGGCCTATACCGCCATGTACGACATCGGCTTCGTCAACGAACAGGGGCTGGCGGAACATCTCTCCCGCCTGTTCTGAGCGGGGCGGCCGTTTTTGGCTTTTTTGGACAGTCAACCGCGACGATACGCTTTCAGCCCCGGACGCGCCGCGCAGACGGTCACCAGGACGAGCTGCGTCGTAGCGGCCAATTTGTGTTGAGTGCCCGGGACCGTTGAGGAAGGCGGCTTGACCAGAGGCCTTGCCGTTTGCCGCGGCGGGGTGCTAGCTTCCGGCCAAAGCTTCGCTCGTGGAAACTGATCTGACCGGAGACCCAATGCATACCATCGCCCTCGTCTGTACTGCCATTCTCGGCCTGCTGGTATTCGGTCTCGGCCTCGCCGTCTCGGTATTCCGTTTTCGCGAACGGCGGAGCATGGGCCACGTCGACGATCCGGCCAACATGCTGCACAAGCTGGTCCGGGCGCATGGCAATACCACCGAGTTCGCTCCCTTTCTGGCCGTCCTCATCCTGTACCTCGGCACGCAGGCGCCTTCGGTGGTGACCCTCGGGCTGATGGTTGCCGCCACTGCCAGCCGGGTGCTCCTGGTCGTCGGCCTGGTCGCCTGGCCGACGCTGGCGCGGCCCAACCCGGCGCGGTTCGCCGGCGCGCTGGGTACCTACATTTTCGGGATCGCACTCAGTCTGGCGGTACTCATCTGAACCGGGTGCCGGCTACCGTTTCAGGCCCAGATCTTCGTCGCGCCGACCGTCAGCAGGCCAAGCCAGGTTGCCGTCAGCGAACCAGCCAGATGCACCGAGGCGAGGCCGATGGCCCAGGCCGGCTGACCGGCCAGCAGGCGTTCGACGACTTCGGCCGAGAAGGTCGAGAAGGTGGTCAGGCCGCCAAGGAAGCCGGTGATGGCGAACAGCTTCCAGGCCAGCGGGAAATGGGTGTTGATGTGAAAGACACCGACCGCCACGCCGACCAGGTAGCCGCCGATCAAATTGGCTGCCAGCGTGCCGAGCGGCAGGGCGATGAACAGCGGGTTGAGGGCCAGCCCGAGCAGCCAGCGTAGCCAGGCGCCGAACGCGGCGCCGAGGCCGACGGCGAGGAAATTCAGGGCGGTGAGGTTATGCAGTGCCGACATCCGGTGAATTTTAGCGGTTTCAGGGCACCAACCGGTAAAATAGCGCGATTGAGATCAGAGGTTTTACCGTGAGCAGCCCCAACAAACCGGAAGTCGTCCCCGCCGCCAATTTCATCAGGAACATCGTCGAAGCCGACCTCGCCGCCGGTAAGCATGCCCAGCGCCGCTGGGCCGGCCACCCGGGCAGCGCTGCCGACCACGCCGCCGGCCCGCTCGATCCGGCGAAGATCCGCACCCGCTTTCCGCCCGAGCCGAACGGCTACCTGCACTTCGGCCATGCCAAGTCGATCCTCCTCAACTTCGGCCTCGCCGAAGCCTTC
>WBZX01000376.1_pt1 | contig 25105 bp, 28 predicted proteins | sample 5204211 | NCBI WGS metagenome assembly WBZX01 (sample SAMN12344362, study PRJNA552823) | activated sludge metagenome | biome: Activated sludge suspended growth; feature: Nitrification reactor; material: Wastewater; isolation source: activated sludge from nitrification reactor of wastewater... | reverse complement strand
ACCTTCCCATGCCTGCACTTCTGGTGCTGATGGGTGTAGGGTTGTTACTGGCACTTACCGGTTGGCGCTGGCATCGGTTCTGGCTGACGATCTGCATTAGTATGGTAGCAGGGGTAATCGGCCTGAAACAAGCTACAGCCTGGGGTATTCAGCAGCCTATGGTGGCCGGTGTCCTGCTGGCTGCTGCGGCGGGGTGTTTGTCGCTCTCATTGGCTAGGGTAGGGCTCTTTCTCGCCTACGGGTTGGGCTGCTGGTACATCATGAAGCGGGTAGCGCCGCCCTATGCGATCCCTGCCATCTGCATCTGTGCAGGCGGACTATTCAGTGTGCTTTTCTATCGCTTCTGTGTGGTGCTTCTGACTTCGGTCATCGGTGCCTTGTTCTGTATTTATGGTGGCCTGGCGTATGGGGAACAGCAGAAGCTCTTCCCCGCGATGCAATGGCTCAAAGATCAAACGCTGGCAGTACACGGAGCCTTCGGTGGGTTTGTGTTGGTGACAACGATGATCCAACTCTACCTGGGTAAGCGAGCCAGAAGAAAGAAGCTGGCGGAATACAGTGCCGAGGAGTTGGAAGCAGAACGACGGTTGGGGTTTGCGGTGAAGAACCGAGCGGCGTAGTTACTTTCTATCAATCCCCGTGGTCGCACTAGGTGGGCTGAATAAGTCCAGCACCAGTGTCTCTTCGATGGCAACTACGCCATGCGGTACTTGCGATGGCAACAGTAGCACTTCTCCACCTCGTACATCCACGTTTCGCTCGGCACCATCTGCATCAATCACCGTAAATCGCAAGTGGCCTCGTAGTACGCAACTGATCTGTTCATTTTCGTGATGGTGTACCGGCACTATGCAGCCAGTTTGAAGGGTGATTTCTGAGATCATCATCTTTTCGCCCATGACCCGTTTGCGGCTCAGTAACGGCATCGGTTCATCTGTGGGTAGCTTAGACCATTGAAACAACGTGGCATCAGACATGGGAATGGCCCTTTAATTGATTGGGAAATGGTACACCAATGAGGTAGGTAATGCACGTCAATGGAGTTATTTGGAATAAAATGGAAGAATACGGTTGGTATCTGTCAAATCGATACTGTAAGATAGGAGATGTGGGAAGTATACAGCCTGTTCTTGCAGGAAGTTGACAGTGCTCGTGGAAGAACGTCGTCAAAAGGTGTTAGAGCTGGTCAAGGATCGGGGTTTTGTCGCCTTGGCTGACCTCGCGACTGAGCTGCACGCCTCCGAATCGACGCTTCGCCGTGATCTGGAGTTCTGGGATCAGCAGGGATTGCTGAAGCGAACCCATGGCGGTGCCCGGCTCACTCCCGCGCTGCCTGCTCTCGAATCGATGCCTGCACTGGAAGATCGGGTGGGGACGGCTGTTGCGGAGAAGCGACAGATTGCCCACGCGGTTGCCAGCCGGATTGCGGATGGCTCGTCGATTCTGCTGGATGCAGGGACGACAACACTCGAATTGGCCAAGCTGCTAAGCGGTCGGCCGATGCAGGTGGTGACTAACAGTTTGCCGATTGCCAACCTGTTGTCGCAGAGCAAGGAGCCGGATGTCATCCTGCTCGGCGGCTTCATCTATCCACGGACGGGTGTGGCTCTCGGGCCATCTACGGTTGAACAGCTCAAGCAGATCCATGTTTCGCAGGCGATCCTGAGTTGTCATGGTGTGACGGAACGGGGGCTGTTCAATCACAACCTGCTGCTGGTGGAAACGCAGCGGGCCATGCTTCGCAGTGGAGATGAAGCCATCATCCTGGCGGATGCGAGCAAGATCGGGCGACATGCCCTCACGCTGCTCTGCCCGCTCAGTGACATTGACACCATGGTGTGTGATGCAGGGGTAACTCCCTTTGCCCGCCATTGGATTCAGGAACAAGGGGTGCAGCTTATCGTGGCTGGCGAACCCCGGGAGACTCTTTCATGAGTGCAACAGTGGCGATGAAGGTGCCGTCACTGACGGTAGACCGGACGCTGATCGAACGGCTGGTGCGTTCTGCCTTGCAGAAGCATGCTGGTTCATCACCCGCTCCCGTAGCAGTGGAACCAGGCAAGCCCCGCATCGTGGCTAACATCTCGGCACGGCACATCCATTTGACGCCTGCTCATGTGGAAGAGTTGTTCGGGCCAGGTGCTACGCTAACGCCGATGAAAGACCTCTATCAACCTGGTGCTTTCGCTGCGGAAGAAGTGGTCACGGTCATCGGCCCCCGTCAGCGGATGATTCCGAATGTGCGTATCCTCGGGCCATGCCGCGATTTCTCTCAAGTTGAACTCGCTTTCACCGATTCCATCTCGCTCGGCATCGATGCACCGGTTCGTCCTTCCGGCAACCATCGCGAAACGCCAGGCTGCTGGATCATGGGCCCCAAGGGAATGATCGAACTCAAAGCTGGTGTGATTCGTGCGGAACGGCACGTGCACATGCATCCCAGCGATGCGGATTACTACGGCGTGAAGCAAGGCGACCGGATGAACATGCGGGTAGTAAGCAATTGCCCGATCGTTCTCGAGAACCTGCTTTGCCGGGTTGACAAGAATTCGAAACTGGAAATCCACATCGACACCGACGAAGGCAACGCCTGCAACCTGCCTGAGGCTACGAAAGTGGAGTTGTTCAAATAGCTGTCAGCTATCAGCTGTCAGCCAGACAAACACACATGCGATAAACCCGAACTTCAACGTCTTTAACCTGATTGGCTGATAGCTGACAGCTGAGAGCTGACAGCTTTTGAAGCAGATCATTTTACCTCGGAGCAGTAACATGGCAGCAAACCTCGAGGCACTGGGCCTCATCGAGACCAAGGGATTGGTCTGCCTGATCGAAGCAAGCGATGCGATGCTGAAGGCAGCAAATGTCAAGCTGGTCGGCTGGACCAAGATCGGTTCCGGCATGGTCACCGCTCTCGTCAGCGGTGATGTGGCTGCGGTTCGTGCTGCAGTGGATGCAGGCGTTTCTGCCGCTCAGCGCATCGGCGAAGTGGTCAGTTCCTCCGTCATCCCTCGTCCCCACGAAGAAATCGGCGTAGCACTGCCAGCCCAGAAGAAATAGCTATCAGCGATCAGCTGTCAGCTATCAGCCAGCAGCTGAAAACAACATCACCATTATTCTGAGAACGAGGACTGAGAACTCGACACGAGAAATCTCAGCACTCAGGACTCAGCACTCAGGACTACTATCCATGGCCGCGAATCCTACTCCATCAGGTAACCTTGCTCTTGGGCTGATCGAAACCAAGGGTTACATCTCCACTGTCGCTGCATCCGATGCGATGCTGAAGGCAGCCAACGTCAATCTCGTCGCCCAGTTCCAGATCGGCAATGCCTTCATTACCACCCTGGTCCGCGGCGACGTCGGCAGCGTACGTGCTGCTGTCGATGCCGGCGCTCATGCAGCCACCGCCAACGGTGAGCTCGTTGCTGCCCACATCATCCCACGCCCCAGCGAAGCGGTGGTGGATTTCTTTGTGAACAACAAATAGCTGACAGCAAACAGCTAACAGCGGGCAGCCAATACGGATTGGCTTTGCTGTGGGCTGTGAACTGTTAGCTGTGAGCTAACAACATGAAGATTCTCATCGCCAATCTCGGCAGCACCTCTTTCAAGTATCGCCTGTTTGACATGGCGAACGGGGAAGCGTTGTTGGCCAAGGGCGGGGTCGAACGGATCGGCTCAGACAAGGCACGCAGCTACGCTACTACCGATAAGGGTAGCAGCGAGAAGATCGGCACGGTTGCTGATCATGCAGCAGCAGTCGAAGCTTGTCTGGCATTGCTGTGCGATGCGAAGATGGGTGTGCTTCAGGATGCGAAGGAACTCGCAGCCATCGGCTTCAAGGCGGTGCATGCAGAAGGGCTGAGCGGAGTGCAACGGGTGACCCCCGAAGTGCTTGCAGCCATGGAAGCATACAACGTCGTCTGCCCGGCACACAACCCTCCGTATGTAAAAGCGATGCGACTCCTTGCAGAGAAGTTGCCTCACATTCCTCTGGTGGCAGCGTTTGAGACGGGGTTCCATCAAACGATCCCACTATCTAGGCAGTTGTATGCCATCCCCCAGGAATGGGTGAAGCTCGGCATCCGCCGCTATGGGTTCCACGGTGCCAGTCATCGCTTCATTGCAGAATGGTCAGCCGAGGTCATCAAGAAGCCAAAAGTGATCTCCTGTCATCTCGGTGGCAGCAGTTCGCTTTGTGCGATTGACAGTGGTAAGTCACTGGCAACGAGCATGGGCTTCACACCACAGACGGGGTTGCCTCAAAACAACCGCGTGGGTGATATCGATGTCTTCACTCTGCCGATACTGCTGAAGAAGACGGGCAAGACGCTTGATGCATTGCTGGCGGACCTGGCGAACAAGTCAGGGCTGGAAGGTCTTTCCGGTGCGGGGAATGATCTGCGCGATATCGAGATCGCGGCCCAGCAAGGGAACGCCGATGCTCAGCTGGCGATGAATGTCTATGTCGAAGCGATTCGGCATTACCTCGGAGCCTACCTGGTTGCTCTCGGCGGAGCGGATGCCATCGTCTTCACCGGTGGCATTGGCGAGAACTCAGCAACCATGCGATCAGCGATTTGTGCCAACCTGCAATGGTTCGGCATCGAGTTGGATGCACAAAAGAACCAAAGTGCCAAAGGCGAAGCAGCTATTCACAGTGTGAACAGCCGCGTTGAACTTTGGACGATGCCAACGAATGAAGAGATCATCGTGGCGAGACAAACGGCCGCAGTGCTGTAGGGCAAACCATGTTTCTTGCACGTGTAACCGGCAGTGTGATTGCGACGCAGAAGGTGGCATCGATGACGGGGCAGAAGCTCTTCATCGTCGAACCGCTGCGGGTCGATCCGAAGAACCGGACGGAACTCTCCTCGACGCAACGCAGCTTTGTGGCTGTCGATACCGTCGGGGCAGGGGCCGGGCAACTGGTGCTGATCGTGCAAGGATCCAGCGCCCGCATGACGCCTGAACTGGAGAAGCTCCCCATCGACACCGCCATCGTGGGCATCGTCGATGAAGTTACCGTGGAAGGCAAGCAGGTATTCAAAACATCGTAGGGCACGCTGTGCGTGCCTCACCACAGGAGGTGTTCAACACTTTTCGTGGTGACGAGTGATGACAGAAGACTGAGTGACAAGAGACGAACACAACACTTGGAGAGGCACGCACAGCGTGCCCTACAGACATGCAACTCAACGATGCACTCATCAAATCAGTCGTTCAGGAAGTGCTGGCAGCGATGGGCCAGAAGCTGGCTGCTGCTTCCACAGGCAGCACTTCCACGCAGCACGGCGTGTTCCGTACGGTTGATGAAGCAGTAGAAGCTGCAGCCCGGGCACAGGCACTCTTTGAAAAGCGACCCATTGAAGATCGTACCAAGGCACTCGACTGCATCCGTAAGATCTGTCGCGAACAAGCGGAAGAGTTGGGGCGGATGGAGTTTGAAGAGACCAAGATCGGTCGACTCGAACACAAGTACGAGAAACTTCGCGTGGTGGCAGATCGCATCCCCGGAACCGAGTTCCTCAAGACTGATACCTACTCGGGTAGCATGGGCGTGGCCCTCATCGAATACGCACCCTTCGGTGTGATCGGTGCTGTCACTCCGGTGACACATTCACTGCCAACGCTCGCTTGCAATGCCATCAACATGCTCGCATCCGGGAACAGCGTCGTCATCAATCCACACCCCAGTGGTGCCAGGATTGCAGTACACGGCACAAGGCTGTTCAACCAGGCCATTCAGAAAGCTATCGGCATCGATAACCTCATCAGCATCATCAGCGAACCAACGCTCGAATCAGCCCAGGCACTCTTTGATCACAAAGCAGTCCGCATGATTTGCGTGACTGGCGGTCCAGCGGTGGGCAAAGCTGCACTGAAAAGCCCCAAGCGAGCCATCGTCGCTGGTCCCGGCAATCCACCAGTGGTGGTGGATGAGACCGCTGATCTTGATCATGCAGCCAAGTCGATCATCGCTGGTGCAGCGTACGACAACAATCTGCTCTGTATTGGTGAGAAGGAAGTTTTTGCTGTCGATATGATCTTCGACAAGCTAATGAGTGCGATGGAGACTGCTGGTGCCTATCGCCTCAATCGAGAAGAGATCGAGAAGCTGACGAAAGTGGCGTTCACTGGCTACGGCGGCGATGCCTTGCGAGTTGGGCTGAACAAAGACCTCATCGGCAAAGATGCCAGCGTCCTCGCCCAAGCCGCTGGTATCTCGATGAGGTTGCCTTCGGTGTTGCTCTTCGGCGAGACCGATGAGAGCAACCCGTTTGTCGATCATGAACAGATGATGCCTTTCGTGCCGTTCGTCCGGGTTCGCAATGTCGATCAGGCGATTGCCTTGGCCAAGAAGTATGAACATGGCTACAAGCACACCGCCCTCATTCACTCGAAGAACCTCGACACCATCACGAAGATGGCGAAGGAACTCGATACCACGATCTTCGTCGTCAACGGCCCCTGCGGTGCTGGTCTAGGCAACGGTGGCGAAGGCTACCTGAGCTACAGCATTGCCACGCCCACCGGGGAAGGCGTGACAACGCCGCTGACATTCACCAGACAACGCCGCTTCACGATTGCGAACGGGGGCATGCGGGTACTCTAATGCAACAAGCCAGAGTGGTTGGAACAGCAGTGAGCAGCACTAAGCACCCCAGTATGAAGGGGTGGCGGTTGCTCATTGTTCAGCCACAGGGCAGCATTGGCCAGCATGATGGTGATCCGGCCCTGGTGGTGGATCATCTCGGAGCAGGTATCGGTGATACCGTCCTCATCAGCAGCGATGGCAAAGGAGCCAGGCAGTTGCTACAGGATCAAACCTCCCCGGTGAGGTGGTTCGTGATGGGGATCTGCGATTAGTGAAATGAAAAGCCGAGCCACGTGAGTGGCCGGAGTAAGCCAACAGGAAAGGAGGGTAGCATGCGTCTCGCGAAGGTCATCGGAACGGTTTCACTGTCACGCAGTCACCCTGCTTTCCGCGGGGCGACGTGGAAGATTGTGCATCCGTTCAGTCTCGATGGACTTTGTAACAATCAACCCGATGGCGAAGAACTGATCGCCTGGGATGAACTCGGCACCGGCCTCGGCAGTATCATCGCCATCAGCGAAGGTGGCGAAGCTACGATGCCATTCAAGCCAAAGAAGATGCCGCTCGATTGTTACATCGCTTGTATTCTGGATAGCTATCAGCTGGCTGCTAGCTCCGAAGGAGCGATGGGATGAAAACGTCCATCGCCCTTCCGGGGCTTGTGAAAGACGAACAACTAACCCAGGGGCTAGCGCCCCTGGCTACAACCCAACGCCCCTCCGGGGCTACTCAGACGAGACAGTCATGATCACTAGCGAACGCGAACATCGGGAACTCATCTGTGAAGTCGGTCGTCGGCTTTACAACAAGGGTTTTGCTGCGGCTAACGATGGCAACATCTCCATCCGTTTGAACGAACGGGAAATCCTCTGCACCCCCACGGGGGTCAGTAAGGGTTTCATGAAGCCTGACGATTGCTGCGTGGTCGATTACCACGGCAAGCAACTGCGAGGCATCAAGAAGCGTACCAGCGAAATCCTGCTACACCTTACTGCCTACCGTGAGAACAGCAAGGTGATGGGTGTCGTTCACTGCCATCCACCACATGCCACGGCTTTCGCGATTGCTCATGAACCGATCCCCAAGTGCATTCTGCCTGAGGTGGAAGTGTTCCTCGGCGAAGTTCCCATTGCTGAGTACGAAACGCCAGGCACTCAGAAGTTTGCCGATACGATCAAGCCTTACGTCAATGATTCGAGCATCGCGATTCTGGCCAACCATGGCACCATTGCTTTCGCCAAGGATCTGATGACGGCGTACTTCAACACCGAAATCCTCGATGCCTACTGCAAGATGCTGATACTGGCACGGCAGCTGGGTCGCATCAACTACTTCACCGGTCAGCAGACCAAGGAACTGCTCGAGTTCAAGCAGCGGCTCGGCATCGACGATCCTCGCCTCAAGGGCAAGGGCGAAAACTGTGACATGTGCAGCAACAACATGCTGCGTACGGGCTATAGCGACTTCCTCCCGTCGGCGTACGCCTTCCCCGAATGGGATGGCAACAAACTGACGCAGGAGATGATGAGCAAGACCCAGTGTGCCGCACCCGCTGCAACTGCTGCTGCACCGAAAGCTCCACCAGAGCTGGAGCGATTGGTGCAAGCCATCACCGATCAAGTGATGGCCGCAATGAAAGCAGCGTAGCGAATTTAGCCCCCGGCGAGTCGCCGGGGGAAGTTGGCGAAACACTCAACGTCATTTGCAACGGATGGTTGCAAGAGCAGAAAAGCACTAGCGAGATCCACCCCCGGTCATTGACCGGGGGCTAAATATGCACAAGACACTTGATCAAAAGCTGGCTCGTATTCATGCCAACCCTTCGTCGGCGAAGGACTTCATCCTCGCTGATGCCAAGGATGCTGACATGGCGTTTGGGATTGGGGCGCCTGGGCTTTCGCCGGAACGCCACGATGGCGAGCTGAAGTACAAGACGTTGGCAGAGTATCGGGCTCAGATTCGAGAGATATTGCAGCAGGGTCTGGTTGACATCATGTTGATGTCAGCCAGTACCAGTGAAGTGCTGGCATTGCAGGAAAAGCTCTTCGAGAACAGTCCGGTGACACCTGCTGCCCGGGCGAATGATACGACCGATGTGCATGTTTTGCGTGGTGGCAAGTACATCACCCAGGATGCGCTACCTTTCAGTTCTGCGACCCTTGATCACATCCAGTGTGGTCACCTCAACTGTGCTCCCGCGGAGCGACTGCGGGGTGTGAATCTGGGGCTCTACAGTCTGACGTTCAACAACGATGCAACCGATGATCGGGCCCGGCTCGAAGAATACAAACGCTTTCGACTCGAAGCCGAAGCCAAGGGGTTCCGACACTTCCTGGAAGTCTTCGATCCTCACCCAGCGGATCGGGTGCCTGCCGACAAGGTCGCGGGGTTCGTCAACGATGCCATCGCCCGTACGCTGGCTGGTGTCACGGGTAAAGGTCGGCCGGTGTTCCTCAAGATCGTTTACCACGGTCCGAAGGCGATGGAAGAACTGGTCGCCTACGATCCGCACCTCGTCGTCGGCATCCTGGGCGGCAGTGCAGGCACCACTTACGATGCCTTCAAGATGCTGGCCGAAGCGAAAAAATACGGGGCACGGGCAGCACTCTATGGACGCAAGATCAACAGTGCCGAATGTCAGTTAGCGTTCGTCCGTCTGCTTCGCCACATTGCCGACGGCGACTTGACTGCAGAGGATGCGGTAAAAGCCTACCACGGCGTGTTGCAGAAGCTCAAGATACAGCCGAAGCGTACGCTCGAAGAAGACATGCAGTTGCAAACAAATGTGATGAGCTACGCAGGCAATGGAACGGCTATTAGCCTTCCCACTAGCCCCCGGTCAATGACCGGGGGAAGTCGTGCAGCAGTTGTCAGCTCGCAGCCAGCAACTGTCATCAAAACAGAGACCAAGAAAGACTGCAAGTGTGGTAGTGGTTGCTGTTCCAGCAAGAAGGGCATTCCCACGTTGGAGAGCGGCGAGCCTGACTTTGTGAAGATGACGACCGCCCAGAAGGTGGCGTATCATGCGGAGCAGCGGAAGAAGATTTGGGGGTAGTTACTTATCTTTCAGTTCATCATCGAGTCGCTTGGCACAAAATGGACATGCTTTTAAGCCTTTGGTGTCGAGATAGAAGCCGTTGTGAAGCAATCGAAAGAAATCAGCTCGACACCAGACGCAACGAATGTGTTTGGTAACCAGAAGCTGGGTGTAGAAGAGTGCAGCTACCACGGGTCCCAAGAGCATCAGCCAGGCAAGGTTGCTGGTTGTCTGGTACGCCAGCAATGTGATAAGCAATGATCCTGCAGCGATGGTTTGAAGCAGGTTCACCTGCCTGACATAGTGTTGGAGGAGATCGAGCGCTGTCATGGTCATTATTCAGTAGGACTACATACACAACCACTTCTAATAGTACTCCAGTTCGTCCTGCTTCTTCACATAAATTTCGATGCACTTCGTCGCATCTCAAGGTATTATCTTCCATCAACTTTTATCTTGAGAACGGCAATGCCTCAAACCATCAATGGCATCGGTACGTGGTACTACGGCAAAACGGATATTCATCGCCTGAAGGGCGTGTGTGAGTTTTGCGGAAATATGGGGGAGTTGTCGTCGTATGACACGACGCTCTACTTCGTGGTCGTGTTCATCCCCGTAATCCCTATCACCAAGTATCGGGTTCTGGAAGAGTGCCCGTCTTGTCAGAAACACCGGGTCATCAAGGCCAGGCAGTGGAAAGAGCTGAAGGAAGCCACGATCAATGAGGTGATGGCCAAGCTGGAAGCTAATCCACGGGATAAGGTAGCTTTGCTCGAAGCACTCGATGCGGTGATTGGCTATCAGGAAAAGCCCTTGCTAGACAAGCTGGTCCCGATCACGCATAACTTCAACGACGATGCAGATGTGCAAGCCAAGTTGGCGGCATGTTACAACTACTTCAGTCTGCGTGAAGAAGCGACCGAAGCGTACAAGCGTTCGCTGCTAGCCGAAGATCGCCCTGAGACACGCGAGAACCTGGCGTTTAATCTGCTCCGGGCCGGGCAGCCTGAAGAAGCCTATTCCCTCGCCCGGCATGTGATAGAAGAGAAGAAGCGAGAGAAGCTCTACCTGCCTTTCCTCCTCATTGATACCTATCAAAGTCAGGGCAAGCATCAGCAGGCACTGGACTTGCTGGATGAACTGGAAGAGGCTTTCCCGGAACTGGCACAAGATAAAGATGTGAAGAAGCTGCGGGCTCAGTCGAACAAGTATCTCGCCAGTGGCAAGCCAGTGAAGCGGGCCACGCTGGTGGATAGTTCCCGCGGCGGGGTGCAGCAGGGGAGCAACTTGTCGAAGTGGGTACCGATCCTGATCGCCTCGTTCTTGATTATTGGCTACTTTGCCAGGACGTTTTACCTGGGTGAGAACTGTTCCGTATATCTATTAAACGGAGCAGGTAAGCCATACGAAGTGAAGGTGCAGGACAAGACCTATATTCTGCAGCCCGGCTCACCGCAATTGATCCAGGTGCCTGAAGGCGAACTGGTGGTGGAGAGCACTGAGAAAAACTACCAGATCCCACCAGTGACATGCAAGGTGGAGACGAACTTCTGGTCACGCTGTTTCAAGCGGCCGGTGTTTGTGGTGAATCCGGATGAAGCGGCAGTTCTCTCCAGTGAAACCTCGATCTATGCAAAGAATCCACCCAAGCCACCACCGCCGGTGTATATCGATGCGAAGAGTTTTCATGTGGTCGATGAGCCAGATTACCTCTTCACGGATTTTCCCGATTCCATCCAAGTCAAAGGGAATAGCAGCATCACCAAAAAGCGATTGGGTGTCTTTCGCATAGCTGACAGTACTGAGTTGCTCAGTTATCTACAGACACAGGTCAAGGATGCGGTGCAATTAACCAACAGGGTGAAACGCTTGCTGATGATCAATCCGAATGATTACATTCTGCTTGGATGGTTGCAACGACGATTAAGCATGGAAGAGCAGATGAAGTTCCTGCAAACCATGCTGGGTGAAGAGCCGTTCCTTGTCGATTGGCACCGTGCCTATCAGGACTTGTGTTTTCGGTTGAAACCACCACGCGATGTGCGGAGCGAGTATGAAAAACGTGTGGCCCAAGCCAGCCCGGCAACGAAAGCGAATGCGTTGTATCTGCTGGGGCGAGTGACCGACGAGCCTGAAGGCATCGCCCTGTTCCGTCAGGCAGCGACCATGCAGCAGCCTTCTTTCTTTGCAGTGTATGCCCTGGGGAATCGAGCACTCCTTGGAGGAGACTTTGCAGAAGCACAGAAGTGGGTGGAGCAACTCCAGTTTCTGGATGTCAAACATCACTACACCAAGAAACTGACAACAGATGTATTGATGGCTACCCAGAAATACAGCGAGTTGGAACAATGGACGAGTTCACCTGCACAAACGATGGACGGTCATCTGGAACAACAGTTCTTGCGCTATCGAGCTGCACTTCTGCAACGCCAATCGGAAGCAGCCAAGCAGGCCAAACAACAGATACTGGTGGAGTTCCGACGCACTGACCCGGATAAGATCGGCCTCGTCGAGACGGCGCTGGCCTTGCAGGAATGTGTCGTTCTAGGGGATAGTGCAACCTATCTGAATTTGACAAAGAAAGAGTCATCTCCAGCGGATCCCTTTATTGTCGCCATTCTCAAGAATGACTTTTCTGATGCTGAACAGAAAGCCAAGATGCGTGATGAAGGGGAGCATTTTCTGCTCAATACGTCACTACTCTATTTGATGGCCAGGAAACATAACGATCAGAAAGTGATGGATCATTGCTGGGAAGACATAGTTGCGGATATTCGCACGACCTTACGAACCGCCAAGCCCTTGATAGAGATGCTGGATGGCAAGAAGCCGTTCCAGTTTGAAGCTGCTCAGAATGCAATCTTTGCAGTGGAAGAAAAACGTGCTTTGCTACTGGTGTTGGCCGACCGTTATCCGATGCAGGCAGGACCACTCAAAGCATTAGCGAAGAAGCTCAACTTTCAGCATGATACCTACAGCATGGCGATTGATGCGCTAGTGAAGCAATGAGTTAGTCTGAGTGCGCATAACTCATCAATAATCCGAGCCGCGCACGTAAGTAGCGGTTAAGGGAGACTTAAGTCTATAGCCACCCGCTCCCTCACGGTCGCGGCTCGGAGATGCGAACAGGAGTCGTTACTTCTTGTTGCGTTTGAAGAGGAAGCGGGCGAGCATCTGCAGGGGGTCGAAGTATTCATCGACAACGCGTTCCTTCAAGGGAATGATCGCATTGTCGGTAATGGTGATATGTTCCGGGCAGACCTTGGTGCAGCACTTGGTGATGTTGCAGTAGCCCAGGCCTTGCTTCTCCTTGAGATCAGCGAGGCGATCGTCGGTGTCGGCCGGGTGCATTTCGAGGGCTGCACTGTAGACGAAAAAGCGGGGACCGATGAACTCATCGTGCTTGTGGTGATCACGAAGCACGTGGCAGACATCCTGGCAGAGGAAGCACTCGATACACTTGCGGAATTCCTGCACGCGGTCGATGTCGCTTTGCTCCATCTTCCAGGTGCCATCGCTGTTATCGGGCTTCGTGGGTGCGTACTTCTTGATCTTCTTCTTGACGTCGTAGTTCCACGAGACATCCGTCACCAGATCACGAACGTGGGGGAAGGCCCGCATCGGTTCAACGGTGATCGGCTCATCTTGCGGCAGGGTATTGAGCCGGGTCATGCACATGAGCTTGGGCATGCCATTGATCTCAGCCGAACATGAACCGCACTTGCCAGCTTTGCAGTTCCAGCGGATGGCCATGTCGTTGGCGTTCTGTGCCTGGATCAGGTGCAAGGCATCGAGAACGACCATGCCTTCGGAGACTTCGGTGGTGTAGTCTTCGAAAGCACCCTGGCCTCGTTCGCCCCGCCATACTCGAAAGGTCATCTTCGGCATGTTATTTCTGCTCCTCGATGGCTTGGGCTAGTTCAGCAGGGAGTGGTGGGATGGGTCGTCGTTCCAGTACCATCTTGCCATCCGGACCACGACGCATGACGATGTTGAATGTCTCGTAAGCTTTGTCTTTGGCAGGATAGTCATCGCGGAAGTGACCACCACGGCTTTCCTTGCGTTCGATGGCACTGCGAGTGATGGCTTCCGAAACCGTGAGCAGGTTCGGCAGATCAAGCACCGTGTGCCAGCCTGGGTTATACTCGCGGTTGCCTGGTACACCCGACTTGGCTGCTCGTTCTTTCAGCTTCTCGATCTTTTCGAGAGCCTTGTTCATCTCGTCTTCTTTACGGACGATGCCGACCAGGTCCTGCATGGTATCCTGCAGTTCATACTGGATGGCATAAGGCGATTCGCCCGCTGCACCACGCTCGAACGGAGCCAGCGATTCAGCGATTACCTTTTCGAGTTGTGATTCATTCAATTTGACATTGGGTTGTTTGCGGGCGAACTCCGCAGCATATTCGCCTGCTCGCTTGCCGAACACGACGAGATCGGAAAGTGAGTTGCCACCCAGGCGATTGGCTCCATGGAGACCTGCAGCACATTCGCCAGCAGCGAAGAGTCCAGGGACGTTTGACATCTGGGTGTCACCATCGACCCGTACGCCGCCCATGATGTAGTGGGTAGTTGGTCCTACCTCCATGGGGGTGGTGGTGATGTCGAGATCAGCCAGTTGCTTAAACTGGTGATACATGCTGGGGAGTTTCTTCTTGATGTGCTCGACGGAGCCAGGAATCTTCTCTTTGATCCAGGCGATATCGAGGAATACTCCACCGTGTGGGCTGCCTCGGCCTTCGCGTACTTCCTTCTGGATGCAGCGGGCAACGTGATCGCGGGTCAACAGTTCCGGCGGTCGGCGAGCACTCTTGTCACCCTGGGTATAACGCCAGCCTTCTTCTTCGCTGTCGGCAGTCTGGTTCTTGTAGTTGTCGGGGATGTCGTCAAACATGAAGCGTTTGCCATCCTTGTTCCGTAGCACACCGCCTTCACCACGCACACCTTCGGTGACGAGGATACCCTTCACGCTGGGTGGCCAGACCATGCCAGTCGGGTGGAACTGCACAAACTCCATGTCCATGAGTTCTGCACCAGCTCGGTAGGCCAGCGATTGGCCATCGCCTGTGTATTCCCAACTGTTGCTGGTGATCTTGAAGGCACGACCGATGCCCCCGGTGGCCAGAACGATAGCTTTGCAGAGGAAGAGCTTGAATCGGCCCAGTTCACGATCGTAGCCGAGAGCACCACAGACCCGATCACCATCTTTGAGCAGATCGATGATGGTGTGTTCCATGTGAACATCGATGCCTTGGTGGATTCCATGATCCTGCAGGGTGCGGATCATCTCGAGACCCGTGCGGTCGCCGACGTGAGCAAGGCGAGGATAGCGGTGACCACCGAAGTTGCGCTGGAGAATTCGACCATCCTTGGTGCGGTCGAAGAGGGCACCCCAGGCTTCGAGTTCACGAACCCGGTCGGGGGCTTCCTTGGCATGGAGTTCTGCCATCCGCCAGTTGTTAAGGTACTGCCCGCCACGCATGGTGTCGGCGAAGTGAACTTTCCAGCTATCGCGATCGTCAACGTTAGCCATGGCAGCAGCCATGCCACCTTCGGCCATGACGGTGTGAGCTTTGCCGAGGAGTGACTTGGTAACGAGGCCCACTTTCACGCCAGCAGCAGCTGCAGCGATAGCTGCTCGCAGGCCTGCACCGCCAGCGCCGATGACGAGCACATCATGTTCGATTGTCTTAATGTCAGGCATCAGTCACAAACTCCTCAATTACGTGCCAATCAATGGTGTTCTGAGTTAGAGGATCCTGAAATCCGACCATATCCCCATCGAGCAGAGTCTGATGTAGATGTCTGAGAAGGCAACCGAGAACAGGCTCATCCAGGCGTAGTTCATGTGGTAACGGTTCAGACAGCTGGAGCAGTCGTAGACTTTCTTCTTGATGGGGTGCTTGGAAAGCAGGTCGTGAACACCGCCGACAAGATGGCGAAAGGAATGGCAGCCAAACGTGTAACCAGCCAGTAGCACGACGTTAAGGCAGAGGATGAGAGTACCCACGCCGATGCCGAACTCTTTGCCCGTGCCATCAGCTTTGGTAAACCGGAACGCCAGCAGGGCATCGTAGGCGAGCAGGAAGATGAACAGGATTGCAAAATAGAGGAAGTACCGGTGGATGTTTTGCAGTACCAGTGGCAGTGTTTTTTCACCGAGGTAAGTCGAACGCCATTCACCTACAGCACAAGAAGGTGGATCGCTCCAGAATGCCTTGTAGTAGGCACCACGATAGTAGTAGCAGGTAAATCGGAAGAACGCAGGGAAAGGCAGGATGATGAGGGCAGGGGAGAAAGGTAACCAGCCGGGCCACCAGTCAGGCTTGGGACCAAACCAGGCATGAGGTGAGCTTCCCCATAATTCTGGTGAATAGAACGGCGAAAGATATGGGCCGTAAGTGTAGTGTGCGTTTTGAAACGCTGCCCACGTGGCATACACAAGGAACGATGTCAGGATGGTAAAAACAATGAGGGGTTGAATCCACCAGGCATCGCGACGCTGGGTTTCACCCATCCGCCGAGGTTGGCTCAGCGGCAATGAGACTCGTGACATGCCACATTCTCTTTCATCTAGGGACAGAGGTCATTCAATAATGACTGAGAGAAGTTGTCAATGTGGGAATCAGAAGAGAAAGGCGTATTCGCCGGAGTGCGTCCGCAAGATGACGAGCTGGGAACCAGTTCCACTTGCAACACTAATATGCACTATCGGCAAGTGTACCATTCATTCTGAAACTTCAATCTCACTGTCAGTATACGACATCCGAGCCTTTTTGAGATGCTAAACCCGATGGCGTTGGTAGCCTATTGGAACTCATCAAGAAAACCGATACTTCTGCCCGCATCGTGCTTTCCTCGACCTATATTTCTGTTACAGTGGCATGAAGATAACGTGTACTTCTCGGGGTGAGAACCATGCGATGGTTGGCACTGACGCTTGTAAGTTTGGTCGTTTTTCTGTCGTCTAGTTCGGCGGATGACAAGCGATCCAAGATCCCGACATTGACTTTTGTGGGGAATTACGATGGGGAAGTCGTCTATATCGATACGCATAGCGATGTGATCAAACTGAAAATCCGAGGCGTTGTTCCCACATGGGTGCCTAATAATCAAGGTGGTCAATCACTGCCCCCAGGTTCACTTCGTAACTTTCAGGGCCAGTTCAATCGGGGTGGTGGTTCCTATGTCCCTACAGAACAAATCAAGGAAGTGGATATCAACATGTCACCTGATGTGAAAGTGCGTTTGATGTACGGTGCCCCTGCTGCAAGTGATCCCAAGAACAAGCCTGATGAAGGGAAAGAGGGCAAAGAAAGTGCAGAATCCAAAGAGGGCAAAGATAAAGAAAGCAAGGATGGTGCGAGTGATGAAGACAAAGAGATGAAAAAGTCCGGCAAAGATAAAGCATCAGCGTCCAAAAAAACTCGCCAACCAACGGCCAAAGAACTGGCTGAACGAGATCCCGACTACAAGTTGGGAGGAAATCCAGGTAAGAAAGCTCAGATTTCTAAAGGGCAGATTGTACGGGTAGCAATGGGCCGGAATAATGATCGCGTGAATCCACAAATCTATGCCATGGTGGTCTACGTCGTAAAAGAAGGGAAGTAATTGAAGGCTCAAGTCTGCCCTTCATGCCGTCTGTAACAGATGGCATGAGCCAAGAGCCATCGGAATAGGCCAAGCCTGCATTGTAGGCATGGGTATTCCCGTTAGAATAACTGGTAAGCCACCAAACTGTTTGCCTCTGGGAGAAGAACATGAAACGTTATTTGTTGTCGATGGCGGTTTGTGCCGCGTTGGCAACCCCTATCCTGGCTGATTACCTGGTCATCCGCATCAATCTGGGCGCGGAAGCGACGGAACTAGCGTCAAACAACCTTCCTGCCTCCGGGGGAGCTGGTAATGCAGCTAGTGGTGGTGGCGGCAAGGGTGGCGGTACCATGGGTATGGGTGGTGGCGGGGGCGGCCGTGGCGGTGGAGCTATGGGTTTAGGTGGCCCCGGTGGGCCTGGTGGTGGACCTGGTGGACTTGGTGGTCCTGCGGGTGGCGGCAGAGGTGGCCCTCCAGGTGGTGCTAACGGTGGTCGCGGCGGCGAAGCCGGTGGCGATCTTGGTATGGGAGGTGGTCCAGGCGGCCTTGGAGGTCCAGCCGGTGGTGGTCCACCACCTCCAGGTGGAGCTGCTGGTGGTCGTGGTGGTCCTCCTGGTTTTGGAAATGGTGATTTTGGTGGTGGTCGTGGCGGTGGTACTATGGGCTTAGGTGGTCCCGGTGGCGGTATGGGCCTTGGTGGTGCCAATCAGGGTAATCAAGGTGGCCCACGTCCAGTTGGTCTGGTGACCAACAAGGGGGATCTTTTCATCGTCGCTACCGAAGTGACTGTCACCAAGCCTCGTAATTCCAATAACGTGCTGATCAAGCATAAGTGGGGACAGACGGTTCTCAATCCTGACGTGGTTTTGCCTGATCGTGCAACTATGCAGGTGATCAAAGTACCTGGTCTGGAAGCACGATATGGCAGCAAACGGACAGAGTACTTCGATGGAAGCAGCAAGCAGTACATGAAGCTGGCTGAGTGGATGCTTGAGAATTGGAATATGCCTGCGGAAGGTGGATTTTCTATTCAATCCAAGCTCGAAGCATATCTCAATGAACTGAACTCGCTCTCTGCCAGTCTGTCTGCAGGAGAAAAAGCTCGTCTTGATGCCATGATCAAGGTTGCAGCTGAGATCAAGAAGCCTGTTGCTGAAGCCAAAGAGGAACACGCTTTGGTAAAGAATCTCCTGACCAAATTTGGCAAAGACTTTAAAGTGTTGCAGAAGGGACATTTTGCAATCTATCATGCACCTCGTGATGACAAGCAGGCTGAATCAAAGTTGGCCAAGCTCGAATCTGCTTACGCAGGCATCATGTACTGGTTTGCTTTCCATGGCCGTCCATTACCTGTGCCTCAAAAGCAGATGGTAGCAGTCCTGGTGGAAAAGGCTGATCAGTTCGCCGCTGTACACAAGATGTTTGATGATGCCCCCATGTTTGCTGATGGTTTCTATTCAGCACTGGATAACATCACCGTTCTTGCGCCTTCACGTGTTGATGCAGGTTACGACAAGTTCTTCAGTCTTGCCAAGAATGCAGAGGCAGCCTTGAAGACCTATAACCTGGACAACAAGAAGCTCTTTGGCGATCGCATTGACAAGCCGATTATTAATCAATCGTCCAACGATCAGCAGCGGGTATCAGATGTGCTGACTGGGCAGATTTTTGCTATCGCCACCAACGCAGCCATCGAAGAAGGCGAATCTTCAACTGTTACTTATGAAGCGTTTCGTCAGATTGTTGCCTCAACAGGCTATATGCCTCGAACGGTGATTCTACCACGCTCAGTACGTCATGGACTGGCCAGTTTCTTCTCGACCCCCAAGAGTTCAGGCGATCACAATCTGCCTGCTCTCTGGTCGGGTATCGGTGGTGAACATTGGCTACATTTGCCGCTTTTCCGCAAGCTAGCAGATGCCCGAAAGTCAGGCGAGACCGCTGAAGTCACCGTCGATGAAAAGCTGCCGACCCGTCACAAGGTGAAGGTCGGCAAACTCGATGTCATTGCTGTGATTACGGATCGCGTCTTCGAGAAGGCTGATAAGGCTAGTAAGAACGACCATACCTTCCTTTTACAGAAGGCTGAAGCTGAATCCTGGGCGCTGACCTACTACCTGACCAAGAATCGTATTGTTGAACTCAAGAAGTTCTACGATGAGTTGGCTCAGATGCCTCGTGACCTTCAGCTTTCTCCAGAAGTGCTTGAACAGGCTTTTGGCCGGGCTTTTGAACTCCTTGATGCCTCCGGCGACAAGCTAGACAAGAACAAGGTCGAGAAATTTGAAGCCGATTGGGCCAAGTACATGCAGTTCGCCAACCTGACGGTTGATACTGCAGAGAAGACCAAGTAACAGAATCAACACTGACAAAGCCTCCCAGGTATGGGAGGCTTTTTTTTCGTAGACAGTGGTTACTTGGAAGGTGGGTGATGTTCAACATACCAAAGCAGTTGCCTCGCAAGGCCATGCAGTAGTTTATTTTCCTGCTCATTGGGCGCTGAACGGGCAAGCAGGTGCCGAATAGCATGGGCGACCGAATCGCCTTTTTCACCCCAGACGAAATGTACCGCTCTCAGTGCCTCTTCCAGATGATCCAAACTACGCGTTAATTCCCCAAGTGATATGGGGGGGGCTTTTGGCCCAGTTGGTTTGATACTGGTAGCTTGAAACCATTCATAGAGACAGATAACGGTCGCCTGGGCAAGGTTGAGAACGTTGTATTCCGGGCTGGCATGGATGTGGAGCAAGTGATGACATAAACTCACTTCTTCGTTGGTGAGTCCATGATCTTCCGGTCCGAAGACAAAGGCCACGGGGCCTTGGGTGATCTGACTCTTGCCGTGGTTAATGGCTTCTTTCAAATCGAGAGTATTTTGATTGCGGTAGAGTCCACCTGAACGGGCAGACGTGGCACAAACCCAGACACAGTCTGCTACAGCTTCACGTAAACTGGCAAAATGCTTTGCTTGATTAAGCAGATGTTCGCCATGTGTTGCCAGTGCTCTTGCCTCACCTGCATCAATGCTGGCCTCTGGTGTGACGAGCCGAAGATCAGTGGCACCAAAGTTAGCCATGGCCCGTGCGACGGAGCCCAGGTTCCCTGCAAACTTGGTTCGCACCAGGACGACTGAACACGATTGGTGACAAGAGTCATTCACGATAGAGTAGCACTGTTACAGAAGGAGGTGAACGTGAAACTTATCTTAGCGAACATTCAGCCCGCTCGGCTGGAAGCAGTCAAGGAAGCATTGGCTCGCGTGGCTGTCTTCCGATTAACCGCTGTCGAGGTACAAGGATTTGGCAGACAGAAAGGGCAGGGGGAAAGCTACCGAGGTCACGCCCTCAGCATGAACCTCTCCCGCAAGATTCAGCTACAGATTGCGGTCAACGAAGACTTCGTTGAACCCACGGTGAATGCCATCGTCGAAGCCGGTCGCACCGGCCCCGAAGGTCGCATCGGCGATGGTAAGATATTCATTCTACCATTGTCGGATTGCATTCGTGTGAGGACAGGGGAACGAGGTCCAGAAGCGATATGAGTAGGGAGCGGGGAATGGGGAGTCGGGAATTGGGAAGATGGAGTTTGTCGTGATTCAGTCTTATCGCGATCTCAATGTTTGGCAGCATTCGATGTCATTGACGAAGGCATGCTATGTACTCACGAAACTCTTTCCCAAAGATGAACTGTTTGGTTTGGTTAGTCAGATACGACGAGCTTCGGTTTCGATTCCAGCAAATATTGCAGAAGGCAATGGTCGAGAAAATACAGGTGATTACATTCAGTTTCTTCGCATTGCTCAAGGCAGTCTGAAGGAACTGGAGACTCACTTGCTGATTAGCTCAGAGGTTGGGCTGTGTCAAGCAACAGCAGTTGAGCCTCTGTTGGAACATGCTGAGCAAGTAGGCAAGATGCTGCGAGCACTGATTCGAAGTCTTCAAGCAAGGAGAAACAACCAGACATGACCGATCAAACTAATTCCTTGTCAACTACTCCCCATTCCCCACTCCCCACTCCCCAAGCATTGCTAGGCTACTTACTCTGCGACGACCTCATGTGGATGAGTCGAGTGATGGGAGAGGCGAAGGAACTGGGATGCAAGATCATCCCGGCACGTACCCTGGAACAACTGAAAAAAGCAGTGGCGACGAATGGGGTGCACTGTGTTATCATCGACCTGGCTCAAGCAGAAGCAAGCCCGGACCCTGCTGCTGTCGTTGATGCGATGAAGCAGATGGGACTCAATCGATTTGTGGCTTACGGTTCACACATCGAGACAGCTCAACTGGCAGCAGCACGACAAGCGGGATGCCATCCAACGCTGGCTCGAAGCAAGATGGCTGCTGAATTGTCAACGCTCTTGCCCGAATGGCTGAAGTAATCAGGAAAACATGATGTTGTTCGCCAACCTCTTCTACGAACCATCCGCTACAGGCATCTACTGGAAGGCGATGCCTCTGTTGCTTTTCGTACTGGGCGTGTTTGCGATCGCGTACCGGTTCTATTCAGCATTTATTGCAGCGAAGGTGTTGGCATTAGATGACAGTCGAGTGACACCTGCCCACCGTTTCAAAGACGGTAAGGATTACGATCCCACCAACAAGTGGGTACTCTTCGGCCATCACTTTGCAGCCATTTCGGGTGCAGGCCCCCTCATCGGCCCGGTGCTGGCTATTCAGTACGGCTACGCACCGGGGCTCTTCTGGCTCGTCATCGGTGTTTGCCTGGCAGGGGCAGTCCAGGACATGATGGTTCTGGCTGCATCGGTGCGATGTAACGGCAAATCGCTCGGCGAGATCGCCAAGCAGGAACTGGGGCCTTGGGCGAGTTATGTACTGTCGCTGGCGACTGTGGTGATCGTCATCATCGCACTGGCAGGCCTGGGGTTTGTAATCGTGAAAGCGTTGGGTGGGGAGGAGGTGAAGTATGCGGAGGGGACGATCATCCAAGTTCCAGAAATGAAACAACTTGGCGAGATCTTGTCAGATGAAACCAAGAACTCGAAACAGTTGAAGTTACCACGACAGTGGGAAGCAGGATACAATAGCACTTATTATGATTACCATGGTGATGTTTTTTCGCTGAAGTTCCCGCAGAATTGTTCCATAACGTATCCAGGCCTTAAGCTGCCTGTTACGCGGGCGGAGGGGTTTAAGTTATTGGTTCCAGGCGTCACCTGGGTTGGCAAAGACACTGTTCACCTCCCCGCCGGCTGTATCGAACAAGTCCCCGGCTCCTCCTGGGGTCTCTTCACCATCGCCGCCACCATTCCCATCGCCTTCCTTGTCGGCTTCTACATGTATCGGCTGCGACCCGGCAAGGTACTCGAAGCATCTGTCCTCGGAGGTGTTCTCGTCATTGCTGCTACCATTGCCGGGGCATGGATTCCAGGCTCAGCTCTCGAACCCTGGTTCTCGCTCAACAAGATGCAAACCATCTGGGCACTCTGTATCTATGGCTTCATTGCATCGGTGCTTCCTGTTTGGATGCTACTTTGTCCGCGTGATTACATCTCCAGCTTCCTCAAGATCGGCACCATTGCACTACTCATCGTGGGAACCCTGCTGGCGAATCCGACGCTCGCCCATCCGCCCCTCAACCCTGTATTCCAGGAATCTGGACCGACGTTCCCAGGCAGTCTGTTCCCCTTCGTCTTTATCTGTGTGATGTGCGGAGCCATCTCGGGATTCCATTCGCTGGTAGCTTCGGGCACCACGCCCAAGATGATCGACAAGGAATCGCACATCCGGTTGATTGGCTACGGCTCCATGTTGATGGAGGGTGTAGTCGGTGTCGTTGCACTGATCGCTGCAGCAGCACTACCGATGCCGCTCTACTATGACATCAATGTGTCACTCGCCGAGACAGGCAAGTATCAGGAGAAGTTGGACAAACTCTATGCTGATGTCGGACTGAATATCGAAGCAGCGAAAGATCCACTGCACAAGGCTCAAGTCGAGAGCATCCAGCATCTCAACCTGGCCCAGGTGGAAGAGATGGTAGGTGGCGAAGCACTGCGAGGTCGAACTGGTGGAGCAGTGACCCTCGCAGTCAGCATGGCACTCATCTTCACCAAGGCTCTCGAATGGACAGCGTTACCTGTCTATGCTGTGGTGAAGTACTGGTACCACTTCGCCATCATGTTCGAGGCACTCTTTATCTTGACCACCATTGATGCAGGCACTCGCATCGGTCGATTCATTCTGCAGGATGCTATTGGCAAAGTGATTCCGCAGTTCAGCAAGACCGATTGGCTACCCGGCTCCATTATCGCCACTGCCTTGGTTACCCTCGGGTGGGGCACTCTGGTGGCAACAGGTTCGATAGGCACGATCTGGTCGATGTTCGGCATCGCCAATCAATTGCTAGCCGTGGCTGCACTGGCTGTGGTCTCCAGCATGCTCGTCAATCAGGCAAAGTGGAAGTACCTGCCTATCACCGTGTTGCCTATGTTGTTCGTGACCACGACGACGATGTATGCTGGGAGCATTTTGGTCCGAAGGTTCATTGACGCTAAATCGTGGCTCAATTTCAGTTTGACACTGTTTGTTATGGTGAGCGTGGGGCTGTTATTGATGTTTGCGGTAGCACATGCCTGGAGTCTGTGGCTGCGCCGTGAAAGTAGCCGATAGTGAAGGTCTCAGGAATTATATCCGTCACCTCTTGTGATCTGCCTGGCCATCGTTTACTCTTTATCTAGCTCCGGCTCATGGAAGTACGCGAACCTGAATGGGGACGTGGCGATCTACTCGTTACCTACCCCGAGTTTCCGGTGCACAGGGAGGAGTCCGATGAACGAAGCAGCTCTCGAGTCAAACGTATTGACGCTGAATCGTCTCTACCTGGCGATTCACGTCATCTCCGCCAAGCGCGCATTCAGCCTGCTCTGCAAGGGTCTCGCCGAAGTCATCGACTCCCAGGACGGATCATTCGTCAACTACGATTTCAGTTCCTGGCAGGAGATCAGTGAGTTTCGTCGACAGAACCCTCGTTGCCCCAACGACGACTGGGTTCGCACGGTACACACTGAAATCCAGGTGCCTCGCATCATCCGGCTTCTGTCGTACGAGCGGATGCCTCGGCAAACAGTGAAGTTCAACCGCCGCAACATCTTCGCACGTGATCACAATCTGTGCCAGTACTGCGGCAAGCGGTTCTCCACATCTGACCTATCGCTGGATCACGTCATCCCGCGTAGCCAAGGTGGTGGAGCAACCTGGGAGAACATCGTCTGTGCCTGCCTTTCTTGCAATATCAAGAAGGGTGGTCGCACGCCCAAGCAGGCCTGCATGAAGCTGATCCGCAAGCCGGAGAAGCCGAAGCGGTCACCACTGCTGAGCCAGAAGCTGACCCAGGAGAAGTACCAGTCGTGGAAGTCATTCCTCGACAGTGCCTACTGGTCAGTCGAACTCAAGTAATGGCAGCTGATGGTCGAAATAATAGAGGGGATGTGAACTTCACATCCCCTTTCTTTGTCCCCTAGTCAGGACAGGGGAAAGTTTTAGAATGAGATTTCGAAGGGCGTTTAGCTCAGTTGGCTAGAGCACCAGCTCGACACGCTGGGGGTCACAGGTTCGAGTCCTGTAACGCCCACTCGATATAAACTGTTAGGCCGAACATAGTTACGTTGTACCTTCCGACGGTCGGAAGTGCGGCTCATGATCCAGGAATCCGGGAACTTTCCCGGGAACTTCCCGATGAGCTGCACTTCATGGCTAAATCCATCCGCATTCCCGCCTATCGTCGCCACTCTTCTGGCCAAGCCCGGGTCACCATTTCTGGAAAAGATCACCTTTTAGGTACCTACGGTTCCCAGGGTAGCAAAGAGCAGTATCAACGACTTATCGCCGAATGGCTGGCAGCCCCTGCCAAGC